>JAABUH010005126.1_pt1 | contig 10379 bp, 11 predicted proteins | sample 5559121 | NCBI WGS metagenome assembly JAABUH01 (sample SAMN10711871, study PRJNA513364) | rock metagenome | isolation source: Antarctica rocks | place: Antarctica: Victoria Land, Battleship Promontory nord | collected 2015-12-28 | reverse complement strand
GCCGAGACGGCAATCGAAATTCCTGTTCGCATGCGCCAGACTCGCACGCGAAACGACACACCGGAATCCCAAAACGGACTCAACCCTCAGATTTCGTCCACTAGGACTTGCGCATCGTCTCGATCACTTCGAAGCGGCCGCTGAAGGCCTTGGGCATGCAATAGGCCTCCCCGGGGCCGAACGTCTGGGCAAGGCCATCGTCCGGTGTGATCGCGAGCTTGCCCGAGAGCACATGGGCGAATTCATTGACCGGATAATCGTCGAGGCGTTCCGCGTAGGGCGTCGCTTCCCAGACGCCGCAGGTCACGGTCCCGCCGTGGTGGACGAGCGCGCCGCGCTCCTGGGGCGCGGCGGTCAGCAGGCTCTCGGCCGGGACGACGCTGCATGTTTCGAGGACCGCGGCGGAGAGGCGGACGAGGTCGTTGCTGCTCATGGCTTTCACCTTCGGTTGTCGCGATGTTGCGTGGATGCGCGCGGACCGGATCCCGGCAGGTCCACCTCAGAGCGGGAACCCCATCCGGTGGATCAGGCCGATCCAGGCCTTCCGCCAACCGCCCTTCTCGTCCGCGTCGTCGAGCGCGTACATGGTGAGCTTGGCGCCAAGCCACCGGAACGGCTCGGGCGGGATGCGGTTGGGGAGGGACGTGGCGAAGTCGAGGTCCAGTTCGGGTGTCCGCCGGCCGAAGAGCTTGTCGAGGCCGACCCGCGCGCCAAAGCGGCTCGCGGACACCCCAAAGCCCGAATAGCCACCGGCCCACACCGCCTTGCCGCCATAATAGGATTGGAAGTGCACCGCGAGGCGCGTCGACATCGCGATCGGTCCCGACCAGGCGTGGCTGAACCGCACGTCGTCCAACTGCGGAAATGTCTTGAAGAATGACGCCGCGAGGCGGTGATAGGTGCTGATGTCGCGGTCCGCAGCGGGATCGATATCGTCGTTGAAGAAATACCCGACCCGGCCGCCGAAGACGATGCGGTTGTCGCGTGTCAGACGGGTATAGTTCAACTGGGTTCGGGTGTCGTAGAGACCCTGCCGGCTCGCCCAGCCCACGCGAGCCATCTGTTCGGAAGAAAGCGGCTCGGTCGCAATCACCCGATCACGCACGGATATGATCCGGCGCTTGATATGCCTGTGCCCGCTGCCCCAGGCATCTGTTCCGAGAAAGACACGGGGCGCCCGCACCGACCCGTCGCGCGTGCGGACGGTCATGCCGGCGCCATCCTCCTCGAGGCGCGTCATCGGTGTATGCTCGTAAATCCGTACGCCGAGCCGCCGCGCGGCGACCTTGAGACCCCAGGCGAGCTTGGCCGGATGCACCGTGCCGCTGCGCTCCCGCGACCAGACGCCGCCCTCGAAGATCGGCGAGGCGACCTGGGCCTGGACGGCCTCGCGGTCGAGATAGATGACGTCATGCCCGTAGCGGCGGTGCTGCTCGTACTCGTCGCGAAGATGGGTCAGGTGCGATGGGTCGACAGCGACCGTCAGCTCGCCGCCCCATTCGGCTTCAGCATCGATGCCGTGCCGGACGAGCGTTTCGGAGAAGCCGTCGAGGTTCTCGCGTCCAAGCCGTTCGAGGACGGCGATGTCGTTCGGGAAGATGCGGACGGCATTCGCAAGGCCGTGCATGATCGAGGTCGACACGATGCCCCCGGGCCGGCCCGACGCGCCGTGGGCCACCTTGCCCGCCTCGACCAGCACGACATCCAGGGAGGGATCGGCTTCCTTGGCGAGGATCGCCGCCCAAAGGCCGGTGAACCCGCCGCCGACGATGGCGAGATCGGCTTGGGTGCGGCCGATGAGGTTGGGTTCCGTGCCCGGCGCGTCCGGACTGTCGAGCCAGAGCGGATACAGGGTGGCGTCGGCCAGCGTTCGGGCGGCTTCGGGATGAAACCTGGCCGCCGTCATGATTCGCGCGACCACGCACCCAGGAGCTTGGGCAGGTCGCCGAAGCGGGCGACGAGGCCGAAAATCACGGCGGCGACGATCACGAAGAAGATGGACGCCGACGCCATCACGGGGGTGTAGCCGTAGCGGAGCGAATTGAAGATCTTGATAGGCAGCGTCTCGACCGTGAAGCCGACCGTCATATAGGCCACGAGATACTCGTTGAGCGACAGCACGAACGCAAAGGCAAAGCCGGAAACGGCGTAGGGGCTGACCAGCGGGAGCACGACGGTCCGCATGATCGTGCGGTCGTCCGCGCCCATCATGGCGGCCGCCTCCGGAACGTAAGGATCGATGGACGCGAACCCCAGCGTGATCGTCACCAGAGGGAGAGTGACGAAGAAGATCCCGTGGCTGATCACCACCGTCCAGGGCGCGCCATAGAGCCCGATCGTCGTCCAGAAGGCGAGAAAGCCCAGCGCCGTGATCACCGGCGGCAGGATGAACGGAGCGATGCCGAGCAGCATCACGATGCGGGCCCAGGGCGCGCGGTGCCGCCAAAGGAACCAGGCGATCGGAAAGGCGATCGACACGGACAGCACCGCCGCGAGGAAGGCGATCGTGACGCTCGACAACAGGGCGTGGAACCACTCCTTGTCGAGCACCAGGGCCTCGTACCAACCGATCCCAAGTCCCTGGGGCGGGAAGCTCAGCGCCTTCTTGGCATTGAGCGACACTCCGGCAATCACCACGACCGGGGCCGTCATGAACACCAGGATCGACACGAGAAAAGCGCGTCGCGCGGCCACGAGGATCATGCGCGCCCCCGCTCGCTGCCGAGCAGCGACACGAGACCGATGAGGACGAGCGTGACGAGCACGAGGAACACCGCCATGGCGGAGGCAAAGGGCATGTTCGACTTGCTGATTCCTTGGTCGGTGATCATGACCGACAGGGTCCAGTGCTGCGGCCGTCCCAGAATCTGGGGCAGCAGGTAGGAGCCGAGCGAGAATACGAAGACCATGATCCCGGCCGTGACGATCGTGCGACGCTGCCCGGGAACCGTCACGTCGATGAAGGAGCGAACGGGCGAGGCCCCCAGCGTGCGGGCGGCCTCCGTGAGGAAGGGGTCCAGCCGGGACAGGGAGGGATAGAGAACCAGCACGGAATAGGGCAGCGCCTGATAGACCAATGCGATCAGGAGCGCCCCAAAGCTTGGCGTCAGGGACGTGGGACGATCCATCAGTCCCAGGGCGACGAGCAGGTTGGTGATCCCTGCCGTCTGCGACAGGAGCGTGCCCCAGGCGAAGCCGATGATCACTTCGGAGAGCGACAGGACGGCCAGAAGCAGGACGAGCCAGGCAATCTGGACTTTGCGGGCCGAGCGGGTCAGCAGGTACGTGAAGGGAAAGGCGATCGTGACCGAAAGTGTCGCCACCATGGCGGCGAGCAGAAACGAGAAGCCCAGCACATGCGTGAAGAAGGCGCTCAGGAATCGCCTGTAGTTGTCGAACACGAAGGTCGGTTCGTAAAAGCCGCCGGGTACGGGGCGGAAGAACGAGACCATCACCATGATCCCGAACGGGACGACGAAAAAGACGATCAGGGCCGCGGCAGGCAGCAGGATCGCAGGGTAATGCCGCGCCGGGACGCCGGCCTTGCGCATCGGCGCGGCCTGTCCGGGGCTGGCCGTGCTCATGGCAGCACGACGCAGGTTGCCGGATCGACCGCCACGTGCACGGCCTGGCCGCTCGCCAGCGCAGCGCGCTCCCGCGCGGCGGCCAGGACGACCAGAACGGCGGGCCCGACATCGACGCTGACCTCCACGGTCGCCCCGAGATGTCGGACGAACGTGATGGTCCCGGGAAGGCGGTTTGGCCCGGGCTCGACCACCAGCCGGAGGTCTTCGGGCCGAATCGAAAGGGTCACCGCGCCGGAGGCGGGGAGGTCAGGCAGCGTAAGCACGATGTCGGCCACCTGGACCAGGCCGCCCGGCTTCACCTGCCCCTTCAGCAGGTTGGTGGTGCCGATGAAGTCGGCCACGAAGGCGGTGGCGGGCTTGCTGTAGACCTCCATCGGCGGAGCGATCTGCTGGATGCGCCCCTCCGACATCACCACGACCAGATCCGCCATGGTCAGCGCCTCACGCTGGTCATGGGTCACGAGAATCGTGGTGATTCCAAGCCGCTCCTGCAGGAGCTTCAGCTCGATCTGTAGGGCCTCCCGCAGCTTGGCATCGAGCGCGGACATGGGTTCGTCGAGCAGGAAAAGCTTGGGCTTGAGCGCCAGGGCCCGCGCGATCGCCACGCGCTGCCGCTGCCCCCCCGAAAGCTGATTGATGGCACGGCCCGACACGCCCGGCAGGCGCACGAGGTCGAGCAGACGCTCGACCTCGTGCGCCTGCTCCGCCTTGGCGGCGCCCCGGATTCGCAGGGGATAGGCGATGTTCTCGCCCACCGTAAGATGCGGGAACAGCGCCAACGATTGGAACACCATCCCGAAATTGCGCCGGTGCGCGGGGACACGGGTGATGTCCGCGCCATCGATCATGATGCGGCCGGATGTCGGATCGTCCAACCCGGCGATCAAGCGGAGCAAGGTCGTCTTGCCGCACCCGGAGGGCCCGAGCAGGCACACGAAGCGCCCGTGCGCCACCCCGAAGCTGACATCCCGCAGGGCTGGGAATTCGCCGAACGACTTGCTGAGACCGCTTACGACTAGACCCGACATGCAGCCCCGTAGTCACGCTGAACCCCGCGGCACGGGGCACCCCATCTGCATCCCAAGGTCGGTTCAGTCCAGGCGACCCCCGACCGGAACCGCCTCGCAAGCGATCGTGCTCATCCGGCGAGCATCTCGGTCCATTTCTGATCGAGGAACTCGGCTTTCGCGGCGTAGATGTCATAGCGCGGGGTGATAGGCTCGATGTCCGACGAGATGGCGTTGAACTCCTTGTCGGTCAGGTCCGTCAGGGTCCGCGGCACTGTCGGGGATGTTCCGACTTTTCGGGAGAGGAGCGCCTGGATCGAGGGTTGCGACATGTAGTCGATGAAGACATGGCCGAGATCCGCGGCCTTGGAGGCGCTCGTGATCGCCCAGCTGCCGGAATCCGTAATGCCACCCTCCTTCGGCATTGTCGAGCGCACGGGGAAGCCGTCCGCCGCCGCGAGCCCGGTCACGTCATGGTAGTACTGGCCCATCGGGATCTCGCCGGACTTCAACGCCTGCTCGAACTGGCCTTCGTCCCGATACCAGAGCCGGACGTTGGGCTTCATCTCGGCGATCTTTGCGATCGCCTTCATGATGCCCTCGTCGGTGTCGAGCAGCGACACGCCGCCGAAGAATGTCTTGGCCGTGACCTCCAGGAGGTAGGAGTTGGTCACATTCGCCAACAGTCCGAGTTGGTCCTTGTGCTTGGGATCCCAGAGCTCGGCCCAAGACGTCGGCGCTTCGGGAAACACCTTGGTGTTGGAGCAGAGCGTGATGTACCAGGTCACCGCGCCAATGCCGCACACCCGCCCGTCGGGGTATTTGTTGACGAGGCGGGGAACGATATTCTTCGCATTGGGGATCTTGGCGAGGTCCAGCGGCGCCCAGAGGTTTCCCTGTATGCCCTTCAGCATCGGCACCTGCGCCATCATGGACACGTCCGCCGGCGCCTGGCCTGCCCTTGCGGCCTGCTGGAGTTGGATCAGCCAGGCTTCGCCGGTCGGCTCGGCGATGCTCTCCACCGCGATGCCGCTCGCCTTCGTGAAATCAGGGAAGATGTTCTTGTCGAACGAGTCCTTGAAGTAGCCGCCGTAGACCCCGACCTTGAGTGTCTTATCGGCGGCCTGGGCAATGTTTGGGAACCCCCCGATGGCGACCGCGGCGGAGCCGGCCCCGATCAAGAGGTCGCGCCGGTTCAGACCTGCCGACAGCGCTTTTGCCTGGTGATCGTTCATCGAGATCCTCCACAAGATGTCAGGTGGGGTCCGGTCGTTGCGCCAGCTCCCTTTTTTCCTGCACATGACAGACCACATACGATGGTTTCATTCCAGAGGCACCTTGCAAAGTTCAGTTCGTATTTCGGCGAAGTGACTTGGCCTGACGGATCCGTCGAGCGGGGCGCCCTTGAGCAGGCTGGACGTCGGATCATCGCTCCGGCGCGCGAAGGCTGGCCGGGCAGATCGGGGGGGTCGACGTCGGCAAGCCGCGCCTCCATCCACCAGGGTCGGGTCTCACATGCTGTGAAGCCCGGCGAACCGCGCTGTTCGAACCCTACTCTTCTGATGCTATGCACGCGGCTTTCAGCGAAAGCGAAAAGGCGATGAGTTCCGGCCATCCTTCAACCGAACGAACGTTTCGCGGCAACAACGCGATCCACTTTCATCAGCGATGCCAGTCGGCGCCGATCTCCTGCGAGGATCGGAACGAGAGGGGCGCGCCGCCGCAGCTGTCCGCCAAGCGGCTTCAAAGGACGTCCGGACGTCAGGCGCCGGAGCGCCCCGGCAGGCCCGAAGGAAAAACATGTCAATAGCTGTGAAAGCTATTCTGTTTCTGGCACATTAGCCTGTGGTAACCGGTTCGGGATCGAGCCGGTATGCGCAAGCGGTCGCTGCGTCGCCCCGACGATGCGGATCCAAGTGCTGAGCTGAGATCTTTTGATGCGGACTTACGGGTTGCGTCATGCGGTTGAACAGCCTGGAGATTACGCCACCTTCGAATTCCAACTACTCCCGCGACAGCACCGAGCGCATGCGGAACGCGATAGTAAGAGATTGAGCAGGTCCGAGTCGGGTTCCGCGCATGAACCGTCTCCCTTCAACTCGAGGGCAATGTCACGGGAACCGGCAACATTGCCCCATGGTCTGCTATGATCCCGGACCATGACCTCGATCTCGTATGCTCGCCACCAGTTCCCACCCGACGTCATCCGCCACGCGGTATGGCTCTATCTGCGCTTCACCCTGAGCTACCGTGATGTCGAGGAGATGCTCGCGGAACGCGGGCTCGACCTGACCTACGAAACGGTGCGACGCTGGGTCACCAAGTTCGAGCCACTGTTTGCCCGGGAGCTTCGGAAGCGAAGGCGCCGCCCGACCTCGCGCTGGCACATGGACGAAATGGTCGTGACGATCGCGGGCCGGCGACACTGGCTCTGGCGAGCAGTGGACGATGAAGGCGAGGTGCTCGATATCCTGATACAGTCGCGGCGAGACACCAAAGCGGCCGTCCGCCTCATGCGCAAGTTAATCAAGAAACAGGGCTTCGCGCCCGAGGTGTTGGTCACCGACAGGCTGGGCTCATATGGGGCGGCAAGGCAGAACCTCGGTCTCCTGGCCCGCCATGAGCAGGGGCAGCGCCGAAACAACCGGGCCGAGAATTCGCGCCAGCCGACACGACGGCGGGAGCGGAAGATGCAGCGATTCAAGTCGTCCGGCTCCGCTCAACGCTTTCTGTCAGCCCATGCCGCGGTTCCATAACACCTTCAACACCCAGCGCCATCTCGTTTCCCGCAGCACCCTCCGCCAGTTCCGGGCCGAGGCGGCCAGTGCTTGGGAGGTGGCCACGGCTGCGTGAAGGTCGGGCAGGAAAACGCCGATCGCCGCTCGGTTTCAGTTCCCGTGACAGAGCCCCAAAATGGCCAAAGTCGAGATCAGAGCCCGACTCAAAAGCCTACTATCGCGCGAGTCGCCGGATGCCGAACTGGACGGCAGCGAGGGTGACGAAGGCCAGCATGGTGGCGGCGAGGATCTCGCATGAATTACTACGGGAGTTCTGATTGATGCCATAGTGCAATATCAGGGACTTTCAGTAAAACGTTTCGGACAGATTAATTTTAGTGTCAATCGAGGCGCAGGCGTTCTTGTGCCAGGACGAGACCACCGAGCCCGTCGATGTTCTACATGAAGCCCGCCACATCGAAGCTCCCGCTGACGATCCGGTACTTGCGCTGAGTGGCGATGCGATCGGCCAGGACCTGGGTGTAGGCGCGGGCGCTCCCGGCACCTCCTTCAGCACGTGGCCGTCGTACGTCGCATGCTTGAGTGGCACAGGATAAAGCCAGTCGAGCTCGTTGGCAGCAATGGCGAGGACGGGCGCCAGCGCGAGCGGCACGACGTGGCGAGCAAGCGCGCCCTGGCGCGGATCATGGCGCCTTAGCGAGACATGATGCTTCCGCTCGGCAGTTGCTTGTTAAGAGGAGTGGTGGTCATGCAGATCTCTTTTCCCAGCGCTCGTGCGTCGACTCAAGAACTTGGATGAGTGAGAAAGCGAATTACGCAGTCTGCTCCCGATCCTTTCGTACAATGGCGATGACCAGCGCGAAACCGAGGCTCGCGGCCAGTCCGCCTGTCAGGAACACGACGCCATATCCGAAACGGTCGGCCAGCAGACCCGTGACCGGGCCGGTGAGGCCGCAGGCGAGATCCTGGAATGCCGCGAACCCGCCCGCCGCAGTGCCGCGCAGGTGCGGCGGGATGCGCCGGACCACTTCGATGCCCGCTTATTTTATTGCAGTCACCCCAGACTGTGCCGCCATATGAGAACAGGTAGGCTAAATACGCCGTCGCCCAGGTTCCACCATAGCTCGGCGGTGAAGATGACGATGGCGTCTTACTAAGTGTCAGCGGGTCGTGTCTGTCTTTGAGGCCCCCAGCGGTACAAGATCATCGCGGTCAGTGCGGCGGCTACGACCGTGCTTTGCAAGAGACCAACGATGTCAGCCAGGAGATCACCAACATTGGTTCCCCAGTTTCGCACTAACACGACAAGAATCCAGAAGGCGATGGCTCTTTGATGAGCAGGACCGGACAAGGCAAGGAACGCGACAACGAGCATGACTGTCGACAGGACGGCTGCGAGTGCAAGTTCAAGCCCCGATTTAAAGCCTGACCAATCCCCCGTGGCCGTTCCCACGGTTCCGGCCACCAACATCGACGTCCAGAACCAAAGATCGGTCCCTGCTCGGGATCCACCTTCTGCACGTTCCCGTAACGCCAAACGCGCCTCGTCCCCGTCGGGGGCCGCGCTCACGACTTTCGAGAGGACGCGTTTCGCCGCCTCCTGCAGGCCGACATCGCCCGTGCGGCGAAGGAGCTCTGCGCCGACCGCGACTGCCTCGAGTTCTTCGGCGGTGAACATCAGCGGCGGAAGGTCATACCCTCGCCGCAGCCATAGCCGATCCCCACTGCGCATTCGATCGAAGCGCGTCGCGACTGAAGCGTCGCGATATCCCGATAGATCGTGCGCACGGCCACCTCCAGTGCCTCTGCCAAGCTGGCGGCGGTGACCGGCCCACGTGCTGTCCGTAGTGACTGAATGATGTCGAAAAGCCGATCCGACCGGCGCACGTGCTTCATCCCTGACAAAACGGTGTCAGCAGGGGGCCTCTATCATGACTCCATCCACGATTCGTGAGGAGCGCATGATGGTTTCGTTCAAGCAACCCACCACGGATCAGCAGTCGCTGCAAGCGGCCGAGCAGGTCCACCCCGCTAGGAACGCGGCGCTCGAGGCGCACGACATGAATGCTGCCGTTGCGCTTTACGCAGAGGATGCAACGCTGGAAAGCCCGCTTATCTGCTACTTGCTTCGCGCAGACACGGGAGGCTTGACGGGTCGCACGCAAATCCAGCGCTTTCTGCCCATTGTGTTCGAACATCAGCCGGAAGAACGCAGGACGTTCCGGAACGACGTGTTCACTGACGGGAGGACGATGATGCGATGATGTGGGAGTACCCTCGCCTGGCACTGTGGTCGGGGCTGCGCGTCGTGGCCGAGCCGGGAGGTGCCGCAGCCTTTGCCGCGCTGATCTCCGGCCGATTACTCGACCGACCCGCCTGCCAGCTACCAGATCCAACCGACAACTATCTGGACGGAACCTCCCTCCGTTGGTGATCTACGCCGTCGGGGCGCACTGAATTAAGCGGGCTAGCCTAGCCCGGAAAATTCACTGTGAGGTGGCGAGTGTAGCCTAACCCGCTGAAGCGGCTTAGGATTTGGGTGCTGAAGCCAACCCGATCCGTTTCCCGGAGGCCGCACCCGCCATGGACGATCCTACGTTGCCGCTGCCCGGCCTGTCACCTGTGGCGGGCCGCTCCGTGAAGGCCTGTTTCGACGGGGGTTCGCTGTCTTCGGATGCGGGCGTTCTGGTGTTGCGCGAGATCGAGCACCGGCTCGGCGTGGCGGAGCGCCTGGCCCGGTGCCTGGACGACCCGCGCGACCCGGCCCTGATCACCCACACGCTGGCCGACATGATCCGCTGAAGCACAGCGGCCGGCGCCTCGTCATGATGACCGGCCGCGAGCTTCCCGACCTCGAACGCGTGTGCCCCCGGCTCGACCTCTTCGACCGCGTCGTGGTGTTCAGCGCAGGCCCAGGCTCCGAACTTAGGAAGCGTCGATGATTTACCGCGCTGATTCCTGCGATCGGGGCGCGATAGTATAGTTCCACTCGCCATGGAAGTCGCTGCGGATCATGTTCAGTTCGGCCATTTGCTGGTCGGAGATCC
>JAABUH010005125.1_pt1 | contig 10380 bp, 12 predicted proteins | sample 5559121 | NCBI WGS metagenome assembly JAABUH01 (sample SAMN10711871, study PRJNA513364) | rock metagenome | isolation source: Antarctica rocks | place: Antarctica: Victoria Land, Battleship Promontory nord | collected 2015-12-28 | reverse complement strand
GAATCAGCTCTGCAGTGGCTAGAGAATGCCCTGTTAAGCATATGCTACTGAAACATATAAGCATCCTTCTCTTCTTTTCCATAGTTGTGAGTTATGATATTAACTGCTGGCTCGTATGCAGCAATTGGTTGTGCAGGCTTTGTGCTTGTGCTACTGTTGCTGGTGGTGGACCTTGAAATCACTGGCAGGCTGCTGATAGGCAAGAAGCTGAAGCCTGTAGAGCTTTGCTCTTACACTCTGGCACGCAAGCGTGGCGACGAGCTGATGTGGTCTAGGGTGCACAATAACAGCAAAGCCAGGTGGGGTGCTGTTGTCTTCCTGGTTATTTTTATTGGCATGATGGCTAGTAAGTAATGTGATTACCTGTAGGTCTGCCACACAAAGCAAGTTGGCAAGTACACATCTTGCTCGCACGTTCGATGATGCCAGCTGGCAATTGTCTTTGCAAGCAGTCATATTAAGGCACTTGTGTCAGCACAGTCTCATCAGAGCTCAATTGTGTCAACGCCTGTGCCCTAATTCAGTCAAAGTGCAGCAGCCAGATCATGCACGCTCTCACTGCAGGGTGTCCTTTTATGCCAAGCTGCGTTTTGTCATCCGGCATGACACAGAAAGCCTGTTCATAGCTGAGATCCAGCAGTTCTTGCAGGGCATCAGTGCAGATGCAGAAGTGCTCAGGTTGGCAGCGTGCAAGGTATACTTTGCTAGGTATGGCAGAGCTGAAGATGTCATGACAGCCAGCCTAAGCAGCCGCACACAGCAAGTATTGGCTGTTGACATCTCAGAGCCGACACAAAGCTGGTCACAGCCACAGAGGGAACCAAGCTGTTTGGGCTGGTGTACAACAACACGTCTGGCATGGCATGATCTCAAGATGCGGGCTCAGTGTGTTCACGCTGCAACCCATCACGTAAGGTGCAACACCAGTACCAGTTTTAGCATGTAGTTACCAAAGTATGCCTGTTTAGGTCACATACTGCAGTAGCTCTGCAGGGCATTTGGTTTCTTAGCTACACTTTGACAGTGTTCTGCTTCCTGACGTGCATAAGATAGCTTCAGAGCACACCAGATATTGCAGCACTTTCAGCCGTTGTTGGATCAGACACTGCAAGCTAAACCTTGCTGATCGCACTCTAGCCACCTTCAGCAAGCATCAGATCCTCTAGACAAGGCTGAAAGCGTTCAGCCATGTATCAGACACGTAAGCTGAAAGTTGCTGATCATACTCTAGTCACTTTCAGCTAGTTTAAGACAAGGCTGAAAGCGTTCAGCCATGTATCAGACACGTAAGCTGAAAGTTGCTCATCATACTCTAGTCAGTTTCAGCTAGCATAAGACAAGGCTGAAAGCGTTCAGACAGGCGTTCAGCCGCGCTTCGTTCCCATAGTGATATTTCACAGAGTTTCAGCTCACACCACGTACAAAGCAGCACGAGACCACTGTAGCCGAGCATCACTGATGGTGTGCTTGATGTCTCAAAGCATAGCACATTAATTACAAGGAGTGTGCAGTACAATGTGTACCACTGTAGCTAAGAAGTCTATGCTGAGCGCTGATTGCAAAAAAAAAGAAAAAAAGAAAAGTTTACGCTTTTCAGCGATCATAACGGGAGCCTCCTAAGGCGGCAGCCCGGAGGTCGCTGATTGCAACTCTAGATACAACTTGAAGTCACTGACATACACTGCCTGCTAATAGTCAACCGCACGCTAGGACCAAGTCTTATCACAGCCTCTCAAAATGTCAACAGAGTATCAACAAAGGTCCACAGGTGTTGCTTGCCATGTGCACTATGCTCCTCTGATGTGCTGAAATCAGACAGCAGTTGGACCTTGTTTAACATCCTCATCATCACTGTCATCATCTGTGTCATTCAGGACTGCAACAGTACCCCTTGCAGGCTTGCACCACTGTCAACGGAAGGAGCTCCTTGGGTGGCCACCAGTCAATGAGGTCATTCAACAGGAAATGGTTCCTGTTCCCAGCTTGCCAATACCTGAAGTTTGAGGACATGCAGACCTGCTTTCTGACTACATCAAGCTCCACAACCAAGTACGCAGGCATGGGAGTCCTAAACCTGTTGCGGAACGCTGACTGTTCCCACACCAGGTGGCGTAATGTCAAATCCTGCTCCATCTGTTCTTCTGACAACTGCTGGTCAGGTACTGCAATGTAGTCGCGCAAACAACAGCTGGGCTTCTTCTGCAAGGTCAGGAGCATGCTGATAGCAGACTCTTGCTGTGAAAAGCATTTGAACCTGCAGATCACAATAATCAGGATGTCACATATTGACGTAAGAGACAGTGGCAATTGAAGGGTGTAGAGTGGGTTCGGCACATTCCAGTCAGCAACAATCAGCAGCAGCAGAGCTGCAATAATATTAGCCAACATGTTTGGACACAGAGGGGTCTTTCTGTACTATGCTGGCGCTTCACATTGTATTTGCCTGTCTGATTTGTGCAATGCAAAGGCTCAGCCATGCCACAGAGCAGCAATGCCAATGCAAGCAGCAGTCAAGCATCACGAGTTGGCTGGTCCTAATACACATGAAATGATTTTGCCGACAGTCGTCATCTGCATGCCGTAATTTGATTGTTCTCTGGCTCACTTGCTGACCTTTGCTGCAGTGATGCAACAACATGGTCAAGTGGTCCAAGAGAGCAGGGACCCCTAAGGGCCAATGCCCAGTAGCCCCGGCAACAAACTGTATGTGTTGATTTTTGTCTTGCAAAAGGGGCCTCACCTGCCAGTCCCCTTGCAGAATTGCATTCCTGGTGAGTGCACAACGCAAATGGTTGACAACACAGTACGGCTGCACCAAAAGAGCACAACACTACATAGGGTTTAGGGTAAACCCTGGGTACAGTGCAGTGAGTGCCATAAGCTAAATGCGGCACCATTCCTCATCACACGGGATGGACTGCAGCATCTTGAAGTTGTACTGCATGCTTGTGCATCACACAATTAAACGCACATGTGCACTACCTGTGCATAATGATGGCTGGGAGTCTGTCAGAGAGAACTGATTGGAGTTGGCTCTTCGGGACTTCAAGCGCGCACAGTCATTGTACGCTCATACAGCTCTCTTCCATTCAGCTCTATGTCGTTGTAATTTAAGATGAGCCCTAGCTTGCCAGCAGATTTAGCGTACATCAAGGTTCCCTTTGTCAGCAACAGATGTCTGCAGTGCCACTCTCCAGGGTGGGAAACCTCCATTGCTCGTTTGATTTGAAACTGCATCCCAGCACAGCAGGAGTCAGTGCAAGAGCCCATAGCAAACACCAGGCCTTGCATTTGCATGCTCAACGCTGTGACTGGCATGAGTCTTCATTACGTGATTGACTGGCATGAGTCATCCTCACATGATTGACTGGCATGAGTCATCATTACAAAAATTCACATGCATGCGCATGCCAAACTGAAAGGCTGATGCACAGACCAGCATATGCACCATGAACGCTGAGCGTTATGTGAGCAGTTGAGTTCACTAACCTCTGGTGTCAAGAGATCTGCTCCATCATCATCAGCCCAGTCATAGAGGGCATCTGAGAAATATTAAAGGGCAGGGACAGCCTTGGACAGCTCCTCCACAGACAGCACTGAGTCTGAACAACATCTCCCAGCAGCATTGCATGCACATGAGAGGAGTTTGAAGTTGAAAATGTGACAGTACATGTACCTATTGTTTCATTCATATGTGGTCCATAGCACAGACTTTGAAAGACCGCTTGGACACCTGTGAATATTGTTCTTGTTTGTCCTGTATCACTGCACACAGGCAGCACATTGACAAGGCTACATGTGCATAATTGCAAACAATACTTTTGCTCTTAGACACTGACTTACAGTTCTGTTGCCACATCTGGAATTTGAGGAAGGAACTGATGTGGCCTTGCTAGCTGCCACAGCAGCTTCCATCAGGTGCAAACTTCCTGACAGCCGAACACATGCCAAGAGTCAGCCTGTTGAGAGCACTGATGCCTAGCATGGCAACAAAAGAGTCTTTACCTGCTTGCCGTAGCCTTTGTGTTTGAAGTTGGTATGAGCAGCCGCAAGCTTGACTAATTTCCTAAACCCCTCCTGCGGTGCTGTAGAAGCTGTGTCTGTCATGTCATCCTTCCTGATGTTGTCGTAACAGTACATGGTATTGACAAGCTTTTGAGAGCAAAGCTTTTGAGACGACCAAAGCTTTGCAGAATCTGCTTGAGCACACTACAAACGGACATAGCACCAGACTTGCCTTCACAAGCAATTCACACAAGATGAGAAGGGCATATTTGACAGGTGCTGTATGAGAAATGCCACCACATCTGACAGCAGGTCAAGCTTGTCGGCGTTCATCTACTGCTTTTGGTGACTTTGATTCATTCCCGAGATGATACACTAAAGCATAACATGAAGTATGTCCTTCTATACAACACTGTCTGACTGATCTGCAGAAAAGGTCTATTTCTGCTGGACCAAGTCCGCCGCTATGGCCAGCTGTTCAACGGTTCTACAGTGTCAGGCACAGCACCCGCTGACGCAGCAGTTTGCATTTTGCAGACAGCAAAGCGCTTTGTTGACGCTCGACTGGGCACGAACAGTATGGCCATTCACCAGTCTGCCGGACAGCCTTTGCCTTGGTGAACCCTGTCCCAGTCGACAGGCTTTAGGCAATGCGGACAAAGCTCCATGACATGTACATGGAGCTGACCTGAAATCGCATAGACCGTACTGCTAAGCAAGGACTGGTTTTGGATACAGACTTTTGACGACCACTGTACTAGCAGGTTCTGGCCACAGAATTTTGAAGACTAAAGGGTGCAGTCGATGTCCACTGAAGCAGTGATCAAAGGGTGCACTACAGCTAGTGGACGCCGAGCAGCCGATTAGTCCGGCCTGGTCACACGCACAACCACCGATATTCAAGTAACCGCGCAACAAATTGCCAGCGTACAAGCTCACGTACCATGCAATTTGCGAGCCGTCAGACAGGCAAGATCCCATGATCGCGCGCTGGTGTGTTGATATCTTACAAAGTACGTCCGATTGCTTGTTCTATGCTTCGCTGCTTTGTCTGCAAAGTGAACAATAAAGAGCGCTTGACGTAGCTGACATATGTGAGGTGTGTTTCACACTTGTCATGTCTCATTGTGATGTGATGCATGCAGCAGCCACAAGTCGATTCTGACAGCTGCTGTGCATGCAGCAATGCATGTGAAGCTTGCTGTTCGCTCTTGTCTGTTTCTGACCCAATGTACTGGTGCATGTCCGACATGAGTCATGCATGCATACATCAGAGTCGATGCGGACTGTTGCTGTGCATGCAGCATTGCAGGTGAAGCTTACTGTGCATATGAGTTCAGAAGTATGGATCACCCAGGTGTGGCGTTGATGTATGCATTGCTGTTCTCATTCCCTTTTCTTTATCTCGCTCCTTCACTCATTTGCTTGCCAGCTCACATGTCTATGATTCTGACCCAACGTGCTGCTTCTTCTGATGCAAGCACATATCAGAGCCGATGCTGACCATTTCTGTGCATGCAGCATTGCAAGTGCTATTCTTGCACATCTTACAATGCATTCATATCTGTGCTTCTAAGTGCTGTTTCCTGTCATGTATGTATACGCTTAAACACATTGTGACCGCGCTTGTTAACCCAGCAATAAGAAAGAGCCTTGCAGAGCGCTATTGGAGGCTTCTGATCAGTCATAACTGGCTTTTTTCCTGGTTATGACTGGCTTTGCTGAATTTGTAGTACATGCACGTCCCTGCTGTATGCAAATTTGAGCCGTGTATAAAGATATGTTTCTAGGTGATCCATTAATGGCACACAGTCTGCATCCTGACAAGGTTCAACAGCAGTCAGTCGTTCAAGTATGTGTTGTTACTTCTGACATGGTAGCTCACAGACAAAATTCCATGCACAAAATCATTAAAGGAGTCATCATGACAAGCACACCATGTGTCATTCAGACATAGCTGCAATAGGAAGCATACTCAAGCAATGTACTACTTTGGCCCTGATGAGCATGCCTGCTGCTTGTTGGCTGTTGTTGGGAGCTGGAAGTATGCATTCATGTGGAAGAAATGCTTTGAAGTGTACATAAGTGGCATCTATGTTGCTGACAGTCAGCAGTCATGCAAGCTCAGCTAGGAGAAGCTTGCAGAACAGCCCTGGCAGTCACTGCAGCCACACTGCCAAGCAGAAAACATGAAAGCAACTGTTGTGGTGGGCAGCAAGTGCCTGCGTGGTCATCATTACATGCTGTGGTAGGAGCCTGTGCAGCATGCATTCTGTCTGTAGTCTGTAAGGGAATACATCAAGCACATGCTTAGCTAGAAGGCAGCTGATTGCTTGTTTGGCAAGCCTGTTATGACCATAGAAAAATTGAAACGTCCTCTCGGATGCAATCTATACAGCTAACAGAGCATTGCACCCTGCCAACTTGATTCACTGTCTGCAACTCCTCCACATTGCAGCAAGATCAGTCAGTAAAGCAAGGCAATATGTTGCCTGAACATGACCCAGAAGTGCCTGCTAGGGCTGACGCCTGTGCCTCTATCCCAGGTTGTCATTGTGTCAGCATGTGTTGGCAGGCTGCTTGCACAGAACTGTCAACAAGTTCATGCCATTCTGAAAGCTTGCGCATAGTTTGTGCTGCACCCGCACAAGCATCACATCAAGCAGATTTGCAAAATAGAAGCATGACAGGACCTGTTGTGGGGTGCCTGAAAAGCCTGTTTTGACCATGCAACATGAGTGTATGCCGTGCTGTGTTGGTCTGCTAGCACTGCCACAGAACGCACAACAAGCAGATGTGCAGAAGCAGAGCAGGGTAGACACGTCAGAACAATGAGACATGACAAGTGTGAAACACACCTCACATATGTCAGCTATATGCTGGCAGTCATACTGCCTCAGAGCATGTCAGGTGCTGCTTTGCTCACAAGACGTTTGTGGAGTGTGTTGGTGGGTACCACTGTCAGGCATCTTCATGCTGTTTCATAAGCACAGCTCTATGAACTCCTGATGACGCTGCTCTCTGCTGGACACGCAGGTAGCAGTTGGTGATCACCAGGTCAGAAGGTTGGGCACACCTTATGCATAGTGAATAAGGATGAATCAGGAACTGGATTGATACCTGCTAGCACAAGTGACAACCAGCGGGACTTACTCACGTCGTCAAGCGCTCTGTGTTGTTCACTTTGCAGACAAGGCAGCGAAGCATAGAACAAGCAATCGGACGTACTCTGTGATATATCAACACACCAATGCGCGATCATGGGATCTTGCCTGTCTGACGGCCCGCAAATTGCATGATACGTGAGCTTGTACGCGGCAATGTGTTGCGCGTGTACTTGAACATCGTTGGTTGTGCGTGTGACTGAGGCCGGCTAATCGACTGCTCGGCGTCCACTAGCTGTAGTGCACCCTTTGATCACAAAAGCAGTGGACATCGAGTGCCCATGTGTTCTGTCTTAGACGCTTTGAGAGCGCCCCCTTCTCGAGATGAGAAATCCAGAAGCCCCTTCTCTGCGAGACGCCGTCCCAAAGAAGGAGCGTCCTTCAATCGTCTCCAAGACAAAGCTTCTCGTGAGCGTCCCCAAGACAAGGCTTCTCGTGAGCATCTCCAAGACAAGGCTTCTCGAGAAGCTACGCCTGAGACGCGCCGTCTGAGACGCTCTTCATAGAAAAGTGTCTGCGACGCTCATTGCAGCTATCAGTAATTCAAGCAGTCACGTGGACACCCATGACTGACATCGCTTACAGAATTCCTCCCTCACATTTCGTCCTATGAACTAAACCCTGCTGCCAAGTGCTACCCACTAACATCACTACTAGCACCTCCAGTGGTTCAACAGTGGCAATCTGTCTGACCTTCAGCAAACACACACAACAATTAGCCCATACCAAACAAAAGTCTGCGCTGCCAGATGCTTGGTAACCGGCCTGGAGCATGCTGCTGTGGCTCTGTACATTGCATGCTGATCTTCAGCTCTGTCTGCGCTTGTAGCAGCTGTGATTGTGCTGCATCAATCTTGACTGACAGTGGTCTCCATCACAAACTTGGGCTCAGTCTCTGGCTGCCCAAAGATCTGGTCATACTCTGCAGAGAGACTGCTGCAGGTGGCCTTGTTCTCTGCATGGATGTGATTAGCATGCACGCCAGATTTGGCCACATCATCATTCAGTACCTTCAGAACCTGCAGCAGTGCAGAAGACGACTGTCAGTTTTGCATGTCAGATCTGCCAATATCTCATCTAGCTGTGCAGCATGAATGTCAGAGGCTGCAGCACCCGGTCGCATCTGTTATTTGCGTGCTTTTGACAAGTCTTGCCAAGTAGCATAAAGACAGGCAGCACGACATGCCTTCAGCTGATGCCATAGCAGGCTATGCATGTTGCTGTCTACAATGCAGTGACAACTGTCTACGAAGAAGAAATGTGGGTTTTAGCCTGCTAGGCTCCTAAGCAGGCTCCTGAGGACAAAGGACTGACCTCCAAAGTCACAAATGCCAGCTCATTGTGGGAGAAGGATGTCTCCTCTACCCTCAGGTGTCCTTTGATCTTCTTGAACCACCTATATATATTTAGGGTTGATGATGGTGAGCTTCAACACAAAAAAATGGGTACTGGCTTGTGTGATAAGAACTGATGTAGGTATGCTTGTATGCAAAGAAATGACATGAGTGAACTCGAATGCAAATACTTGAGGTAGGCTTCAATGCAATGACTGACACAGGTAGGCTTTGGTGCAACGAACCAGAGCAAATCTCTGAACAAATGAGTGTAAATAGTTGTTGGTAGGCTTTCAGAGGGCATGCCCTCCAACATGGCAGTGTCTGCAATGTGTCTGTCAATAGAAAGCACAGTTCTCAGGACAAAAGCACAAACAGTTGCATCAAGCACATACTGTAACAAAAAGCAATGTGTATACCACAACATATACACATTGTCCACTTCCTGCAAAAGCTTGTCACGCTCAAGTTCAAAGGCATCAGTCATGGCTGCAAGCGAGCACACGCTGCGCAAAGTTGAACGGGCATGTCGATAGCAAGCTGAGCTTGACTCCCGTATGAGTCAACGCTGGATTGACATGGATTGACATGGATTGGCATGGATTGACATGGATTGGCATGGACTACCCTGCCTTCCAAACCTACCTTGCACCAAGCTCTCAGTGCGCGGCATGTGCTTGAAGAAGCCAGGCTTTGTTTGTTACCACCCTCACTGCCAAGAGCCACTCGTGATCTTCGAGAGGTGGGGTGGACTACTGAAACACAACAACAAGGACCATAGGAATATATCTGGATTCGTTGATCTCAGCAAAAACAGCAAAGATTCTGCGTTGTACCTACTGTGTTGCTGTGTCCGGCGTGTGCATGCAAACAAAACATGGCTGACGCCTTTGAGATCCAGCGTGACAGGCTATTGGTAGAAGTGGACAATGTGTACGATGTCCTGGTTCTGACGCGCGTAAGCTGCTGTTGCCAGCATGGGAGCTGAACATGAACCGGCACATGATGTTGCACCTGGTGCAAGCCATCAGGGCCAATGGCCCATGCTGCTTTTGGGCTATATTTGGTGTAGAGAGGTTTTGGAAGCACCTTACAGATTGGATGACACAGAAATCTCACCCAGAAGCTGTCATGTTCAATGCTCACAACTCCTTCAAATCAGCATGCACAGCTTTACCTCATACAGGCGAGGCTCTGTTGCAAGACGAGGAGGACCACATTCTTGAGGGTCATGGCTGTCAGGCTTCCAATATCTTCTACCACAAGCTCATCACCTTTGACAGGCTGACCAATGAGCTCATCTTGCCAGACTTTTTGCAAGCAGCTGACCGAGTTAGTGTCACACTCTTTGACTCCAAAGGCAGCGAAACCTTTGGGTTTGGGCAAAGGCCAGACAAGCACCAATGGCAAGCAGAGCTGCATCGCTTCTACTGCCAGTTCCCGGAGAAGTGCATTGTGTGCACGTGCTGTGATCAGCCTCAAGGCTATGATCAATTGTCGCTCAGATTTCTACAGGCTACAGGGAGTTCCAACCACAACAAGCAGCAGCTGCCTCTTGCACTAGTAGATTGGTTCAAATGGCGCAAGCAACAACCTGATCTACGTGCCCATACTCAGCAACTGTGCTATGGGCCAAAGTGCGTTGCATATGTATTTGACCGGGCAACCATAGGGGGCGCCACTTTCTCCACCATGGCAACAGAGGGCAAGAAGTTTTCTCATGACAGCGTAGTGATAATGAAGGATGATGGTGTCTATTGGGCTGGCCAGGTGCGTTTCTTTTTGAGTCACATGCCACCTGGTGGAATAGTAGGCAGTGATGCTGAAATTGACATTGCACATGTGCATTGGTATGGCAATGTACCACAGTGTGAGGC
>JAABUH010005124.1_pt1 | contig 10381 bp, 9 predicted proteins | sample 5559121 | NCBI WGS metagenome assembly JAABUH01 (sample SAMN10711871, study PRJNA513364) | rock metagenome | isolation source: Antarctica rocks | place: Antarctica: Victoria Land, Battleship Promontory nord | collected 2015-12-28 | reverse complement strand
TCGATCCGAGGAATGGAAATGTAAGAGGAGATTGGAATGTGACTTGCATCCATGGCTTCTGGCCAAAAGTTGCCCGAATGGGAGACGAGGATTTAAAAGGATTGACTTACCGAAATAGGATTGCTTCTGGTGGACTTCAGGGCTTACCTTCCTTTGATTCCACAGGAGATCTGTAAGAGGGCAGAGTAAGATGAATAGGGAATGATGTGAAAGAAAATAAAGCGAAGGAGTTTAAGCATGGCTTCTCGTCTGCCTACGGTCTCTGCGTCATTTAGAAGGTAAGTGTAATTGCATATCGAAGACCGCTGTGGGTAGTCGCATAGGATGTCCGCGAAGAAGTATAAAAAGACCGTGAGAGATTTTCAAGTACCAATGTGAGTATCTGAAACGATTTCGTTATGCGTTTAATCCTTCATGGTCATCTGTAATACGTCGACCACTGCGACTTGCCGACAGCATACCCATGATGCACCTTTTAGCTGCAACTACGCACCTCATGATTCCACGAAGCCGATTGATATCCAGTCCTCCTACCTCGAATTCCTTACTTCTTCTTTCCCATCAAGGATTGGAAAAAGCCGTGCTTTTCCTTGATCTTCGACCCTTTTGGACCACCCGACATCGCCTTGTCACGCTCCTCCATAAAGATCTTGAAAGCTGCGAGACTCTCTCTCGCCTCGTTGGTGGTGCACAGGCTCTTAAGATGGATGTAGACCCGCTTCTTGCGGCGCTCCTCGTCGTTCATAGGCTCGTCGCGCGACGCATTGAGCGAAGTAGTGGATGAAGAGCTGTTGTTGTCTTGGGGTGAGGGACTAGATTGCGAGGGGAGGGCGCTGGTACGGAAGCGGTCAGAGAGGGATGTGAAGCGCCCGGCCCATTCGAGAATGTGGAGGGCAGTGTGAATCTGTGAGTGCAAGGTTTTAGTTCGGATGGAATTTCCTATGATGGCAAAATAAGAGGACAGGGGGAAGATTGTGCGAGCTCACCAAGCGTGGATTAGACATGTCGAGATTTGCAGGGAGAGGTTCTGGAGCATCATCATCATCGTCTGCATTGACCTCGCTGGCAGAAGTAAGTCCCATTGGTTCCCCTGCATTCTCCTCTTCGCCATCTGGATGCGTTGTTGTTTCGGACGGTGTCTCTTTGGCGGTCCCGGCAGGAACGACTGTTTCCGCGCGACTGCTCTCATCTCGTTCTTGGATCTGTTCTAGTGCGGTGGTGTCTTCTTCAGGACCAGAGTCATGGATTTTCGGGCCTTGAAACTCGTTGGTACCATCGTCGCCAAAGTCAGAAAACGAGGGTAGAGGATTCTGCTCCTGGCGTTGAGCCATGTCCTGACTGACATTCCTACGGGCCTGGATTGGTGCGGGGATCAAGCTGCTCTTGCGAGTATGATGAGGCTGTGACGAAGTGCGAATCCGGCTTACTGGCTCTTGACTACGATGTGACGAAGTGGTGTGTTCGCTCTCCGGTGTGTTATTAGGCGCAAGAACACCACTGTCTGGCGGAGTCTCAGGTTTCACGACGGACCTTACTGGTGTTTTGACTGGCCTAGCACGCTGTATTGCTGGAGTTGCTGGAGTTGCTGGAGTATTGCTAGCCGTCTTAAACCCAAAGGAAGGAACACGACGCCCAAGTGTTGGTGTCTTCTTGGCAGACATGGTAGGCATCGCCGGTATGGTAGGCATCGGAGGAATGCGCTGCCTTGGGGTATTGAGACTGGAACGTCGAGCAGCGCTGCTCGAAGTGGGACGCATGAAGCTGGGAGTATTAGGTGAGCTCTGAGCCTGCGGGCTCTGTCCCAAATTCCCCATAGTGCTGCTGCGCGGCATGGGTGGGTGAAGTGGTGCCATGAGGCCACGCTGCTCGATCTGAACGCTTGATTCGCGCTTCTGTTTGGTGGTCAACGGAGTCGTATTGACGTCTTGCTGCTGATAGCTAAAGAAAGGAGCTTGGGCTAAACGACTTGATATGATGCGAGAGCGTTTGGGTGGTGCTGAATGAGCTGAACTCTCATTGGCGTCGTTTGTTGACGCGGGTTTGGATGCAAATGCCCCAAGGCTGCTAAAGAAAGAGGTGCTTCGAGGAATACCTGATGGAGTAGGAAGGCGAGAAGAATGAATATGAGTATCAGCAGATGCTAAGTCGGAGACTGTGGTGGCCGTGCGACGCCTATTGAAGGGGTTGGTGGTGATATTGGTGAACGCTTGTGAAAAAGAAGGCTTGCGCCGAGAGTTGAGCACAGGGCGGCTTGGCGACTGGGCCTCCATGGTAACAGCTTCTCCCTCTCCTTCCTCTTTCTTCTCCTCTGCTGTAGCCATACTGGTTGATTGATATCGTCTCCAAGTGTACCATCCGTTGTTTGCAGCAATCATAATGTCTCACAACCCTGGACCAGTTTATATTGGTCGATCTCGCTTACTCCCGCACCTTCCTGGTTATCCTTGCTGGGCATCTTTAGCCTGGAATATCAACACATGCAGAGACTTAATCCGCTTTTCAAGTACAAGGACCAGCCATGACCGCGAAGCACGCGTCCAAGAGGAATGCTATGGCCGAGCAGATATTCGTCTTCCATTCGGTGGCTTTACGCTTCGCTATAAATATATGTCACCTCGCGAACGATATCTGGAGTATGGGGCAATGAACAACACACACTCCCACCAGAAGTTTGTACATGATTACTGCCACCTGGCCAACGCTGACACTTCTACCAGCCCTCAAGTCGCGCCCAATCCTTTCGACAAACTCCCAAATGAGCTAAAGCGCCAAATCATCTCTCATTTGGACGACGAGTACGACTTGGAATCCCTTTGGGAAGCTTCACGCGATCTCGCCAAACTCATCGGACGTCTGCCTTGCAATGACAGCTGGAGGTGGGCGCAACGCCGCTGCCAATTGTACAATCATGATGTACCTGGCTACCTACCCATCTGCGAGGATTGTGTCAAGAGTGCCAGAGGGCGAATTCTGTATGGTATCTGATGACTCGTATGTACTTATGACAGCTAATCAGGCCTCAGCTCTTGCGAATGCTGCCAATGAACGAGAGAATGGCCTTGGAGGATTGTGTGTTGGGGAGCAGAGAGCGATGAAATGGTAGTCATTGATGTACGAGATGGCTTACCACACCTCTTTATGGAGATGAGTTCTACTGCAGAATCCAAGACACGGTCTACGGTCGTCTCTTACAACGGGAGGTGAAGGGTATTTGGTAGCACGTACACAGGGAATTGTTCCCTCTAATACAGTATATGACCAACTATATGATCTCGTCCATTTCCTCTGGCTCCTCTGCGACAATCTCCCCGCCCTCTTGATCCACATCCTCGTCCTCTGCAATGTCAACATTGGTATCTTTAGGGGGTAATACGGTGGCCCCTCTTTTCAGCATCTCAACCTTGGCTTGAGTCATCTCGAAAACATACTGTCCAAGATGCTCTACACTCGCCATTTCAGTGCCTTCAACCTCGTCATTTAGTGACCTTTGGGCAGGAAATGTCTCGCCCGTAGTGAGCACAAGCCTCTCAGGTCTCTGGAGAGGCAGATCGAAAGCTTGTAGTAGTTCAGGCGAAGACTGAAAGACGGATCGACGACCCAGGATGTACAGGCCAAGGCGAGCGCGGGAAAGAGCGACGGTGAGACGGCGAACATCTCGAAGGTAGCCCGGTTGGAGAGTACGGGTTAGTGATAGTATGATGTAGTCGTTCTGCTCTCCCTGATATTTGTCCACAGTCGTGACGATCCTTGGCAGACCGAATAGCCTATTCCCTGCGCATCTGTGACTCAATACGTCTCGTATCAGTGCCCTCTGCCCGGCATACGTACTAAGTATCGAGATCTTGCTTGCCGGATAGCCCAGCAGCCGCATGTATTGATATATGGCAACGGCATATTCGGCTTCTCCAAGATTCTGGAAAAAGTGCGGAGTTGGCTGCGATTCACCAGTCCGTTTGTAATCGGGAACGTCAATGAACTGGTATTCGTACTTGAAGCCGGCGTTGGATTGGAGGTATTCCGGATCTGATAGGACATTGGGTAGATTCTTGAGGTTTGGGTAACGCCATTTGTAGAGCTCGGCTATGCTGGGTCTGGCACGACCCTGCTGATCGAGGCTGATGGTCGGTACGCCTAGACGCACGAGGCGAAGGAAGAGTGATTGCTCTAAATTGGCGAATTGACGAAACGCCATGTTCTGGATGATGGGCGAATTCTGTAGATGGTCTCCACAAAGGACGACTCTCTGCAAGGGAAGTTTCCCATCTTTCGACTTTTGCATAGCAAGTGGGATGAAGTTCTCTATCTCTGTGATTTGAGCTGCTTCCTCCATTATCACGTTGTCATAGTGAAATCCTAGATCGGCGATCCCTTGACGGCGCATGGCTGCGTGCGTGGTGGTCATAGCGATGATGCGAGCTTCCTTGATCATGAGGTAGTTTGTCTTGTCCTTATTAGACCGCAAAATCTCGAAAGGGCGGATGTCTTCGAGGGAGGTGAAGAGTCTTGTGATATGGCTTTCACATCCTTTGATGATTTCCATCACGGTGTCTTTCGACAAGTCTGGCGAGAAAAGTGGTTGGGGCGTATTTTGGAAGTAGTGATGAAAGGGAAAAGACTGAATGATATCGTCTGGAGTCGAATCGGGATCATTGGCTACATCCCAAAATTTTGACCAGGCAGTCTGCACGTAGACAGAGTCGAAGTAGCCAGCGGTTTCGCAAGAACTACCATGTGCTCCCGGAGCACCAAAATTTGCAGCAAGTCGATCAACCTCTGCTAACAGATAGGCTCGATTGTCTAAGAATGATTCAACTCTTCCGTATTTGCTGAAGCTTTCTCCTGTCTCCAAGTCACCCTCGCCCTGGCCGAGCCGCAGCAAATGGCGTCCATCTATGTCTAGACCCATGATCTTCTGAAACAACTGATTCAAGGCTTGGTTGCTGTGAGCTATCAGCAATGTCCGCTGTGAGGGAAAGTTGTGATATATGTTATTGATTATTTGTGTTGCGACATCTGTCTTTCCAGTACCGGGAGGTCCAACAATGACCGTCAGACCTGGTTGCGTACCAGATGCAATAGCCTCAATTTGGACCGGAGTAAACCGGACGTGATTCTGCTTAGGCGTATCGATTGGATAAGGTCCACTGGGTGGTGGTTTGTACGTCGATACTTTGACAGGCTGTGCAGTCTGCTGTACAGGCTCGTCATCGTTCCTCCGTCGCTTCTTCGAGGGTCTCTGGGATGGCACGGCTGATGAATTCGAAGTCTCGAGAACAAATGGAGGCCCAGAGGATTTGACCTCTGTATCTTCAGCTTCAACCGTCTTGAACAAACGTTAGCTTCATAGACGAAGGAGATGGAAAGTTACTTTACCTTGCCCGGGAAGCTATCGACAAGATGCTGCCAGTCCTTGAAAGTATCTCGAAAATCGACAGCTTTCAGCCGATTCTCAAGCCGAGTAAACGAAGCCGAGGCAGGATCGCCGTAGCCCAAGAAAACTTCTTGCAACCATTGCGGCATAGGAACATCAGACAGTGCGAGGTTTTGGATCGTCTCTAGAACCTTCTTCCAATTATTCTCACGCTGACTTCGGCGGACAACAACATTGATTGACTCGTACACATCCGGACTGCCCCTTGATTTTGATTCAGTGTCGGCCTTGAATGCCACGGGATCCAGATTCACGACTACTCGACGCATGCGTGGTCTCCTACCGTGGCCATTGACTTCATCAGCGTGTTCTCTCAATGGGCGGCTTTGCTCATCAAGCAGCTGAACGACCTCTGCTGTTCGCAGGGTGAACAGACCAGTCGTCTGAGGGCTTTGATGGTCTGAGTGACCGTTGGTCAATTTGCGGGAATCTTCTGTCGGCCTCACTGCGAGGAGATAGACAACGTCTTCCGGTCGAAGAGAATCCCAATCTCGTAACACTGAATCTGCCAAGTTGCTAACGTTAAGAGCTATTTCCGCCCTGACAAAAGCTGGAGTGTCAGAGCCGACCTTTGCTGGCGCAGCCTCTAGTATAGCAGGTTTTGTGATTGGTAGCGCCATTTTCGAGAATCCCCCAAATCGAACAGCGTCTGAACCCGTCTCTTCAGGCTTCAATCGTTTGATCACTTCCTCCAGGTACTTCTTCACCTCAAAGAATTGTTCGCATCGGTACAGGATAAATGATCGCCAGAGAAAGTCCCCTACGCTGAGGTACTGCAGATTGAGTTTTGGTATGGCCAATGATCGGGCTCCATTGTGAGTTTCATTTCGAATCAAAGATGAATCATAGAGGTCGCCTTCGGTTGGTTGTACGCTCAAACCTCTCACGGCTTCCTGGAAGGTCTTTCTCCTCTCATGGGCCGATATCAAGACCTCCATCAAGAAATCTCGATTGATCTGAAATTTGGCTGCTGTTGGATAGACTACTCGGTAGCCAAGCAAAGTACACAGCTCTGTCAGTTCTTCATCCGTCAATTCCAATAGCTGACTCTCAAGATCTTCTCTGCGATCAATGGCCCCATAGTTAGAAAGAGCTAGAATTGTTAGTTTGGACTTGAAATGTTTCAGCGCTGTCCGTTGCAGACGGGCAAGTACTTCATAGTGCTTTTCGTAGGACTGAGCTCGAGAATATTGGGCGCCTGTATTGTCGTCGACGGGAAAGTTTACAAAGTGGCGGAGTAAGACGAATAGATCACGCAGCAAGCCATTCTCTTGGCTGTTGAACATTGGAGATAGTCTAATCAAGACAAGAAGATTCAGGTCTTGAAGAAGTGTATTAACATATCGCCTTGTAGGCAATTGACTTTCAAGGTCAGTAAGAAATTCGAGGAAGCGCTCGCAATAAACCAAGTCATCTGGCCTTTCTTCAGTCAAGAGCTCAAGCATTTCGGAAGAGGAATGACCTACCAGCCTTGCCGCCCCAAAGACGACAGATAAAGTCCAGTAGCAGAGTATAAAGCCACGATCGTTCGAACCGCAGCTTTCCCTGTGCGGCCTCGTCTGCGGCCTCATATCGTTTGGCAGAAGCACGCCACGCTTTTCGAAGCTGAGTATTTTTTTCGAATCTGCGTTCTCTGGCTGATTCACTGGAAAGATTGTGCCATATAGAGATCGAGACCAGCGGAGCGCATTCTTTACGAACAAGGCCGTTGTCGAGCGACTGAAAGGCGCTCAAGAAAAAAGAGAGGAGGTGCGTCCGAATCGTTGTCGTTATAGAGGTGTCAATGGCCATAGAAAGAACTCGGCGAAAGAAGGATGAGAACCGTCCAGGATCGACAGCAAATATATCTAAGATTCGTCAGGACCGCCTCTTTTTATCCACCGTCAATTGTTGATCACTTGCCCCAAGTTGGGAGATTCTCCCTTGTCTTGACTGTCACAAGGAGGGCGATGAGGAGGACGTGATGGTTGGTTGAGTCATCGCCGTAACCAGGCCATAGGTAGCTGGAGATACGTTAGCGACAGCGATATTTCTCTTTGGCTGGCTGTATCGTGCACCTTTCTAGTAATTGTAGACCTTCAAGCTGGAGTAGAGATCGATAATTGAAACCCTCCTCTTCTAGAGCATCCCATATGTCCTTTTTTACGACATCTTGTTTGACCTTTCTGGTTTTTGCAGGTTTCAGCCAATGTGTCTTTGCGAGTAATGCCCAATGAGTTTCATCTCCAATGTCCCCGTCCGCACGAAATTCATGTGCCGCGGACATTGCCTATAGATGTAGTATGCAGGGACGATCTGGAGACATCTAGCTTATCACGTGAAGGTAGGCAAGAAGCGGAGACTTAGTCAAGTCCTAGTCGCTTGAGATTCCTCAATTCAAGCAAGCCCAATTTACGCGCAGTCGCGTAGAATTCACTGTTTGATATGGCTGAACTTTGAGTACCGCTAAAACGGCTCTAGCGCCCTATTACCCGCAGAGCCTCAAACCCGAAAACAGCTCGAACAACAAAGCTCCCAATCGCATAACACTCAAGATAGATTTGCAGAGAGATCTAAAAGATTCTATCGACACACATGCTGCACCATGTCCAGCGCGGGGATTGAGTCCGTGAGCGACTTCACGACTTCAATTAGGAAGCTGCTGGCAAGGGGTCGAGAAGTCAAACCAAGGGGAGGTGTCGATCCCGCTCTCACCACGAAAGACTTTGGAGACGATCTCGAAGGACTCACAAAGGGACCGCAAGGACCCTTAAATCGTAACTATGCTGCTATTGAGACCGCCTGCCGGAATATTTTCTACGAATTGTCGGCCTCGACATCCATCAACGAAGCAGCTTTCGGCGAAGTATGGAGCCTTTTCGATGTGCTGTCCATTCTCTCTGATTTAGGTTAGTCTTAGGCTCGGAATTCCAGCAAGGATGAAACTGATTGTTCACAGAACAATGTGAACCCAGCTTGCTCTTCTGGCTCGTAGAAGAGCTACTGGACTCTCAAACGATTGACGGATGTAGGATTGTCTTTGATTATTTGGATTCGCGGAGAGAGCGCATCACTGCGGTCAGTACAGCTCATGGTGTGAATAAACCTGCTTAATGGCAATCTGACATATATCGACAATAGAAACACTTCAAGCAGAAGAGCCTCGTCATACTACGCGCTTGCAATGAGCTCCTTCGCCGATTATCACGCGCAGAGGATACCGTGTTCTGCGGAAGGGTATTCATATTTTTGTTTCAGAGTTTTCCGCTCGGAGATCGAAGTTCTGTCAATCTGAGGGGAGAATACCATACTGAGAATGTCACGGTCTTCGAAGACTTGCCGCCTCGTGACGAACAAAAAGGTGAAGACGGCATGGATATTGATGAGGGAAGAGGAGATGTGATGGAAGTCGACAAGCCTGCGGATACAAATACAGGAGAGCTCACGAGTCAAACAGCTACACGGTGGAAAGACTTAGACATACATGCGGCTTCTACATCGAAAACTGTCAAGTTCGATGGAAACGACGGAGAAAAGTTCGAAACATCTAACCAGGCCGCTGTAGACACAAACACATTATACCCCATTTTTTGGTCTCTACAAGAAAACTTCTCTATCCCCACTAGGCTTTTCGAAGACACAAATTTGCAGTCGCTCAAAAGTGGACTTGAATCGACCATGCACAAATTTAAAGACGTGCACCATCAGCTATCTGCGCGAGGCACGTCCAAGCTGCCTGATGAAAGCAGGCGTGGCATCAAGCGAAAACGTAATGGTCAGGAGGATGAGCTTTCAACTAGCTTCAACCCGAAATATCTGACTAGCCGTGATCTTTTCGATCTAGAAATCAGCGATCTTGCATTTCGCCGACATATCCTAGTGCAGGCCCTAATTTTGGTCGACTTCCTGCTCTCTCTTACTCCGAAAGCCAAGAAGAAGCTCGAACATACTTCAAACAAGTCGGTGCTTTATGGCTACACCTTGACCGAAGAAAATGCCAAGTGGGCTGCAAATATGAGGAACGAAATTGCAACATATCTACAGCAAGGCTCGGAAGGTAAATTCTACTATCGTATGGTCGATACTGTTCTGTCAAGGGATAAGAACTGGGTACATTGGAAAGCTGAAGGTTGTCCGCCTATTCAACGAGACCCTGTGACTGCCAACGAGTTTGCAGAGGCAGGTAAAGGGGCCGCCAAAGCGTGCGCAAATAGGAAACTTAGATCCACTCCCCTCGGGACTTTAGACCTCACCTTTTTATTTGACAGAGATTCCGATGGCATGGACAAGTTAAAGGATCCCGATAGATATACGATACCAACGGCAGAATCCTTTGAAAGACCCATCGCTGACGATGAGTTTGAAATTGAGATGGCAAAGACAGATGAGGAGAAGCGCCTGGCTACTGATGCCAGAGCAAGCAAGCTTTGGCGGACCCTCCGAATTGCTTCAAAGAACAAGCTGAACCGATTCGACCGAATTGATGATGGTAATAATTTGAAAGCTCTATTCGAGCCGGATGGAGATGAAAGCAAGAAGGCTGATGTGAATGGTTTGGATGAGAACAATGAACAGTCTACCAAGACTGCTGATTCGGTCGTGGAGGAGAAGTCGCTAGATGAGAATGGAGTTGAGGCGCAACAGGAAATAGCTGTGATTTAGATACCCATTTGAGCGATTACATAGCCGTCTTACAAAAAGTCTCTCCCGACCTTGTAAACAGACCTCAGCGATTCATAGACGTTCAAATGCTGCCCGATGAACATAGTCAGCGACTACCACGTTGTGTCTATGCAGGACACTATGCATTAATCACCAGAGATCTGGCCAAACAAGACCAGTCTTTCATTGTTAGTGAGGAAACGCCGAACAGGACCAGATTGCTTTAATCCAAGGACAACAATTTTCCTTTTCTGCTGGTTCGCAAGTTTTATCTGCAAATCTTCAGAGGAACGGATAGGTGTACACCCC
>JAABUH010005123.1_pt1 | contig 10382 bp, 15 predicted proteins | sample 5559121 | NCBI WGS metagenome assembly JAABUH01 (sample SAMN10711871, study PRJNA513364) | rock metagenome | isolation source: Antarctica rocks | place: Antarctica: Victoria Land, Battleship Promontory nord | collected 2015-12-28 | reverse complement strand
AGGTGGGCGGTGGGGGATTCACTAAACGATGGAGCAGGAGGGAAAGAGACGGAGGATGGGGCGTAGCGGGGTCAGCGGGGACGTCTGCATGTTTCGTGTTGCATTACATGCCATCTTGGCGATCTATTTGTCGTGCTCCGATCCATCAATCCACTCGGGTAGATACTAGGATTTATTTATAGCACATAAACATCCCATGCGTCGGCTAGTTCGACTATCAACCCGTATCATCGCCGTGGAGAATCGCCTCTACAATCTCTGAATCTCTGAGAACGAATACGCAACCTGAAGGAGAGGTTCTGACTACAGTATCCTCCGACATACCGCCCGAACCCGTGAAGGTAGGATCATCATGGCCAACTCCCTAAGGCCCACATGAAACGTGAGAAGCGCATTCGCAGCTAATCGATTTGTCTGCCGTCCAGACTTGCTAAACCCAGCTGAAGCGTTGAGAAACCTCCCTTTCCATCTGGCCTGTCTCTCTCCGCCCTTGCATTTGCTCACCTCCCAAGCCTCAAGCGATTCCAGCTACCTTGAGCGATGCTGACTGGAAGATTCCAAGTCCAAACATACATGTAGCAACGCAAGCGCTCGATCCGGATCCATGATTTACTCATGCATCATTACAACCCGAAAAAGAAGATTTTCCATCTAAGGCCGAGTCCCTACCGGTCCCTGCTCAAGCCCCTCATTCCTCGTCGGCTGTATACCTGAAGTCTCTCCTTCTCCTCTTCCAGCCTCTTCGAGCTCAGTCTCAACCTCATCCTTGATTTTCTCAATCTCGCCTTTGATCCCACCACTGCTAATCTCCTCCTTCTCCGTCTTTCCTTCGTTATCCCCAGATATGGTCACCATACTATCCAACCGTCCTCTCTTCTCCTCCTGGCCTCCACCCTCATCTCCACCCTCATCGTGTTGATGGTCGTGTTCAAGATCATCTTTATGTTTGTTTTCGTGTTCTTGACCCGAGCTATCGTAACTCCCCTTCCTCCCCTATTTCTTCGCCTTCTTACTCTCGATCCAAGCTTTCGCCTCCGCCTTCTTCTTCGCGTCATCATCACGCTTCAACGAGACTCGCTTGACGAATAAGACTGTGACGATGAAGGAGATGCCGGCGCAGGGGACCATGAAGTAGAAACATGCTTGGATACCTCGAGCTAAACCAACGCATCAAGAGTATCAGCGTTGAGTCACAATTATCTAATTGCAAAAGGGAGCCCACCGTATGCTTGGACAATGAGTAGCCTTTGAGCAGCCGTTAAACCGAGGTTGCCAACAGTCGTCGGATCTGACAAGACCTGATCGACAATACCCCCATCGAGTACTTGATCCAACCTCGTCCTCACGATGTTATTGACGATCGACGAGCATATAGTCAAAGCCAAAGTCCCTCCAAGCATCCTCAAGAAATTCCTCATCCCCGTAGCAGTAGCCATATCCTTCCTCTCCACACTAGCTTGTATAGCCACCAGGGAGGTCTGAAAAAAGGTTATCCATTAGTCTCTGTGATACTGTCAAGCGACTCAGGTAAAACCTGAGGTTTTACTCCTACTCACTTGGAAGGTCTGTCCAGCCCCTATCCCATCCAATATCTCATATCCAATCAATTTAGCCAATGAGGTATTCTCATCGATCGAGGATAAGAGTCCGAGACCGATGGTCCAGATTGCGAAACCGATGGTGAAGTTGTACCAGTAATCACCGGTTTTTGATTGGAGCATACCCGCACCGAAGGAGACGATGGTTTGGACGGTGACGAGGGGGAGGAGGAGGACACCGGATCGGATGGCGCTGGTTCCTCGGACTATCTGAAAGTAGGTTGGGAGGTAGTATAAAGTGGCGTAGAAGCAGGCTAAGAAGAGGCGTATCAACACAGACCAATACAGAGCTCGACGATGTGACGTAGGAAACGAAAGAGAACTGCCCCACCGGAACAGCATGTGTGGCTATGCCACCACTAAGGAAAACTCGAGGATGAAGAGCATATCGAAGATCATCCGCTCACCTCCATTGAACAGCGTCGTGGCCATCGCCGCAGCGACAGTTCCATCCTTGAAGATCCACATTGGTACCAGAGGCAACGGCACGACCTTCGCCTCGACATACAAGAACACCGCGAGCAAAGCTAACCCAATGATGAGCGGCGCAAGGACAGCGGCGGAAGTCCAAGGGTATCGCGATCCCGCCCAAGAGAGAGCGAGAAGGACGAGCACAGCCCAAGCCAGGGTTAGGACCGAGCCGTACCAGTCTAACCGGCGGAGTTTGGTGAGGATGGAGCCTTTTACTCGGCGGAGGGGTAGGATGAAGATGATAATTAGGATGGAGAGAGCGGAGCTGGAGCGATTAGCGAATGTCCCTTTGCGCTCAATGCGCTACCTACAGAGGCAGATTGATGTAGAAACACCACCTGAAGAGACACTATCAGCGAGGTCAACATCAAGAAGGAGCACCCACCTCCATGTGGCACGCTCCGTTAAAATACCTCCAAGAACTGGACCAAGGGAATTCGAAACCGCCACAACACTTCCCGTGATGCCTTGATACTTCCCCCTTTCTTTGAGCGAGACAACATCGGAAACTACACAGTCGTCAGTCCCACGCATAGTACCGGGCGCGAAAAAAGGGATTTACTGATGATCATGGAAAGTGTCAATATCCCGCCACCTCCCATACCCTGAATCGCACGGAACACGATGAGTTGGATCATGCTCTGAGAGCACCGTCAGTACATTTCTATCCGGTACAGAGATCAGGTATACGTACTTGGGCAAGTGCACAGGCCAAAGATCCAAGCAAGAATATCGCAAGTGATCCGAGGAGAACAAACTTTCGTCCGAAGATATCGCTCAGCCTTCCGTAGATTGGTTGCATCGCCTGATGTAGGTTAGCACAGTGGTACAGGTACAGAAATGCCAAAGGTCGTTGGTATAAGAGTAACCTACAGTCGATGTAAGGAGATAAGCCGTTCCAACCCATGGAGAGATATCGGCACGGTTGAACACCCTCCCAAGAGTGGGTAAAGCGGTCGTCACACTGAGTCCGAATGTCAATACAAGGCTCTCCTGACACAATCCCAATGTGGCTGTAGCGAGGAGAATGCTGACATGGTTTGGTCAAGTAGGGAGCAGAACAGGGCACAGGTCAAACCCATGAAAACGAAGATGACCTGTTTAGTCGGTAAAAGATTCGTCTGATCCTGCAACTCAATCTTCTTCTTCCCCTTCTCATTGTATCCCACGTCTCCTCCCTTCGTTCGTTCGACTTCATCATCGTTCCTTGAACCAGTCGATTCGAGGGCTTTCTCCTCATCTCGTTGCTCATGCTCGGACGAGGAGGACATGTCATGCTCGTGCTCATGCTCGTGCTCGTCGTGCGTATCCAAGCCTTCCGGTGCATCTCCAGAATGATCCATGAACTCGCCAGTACCAGTTTCGTGCGTCGCCATCCGTCTTAGCGAATTATGAGCATGGATGGAAGTGTTTGTCGCCGTGCAAGCTAAGGTTGTGGATGCGGAATTAGCGGTAGTAGGCAGGAGTGAGGTGGATGCTTTTGTTCGTGCTTGAGGTGGCGATATGTGTTTGGAGGAAGTGGCGATGGGTTGAGATGGAGATGAAGCGGGAAAGGGGTCGGTGAGTGTCATTGTTGATGTTGATGACGAAGGGGAGCGGGTGTCGTATTTCATGGTTTTTCTGCCACTTTCGACAGACAGTATTGGTGGAGATACAATACAGCATCAAATATAGAACGATTCCAGAAGAAGCCTGAAGACCATGAACAGAGATCAATCGTTGTCGAAGTAAAGTAGGATAGAAAGTACAACGGCAAAACCCTTCGATCTTCATAATCCACCACCCATAATTTACAATTCCAGGGCTCACAATCGGTCAAATCCGCTCCATTCGCGCCGGGGCGGACCGAAGGTGATCGCCGCCTCTAGGCCGGCCGAAGGGGGTCGGCCGATCCAAAGGGGGTTACCGGAATAAACCCATCATCCGGACGCAGCTATTATGGGAATAGGTGACGTTTGCTTGTGCCTGACGCTGTAGCCTCTGTTGATTGCGTCATGCCCAGAACGAGTCTGTGAAAGCAGTCTCGTTGATAGGAATCTATCCTTTCTGACACGGTACTCGACTGTTCTCCTACCTTTCATCGCTTTGCGAATTACATGGCTCTGAACAGTATGGCAGCGGGCGTAACCGAATCCCGCCAACAAGGCTCCACTCAATCCAGCCAATCCGCTCCTTCTCAGACCACTTCCAACCCCAATCAAGCCATGTCCCGCGCTGGCTCCGCTACCTTCCTCCCTCCCAAACTCCTTAACCTGTTCAAACCCAACTCTCCAAACGTCCTTTCCACCATGGCCTCCACCTCAACCGCCTCAATCGAATCAGTAGCCGAACACCTCTTCGGCCCACACCACAAACACGCGCACCACTCGACCCATTCCGACGAGGTCAAGGAGCATGATGAAGGTCAATCTGGCGGAACTATGGACCAACTCATGGGGAAATTGCATCTAATCAAGTCAGGAGGAGGGGAGGGTCAAGAGCAATTCGCTGGCGGAGAAGGAAAGGATAAGGATGTTGAGAACCCTGCGGTGGATCAGTGGAGGTCTATGAGGGTTTTGAGGGGTGGTGAGTTGGAGGAGATTAGGCAGTGTGGTCAGTGGGGTTTGGCTCAGCCTAGCGATTTGTTCCTCAATGTGAGTGGAAAAGTTTCCTTGAGGTGTCCTCAAGATTTGGGCTGATAAGGTTTACTGGGCAGATGTACGCTCAGACGCTTCTGACGCTCGAGGAGAACCCGCTCAATGGGATGTGCTCGCCTTCGCTCATGGGGAGTCATGGTGTTGTCCCGCTCACTATCATTTCCGTCATCCCGGATATCATCCAGGTGGGTTCTTTCCCTGGCGATAAAGAGGCCATTGACGAGATGACAGCATTACGCCGATGTTATTGTTCGTGCAGAGAAGGAGATTTTCCTGGCAACCAGTGAGTCCCCCTCGATATTGACCTTCACCATGTTTTGACGATTCGGGCACAGATTTCTGGGAAGCTTCAAGTGCCGCTCAGACCATTGTCGATGCCTTCAAGGAGCTGTCCAAACGTACCTTAGCTCGAAAGGGCGAGAAAGTTATCATCAAGATGAGTCAGTGAAGCCTGTGCAATCCCTTTCATCACACTAAAATCGACTCGAAGTGTACGACCGAGGTAATCCCACACAAACGATCACCCCACATCAAGCGGTCGACGCCAAGACTTACATGAGCGAGCGAGTCAAGCTCCCTTCACCTGAGGATATCCCTGGATGTCTTTTGGAAGTTCAGAACTACCATTGTCCGCCTGTTGGAACTTTCCATGCAAAGTATATGGTTGTGGATCGGAAGGTTGCGATTTTGAACAGTAACAACATCCAGGACCGGGTGAGCGGGCTCTCTTGCTGCTTTGAGTACGTGCTGATGAGGACAGGTAAACGTCGAGATGATGACCCATATCGGTGAGTCCGCCACCTGTAAGCGAAGGCCATGCTGACCAATGCAGAGGGACCCATCGTCCAGTCGTTCTACGAGATGGCCCTCCTCTCATGGTGGTCCCCACTTCAACCGCCACTCCCCCTTCTCAACAAAGCCCCATCCTACCCCGCAAACCCCTCGCAACAGCACTACAACTTCGGTCACGCGCACCCAGTCTTGTCGACCAAAGGCGATCTCGACTCCAACGCCTCCAAGTCTCGTAAGACATTGGCCGAACATCACGCTCAGACAGAATTGGCGAATGATGGCCAGAGAATGGAGAAGAAGAACGACTTCTTCGATCAGGACAACGAGGGTGAGGCGGAGAGGGTGGATGATGATTTCACTTCGTCGGACAAGATTAATCAGCACTTGAGTGGGCAATTGCTTCTGATTGCCTGGTAGTGAGAGCTGATAGTGCTCGCTTGTAGATACCGGGACGAAGATCGGCGCGACGGATAAAAACCCACCTCCAAACGTGTCGGCTTTCAAGCCTGTTGTACTGCATTCCCCGCATGATCCGGTTCCAATGTCGATGGTCAACCGAGCTCCACATGGCAGTGCGTTGCTCCCCCTCTCCGGTCCTTATCAATATCCACATTAGTTGGCGCTGATCTGAGCAGGACCCGGTCATGGCGACACATATGTCCCACAGGATCAAGCTTGGCTCGCGGCATTCAAGTTCGCGCAGAAGGACGTCTTCATGTGGGTCAAGTACTCTCTAGGTGTACGTCCGCTGATTACGTGGACAGTCAAACGCCAACTTTCAACGCTACACCTGTTGTAGAGGCTGCGCTTGAGGCGTGTCGACGGGGTGTATTGGTGGAGATCTACGCGGATCTGGGGTTCAACGACGAGGTAGGTCTTCTTTTGAAAGTCAACGCTCCTACAGCTCTTGCGTGTGGCGTCAAGGGGCTGTGCAGCTCAGCCTGCGAGACTAGCTACATTGAGCTGATTAAAGATGACAGGGCGAGCTACTGCCGTATCAAGGCGGTACGAACCAGATGGTCATCTCGTACATGAATTCGGTGCTCAACGATGCCGAGCGAGGCAACCTGAAGTGGTATTGGTACACCGGGAAAGACCAGAACACCCCCTTGGACGCAAAGGACAAGTCGAGAAACTGTCACGTCAAGCTTATGAGTGAGTGGACCTGCCTTGTCTTGAGATGTCACCCGATCCTCCTGGATCGAGTCTGGAGCTGTAGTGCTCGAGCCACGCTAATGACCTTACCAGTCGTCGACGGTCACATCGGTATCCAAGGAAATGGGAATCAAGATACCCAATCATGGTTCCATTCCCAAGAGATCAACGTCATGCTCGATTCCCCACTCATCTGCAAAGAATGGCGAGAAGCGATCGACGCGAATCAGAATACGAAATATTACGGTCTGATCGAATCGAAGGATGGGATCTGGAGGGATAACCAGGGGAAGCAGTTGCCTGGACAGAAGGCTCCGCCCAAGGGACCGATGAAAAGTTTGGTTGGGGTTAAGGGGGCTATACAGAGGGTGAGGGGGAGGGTGGGTTCTAGGGCGTTTGGCGATCGGTTTGGGGTGAAAGGGGTATAGATATGGGGGAAAAGTGCTATGGGCTTGGGACGATGTACACGGTTCTTGCGTCCGCCAGAGCCTGAGAAGCGAAGATCATTCATATGGGTTGGGTACTAGAGCAAGATGGCATATACATGGGACGTAGAGGAATGAATGTTCTGGTATAAATCTTATCCCTCCCATGGGAACAGTCCTTCGAGGAACTACTGGGAACTGGGCAAATCGGCGGTATAATGGATCTCTTCTTGTACCCGCTTGTGCGAATCATCTTTGATATTGGGCTCGGGGAAGGTACGTATGAAAATGGCAGAAGCATGGAACGGTTCCGCTCGTCCGCAGATAAAGGTAGAGAGGCTTGGCAAATACTGAACCTCCATAAGAGGTCCGAGAACATGCTTCTCGAACCTATGATTTCTTGCCAGACTTACATGCAAGGCTTCCTCTAGGATCCATTCGATCAGCCCCTTGAGCTACATATCTCGCATCTCAACACGTACCCTGTCCGCATTCTACGTCTGAAAGCCCCTCATCCCGACGCGCTAACCCGCCGCCCTACACCCTCCTCAACCTCCTCCGCCTCCGCCTCCGCCTCCACCTCCCCTTCCCGCCTCTCCAAACCCCTCCTCAAACCCCTCCGTACCCCAAGTCTCCCCTCCCAATAACTCGAAACCTCACCCATCATCCTCCTAACCTCATGAACCTTCTTCAACTCCTCCCCACTCATGATCCCATCTGCAACCCTCTCCGCTAGATCCTCCACATCCCTAGCAAGTACGATTCTCCACTCAGCAGCTCTAACCAAACCCGGTGTGACTTTCACTTCGCCCTCCCCATTCCTTTCACTGGCGAAAGGCGGTAAAAGCGAGATGTCGACTGGTTGATCACGATCCTTCATCTCTCCTTTCGAGATCGTGAAGAACGTTTTCAAAGGGTAATGCTTGAAAACCGTCCATCCCTGCCTGGCAGAATGTAGGACCTTCGCTCCTAAAGCAGTCTTGAGGAAGAGTGATATAGTCTTCGAATCGGGCATCAGAGCTCTCGGTTCGATCCATCTCCTCCCTTGAACATCGACAAGTTGCCCATTCGGCGAACTCCACTTATACTTCTTCGGACGACCATCTTCAAACCCTGTCGGAAGGTGAGTCATCCGTCTGAAAATATCCATGGCAGCCCCGAATTTAGCCGACCATCGAGCGGCGGTTAAGGCGTTGGTCCAAACGTGTCTCGGCCATCCGTCAGGTCCGGTTGGAGGTTGGAAAGTATCGAGTATATCGATGATTCCATCGACTTTACCTATGTTTGATAAGGCGTGGATAGAGGTTTGGAGGACACCCCAGTCGACTACCTTGAGTAAGGTACGGGTAGAGAGTAGGTGCTCTGCGTAATGCCCAGCGAGAGTCGGCTGATTCGCTCGACTAAACATTGAGAGAATCGTTTTTGCTGCGCGGGGATCGAGGGGGAGTCGAGGGATGGATCGCATGGAAGGTGGTAAGTCGGAGCTGATGTAGCGAGGAGTCTCGGATCCGGATCGAGGGGAGGAGGAAGCGACGGTCGTACTGCCTGGAGGAGGGAGGTGCCAGAGGAATGGGATGAGCGCAATGGCGAGGTTCTGATCGGCTGGTCGAGCAGACAACAAACACTGCAAGGCGAGCAGAGCCAGCTCGCTATCGATATGTCTCGATCCTTCGGACGATATCGTCGAGTTTGACGGGTGGAACTGCCTCACCGCTTGCTCCCACATAGACCTCGCGATCGGTCCGATATCGACCGGCTTCGGTACCGCTGGTCTTGCATCTCTCGGCCTCGGCGAGGTTACCGGCGATGGTGCCGTGCCCTTATGCTGTTGCATCCGAATCAGCAATGACGAGAACAACAGCGAATACGTGATCTTATCCGGAGCGAGCGGTCCTTCATTATCCATAGCGAGGTATATCCGATCCATCTCCTCCCACCTCCCGTACTTCCCAAGGAACTTGAGATAAGCATTCGTCGGGCCTATTGAGATCTCCTCCTCCTGCCGAACCTCTGCCTCCGCTAGAGCCTCATCCTCTTCCACCAATTCTTCCATCCCTGCAAATCCGAGATCAGTTTCGGAGGCAGGGGTTGACTTCCACCTCTCGAGAGCTTCGACGCATTCGGAAATGTGGGTTTGGGATTGGTTATAGATTGTTGTTATCCGCTGGAGGGCGCGGGATTCGAGCGGTAGAAGCGGGGTGAAGCGGGATAGGTCTTGAGAGTGGTTGGCTCCGGCGTAGGCGTTGATGAGGGTTGTATAGGTTCGTGAGGTGGGTTCGATACCGCTCTTCTTCATCTGAATAAGGTCAGCTCAATCACAAATATCGTAGACCTGCCCACTCACATCATTATACAACTTCCACATCCTCTCCAGACTCCCTTCCCTCCCAATCAAACCTAGAAGCATATTCCAAACAACCGCATTAACAGCTCCCTTCTCCGCGCCCAACACGATCCCAACAGCCTCATCCATCGAACTATGGTTGATAGGTGAAGGGTGTGCTCTGATCCATTCTCGAAGTTGACGGGAGGTATCGTAAGGATTTGGTTCAAGGACCGTGGAGGGTGGTAAGGGTCGAGGATTATAAAAGTTCTTCGAGGTTGGATCGAAGCGTGGTCGGACTTGCGGACGGGTGCGAGACTGTCCAAATGTTTGCCGGGATGGTGCGTCCCGGTGTGCACGGCCTGGGAGGAGCTTGGGCCGTTCTGCGCCGTATGGTCGTTGTCGGAAGGGCTCTGGTGAAGAAGCATCGAGGAAGCCATCGAGTATGTCTCGGTCGTTAAGGGTCGTTCCTTGACGACCTGAGCGTATGGAGGAGCGGACGCGGAGCTCTTCGGTTTTGCGGGTCGATGGACCGGGATCCCCTGGGTACTCTCGTTGAGCGAGGGCGAGGGAAGGGCATGTTGTGCTGAGGGAACGCTGAGAGAAGCCGATTCGAGGAACTATAAACCTCATCTAGCTTAGACTGTCTAGGGGAGTCTCACCCGTCCGGCTAGTCGGAGCTAATAGTCCCGATATCGAGAAAGACTGAAGGCGGACAAGCATTCGAAAAGCTCAGCCAGATTTTTGCTGTGCCTGACCGGAGAAGCTGTTTGTACAGTACTAGCCGATTACGTAACTAAGCTGGTCGAACAGTACCAGCTGTACTAACCGATTACGTAACTAAGGCTGATTCTCCGGTCAGGCGTCGAATGCCACTCGAGTGACCACGTCCCCTCCAGCCGATTGCACCGCGCTCGAGCACGCTTTCGCGCAAAGCACTCGCTACCTCGACAGGGTTGCCCGAACTGCGACCAGGGTGAGG
>JAABUH010005122.1_pt1 | contig 10384 bp, 22 predicted proteins | sample 5559121 | NCBI WGS metagenome assembly JAABUH01 (sample SAMN10711871, study PRJNA513364) | rock metagenome | isolation source: Antarctica rocks | place: Antarctica: Victoria Land, Battleship Promontory nord | collected 2015-12-28 | reverse complement strand
GCGCAGGACGCGGAGATTGCCGAGCAGATCGAGCGCGACGTGCTGCGCACGCACCCGGACATGCACTTCTTCAGCGGCGACGACGGCAGCGCGGTCACGCACCGCGCGGTGCGGCCCGCCGCCGCCGCGCCGCCCGCCATCGCCCCTGCATGACCGGTGCCCACACGGGCTCGCCCACGGCGGCCGCGGGGCCGCAGCGCCCTGCCGGCCTGTTGTGGTGCCTGAAGTCGGCGCGCGTCATGCGCGCATGGATCTCTGCTTTGCTGGGCGCCGGCGTGGCCGAGCGCGCCCTTGCCCTGAGCAAGCTCTCGCGCGCGGCGCGCCCGCGCGCTCCTAGGCCCGGCGCGGCACCCGGCGCACAACGCGCGCCGGCGCCGCGCAGGAGATGCGCCGCTGCCTGCTCGTGTTCGCCAAACTCAACCCCGGCCTGCGCTACGTGCAAGGCATGAACGAGCTGCTCGCGCCGCTCTATTTCCACTTCCGCACCGACCCCGCGCCGGGCGCGGCCGGCCACGCGGAGGCCGACGCGTTCTTCTGCTTCATGGACCTGCTGGCCGAGTTCCGCGACCACTTCTGCCAGCAGCTGGTGCGCGCGGGCGCGCAGGGTAGGGTAGGGTTTGGGTTCCAGGGCAGCACACCTGTCGGATGGGGTGCCAGCGTGCCTGCTGGCCGAGTTCCGGGACCGCTTCTGCCAGCATCTGGTGCGCGGGCGCGCAGGGTAGGGTTGGGTAGCTTTTCTTGGGCACTGCACCTGTGTTTGAGATTCCAATTGGCCGGCTGGTGGTTTTCTGGGTCAGCTGTGCCTGTCCCAGCTGGCGCGCGGGCGCTCGGCGGGGGGGCGCAGCATTCCTTTTTGTGTGGCGTTGAGAGCTGGTCAGCGTGTGGTGGCGGGCTGGCCGGACTTGCCTGCCTGCGCCCTGCGCTGCGGACCCAGCCGCAAGTGCCAGGTGGAGTACACCGCCACCCTACAGCGATTTCGGAGTCGGTGGCTTGTACGGAAGCAAAAGCTGAAACACCTGCTCGACACCGACGCGGCGCAGCACGGCGCCCCCTGGCGCTGTGTGCAGGCCTTGGCACGCCGCCCCGCTTGAGCGCGTGCGCGCGCTGGCGGCAGGACAACAGCGCGGTGGGCATCCGGGCGACGCTGACGCGGCTGAGCGAGCTGCTGCGGCGCGTCGACCCGGCGCTGTGGGCGCACCTGGTGGAGGAGAACAAGGCGTGGCCCTGCTCGCATGCGTGCCCGCCCCCTTTGAGCGCGCGCCGCCTGGCGCGCAGCAGTGCACGTGCAGTGCCCGGCGGCGCCCGGCGTGTGCTGCTGAGTGACGTGCGGGCGCGCCACGCCGCTGCAGCGAGCGGACGGGTGTGTGGGAGGAGCTGTTCGCAGGGCGAGTTCTTTGGGGCTCCGGCAGCAAAGGGGCGCGACAGGCAGGTGGAGGGGTAGAGAATAGGTCGGGTTCATACCCTGCCCGTAAACCCTAGGGCGGGCGCCGCGCAGGTGAACCCGCAGTTCTACGCGTTCCGCTGGATCACGCTGCTGCTGACGCAGGAGTTCCCCTTCCCGGACGCGGTGCGCGCGCCCGCCCCGGGGCCTGCATGCGCTGTACCCTCACACTATCTCCTGCTCGGACGCAGTGCGCTTGCGCCGGGGCCCGTGCGCGCGCCCGCGCCTTGCAGCCCGGCTCGCCCTCGGCGCAGCCTGCCAGGGCGCCCTCGCCGGCGCTCACGCGCTGGCGTAGAGCACCCGCGCCCGAGCTGCGTCAGCCTGGCCAGCGCCAAGCGCATAGCCTGCCATGTGGCGACCGGCTGTGGCGGACGGCGTGCGTGCTGTCCGAGAGCGCCGTGGAGGCCGACAGCGCCACCCTACCTCTCCCGGCCTCAGAGGTGCCACATGTGATGGCAGGCAGTGAGCGCGGGTGCGGTGAGCGGCAGGTGCGGCTCTGGGACACGCTGTTCGCGGACGCGGGCGGGCGCACCGACTGCCTGCTGCGCGTGTGCACGGCCATGCTGCTCAACGTGCGCGAGGAGCTGCTGCAGGCGCGCGCACCGCAGTGCCCCAACAGGGTCCGCCATGCCGTGCAGGGTCCAGCATGGCGCAAGAACATGGAGGCTTAGCATGTCTGATCGGTCAATGTCTGCCTTCCAGTCTCCCTCCCTGCACAGCTTCAGATCTGGATCCAAGTGCAGTAGCTTTGTTCCGTACTGACTCTACATATATTGTTGCAGGGCGACTTTGCGCACAACCTGAAGCTGCTGCAGCGGTACCCGTCCGTGGACGTGCACACAGTGCTCCACCGTGCTCACCAGCTCAAGGATGAGTTTTTGTAACAGCTGTGCAACAAGCTGCAGTTGCGTAGTGTTGGTTCCTGGCAGTACAACCTGTATCGGTTGCCCTTGGAAGCAAGGTAAACGCTGCACTTGAAGGCATGGTAACCAAACTACTCGAGCGTCCGCTACTTTCTAGAGGTGAGACCATACAAGGCAGCAGACAGGCAGAGTTCAGGCGCAGACATGCCCACAGGCCAGGCACACAGCAGAGAGGACACAAAGCCCACAGTAGAAATATTGCCTTGACAGCATCCAGCCAAGCATGGTACATGAGGGTCACACTTCTGCTGCTCATTTCTCACACCTCTGATGCGGTGCCACCCTTGCATGTGCCGTAGCGCGCAAGGCGCATCACGTGCGCACATCATGCCTCCTCCAGCTCAAAATCCCTGAGGCTGATGAGGACCTCGTTGCGCCGCAGGAAGGGCAGCGTGAAGGGGTCGTTGTAGCGCGCGAGCGCGTAGCCCTCCCCAGGCTGCAGGCCGTCCAGCAGCAGCGCGCCGCGCAGCCGCCGCTCGGCCTCCACCACCTGCGCGACCGGCGCGCCCCACTGATGCAGGCTGGGGTCCTATACCCTAAACCCCCCAAATGGGGCGTGGCTGGCGCTGAGCACGCCATGTGCATACTCGTGCGCACCGTTGCTCTGCAGCATACGGGCTCGGCCCAACAGAGGGCCTCGCAGGCTCCAGGTGCTTGGACGCACCCCTTGCATGCAAGCAACCATTGCTGCGCTTCGGCCACCCTGCCAGTTTTCACACGCAGAGCGCTCGTCCACACTCTTCCAGGAAGCCAGGCAGACGGTGCTGCCTCTTCAGAATACTGCAAAAGGGCGCCGGCGGCCGGCGCGCCTGGAAGTCGAGCGGCAGGCCGCTGAACGAGGCGGCGGCCACCACGCCGCCCTCCTCCACCCGCATCACCACCCTGGCCATCCCGCCCTTTAGCACTTCAGATCAGCTCCTGAAGCCACCGCCACCACCAGCATACACATTCACCGCTGCACCCAAGTCACCGCCTCCACGCTGAGCACCCACTGCCTGCCATTCGGGCCACCCAGTGGTCACACCCCGCGCCCCTGTGAGCAGAGCAGCGCGGCGGGCAGGCGCGCGCGCGCGGCGCGCCGCACCGCGAGTCGTTGGGCGTGGGCAGCAGCGCGGCGTCGGCGCCGAACTTACGCTCCATGGGGAAGCGCATCGCGGCGCCCGGCTGGCCGGCCGTGGTGATGACCGGCGTCGTCATCTCCATCTTCTGGCCGCCCGTGTTGCCGCCGAAGATGTAGCCCGCCAGCTCGTTGAAGCCGGTGCCTGCGCGGCCCCGCGCGCCTCCGGCCGCGGGCGCGGCGGCACCTTCCCGGGCTCCCTGCCCAGCGCTTCAGCACCGCGCCCAGTCCAGCAAAACCTCACAGCCAGCCCAGAGCATGCTCACGCCCAGCCCAGAGTAATCTCACGCCCAAGCCCAGAGCATTCTAAACGCCCAGTCCAGAGCACTCTCACGCCCAGCCCGAATAGGTCTCATGCCCAGCTCAAAAGCAGCGTCGCGCCCAAAGCACCAGCATCCGCATCACGTCCAGTCACAGGTCTGCGCCGCTGCGCGCCGCGGCCGCGCCGCGCCGGGCGCACCCGAGGCGGGCCCGCCGGCTGGCATGCCGACCTCGGCCACGGCGTACGGCGCGTAGCGGCGGACCTCGTACTCGCGCGCGGCGCGCAGCACCGCATACGCCGGCGAGTCCAGCGACGGCGTTGTCTGCGCGGTGGTCGCCTGGCGCAGCACGTGCGCGACGCCCTCCACCTGCCCGGCAGGCACACAGCGGTCAAGGCCACACGGGCCGTCTGTGTGAGGCAACAGCGTCCAGCCTGCTAGCACTGGGAAGCTCGCTGGCGCGCTCTGTCCGCACGCCTGCAGGGAGCACCTGCTGTGGCAGACTGCTTGCACGCACGTGGGCTTGCACTCGGCTGCAAAATCTCCTTGCTCGCCTCAATCGCAAACCTCCTGGTTCGCCCTCAGTGCTGTGCAGACAAGACATCGCCTCCATCACATGTGCCAGAACTGAAAGAGGACGTGAGATCATGCATGTATCAGCAGCTGCGCGCGCACCGACAGGAACTTGTTGTCCTCAACGGCGTCCCACACGTCGCTTTGCGTGGCCAGGCGCCCGGTCAGGGCGTCTACGGTGTAGAACGAGCGGCCCGTGAACACCAGCGGCGGGCGCCAGGGCAGCAGCTTCTGCTGCAGCCGCATCGTCCACCTGCGCAGCGCGGCCACAAGCAAACAGTGGTCTCTTTCCTTGACCAAGCTCTTTGCCGTGCTGCACGCAATGCGCAGAGATGGTCACCGCTGCTGCATTTTGCTGACAGCCCTGCTTAGTAAGAGCAACGCCCACCCAGGCACGCACTCACGCCACCCCTGACACTCTCAGGTTGCGCTCGCCTGGTACCCTTCCCCACGCTTCACGAGGAGCGTCCGCGCACAGGTGCTTGCTGCATGACGCCATGCATGCCTCATGGTCTTTTTGCGACCACGAGCTTGCAAGGCTGCGGCACCACCGCCCCTCACACTGATTAACTTGCTTCCGCTGTTGTGACGTGGGGACGCACCGCGTCACCACCTCGGTGGGGCCGGACGGCCGGCAGCTGTGCAGGTCGAAGCCCACGTCGAACACGGTGCGCAGCAGCCGCAGGTTGAGCGCAAACGCGTCCAGGCTGCCGACGCGCGCGATGGGGTCCTGGAATGTGAAGCCGGGCAGGTAGCGCTCGCGGGTCAGGCCCTGCACGCGCGCAGCAGGCGCGCTTGCCTGGGCCCAACCGCGCCGTCCGCGCGTTGCTACTCCTTCGCGCCTCTGTCTATAACCCTCGTTCGCGAGCTCTCTCAACGCGCTTCTCAGTCTAGCTCACACACTGCTGTTGGTCGTGCAGGCGTCTTTGCAGGAGCGGCACAAGCTGACTGGTGGAGCCCAAAGCACAGTTTAAGCAGGATGCGACACTTGTTCTCAGCCGGTATGTCTGCGCACGTGGCAGCAAAGCAAGCGCGCTGCTGCATACAACCACAACATAGACGTCCCAAGGCGGCTCGGCTTGCACTGACATGGGGCCAGGCTCCTGATACACCTATGCCTGTACTGCTGGGTGCCTATGGTCTGCAGATCGACAAGCAGGACAAGGCGTTTGTTGACAGGAGGACGTGCGCACCCCGGTCGTGAAAAGCTGGCGCAGCTCCGCGCTAAGGAAACTGCATGCATCCTCCAGAGTTGCCTCCCCGCTCGCGCGCGGGCCGCGTGGCACAGTGCTTGCGCCCACGGCGGCAGTGCCGGCTGTGCTGGTACTGACTGTGCCCACCCGGCCGGGCTGCTCCGCCGCGCTATACGTGCTGGTGGTGCTTGTGGGATACGCGTCCGCGCTTGCGCTGGCGTGCCGAGCGACGCGCGCGCGGGGCCTTGCAACGGCTGCCGGCGCAGGGCGCACGAGGTTCACCGTGCTGCGGTGTGCCGGACCTGCGCACGCGCGCGCATCAGGGCGCAGCGCAGGCATACTTGCCATGATAACTCGCTTCACACGCACTGATCCGGTGTGCTTTGCTGTTCAAAACAAGTTTGCCTCTGCACAAACACGCCAGCGTGCACGCTGTGGCGTTATCAAACCTAACAAGAGGGTATGTTTGCCAAGGACAAGGAAATGCTCTTCATTAACAGTAATTCGTCTAACATCCTACGCGCTCTAGCTGGACATCGATCGACGCACAGTCAGCGATCATCGCCAGCAGCACTGGTGGCCTGGAGGATGGAGCCCCTGCGTATGCAGAAGAAGATCCTATTCTATGACTCCACCAGGTGCGCTCGCCGCGCCGGCACCTGAACCTGCACGCGGCAGCCACCGGCCGGCCCTAAGCAGCCTGTTGCCCCCAGCGGCTGCCCCTTTGCGCATCGCTCTTGGCTCCTTGGCTCGCGCTCGAGGAGCTGGAGCTGGAGTATGAGACGCGCAAGGTGGACTTGAGCAACAAGCCGCAAGACTTCCAGGACCTGTACCACCAGGTCTGGCCGGACCCAGAGGGTGCGCAAGCTCTCTGCAGTACCTTACATAATACATTGCTCGCCAGACGTTCTTGACCAGGCTAACCCCTGTGAACGCTCTATGATGCTCCGACTGAATTAAACCTGCCTCTGTGGTTGTTAATGTTGCTGTGCCGCGTCACCAGCGCCGGCCAAGGTGCCAATCATCGTCGACAGGGATGGCTTCACATTGGTGGAGAGCAATATCACAGGTGCAGCCCTCTTGCCATACTTTCTGCTTTGGTGACAAGGCTCTGTTTTGCCCCGCATCTAGTATGTGGCAGGGACGGTCGGACAGAGTTATGTCGAGGTGAAGCTCACAGGAGGCAGCCTACTGTGTGCGCGCGCGAGCAGTGCAGTACTTGGACGACAAGTACGGTGCGGAGCCCACGCGCCTGCTGCCCGACGACGCTGTGCAGCGCGCCAAGGCGCGGTCCACGTCGAGGGCAGTGGTTGACTAGGTGTAGTAGACGCGGACGTGTGTGACATTGCCGCACGGCCCGACGCCGGTCGCAGGGCGCGACACTTGCATGCGCGGCCTGCGGCCAGCTCCCGCCAGACCTGGCAGCAGCGCGGCGCCCGGCCAGGCCCTGTCGCCCACGGTGTGCCGGCCCGGCAGGTGCTGCTGTTTGCGGAAGTCTTCAGCGCCAAGGTTTTCCCGCACGTATACGGGCTGCTGCGCGCGGGCACGCCCGAGGCGATTGCCCAGACCGAGGCGTCCTTGACGGCCGGCCTCACGGCGCGCCCCCGCCCGCGCGCTATGTGGTTTAGGGCTAGGGTAGGGTACAGCTGCCGCCCCTTGTGCTGCCACTGCATGCGACCCTGGCTTGCGGCCCTGACCCGCGGGCAGCGTACGCACGAGGGGCACGGGTGGGGCGGCGCTGGTGCGATGGTGGGGCGGCTGCGCGTCGGCAGACGCTGGACGCGTTCCTGCGCCGGCACGGCAGCGAGGAGGGCGGCGCCTACCTGCTGGGCGGCCGATACAGCTTCGCAGAGACGGCCGCGTCGCCGTTCTTGCTGCGGATGCTGGTCGTGCTGCCGCACTACCGCGGCTTCGACGCGGCCGCGGTCGCGCGCGAGCGCGGCCTGAAGCGCCTCAGCGCCTGGCTCGAGGTGCGGCCCACGGTTATGTTGGCTCATGCGCTGAACAGGCCAGGAGAATCCATGCTATGTTGCTAGGACAAGCGGGGTGGGTATCGGAAGCACAACGCTTGGAAGCACGACACAGGATGCATGCAGAGCATGATCACCTCCTGTAGGACCCCTCAGGCATGTGCGCTTGTGCGGCCTTCTGTCCGCAGGTGGGCGGCAGGACACGCATGTGTGCACGCGAGCTGCAAAGACACCTTTTCACATCGGCGATCTGATGCGCTCCCCACAGACACGCCTCTGCAAGCTGACGCGCTCCTGCTTGAGCAGCTCGGGCGGCGCGGTGCATGTAAGACGCAGAGGTGCATCGGGGAAGCGCCGGGCGCCAGCGTCTGGCGCTGTGGCGCGCAGGCGTGCATGGCGCGGCCCTCGCTGAAGAAGACCGGGCCGGCCGATGCCATGCTCATCCAGGCTGCAAAGAAGTTTGTGGCTGCTTGATGTCGGTGCTTGGAGGGGGCAGGCGCTGGCGGTGGTGTACTTGCAAGGAGGGTTGGAGTGTGTAGCACTGGTGAACAGCAGCTGTACTAGTGGGGACAATGTGTGCTAAAAGCAGCCATGCTGTTGATATGCAGCTGCAAAGGTGTAGCCGGATGTGGCGTGCAAACAATAAAGACTGAGATTCAATGCATTTCACCAGTTCTGACTTTGCTTTATTCCTAGACAGTCATGCCTTTATTGCTTCATTGACTCGGACGCACAGCGCAAAGGAGAGCACCCGCAACAGACTTGAGCACATCCACTGATAAATGACATACCAGGCATATTGTGCAGTCCTGCAGACCATACTTGCTGGCGGCAAATCAGAGCACAAAACACCCACACAGACGCAACAAACATGACAAACAACAGCCTCATGCCCTTATAGTGACAGGAATTAACACATTGGCAAACTGAAGCCCACGCACACATCCATCATCGTTGCCATATACAAGCTGTACACGCACACGTCTCGCTCGCAAACAAGCACACTCTCAGGCACAACACGCGCGCAGCCATACATGTCAAGCCTTGCGCATCATGGCCCAAGGAACATTGCCCACGCCGTGCGGTGTGCCTTACCTTACAACGACAACTCCTGCTGGGAGCCAGGCCAAGCAGCGCGCACAAACATGCACCCGCGGCCGCACGCAGCTGGGCGCACACCCTCTTAATACCGCGCCGCTCTCAGCGACTCGCGGTCGATCCCTCACCCCACAAACTTCAGGCACCGCGTCTCGGTGTGCACGCCATAGCACTTGCGCGTGCAGAAGCGCGATCCGCAGCGCACGCACCGGTACGGCGCCGCAAAGCCGCACACGCTGCACCAGCGCCGCGGCGACGCGCCCACCTGCGTGCCATGGGGCGCCGTCATCATCAGCAGGCATAGGTGGCGATCCCCGCCCTGCTTGCAGTCAGGCTGGGCAAAAGTGCACATCCGCTCACACCTGCGGCCCAACTGCAGCGGCCAGGTACGCCGGCGCAGGCGGCCCCCCCGGCTCAAGCGCCGCGGCCTCGGCCTCCTCGAGCAGCCCGGCGAACGTGCGCGGCCCGCGCCGCTCGGCCTCCAGCATCGCGCGCGTCTTGCGCTTGGGCCCGCGCCCGCCGCTGCCGCCGGCGCCCCCGCCGCGGCTCTTGCGCCGCTTGCGCGCGCCGGGCTCGCCTGGCTCGGCCTCTGCGCCCCGCCGCTCCATGATGGCTTGGCGTGCAAGACAGAACAGCATACGAGATGTGCTGCTGGCTTCGTGCACCCTGAGGACGGCAGACGTCCACAACACAGTGAGCGTGCAGAGACACGGAGCTGCGCACCGTCGTCCGAGCCCCCGTCGACGACGAATTCATCGTCGCTGTTGTCGGCGCCGGCGTCGGCTACTGCCGCAAAGTCGTCGTCCTCCAGCGCGGCTAGGCGCGCGGTGGCCGCCTGGCTGCGCTCGGCGTCGCTGACGACCGCCATGCGCTGCGCCACCTTGCGCGTGCGGCCCGTGCGGCGACCATCGCCACCGCCTGCAGCGCCATGGGTGTTGGAGCGATGCTGCCTCGACAACAAGAAACGGAGTGCAAATACTCCACAACCCGGAGGCGCACCGCCGAGCTGCATCTTCCCGCCAGCTGCTCAGACAAGCTGTAGTGCCACTCACGTAGCAACTAGGACGGCCGTGACAACAGGACCAGCTGCAAGCGGACAGTGCTTTAGTGTGCTGTTGCTACTGCGGCACAACCCGCAAGTGGCTCGACCTCCTGTAGCAAGAGCCTGGCTCACTTGTTTAGCAACGGGGCAGCGCAGTCACCGCCTCTTCCCTCATCAGCGAGCGCCGCACGTGCGCACTTCCCATTCCCTAGAAGCCCTGCTTGGCACCCACTCAGCCAGACTGCCAAGGCCGGTGTGGCAAAGCAGGAAGGGAGAGTTATATAGCTTTGCGCTATTGCATCTGATAGGCACCTTGCAGTCTTCCTGCTTCCACAAAGCACATACGGGACAATCAATTGTTCAGTGACCTCTTCATCACTCGCTTGCACAGGCCGTTGCTACAGGCCGCTTGCTCGAGGAAGTAAGCGCCGGGCTCTTGGCTGCGGCCGACGGGCCTCAATGCAGCGCCGGCTATCCGGCCAGGCGCTGTGCAGGCTGTTGCGCGCGCTGCAGGGCCCCGGCAGCGCTGCTGAAGCAGCTCATCTCACCGCGGGCCTGCAGGCTGCGGCCCGGCCGTGCTGCGCTCCGGCAGAGTGGTCGCACGCGCCACTCGCCGGCAGCGCAAGCACGCAGTGGCAGGCGACTCGGGTGCGTCCACCTGCTCCGTCTTCAGTCATATCATATGCCCCTTGTAGTTCCGGTAATACTCTTACAGTATGGCCGGAGGACACTCTAACGGTATGGCAGGACCGTGCAGACCATCTGGG
>JAABUH010005121.1_pt1 | contig 10384 bp, 9 predicted proteins | sample 5559121 | NCBI WGS metagenome assembly JAABUH01 (sample SAMN10711871, study PRJNA513364) | rock metagenome | isolation source: Antarctica rocks | place: Antarctica: Victoria Land, Battleship Promontory nord | collected 2015-12-28 | reverse complement strand
TCAGGGTGACGTGATGATGCCAGCCGACCCAGCCCCGCACTTCATACTGGTCGAGGCCGACCTCGCCTTTGCACTCCTCGATGCCCCGTTCCACCGGCCAGCGCGCCGCCGTGCGTTGGGCCAGCGTCTCCTCCGAGAGGTCGGCGGGGGCGTTGGAGAGGAAGGCCTTGAGCTCGGCGTCGGGGCCGCGGCCGCGACGCAGGACCACCCACACGTCGGGGCCGGGCAGGCGGTCGCGCACCGCCACCGCGCGCACGCAGGCGACCTCGGCCACCAGCGGCCCCTTGGCCCCCTCGTTCAGGACGTGCCGCCGCCAGGCCGTCGGCGGCAGGGCGGCGGCCAGCGCGCCCACCTCGACCGGGGCGGGCGCCGCCGCGTCCACGCGTACCCGCGTGCGGGGACGCCCCTGCCCCGTCCCCACCGGCACGCCGGTCGGGGGGCGCTCCGTCCACACCCGCGTCGTGTGGGGGACCTCGGCCATGTACCACAGGCCCGCCGCCGCCAGGCGGTCGAGCAGGGCCGTGTCCCGCCCGAAGCCCTCGTCGCAGAGGGCCCAGCGCGCCGGCAGCTGCCCCCGCGCGCGCAGCCCCGCCACCATCTCCCCCGCCAGCTCCGGGCGCGTGCGGAACGCCACCTCGGGGGGCACCCCGCAGCGCCGCCGCCGGCCCGCGTCGGCGGGGGTGAACCACGTCTCCGGCAGGGAGAGCCGGCGGTCCACCGGCGTATAGCCGCGCGGGCTGGCGTCGCAGATGACCACGCCCGCCTGGCAGTTGGCGCGCTTGCCCAGCGGCCCGCACCACTGCCGCGCCACGCCCACCGATTCGGTCCCCTGCTTGGGGACGTCGCAGCCGTCGATGATGAACGCCCCCTCCGCCGCGTCGCCGAGCGTCTCGCCGACGTAGCCCTGGTGCGCGTGGAGCACGGCCTCGGCGTCCCAGGGGCTCTGCCCGATGAACTGCTGGAGCGCCTGCACGTCGCCGCCCACCACCGCATGGGCCAGCGGCTCGATCGTCTTGCGCTCCAGGTCGCGCAATTGGCCCTGCAGGTAGAGCAGCGCCGCGTGCCGCTGCTCGGCGCGCTGGAACAGCGGGGCGAAGCGGGCGTGATAGGCCACCAGGTCGTCGGCGAGGCGCTCCACATCGCGCGGCGCCAGGTTGGGCGTGGGCGGTTGCGCCGACGGCGGCGCGACCAGGGGGGCGTAGGCGGCGATCATGGGCGATCCTCCTCCCCTCAGTCTACTCCACGCATGCGTTAACCTAACGTTGTAGTATTAGGCAGCGGCGGCAGATCTTTGGCCGCACCGTCGTAGTCGACGACGAGCGAGAGCCACAGGCGCAGCATGGCGATGTTGACGGCGAAGCGGTCGATATCCACGCCGTAGACGTTGCGCTCGATTACGTTCAGCTTGAGTTCGTACAGTTCCTTCGCCCCGGCGATCAGGTTGCTGTTCCAGAGCAGCCGCTGCAACTCGACCAACTCGTGCAGCATGCCCAGCAGGTACGCGCCGCTGCCGCAGGCCGGGTCGACCACGGTGATGTTTTCGAGCGCGGCGAGTACGTCGCCCGCCAGCGTGACCGGGATGGTGGATACGTCGTAGTCGTCGACGAAGCGCGCCGCCTCCTCCGGTGTGAGTCCCTCGACGCGCGCCGTTAGGTAGCCCTTGAGCGCCTCGCGGCACATGAACGACACGACGGGCCGTGGCGTGTAGTAGGAGCCCGTCTCGTGCCGGCCGGTCACCAACTCCTCGAAGACCTTGCCGAGCATCTCCGGATCGACCGCGACCTCGACATCGTAGGGCGTGCTCTCGGCGATGGTGAAGTTGAAGCGTGCGAACAGGTCACGCAGGATCAGCTGGATAGCCTCGTCCGGCACTGTGACACCCGCACGCTTGTCCACATCGTCCGCGGCAAAGAGGCCGCCGTTGAGGAAGGGGACCGTGCCAATTAATCCATCGGCGTAGTCGCGCAATTCCAGGTCCGCGGATCGCTCGTTGGCGAGCGCGGTGAAGAACAGCAGCGTGAGGCGCGACCGGTAGAAGTCGCCGTCGCGCTCGGGGACGGGCGTCGCCGCGTAGCCACGCCAGAGAGCGTTGAGGTAGTCGGCGTCGCCGTTGTAGACCAGCCAGCCCTTGCGCTGCAGGAAGTACAGGAACATCAGGCGGTTCATCAGCGTCTGACAGAACAGCCGGCGCTCCTCGTCATCGGGCAGGCCTGTGACGAGGGTCATGACCTCATTGAAGACGCGCCGGTACTCGGTGAAGAACTTCCTGGTGACCTTCTCGACGTCGTAGGCGTTGTCGATGGCCCGGCGTATACCGAGGCGCTCGGTGTCCTTGTAGATGCCTGCTAATTGCTCGACGACCGTACGTCGGGGCTGGCCCTTGACCACGACCATGCGGCGCAGCACCTCGCGCCCGCCGTGCTGCGTCGGGTAGACGAACTGCCACTCCGTGCCCGCGCTGTCCACGGCCACGAGGAAAACGTCGGTCAGTATGCGACCGATCTCCTTGAGCGCCGTCTTGAGGTTCTTGCCGTTCAACCGGACGCCTGGGGGAAACTGCACGAGGACGACGTCGACGCCGTCGCGCGTGGCGGCTATGTCGGCCGACGCGGGCAGATCGTCATGGCGGAGGGGGACAACACCGCCACTTGACGTAAAATCGAGTTTTTCGACAAAAATTCGCGCAGTGGCGCATTAGCGCCACTGCGCGGGGGCCGTGAGCAACTCTTCGATAGCGCGGTCGAGATCGCTATACTCGCCCAGGTCGGCAACAGGCATATCGGCTCCTGACGGCAGTCATGGGTCTTCGCACAACCGCATGGCGTATGCGTGCTATGCGGAACAAACCCTACGTGCCACTATAGTAGACGCTCGACGCGCGTACCGCAAGGGTAGCCGCTACTCATCCTACGGGAATCTACTCTGGTGGTAGCTTTCGCTTCACTCGAACTCGGCGAGGATAGATTCGGTCTTGACCGCGACTACGTCCCCGACCTTGAAAGGGTTTCTTCGCATCGTCACCACCTCTTGCTCGCCGCTTGCGCGACTCGACTCAGGATGTATGCCGCTCGTGGTCCAGCCGCTCGACGGTCCACGCGCTCAGGAGGGCCTGGACAACTGATGGCGTTCGCGCCACGTCCGCAGCAACTCGGCCTCCCGCTCGCGGCTGATCCCGGCCTTGCGCTCCTCATCCTTCGGGCGAGTGGCGTCCCAGGTCAGCGTGTCGCGCACCGTGTCGGCCAGGGGGCGGAAAGTCAGCCCGGACTCGATGGCTTTGCGGCAGTCGATCTCTTGCAGGCCGCTCATGTCCCCATCCACGGGGAGCCATAGCGGGAGCCCCATCCACGGCTCGACGCCTTCTTCTAGAAGGAACGACGCGTCGGCCCACACGAAACGCGCGCCGGCCCCACTCACCCGCTCGCAGGCGCCGAGCGTTTCGGCCAGGGTGAGCGGATAGTCGGGGCCTGTCGCGTTGTAGACGCCGGTGCGCTTCTCCTCGACCATGCGCAACGTCCACGCCGCGAGGTCCCGCGCGTCGATGAACTGCACGAGTTGCTCCGGCGGCCGCGGCGCCAGCGCGTCGCCCCCCTGCGCCACGCGACGTGGCCAGTACGTGAAGCGATCCGTCGGGTCGTGCGGGCCGACGATGAGGCCGGGGCGAACCGTCAGCACCCTGCTGGGCAGAGACTCCTCCGCCGCGCGCTCGCACAGCGCCTTCAGCGGGCCGTACGTTTCGCCGTCGACCGTTTCGGTCGCCTCATCCTCGATCGTCCCCACCGGCGCGCCCTCGTCGAGGTTCCGGATGGTGAAGTCTTTGTAGACCGAGACGGTGGAGATGAAGGCGTAGTGGTCGACGGCGTCGGACAATAGCTCGGCCGAGGCGCGCACCACGCGCGGCACATAGCCGCACGTGTCGACGACCGTGTCCCAGCGCCGTCCCCGCAACGGCGCGAGGCCGCCGTCATCGTTATGATCACGGTCGCCGCGCAGCTTCTCCACCTCGGGGTAGAGATCGGCGTTGTGCTGGCCGCGGTTGAACAGGGTCACTTCGTGGCCGCGCTCCAGCGCCGCCTCGACGAGGTGGCGCCCCACGAACACGGTCCCGCCCAGGATCAGTAGCTTCATCGTGTTGCCCCCTCACAGCCTGGCGTATTCTCTTCTCACGTCTGGAGTTGTTGCATCAGGCCCGCGACATCGGCGACGGACCAATGCTCGGCGATTTTGCCGTCTTCGAGGCGGTCGATGCGGATCGTCGCCAGCGAAACGTCCTTGCCCGTTGGCGGTATGCCGTAGAATAGCTCGCTGTGCTCGCCTCTCGTTGTCAGCTGGGTGACAACCCGCTCCCCCTCTTCGACCTGCTGCACGACCTCGATCCGAACATGCGAGAAGGCAGAGAAGTCCGCGAAAAACTGCTCATGGTAGGCCCGAAGCGCGGCAAGCCCGCGGTTATCAGGCTTCGGCATGGCGTGGTTGACGCAATCTTCCGCCCAGAAAGTCGCGAGCGCCGCGAGGTTTTGGCCTTCCCACACGGCGCTGATAAAGTCTCGCACGATCCTCTTATTCGCGGATAGGTCGGCCATCGTTCGCCCTTTCCCGATCGACTATGAAGCTGACGACCCACACGATACGCGCGCCCGTGGACGAGGTTACGTTCCGCACAGGCGCTATGCGGCCGGGTCCAACCCATCGCCTCGAAGCGAGTTCAGCCGCGGGTCACGATTCGTATCGCAGCCCCTCGACGTACGTCCGTAGCAGGCGAATGCTTGCAGCGTCGCGCACCGCGAACCACGTCTTGCCCAGGCCGTCAGCCTCGTATTCTACAGTGTACGACGACAGGCGCACGATGGCGCGGGCGCCGTCGCTCCCGCCCCCGAACTCGATCGAGGCGACCTGCGCCAGGTTGATCGCCGTGTCGCCGATGTCCATCCATTCCGATACCCGCGGGTAGGCGCTGACCGTTGCGTACATGTATCCTCCTCTATCGACTATCGACTATCGACTGGTCCGTGACCACCGCGTCGACGATGCCGTACGCGCGCGCCTCCTCGGCGGTCATGTAGTAGTCGCGCTGCGTGTCCCTTTCGACCTTGTCGTAAGGCTGCCCCGTGTGCGCGGCCATGATGGTGTTGAGGCGCTGGATCGTGCGCAGGAGCTGCCGCGCCTGGATCTCGATGTCGGGCGTGGCCCCCTGGAAGCCGCTCGAGCCCTGGTGGATCATGACCTCGGAGTTCGGCAGGGCGAAGCGCTTGCCGGGCGTCCCCGCCGCCAGCAGCACCGAGGCCATGCTGGCGCATAGGCCGACGCAGAACGTCTGGATGTCGGGCGTGATGTTTTGCATCGTGTCGTAGATGGCCAGCCCCGCCGTCACCACGCCTCCCGGGCTGTTGATGTACATCTTGATGTCCGCGGCCGAGTCCGCGCTCTGCAGGTACAGCAGCTGCGCGACGATCAGATTGGCCATCGCCGGCTCGACCGGCGTCGCGACGAAGACGATGCGCTCGCCGAGCAACCGCGAATAGATGTCGTAGGCGCGTTCGCCGCGGCTCGTGGTCTCCACCACCATCGGGACCAGACTCATCCACTCACTCCTTTTCGATTATGATATGCCAAAAGCGTACGCTGAGCGTGCGGTCGAGCCGCGCCAATCCCGTGCACTACCTTCTCTAGCCAGACATCGCACGCATGACGGCCGGCATACCTTGCACAATACGCGCTACTGGCGTACTATTCAAGGATAAAAGCATGCCGTTAGCATAATTATCCGCGATAGATGCCAAGAGCATAGGTAAGAGAAGGAGGGCGGATGGCGGATCTGCAGGAGACGATGGGGACGGTGATCCGGCGGGAGCGGCGCGCGCAGGGGCTGACGCTCAAAGAGCTGGCCGCGCGCGCCGCCCTCTCGGTCGTCTATCTCGGCGAGGTCGAGCGCGGCAAGAAGTACCCCTCGGCGCTGGTGCTGGAGCGGCTGGCCGAGGCGCTCGGCCTCACCGTGGCCGACCTGCTCGAGCACGTAGCGGACACCCTGCGCGGCGAGGACCACGCGGCCGCGCCCGTGCAGGCCATCGGCTTCACCCTCCCCGGCCAGAAAGCCGCGCCGCACGCCACGGTCCGCCGCATGGTGCAGATGCTCGGCCCCGAGGAGGCCGCGACCATGGCCGAGCTTGGGGCCTTCTTCATCGCGCGCCGCGGCGGGCAATCCGACGCCGCACCCGACGCCGCACCCGACACCGCTCCCGACACCGCTGCACAGTCGTAATGCCCCGCGATCAACGTTGCGCCTGCGCACGCAATGGGATGTGGCCCATGTGTTGAGCGGCGCGTGAACGAGGGGTGATCCAGGGGCCTGCCAGGGGCCTGCCAGGGGCGTACAACAAGTAGTATTGCGCCCCTGTTCCTACCCCTACCGTGCGGCCTACAGCATGATAAGTCCAAGACATGTTCATTCTGGCCATAATAAGGTATCGTTATCGTAGGGGGTGGGGGATGGAGTTGCGGCAGCTGCGTTATGTCGTGGCCGTGGCGCGGCGACGCCACTTTACAGCGGCGGCCGCGGACGCGCATGTCGCGCAGCCGGCCCTCTCGCAGGGGATCAAGGCGCTGGAGCGGGAGTTGCGGGTCGAGCTTTTCGACCGCACGGGCCATCGCGTGCGCCTGACCGCCGCGGGCGAGGCCTTCCTGGTCCGCGCCGAGCGCGTGCTGGCCGAGGCGGACAGCGCGCGGGCCGAGATGGCCGATTTCGCCGGGTCGGTGCGCGGCCGTGTCGTGATCGGCAGCCTGCCGTCCCTGGCCGAGCGCCAGCTTCCGGCGCTGCTGGCCCCGTTCCACGCCCTCCATCCCGGCATCGAGCTCGCCCTGCGCGAGGAAACGACGACTGAGCTGCTGGCGCTGGTGCGCGCCGGCGAGGCGGACGCGGCGCTGGTGCACCAGCCCCCTGAGGGCGGCGGGGACAGGCTACCGTCGGACGTCGCGCTCGAGCCGCTCTTCACAGAAGATCTCGTCGCGGTCGTCGCGCCGGGCCACCGCCTCGCCGCCCGCCCGCGCCTGGCGCTGCATGACCTGCGCGAGGAGCCTCTGATCTGTTCCAAGCCAGGCTCGGCCATCCGGCGGACGGTGCTCGACGCCTGCGCCGCCGCGGGCGTCGCGCCGCGCATCGCCTTCGAGAGCGGCGGGACGGCCACGGTGCGCGCCCTGGCCTCGGCCGGCCTGGGCGTGGCCGTCCTGCCCCGCTCCGACGCCCTGGCCGAGGGACCGGCCGTGGCGCTCGTGCCGCTGTCACCGCGGCTCACCCGCACCGTGGCCCTGGCGTGGTCCGTCGCGCGCTACCGGTCCGCCGCCGCGGCGACGTTCCTGGCGTTCGCGCGCGACGCGCTGCGACACTCGCCGGCCCCGGAGTAGCGAGCCAGCGCCCATCGGCTCACAGGCGGGCGCGCGGGCGGGCGCGCGGGCGGGACTTGCGATTCGAATCGCAGGCCCACGGCGGCGGCCCGCCACTTGCTATGATGCTCGTGTGCCGCTCTCATCTTAATTGCGCAGTAGTCTCTCGCAGTAGTCTCCCGCACTAGTCTCTCGGAGGAGTCCATTGGCCTCGTCACGTATCGCGCAACGCCGGTCGGGAGGCTGGCTCAAGCGCTGGTTGTTGCAGGGCTACGCGCCCGAGGAGCGGGAGGGTCCCTACGAAACGGCCACGCCCCGCCAGTACCCCTGGTGGCGGGTGATGTGCCTGACCGGCGTCGACTATTTCTCCTCGCTGGGCTACGCGCCCGGCATCGCGGCCGTCGCCGCGGGCGTGCTCTCCCCCGTCGCTACCCTCGTCCTCGTGCTGGTCACGCTCCTGGGCGCTTTGCCCATGTATCGCAGGGTCGCCGGGGAGAGCCCGCACGGGGATGGCTCCATTTCTATGCTCGAGCGCCTGCTCCCCTGGTGGCAGGGCAAGCTCTTCGTGCTCTGCCTGATTGGCTTCGTCGCGACGGGCTTCGTGATCACCATCACGCTCTCGGCCGCCGACGCGGCGGCGCACATCGGCGAGAACCCGTACACGCACGCCCTGCACGGCCACGAGGTCCTGGTGACCCTCGCCCTGATCGCCCTGCTCGGCGCGGTCTTCCTCAGGGGCTTCAGCGAGGCCATCGGCATCGCCGTCGCGCTGGTCGGAGCCTACCTCACCCTGAACCTCGTGGTCGTCGGCGCGGGATTACTCGAGGTCGCGCGGCATCCGGCCCTGCTGAGTTCGTGGCGGGTCAGCCTCACCCACACCTATGGCAGCCCGCTCTCGATGCTCGCGTTCGCTGTGATCCTGTTCCCCCGGCTCGCGCTGGGCCTCTCGGGCTTCGAGACGGGTGTCCTCGTCATGCCGCTCGTGCGCGGCGACCCCAATGACGACCCCAAAAAACCCTGGGGGCGCATCCGCAACGGGCGCAAGTTGCTCACCGCCGCGGCCTCGATCATGAGCCTCTTCCTGTTCACGAGCAGCATCGTGACGACCCTGCTCATCCCGCAGGCCGCCTTCCGTGCGGGCGGTCCGGCCAACGGGCGCGCCTTGGCCTACCTCGCGCACCGCTCCCTCGGGGATGGCTTCGGCACGCTCTACGACGTCAGCACCATCTGCATCCTCTGGTTCGCCGGCGCCTCGGCCATGGCCGGCCTGCTCAACATCGTGCCCCGCTACCTTCCGCGCTACGGCATGGCTCCGGACTGGGCCCGCGCGTCGCGCCCGCTTGCCCTCCTCGTGACCGCGATTTGCTTCGCCGTCACTCTCATCTTCCGCGCCAGCGTCGACGCGCAGGCGGGGGCCTACGCGACCGGCGTGCTGGCGCTGCTCACCTCGGCCACGATCGCCGTCACGCTCTCGGCCCGGCGCCGGCGACAGCGTGGGGCGACGATCTTTTTCGGCGTCGTCTCCGCCATCTTCATCTACACGTTGGGGAGCAACATCAAAGAGCAACCATCGGGTATCACCATCGCGGCGGTGTTCATCGTGTCCATCGTGGCTGTGTCGTTGGTCTCGCGCGTCTTCCGCACCACCGAATTGCGTGCGAGCGCGGTGGTGCTGGACGAGACCGCGCGGCGGCTCGTCGCCCGGGCGGGACGGAGCGAGATCCGCATTATCGCCAACCACCCGGACGATCGCACCGCGCGCGAGTACCTGCTCAAGGAGCGGGAGCAGCGCACGGACAACCACATCCCGGCCAGCGAGCCGGTGCTCTTTCTCGAGGTGACCGTCACGGACGCCTCGGAGTTCGCGCCGACGCTCCACGTCTACGGGCAGGAGATAGGGGGCTACCGCGTGTTGCGCGCGCAAGGTGTGTCGGTGCCGAATGCCATCGCCGCCATCCTGCTGCACCTGCGCGACACGACAGGGGCGCGCCCGCACATCTACTTCGGTTGGACCGAGGGCAACCCGCTCAAGTTCCTGGCCAAATATATCTTGTTCGGCGAGGGCGACATCGCGCCGGTCACGCATGAAGTGCTGCGTCAGGCCGAGCCCGACCCCCGCCGCCGCCCCGCCATCCACGTCGGGTGATGCCGGTTGGCAACGCTTGCAAGCCTGCTTCCCGCACCGCCTATGCGGTTGCCGCTGGGTCATTGAGCATATGCTGCCACGCGGCGATCAGCAGGGAATCGCCTTGATGATTATAGGCCGTAGACTTATAAGTATCGTGCCGCGAAGCTAACGCTATGCAGCGATCTCCCCTATTGGCGCAGCTTGGCGCGCAGATACGCGCGGTTCGACGCGAACGAGGTTTGTCCCAGGAAGCCCTGGCGGACAGAGCTGGGCTGGACCGGACCTATGTTGGCGGTATCGAGCGTGGGGAGCGCAATGTCTCGATCTTAAATCTCGAAAAGATCAGTTGCGCTCTCAATGTCGACATAGGTGTCTTCTTTGTCGCTCATAAGGGGTCGCTCTACGAGCAGCAATGAAAATTGTCCACAAACACTATCATTGTCCGTAAGGGCTGGCTGGTGCAGAGGCAAACCATCGAGATCATCGAGGATGAGCTTGCACACGCAATCCAGCGGATTGTCTGGCCTGAAGGAGCAGATGGCTTTTACCTCGATCCTATGTCGCGCAAAGGCAACGGTGTCAAGCCGATAAAAGATGCGTGCGTCATGTACCTTGAGGAGCGTGGCTGGCGGACTCAGCGGCGTCTGCGTCCACATGGCGTAGCCGGCACAGGACCCCTGGATCTGGTACGTACAACGGATCACGGGCTCTTTGCCCTCGAATGGGAAACGGGCAACATCTCTTTCAGTCATCGGGCGTGACTATCCAGCGGATCGTTCACGGTATAGCGCACTTGGCGGAGCAAGCCCGTCGTGCGTAGAATACGAGCAGAGAGGGCCGCACTGGGCAGCGAGGGATGAGGCGAAAGGTATCCCGCGATGA
>JAABUH010005119.1_pt1 | contig 10390 bp, 15 predicted proteins | sample 5559121 | NCBI WGS metagenome assembly JAABUH01 (sample SAMN10711871, study PRJNA513364) | rock metagenome | isolation source: Antarctica rocks | place: Antarctica: Victoria Land, Battleship Promontory nord | collected 2015-12-28 | reverse complement strand
CACGAGACGCGCGCCTGCGCTAGAACGAGCCGCGCGAGCGAGGGCGTCAGCTCCGGCCGCAGCGCCACGCGCCGGCCGCCCTTGTCCTGCGCAGCGGCACGCCTTGGAGTGTTGCGGCCTGGACAGCAAAGGGGTGAATCGGGCATGGCAAAACAGGGCTGCGACGCTCAGGATGATACATAGCGGCTGCACCGGCACGGCTGCCCGCATGAGACGGCTTGCAGCTCGCGCAAAGACGCCGGAGGCAAGCCGCTCTGGCGGCAGGGCGCGCTCTCGACGGCTGCGCTAGGGCGCGCCCAAGAGCCGCAGCGCTCCTGCATGGTCTCGGCGCCCGCCTTGCAACATACAGCATGCAGCTCGCGCCGCTGCGCCCGGCGGCGCGCCGCACGCGCAGCCAGCGCCCCGGGGCCCGCGCCTCAAAGTTGTACAGCTGCTGCGTGATCTCGTCGCCCGCCTTGCGCGTGAACAGCGCCTCCGCCTCCAGCACCGGCGTCTCGAACTGCTCGAAGCCGAACAGGCGCGAGACGGCCGCAAACTCGCCGAACAGCCACTGCCGCACGCGCAGGTCCTCCGGCAGGAAGTCGCGCGTGCCTGGTCGGGCGCGCGCCTGGTCAGGCGCTGCCCGGCCGGCGCGGCACGCTGGACTAGGGCGCGCCAGCACTGCCAGCCACAGGGCCTGCCCGTTCCGGGTGCTGGAGCCGGGCTCTGCAGCAGGGCCACTGCGTCCCGCCGCAGCGGGCCAGCCCCGGTCAAGCAGCATACATGTGTGCCCCAGGAACGCCCGCATGTGGCCAGGACACAGGCTTGCAGGCGCTAGCTCAGGCAGGCAGTGCTGCCACCAACGAGCAGGCCCTCAGGCGGTCTCACAGCTGCTGCCGGCCCACTGGCTAAAGCACTGTGTCAGCGCGGCGGGCAGAGGTGCCCACCTCGGGGTGGCTGCAGGTCTATCAGGCCGCCCGTCGCCTCCTGTGCAGTGCTCACGCCCGACTTGCGCTCCTTCACCTTCTCCTGACACGCCCAGCAGTGCCGTCAAGCAGCAGCAGCACTGGTATTCATGATACAAGAACAAGTTTGGCCAGATGCAGTAGGCATCAACGTGACAGGCATCTCCATCACGACCACCGCCTGCTCCCACTGCTCTGCCCTTGCAACCAGGCGGTCACCTCGGACACGAGCGTCGGGGCGCAGGCCGCGGCTGCAGTGCACCGCCGCCGCCTGCAGGGCCGCGCCGCCGACGCAAACACCGCCACGCTCGCGCGCCAGCGCCCACCGACCAGAGCCAGCTGCCGAGCGGCAAGCATCGTTCCTCGGTTCTGGCCACAGCCTTGAGGCTGGCAACGCTATATATTGTCCTCAAGCGCCCTTGGATTGGAGTATGCGCCAGCCATTGGCGGGCCTCACTCGGCGGAAGCGCAGCCAAGTAAATGCTGTAACGATGTCATCTCTGACAGCGGCCTTCACAGGAATACTCCCTGGCTGTCCTTGTTGCTTTCTTATCAGAGTCCTTATGCTCCTCTGGAGAGCTGGACTCCAGCTAAGCCCCTCGGGCGGGGGTTTTGGCTGTCATGGCCAGAGGCCTGAGGCATAGTGCTCTGCCGCGATGTTCTTGCGCGGCACAGCTGCCAAATTATTGGTTCGAGGTGTAACAAGTTCGCGCTCCCTCACCCGCACAATGGCGTCTCTTCAGAAGACCAGCTATGGGCAGCATGAGCGCATACCAGGCTACATTGGAGGCCCTGCAGACAGGCCAGCCGTTATAGTCTTGCAGGCACGCGCTGGAATTTTTATGCTGCTGCTGTCTGAAAGTGCATGCTCTCTGCGCCAGACATCTATAAGCTTGTAGGGCTTGGCTATTCCTTTATGCACTCACACTACTAGGACAGTAACGTACACGCATACAAGGTGTGCCAGAGTGTGCGATGGGTGTTGTGCGCTTTTGGGCTGCAGCCATCTTGAACACTTGTCGTCAATGGGGCTCCTTGTTGGCGCGCAGGAGTGGTGGGGGGTTACACCAGAAATAAAAGATCAGGCAGAGCACATCAGCAGGCAAGGTGGGCGCCGCTCTTGACGCGAGCCTATCTGCAATTATGTCATGTCTGCGACTGCCCAGCGTTGCCCACTACAGGCGCTGCCTGTGAGAAGGAGGTTAGCAACAACTATTCAGGCACTTGGCTCACACAAGGAGTGTCCGGACAGGCAACTACCGGGTGCTGGTGCCCGACCTGTACAAGGGCAAGGTCGGCGTGGACGCGGAGGAGGCCTCGCACGTGCGCGCTCGCCCTCTGAAACCAACTTTTGCCCACCAAGAGCACCAGCAGCAGCGTGTCAGCTGTGCAGCCTGCCTATGACCGTGTGCTTGCAGTGCGCACGCACACTTCTCACAGGATGAATGAATGAATGAATGACAGCTGTGTATCAGCCAACTTTAGCTACCGGGCGCAGCCCTAGAGCAGGGCTACGCATTGCATATCAACCATACCAGTGGAATGGGCATGCTAGGTGACCGGGTCATATAATCGTAACCTTCACGCAGCTGATGGAGAACCGGGTTGTATAACCCTAATCCTTCACACAGCTGATGGACAACCTGGACTTCAAGGAGGCGACCGAGGAGATCGAGGTCGCGGCCAGCTGGCTGCGGAAGACCGGCGCCCCCAAGGCGCGCCTGCCCCACCGGCGCCCCTCAGCCCCTGCGCCAGCGCGCTGCTAGGGCGCCGCCACGACACGAGCGACAGCCTGCTACCTCCGCTCGCCTGTGGCAGCTCCGGCCGCCGCAGACCTGCGCAAGCTCACACGAGGTGCCCATTTCGGGCCATGCTGTAATCTGCTGGAGGACACGCGCGAGCCTGCACCTGAGCTGCGCGCGCGGCGGGTGAGCGCCGGCGCGCGCGCCCAGGTCGGCGTGGTGGGCATGTGCATGGGCGGCGCGCTGGCGCTGCTCGCGGCCGAGCACGCCAAGATAGACGCGGCCGCCAGCTTCTACGGCACGCCCGCCGGCCACAAGGAGCTCTCGCACGTGCGCCGCCAGCGCTCACAGACGCGTGTCATCTGATGACGCGGGCGGAGCGCCGAGCTGCTGTTGGCGTTCTGCATTGCCGTGTCAGCAGTGAGTGCAAGAGCACGCTTGTCACGAGTGCAAACACCTCTGAAGATGCTGTGATGACAGGGGTGTGGATGCGCTGTGCGGATGCATTTAAACTCTTTGTCATGTCCATGCGGGGCGCGTGCATGCGGGAGGGTGACTGACAAGGCGTTGGCCGTGCGCGGGGCAGCCCGAGGCCGTGAAGGTGCCGGTGCAAATGCATGGCGGCGAGGAGGACGCGATGAAGGGCCTGTCAGACCCTGAGGTACAGCGCCCACGGCATGCATGCAACTCAGGTGTAATTCCGTGAAAATGACAGGTTCTCGGTATCACCGCCACGGCGACTCTGTTGCTGAGCAGGGTGTTGCAGACACGGTGCCAGCATGTTGCAGCCTGCCGTCTGCTTACACTTGTAGACGCCCGGGCGCAGACCGTGCAACAGTATGTGGACGAGATCAAGAAGGGCGGCGGCAGCGTGGAGCTCTTCATGTACCCTGGGGAGGGCCACGCCTTCATGGTGCGCCATGGCGCCCTTCATGAGTAAGCCCTCAGTCAACATGCAAGCCTTGCCCCACCCTATGTGCGTAGCACCTTATGCGCGTGAGCACGAAGTGGCAGCGGATGTGGCGGGGCTCCCCGAAGACAGCGGGGCGCCGCGAGCAGAACGCGGGCGAGGACGTCATCAAGCGCATGAAGACGGGCGGGCTGCCGGTCGGTAAGAAGGAGAGCCAGGACCTGGCCTGGAAGCGCGTGCTGGAGTTCTTCAAGCGCCACCTGGGCTGAGAGTCTCAGCACAGGATGCGCGCGTGACCTGGAGCGCCCATGTTCTGCCTGGGTCTGCTGCGAGGCTGGCACAAGCGTCTGCATGTGCACCAGGAACCACGCACATGTAAAGTGCCCGGCCACTGCCGCTCAATGCATCTACGACACCATGCGACTGTGTGATTATATACCTTACAAGGGTTCTTGCGCAATTTGCAATCAAGTTGGACAGGGACAGGTAACAACCCCTTGGAGCAAGCCCACTCCAGCGCGGCAGCTCACCTTTCCTGCGACTTAGTGACTGGGGGTTGACACAGACAAGACCTGCCTCCTGCGCAGACTGCGGAGGATCTGCGCTGCTTGAAGCACCCGGGGTGCGCACGCCTTGCTGCTCCAGCCCAGACCAGCCCGGCGTGTATCTCTGGGCAGTGCGCATGGGGCTAGACTTCAAGATGCACTGCAATGACAGCCCCACCCTATGTGCTGCGCTCCGCGAAGCGCGCCAGGCATGTTGACGCAAGCGCTTGCTGTCGGCTCCCGCGAGTGCGGCTTGTTGCACAGCCACCGGGCCTGACCAGCGCACGCCTAGCTACACCTAGGGGCTTGCCTTTGTCAGCCAGCCTGCGCTGTGTGGGCGGCGCCCTCGTGCAAGCAGGTTGCCTGGAACAGAAGCGGGCGGCGTGCAAGGGTGTGCAAGCTTGTGAGACCCGGCAGATGCGCGTCTCACCTTGCCCGTCAGCACACTGGACTGCAGGCACAGCGGACGCAGCGCGCGCTGTGCATGCCCCGCATGCCTACACCGTGCGCTGCGCCGAGCGCGGCGAGCGTGTGCGGCGGCAGCATGGCCAGGGGCGCGGCGCCAGCTTTGAAGTCCGCGGGCGGCGACGCGCAGGCAGCCGTCCGCGAACAGGCGCTCCCGCGCGCAGCAGCGCAGACCCGCGGCACCAAGCCGCGCGGCGCGGGCGGGCGGCCAGCGGCGCGGCGGGGGTGCGCGCGTGCGAACGCGTGCGAGCAGCCGCAGGGCAGCGCGGCGCCTCGGGCGAGAGCGGCAGCCATGGCGCGCTCGGGCCTGCAGAGGCGGGCGGCGTTGGCGCTGGCGGCGGTCGCGCTGGTGCTGCTCAGCCTGAACGGCGCGGCGGCGCAGAATGTCACGCCGTCGATGAACATCACGGTCTCGCAGCCGCAGGGCATCGCCAACGTGTCGCTGGTCACGGCGACCGCGGCGCTGTTCAACCCGATCACCGGCCTCGGGATCCCGGGCCAGAACATCACGTTCGGCACGGTCGGCGCCACAGGTGCGCCCGCGCCCGCGCTGCGCAGGCCATCGCGGCGGAGCAGGCCGCCACTTGTAAGAGCGCTGCCTAATAGTGCATGCTCTGCCCGCGCCTGGCAGCGTGGGCGGGCGCCTGCCCGGAGAGCGCGGGGCTTGCAGTGCGCGGCAGGCCCCGCCAGCTACACCTGTGATCGACGCGGGCGCCCGATGCACGCGCTGCCCAACTAGCGCTGGCCGCGTGCGGGTCCCAAGCTGTGCTGCGCAGCGCTTGCGTCGCGCGGTTGCCCCGGGCGCGACAATGGAGCAGGGGCCGTCCGTTTGCCTCACAGGCTGCGGGAGCTCGGCCGCGCGCTCGCGGCCCCGCCGCGCCATGCTGCGACCCGCAGGCACGCAGGTCACCCGCAGGTCACGGGCGCCGGCGAGCGGCGCAGGCGGCGCGGTGGTGGCCACCAACGCGACCGGCTATGCGGTGGCCAACGCCAACTTCACGCTGCCGGGCTTCTACAACGTGTCGGCCACGTTTCCGGGCAACACCAGCACCACGCCCGCATACAACTCGCAGATCGTATATGCGGGGTGCGCCCTAAGCCTAACCCCATTTGTCCAGGGTGCGCGGCGCGTGCCGGCTGCGCTGCGCGCCCCGGCCCAACGCGCCAAGCCGCACGCACCGCCGGCGCCGCCTGTGCTCACTTTGGCTGACCATGTGGACACCAACACGTCACCAGGCCCCTGCATGCCTTCCTCTGACAGCCTAGGACAGCCGGCGCGCTGCGGACGGACCTGCCAGTCGGCCGCTCCCGCGCGCGCGGTCTCCCCTGCGCCCCGGGCTTCGAGGGGCGCCGCGCCGACGCGGGCGCGCGCGCGCGCTGTGGCGCAGGCTGAACGTGGGTGAGGCGAGCGTGATGTTCACGAACAACACGCCACACATTCACGTTTAATGCGTTGCTGGAGCTGGACTCGACGCAGACGATCAGCGGCGCCACGCTTACGTTCAACTTTGGCGACGGCACGACGGCAACCGCCACCACCAGCTCCACCGGCATCGCCACCGTCACGCACCAGTGCGCGCGGCGTCTGCTCTCCGCGCCCGCCACGCTGCATTGCTTGATAGGGTATAGGGTAGGGGTAGGGTGTGCAGCTGTACTGACCGTGGTGTTAGTCAACGCTTCTACAGTGTGGACCCACCGTGATGGAGTGCGACAGGCGGCCATCAACTGCCACATGCGTTTGGGACGATGAGCTCGCAACACATGAGGACCGCCTCTCTGCTGCAGCCGCTCGATGTGCATGCGGGGCGGCCGCGCGCGCGCCCAAGCCGGGGCGCGCCGCCCACCCGCGCGGCTCGCGCGCGCCCGCACCCAATCACACCTACAGAGCCACGCCTCTGCCTTAACCCTATCCCTGACCCTATCGCGCGTGCGGCGCGCGCAGGTACTCCACCGCAGGCAGCTACGCGGCCACCGTGGCGTACGCGGGCACGAGCAGCTTCAACAACAGCGGCAACGTCTACCCGGTCCTGGGCAGCACGGGCAACTTCGCGGCGACCACCGTGTCCACCGTCGTGCCCACCGTCTTCAACCCCAACCAGGTCGTGCTGTCGCCGACCGCGCGCACGGGCACCACGACGCCCAACTACTACCTGGTTGGCGACGCGCTGAACGCGTACGCGACGCTCACCAACGCCGCCACCGGCGCGCCCGCGGCCGGCGTCACCGTCGTCTTCACCGACAGTGCGCGCCCCGCCCGCGCCAGGTCAGGCGCAGCGACCCCGCGCGCCCATGTTCCATGCCGCAGTGCGGCAAGCGGGCGCTGGAGCTGGAGCCCCGAGGCCGCTGGAGGCTGGGCGGGCGCCGGCGCTCTGTCTCAACGGAAGGCTGGAGCACATGCACTGCATGCTCGCGTCTGACCGCCCTCAACACAGGGCGCCTGAACACAGGCTCGCATGAGGCGGCTGCTGGCGCGAGCGGGGGCAGGTTCCACAGGAAGAGGGTACCACGGAACGAAACCCACAGGCGTGCGCGGAGGCTTGGGGCAACCTCGGCGGCGGCGGCCCTGACGCACGGGTGCGCGCGCGCGCGCAGTCACGGGCGCGGTGATCGGCACAGAGGTCACCAACGCGAGCGGCGTGGCCACGCAGCCGTTCACGTTCACGCTGCCGGGCAACTACACCATCGTCGCCAACGTGAGCAACTCGGACACGACGCAGTACGGCATCGCGTCGACCAGCACGCAGACGTACGTGCTGGACCAGTCCACGCTCACGCTCAACACCGCGCAGAACCCCAACGGCTCGGCCACCGTGACGGCGCGCCCCGCCCGCCGCCGCCGCCTTCCCGCAAGACTGTCTCTGAGGTTACCTGTGAACGACCGCGCAACACCGCCGGCGGTCCTTTGGTCAGTTTCAGGGCTGCCTCCTGCAACACGGGGTCGGGGACTGGCGGCGGCCGCAGCGCGCGCGCGCGCGCGCGCCCCGCCGCCGCGCCTGCCGTGCATGCCTCGCGCCCACCTGCCCATCCGCATGAAGCTCGTGGTGGCGTGCGCGGACGGGCGGCCTGGCCGGAGGGTGCCGGCGCATGGGCGTGCATGCTCGCAGCAGGTGCATGGCACGCCGCTCCACTGACCTCGCCCTCTGCCCGAGCAGGTGTTGGGGACGCTCTCCGCGGCGCTGACCACTGTCGGGGCGGGCGGCACCGTCCTGATTGCATTCGGGTGCGGCCCTGCACGCCGGCCCCGCAGCGCGCTCTGTGGTCACCTGTGAGCCCGCCGCCCGCGAGCCTGCCCGCCGGCGCGGCTCGCGGACAGCGCTGCGCCCGCCCCGCCTGGCCCCCTCCAGCTGGCCGGCAACATGTGCGGCGTTGCATGTTAATCCCCCATGTTGACAGGCTGCTAGCGACCCCGCGGCATTGCGGCCTGCACTTTGGTGCAGCAGCACATGGCTGCATCATGGATACATTCGTGTGGCGCTCTCACAAAGAGCAAGCGGGGTGCGCTCCTCACCAGGAGCTCGGACTGCAGCAACGCTGCGTTCACAGAGCTGCAGCCAGCCCGCAGCAGCAGGGTCGGCCGCGCTCAGCCCGCGCGCGCGGCGCGCAGGGACGGCACGATCGACGCGGCCACCACGGACGCGAGCGGCGCCTACACCGACACCTACACCTACCCCACGCCCGGCACGTACACCATCAACGCCACGTTCCAGGGCAGCCCGACCACGCTCGCCGCCGGCAGCCCCGGCGCGGGCGGCATCAGCGGCGACTACCTGCTGCCGTGCGCGCCCGCGCGCGCGGCCGCCCCACCCCCGCGCCCTGCCGCCATGGCGGGGGCCCTGGCGAGGCCTCGCCCGGCTGACAGGGAGCCGACCGGCTGGGCCTGCATCATTAGGCCCCATCAAGCTCGCCGAGCTTGCCTTTGCCCTGATGTCAGCCTGTCTGAGCTCAGCCCCGGGGCGGACTTCCGGTCACCGCGTCTAGCCTGCTCCTGAGCCTGCTTATGCCGTCTCGCCCTTCCGCTCGCAGGCCACCACTGCAGCTGGCCCCATGGCCATGGCCGTCCGAGCCATGGCCGTCCGCGTTTGCTTTCCTTGCCGCCGCAGTGACGGGCGACGTGTCCGCGCGCGCGCAGGGTCACCACCTTGCAAAGCGTGACGGTGACCGGCGCCACGCCGTCGCCGACGCCATCGTCTTCGCCGAGCGGAACGCCGACCGGGACGCCGACCGCGACGCCGACTGGAACGCCGACCGCGACGCCGACCGCGACGCCGAGCGGGACGCCCACCGCGACGCCGAGCGGGTCGCCCACGCCCACGCCCAGCTTCAGCCCCGGCCAGGCGCGGCGGCAGTGCCTCGTACCCTACCCCGCTCGCACCAGGGCGCCTGTGTCCCTGGAAAGACATGGCACCTCTTCCTGAAGCAGGACTCTCATGGTTGTAACCTAGAAGTGCCTGCAGCTTTGCCCCTGCAGTCTGCCGCTGCGCTCTGAGGCAGAAAGCCTTTTACCGAGAGTATGCTCAGCGTACTGACTAACCACCAACAGGACTCGCGGGTATTGCAACTCTGTATTACGCGAGGCTCCATCACTGCTGCAGGCCCGCGCTGGTCGGAGAGCCTGCAGGCTTGCGGGCTCTGTGACCCGCATGCGGCCGGGCGCAGGGTGCCAAGGCTAGGGCTGCACGGGGTGTCAGTCGTGCACCCCCCTGTGACATGGAGCCTGTCTAATGCGAGGGGGTGCTGCGGGCGCAGGGCGTCAACGTGGCGGTGTACGCGGACCCGGCCTCGCAGTCGCCGCCCGACTGCGGCTCCAACCAGCACGCGCAGACCTTCCGCGGCCAGGTGCGGCCCCCAGGCGCCGGCCGCTCGCCCGCCCCTCCTCTCATGCGCGCTGTGCCTCATTTCGCCCTCCTTCATGTACCTGCGGCTCGCTCGCCCTTCCTCTCTCGCGCTGTGCCTCGTCCTGCCCTCCTGTGTGCATCACTTGACTCGACTATCTGCTGTGCATGCGGTGCTCGACCTGTTTGGCCAGTGCTGGGACCTGTGCATGTGCCCTCACAGCCTGTCTGTCTCTCAGCATGCTGCACTCGGTCGATGTGGAAAGCGTGTCAGCCTGTCCTTGGCCTGCTAGCTGCGTCTCATGAAGCATGCAGCCATGGCGAAGCCGCCGCCGGTTCAGCCGCCAAAGGGTGCATGGTTGGGGTGGGGAAGGGAAGGGCGGGGTGCCGCCGCCCGCCTGGCTGACGAGGCGCGGGCTGCCGCGCAGCTCATGCCGACGTACGGCCTGCAGGCCAACGCGTCCTTCCCGCTCGGCACCTGCGCCTTCCAGGCGCGCGCCCGGCCGCCGACGCCCGCCCGCTGCCTGCCCATGCCCCTGCAGAAGCCGTCCCCGCGGTGACGCTCACCAGCGTGACAAGGGGGTTCAAGCTGAGCGTGCAGCAACAGCCCGACCCTCCCGTGTTTCCTCCGCCCGCTTTCGGTTGACCAGGCGCGCACCCGCTCCGCTGGTGTTGCGCCTGTGACCAGCGGCCCGCAAATCTGCGCATGCGGTCCGCTGTGCTGCACAACCCTGCCCCGGCCGGGCGCCGCTGGCCGCGGCGTGGCGCCGACGCCACGCGGCGCGCGCGCGCGCAGCTGTACAACCCCAAGACGGGCGTGGGCTACAACCTGGGCACCGTCAACGTGTGGCCGCCCACGCAGCCGAACCAGCAGCTGCAGATGTACAGCCTGTGCCAGGTGCAGGTCAACCTCGACATCCCGGCCGGCGAGTACAACGTGCGCCCCCCCCGC
>JAABUH010005116.1_pt1 | contig 10393 bp, 10 predicted proteins | sample 5559121 | NCBI WGS metagenome assembly JAABUH01 (sample SAMN10711871, study PRJNA513364) | rock metagenome | isolation source: Antarctica rocks | place: Antarctica: Victoria Land, Battleship Promontory nord | collected 2015-12-28 | reverse complement strand
TCTACATCACATTCTTTTCATGTCACAAACACATTTCTTTCAAGTCTAGCACAGTCTTTGAACATTACATAAATAGAAGCTTTTGTATCAATCTTCTTCTATATTCTTAATATTCAGTTATAGTTATCTCTAAAGATCAAGCACTATCAACTCTGATCTTTACTGATTGTATCATCTAAACATGATTCTGACATTATATTAAGAATTCGTTAATCACATGATACTGATCTCATTATTCATTCAACATACTCGTCTAGACAGAACGAGTTTAAAGAAATTCATTTATCTGATGATCAACAATAATTGAAAGATAGAACAACACTAGAGAGTTGAATAGAATCAACGACAAGACTGTTTGAATTGCTAGACTACTTATTGCTCATTAAGTACGCAAAGTTCACTCGATTACGAGAATCATGATAAAGAATCTTCGTGAATTACTCAAGAATCAAATCGATCGATAGATTCAATGATAAAGAATCTTCGTTGTTTGCTAGAGAATTAATCAAATCAATCAACAAATAAATCTCATCTTTTTTGTTGAAGATTAAACATCATTCTATACGTCTTTCTTCTTCAATCGTCGAGCATCATCATTCGTTCGATTCTCTTTCAAAACAAATCTCATCATGTTTAGTCATTCGCTCACTGAAGAGCGTTTCAAAGAATTTCGAAATCGTTTCTCTCAAATCTCTGATGCTGATTCATTGAAATCACGAACGAAATCATCAAGTGCTGCATCATTCATTTATGAAGATGACGAATCATTCGTTGAAACGATAATATTTCTCATGTTCTACGAAATCTGAAAGACTTGAAGTCTAGTTCTTGATGAAGAAACAGATCGACTCTACGAGTTAAATAAACAACAAGAAGATGAAATCAAAGAGTTGAAGACTAGACTTCAAGCTAAGAAAATCACTTCTTCTGATTCTATCTACTCTGAGCGTTCTAGATCTCAAAAATACCTGATTCTTCGCTGTTTACTGATGAAAAGAACTCTACTTAAGAGAACTGATACGGAAAAATTCAGAATAAACTAGAGATCAACGTTGATCTCTTTTCTAATGAATGAGTCAAATTGAGCTATGTACATTCTAGATTATTCGATGACGCAGCTGAGATCACTCAAGCTAGACGCGAACGTGACTGTGTCAATCTTTATAAAATCGTCGATGATCTTTTGAAAGAGTTAACTCAGTTGTTCGATGACTCGAATAAGAAAGTCAACTTTCGTAGAAAATACTACAACTTGATTCAAGAATTCAAGAAATTCAGTGAATTCTATACTCAGTTTCAACGTCTATCTTTCTATCTAGACTATCACGAGAAGCAACTGATCGCTGATCTGAAAGATAAAATACATTCTCGTCTTCGATTCATTTGAGTAGATCAACTAGTTCAATCTGATTCTCTAAAAGAAATTCGTTTCTATCTGATTCATTTGAATAATGATCAGCGAGTCATTCGAGAGATCAAAGACAAGATCAAACGCGTCAATGATTTTTCTAAGACTATCTTTCATAGAGCGACTGTTGTCACTCAATCAGTCAATCACTCGAAGTCTGATCAGCTAAAGTCGCGCGACGCGATTTTAACTAGCGTCAAAGAAGCAGACATTCTAGTCGAAAGCTGTTTCATATGTCATAAATCAGATCATAGCTCTAAAGAGTTCTTCGATCAATCTACTAGAATCAATGCAGTGAACAATGAATATGATCGCTTCGATTTCAATTCGAATTTCGATTCAAAAAACTAGTCACTTCTTCAAAAGTCATTGAAGAGATAGAGATTATATCTTTGTGCAAACTAGACGAAATTCTATCGAAAGAAAATTACTTTGAAAAGTCATTTCTAATTGACACTCATCTCATCTCTCAGAATCAATCTTTCAGTCTTCGTCTTCTAATAGACAGTGATTCAGTCATCTACATGATCATACATTTTAATCTAGTCGATAAAGTATGCAAGAAACTGAAAATTCAATCTATATCACTGACAAAAGAGAAGCTAATAAGAAGTTATGATGAGAAGATATCTAAGAAGATCATCACTCATAAAATTCTACTCAATCTCATCATCGAAAGTCATAAGAAATTGACTGTATCAATGCTGATAGCTGATATCGATCATTATGAAGTCATATTGAGTAAACTCTGAATGAACAAAAACGAAATATTATTGAATATGCAAAACGACGTCATTGTTTTTTCGAATCAATTGAATACTTCTATTTCGATTTTTTCGATTCTTCTCAATTCAAGACATTCAAGTTGATCGCAATCATCTTCGCTTTCTTCAATCATTCAAACTAAGACTTTTATGATGCTCAAACAACTCGTTCAAAAAGAGTCATTCTCGATTCAAAGCATAAACGCAGCTTCGTTCAAAACACTGTTGAATCATTCAAAGAGAAACAAGATCGAAGTTTTTGCTCTATTCATAACGAACATCAATAGAAAAATCGCGTACAATACTCAGTGCAATTTGAACGCTCTAAACGTCTCTTCAATCAATGAAACGACTCAGAATTTGAAAGATATTAAAGCAAAGCTGTCATCGAAATATCATGAGTTTCTAGATGTTTTTGATCGAGCTCAATTGAATAAACTACTCTCTCATTGCTTCTACGATTATAAAATCAAGCTCATCAGTGATTCAACGTTTTCTCGCTGTTGAGTCTATCAAATGTTCTCTGTCAAACTTCTGAAAGTAAAGAAGTACTTAAACGAGAATCTGTTGAAGAAATTCATCACTTTTAGTCAGACTCTCTATTTCTTTCTCGTTCTATTCGCTCTCAAAGCAAATGAAGATCTTTGATTCTGCATGAACTATCGAAAGCTAAATGTCATTTTCAAAAGAAATAGATATTCTCTATCGTTGATAGATGAGATCATTGATAAAATAGTGAGTTGCAAGCATCTGACTAGATTGAACATCATATCAGCGTTCAATCAACTTCGAATGCATCTCGATAGCGAGAATTACATCACTTTTATCACTGCTTTAGAAGCATATAAATACAAGATGCTATCATTCAAACTGACTAATGAATCGATCTTCTTTCAGCAATATATGAATGACATTCTATGAGACTTTCTGAACGACTTTTGTCAAGTCTATCTAGATGACATTCTCATCTATAGCAAAATGAGAAAGAAGCATAAAGATCACGTCAAACTAGTATTGAGTCAACTACGCGAAGCTGAATTGCAGATGAATATTCGAAAGTGCGAATTCAATGTAGAAGAGACTGTCTTTCTAGAAGTCATCGTATCAGAACTAGATCTTCGTATGAATCTCAGCAAAGTGACAGTCATAGTCAGCTGAATCACTTCGATCAATCTAAAAGAAATTCAAAGCTTCGTGAAATTTGTTAACTTCTATCGTCGTTTTATTAAGAACTTCTTGAAGCTAGTCAAATCATTCACTCAGCTGACTAGAAAAAACACATTTTTTGTTTAAAACGAGATCTGTGTTCAAGTCTTTGACAATCTAAAGAAACAAGTCAGCTCGATCTCAGTACTTCATCACTTCGATCTCAAACGACAAGCTATTTTGAAGATCAATGCTTCGAACTATGTAAAAGATGAAATACTATCTCAGTTTGATGACGAGAAAGTTCTTCATTCGATGATCTTCTACAGTAAAAGCATGATTCTCGCTGAAATCAATTATCACATCTATGACAAGAAATTGCTAGTCATTATTCGATGCTTCGAACACTGACGACTCGAGCTGAAATGCACTGAACTACTCATTCAGATGTTCATCAATTATCAGACTTTAAAGATCTTCATGAAAAACAAACAGTTGAGTTGATGACAAGTCAACTATCTGAACATTCTATCGAAGTTCAACTTTCAGATCATCTTTAGATCAGGCAAAATAAACATTAAAGTCGATGCTCTAACGAGAATGTCTTTAGCGAACGTCTCTGAATCAGCTCAGTGTCTTGAAGATCATTTTCAGACTATTCTGATTCTCGATAGAGTTGATGTTCTATCTATTGAATCGAAAGCAAATCTCTATCAACGAGTATGAATGATCAATCAAACAGATGAGCTCTGCAGCGAATATAGACAAGCTATAAACGAAAACAAGCTCAAATTTCATATCACTAAACTGAAGAACTGCAAAATCATTGACGACGTTCTATTTAGAAAAGATCTACTGTGAGTTTCTGAGAACATGCACACGAAATTACTACAAGAAGTGCATGATCAATCTTCAATCTCTTATTTCGACAATAAATGAATCATTGATCTAGTTCAGCGTTTCTACTATTGATCAAATCATCGAGCTACTATTCGACGATACATTTGAAACTGTCATGCTTGTCAGCGAAGCAAAGTCTCTAGAGATAGCATCAATGAACTTCATCATTCTCTTTCAATTTCACAGAAACGCTGAAAAGATATAGCTATGAACTTCATCACTGAACTATCTCTGTCAGAAGACTATAACGTCATTTGCACAATCATATGTCATCTCATCAAAGAACGTCACTATGTTTTCTGTCATTGAGAAGACGATGACATCTCAGTCGAAGAAACGATTTGAATCATGCTATGAAACGTCTATCGACTGCATGATCTACTCAGTTCTATTGTTTCGAACAAAGACTCTCAATTCATATCGATTATGTGAAAAAGTCTTTGCAAGCGACTGAGAATCACAGCTAGTCTATTCACAGTCTATCATCTTGAGATCGATGATCAATCGAAACAAGTCAATCAAGACGTCGAACGAGAACTTAGAATCTACTGCAATTACATGCAGAACGACTGAATCAAATGAATATCTATGATGAAATTCAGTGACAATTTCAATATCTTCTTGATCACTTCAATGATTCTCTTCTACTTCAATAAAGAATTTCACTTTCGAATGAGTTTCAATTCAGATACGACTGACTATGAAACAACTCATGAACGACTTGAAGCTAGAAAAGCAGATGATATTGTCATTCAAATGAAAGAGTTATTGAACTTCGATCATCAACAATTGAAAAAGATGAAGCTGATCATCGAAGTTCAGATCAATAAACATAGACGAGACGTCATCTATGAAGTAAATGACTGAGTTTGACTATCTTTCAGAAACGTTAAGACAACGAGACTCTGCAAAGATTTGAAAGACAAACAGCTAAATCTTTATCAAATCACTGTCAAAGTGAGTATCTTCTATCATCTTCATTTATCAGTCAGCATGAAGCATCTGCATTCGATGTTCAGCTCGAAGCTACTGCGATCGTATTCAGAAGATTCTCTATCAGAACAGCATTCAGAATCACTCAGACTCATCACTATTGAAGATGATGAACATTGAGAGATAGATGATATATTGAACTTCAGACGCTATCGAGATCGAATACAGTACAAAGTCAAATGAACAGATCTAGATAGAAACGACGAATGATACTATGTCGATAAAGAAAAATTCAATGACTCAGAGAAAGTTTTGAACGAATTTCATAAATTATATTCAAACAAATCGCGCTAAATATTGAAATAACTATCAACAAAAGTGAGCAAATGAACTACATTCATGTGAACATGAATTTTCGAAGAAAAAGATAATGTTACGAGCGTATTAAGACTGAACAAGACTGAAGCTTTAATCAATTTGCAGTGAACGCTAGTGAGTTCTCTGCGTAATGATTAGAACTAATCAGCGAGCTAGTCAGATTTGACTCAGATATGACTCAGATATGACTCAACACTCTTTTTCTTTCTCAACACTCTTTTCTTTCATCAACATCTTGTTTATCTACATCACATTCTTTTCATGTCACAAACACATTTCTTTCGAGTCTAGCGCAGTTTCTGAACATTACATAAATAGAAGCTTTTGTATCAATCTTCTTCTGTATTCTTAATATTCAGTTATAGCTATTTCTAAAGATCAAGCACTATCAATTCTGATCTTCACTGATTGTATCATTTAAACACGATTCTGACACTTTGTCAACTATCACGACAAAATGAGTCAGAAAGTTCGCGATCACGTTATCATCACATTTCGCGATGATTCAATCATGAAGATCATGATCATCTCTCTCAAATGCAACGACGTCAAGCTCAATCTCATCATGATCTCGTGTGTCATCTGCGTCGATCTATGATGAAACAGCAGCGTGAAACAACAAGTCTTTTATCGCGTCTTTCACATCGATCAGTTCTTCGAAATCTTCATCACTCATCATGTCATCAAGAACAGCGTTGATGAGAAACTGATCTTGCGCGTCATCTGCGTCGATCTGTGATGAAACAGCAGCGTGAAACAACAAGTCTTCTGTCACGTCTTTCACATTGATTAGTTTTTCGAAATCTTCATCATTCGTCATGTCGTTTAAAACAGCGTTGACAAGAAACTGATCTTGCGCGTCATCTGCGTCGATCTGTGATGAAATAGCAGCGTGAAACAACAAGTCTTCTGTCACGTCTTTTGCATTGATCAATTCTTCGAAATCTTTATCACTCGTCTCATCATCAAGAACAGCGTCGACGAGAAACTGCAGACGCTGCAGAACAGCAAGCGTGAGATCATTGACATCATCATTGATGATGTCAAGATGCTGAATCAGCTGAGCTTGACAAAGCTGATGCAACTGTTTGAGTCAATGAGCGTCGAAGAGAATAAAAAGTTATTTATTCTGATGAATGAGAGCGAAAAGAATGAAAATGTTAATGAGAGAGCATCAGCGATGAAGAGTTGTGAGTTGAGAGTGAGAGAGATGTTGATTGTGATTTCATGAATCTAAGCTCTTTTTTTCTTCTTTTTTTCTTCTTTTGACACATCGTTTCTTTCATATCGCTACTCTCTTTTCGCTTTTCTTCTTTTCTCGCTCTCTAGTACTTCTCGATCAGCAACGAACACGTCGTTTGCACATTGCACGCACGCATGCACACACGCACTCAGCTCAGCTGATTCAACTTCACTCACATAAACAACATTATTCATCTTATTCTGTATCTTACTCGAATCAATGAAATTCTTCTTGAACATCTCGACAGTTTCTGTACGTGAAACGCAAAGAAACTTGAAGAATGAGAAGAATTCTTCTACTCAATTCTAATCATTCAACGATGTTTTCTCATCAGATCTCTGCAGACTATAGAGTTCTGAAACAGATGATTCTTGATGATCTGAGCTTCATCAAGCATGATACGATGAAAATGAACTCAATGAAAGATATCACGATTCTTCTTGTACATCTTCGTTCATCATTCTCGTCTACGAAGTCATCAAGCGTGATGAAGAGCAAACTGCATGTTTAGATCTAACTGTGACATCATGTACATCGAGTTTCAATCGTGTGACGAGTGAGACTCAGAGTTCTTTAGCAATAAAATGCACAGTTCGCGTTCTCAGTTCGCACATGCGAAGACAAATTATCGTAAATTTCTTGAAATTTATCTCAAGTAATCAGAGTTCTTCAGCAATAAAATGTGCAGTTCACATTCTCAGTTCGCACATGTGAAGATAAATTTATTGTAAATCACTTGAAATTTATCTCTGATAATCAGAGTTCTTCAGCAATAATATTCGTAATTTGCATTCTCACTTTGCATAATGTGCGAAGATAATTTTTTGAATTTTCCCTTAAATTTATCTTTGATAGTCAGCTTGAGCTCAGAGTTCTTCAGCAATAAGATTCGCAGTTTGCATTCTCAGTTTGCATATGCAATGATAAATTATTGCAAATTTTCAAATCTATTTACACTTTTGAGTAAGTCATGAAAACATTATCACAATCTCGATGCAACGAAGTTAGAACACGAATCTGACAGAGTAGATAAGCACTAAAATGCTAATCTACTCATTCTCAGTCAATAATTGAACATAGTAGTGTCAACAACAACAAAGTTACACACTTTCAGAGATCACATATCTTCAAGTACGCGTCGTGTCTTTTTCTTCTTCACTCTTTTTTTCTTTTATTTCAGAACTCGATCGCATTCATCAGTTTATCATGTATCAATCATTATTTCACGTCGTCTTCTAAGTGAACTATCATGACAAGTAATAAGAACAAGAAGAACTCGAACACTGCGATTGATAGTCAGATGCGTAGCATGTATTATGAATTGTTAACATGCAATTAACTGATTCAATAATCATGTTTAGTTCATTTATCAACGAGATGTCAAAAGAAGAGTTGAGAAAGCAAGTGACAATTTCAACATATCATTGAAAAAATCTGAACTCAGATCTAAAAGATAAGAACGCGAGTTTCTCGACACATTAAACAGCTCAAATGATGATTTATCATCTCAAAAACAGTGATCTGCAGAATGACTGCAGAAGAAGACAAAATCAATGTCAATATCATCATGTATATTCTCAGCTAATATGATCTCAACATAGTTCACTAGAATCATTCGATTTTTCAAGAACATCTTGTCAAAGAAAAAGACACATCAGCGTAAACAGCATTCTCACTCGTCATTATCAATCTCGTCATCTTTTCAGCTCAATGAGCGAATCTCAAAGTCTCAAAGATTGACAGAATTTTCGTTAAGTTCTTTTGCATTGAGGTCACGATACAACGCAGCACAGATTGATGATTCAGATGACAACTCTAGAGAAATTCTTTGAGCAGAATTCAGATGACGATCGAGAACAGTCTTTGCTGCAGCTCATGTCGATGTGCTTAAATACATAGAACTCATTCTATTGACAACGATTATGACGTGTGAAGTAGAGAAGAGCATAACGTCATGATCAGAGCTGCAATGAGTTTTCTTGAGCAATCTCATGCACAATCTCTGAAACAGAGATCGCGCACATCAATTAAAACACAGATCACGAACGAACTACTTTGTTGCAAAAAAATCAACAATAAATGAAGCTCGAAAGATAATGTGCAACTCAAATCTTGTCATATCATCAATAGACTGACGAATACAATTATATGATTCTATCAAACAATATTGAGCACAAATAATGTTTCAGATTTGAGATGTAGTGAAGAATCATTATGTCTTTTACGAGAAAGTCAATACATTGAACTATGTCGTCAGATTGTTAGTTAATGATAACTTCATCAGCTCTGATATTGAAAAGATAAACATCTTCACAGACGTGATGCATTGACTGACATGTACTTAGTCTAAAGAATGTCGTTTTCTAGTCTCAATGATCATGAAGATCACTGCTGTCTCATTTTTCAATCAAGAAGATCGTAGTCTTGATCAATTATCAAACACGAGAATCATGTTTGCTGAGCTGAAAGACGAAATCATGATACTCATAGCAATCGCGATTCAACATGTCATCAGCGAATGAACAAGTGATCAGAAGAAGATCGAGAAATGAAAAGAAGCTGCAGTAGAGAGTATAACATCTCAACTGTCAATGTTCTCTTGTGCTTTATCTTTGAAATGATTGAACAATGATTGATTAACATGTGACAATAACACATAAGTGAATGATCAAGAGTTGATGAAAGCAAATTGAGACTTGAAGAAATTTGATATTGAGCATGCTGCATGAACACGTCGTAAGTCATGTTGAATATCATGAAAACAACGTATTCAACAGCATCTCTGCGACGTATAATTTCAATTGCAATCAGATAGATGATCTACTGACTATTAACGCGTCTTGAAAAATCATCAGAGAACATTCTTTCTCTTCTCTCACTGATTCAAGATACTCGTCGATGTATTCTGTGAATGAAGTCTTTAGTTTCATAAGAAATCGAACATTGCAGCTCGAAAAGTCAAACAACACAGAAATCGCGACAGAAAAGACAAAGAATACAACAAATCAATCAGAATCGATGAATAGCGATGAACATGAAACACTTCAAGAAATATTGAATGATGAACAGAATCAAGATCAGAAGAATGATTCAGATGTGAGCGTTCATTTTTCAGTTATAGAAATGAGCGATAACTAATGCGAGATAAATGTCTGAAGAACTCAAAGACACAACTGAAGTCAAATCTAATCAGATTTCGCTCGACGAAGTCAGAGATACATATCGACTATGAACATCGAAGATGAAAGATAGTCAAAAGATGAGCTACGCTTGATCATTCAACAACTTTTGCAAGCAGCTGAAGATAGACACTAAGACTCTGTATTATTGAAGAGCAAATGAAAGTGAATGTGTACTGATGTTTAAAGACGAGTATCAGATTTTTCTGAAGAGAGTAAAGAAGAAATTGAATGTCAATGTTGACATTCAACGAGAAAGTAAGAGCAATTATATAGAACTCGAGTGATAGTAGTAGAATATTTTGTATATGAACAATGAACACAATCGTGAGTTGCTTTGATGCTTTTAGTTCTATTGATTGCGAGTAACTTATACAACGTGCTTGCAAGAATGAAGAATCGTACAAGACATTATGAAATACACAAGCTTGTCTTCAAGAAA
>JAABUH010005115.1_pt1 | contig 10394 bp, 12 predicted proteins | sample 5559121 | NCBI WGS metagenome assembly JAABUH01 (sample SAMN10711871, study PRJNA513364) | rock metagenome | isolation source: Antarctica rocks | place: Antarctica: Victoria Land, Battleship Promontory nord | collected 2015-12-28 | reverse complement strand
ATGGAAGCAGACATTGCGGAGTACATCATCTGGGTTTAGCCCCAGCCTGCACGTCACATGCATGTGTCATTGATGAGCAGTTGCAGTGAATGGAATGGTAGGCTCAGTTTAACCCCAAAACGTCAGTATTTTCATTAGAAAAGTCCATTCTACAAGGAACGCTAAACTCAGAAACGCTTGTGGACAGTAGAAACGCATTTGGAGAGATGTAATAGACACTCAAACAGCAAGTATACTTTGTGAGTGTACAATCTCACGTCTCAGCAATTTGTATAAATTTCTAAACCCTGAACGTGCCTTCTGTGTCAATGTATGCTACCTTGCCTTCACCACCTCCTTCATGAAGGGGGTCTGCAAAGCAACTCCAGAACTGTTGACCAGTAGATGCTGCAAGCAAGACAGCTGTGCATATGATGTGTCGGCTCACCTGAGCCATGATGCACAGCTGCAGACAGATCTGCGTCTTGCCACTTCCGTACTCCCCGTACAGCTCAGTGATCTCACCACTGGCGAGACCACCAGCAGAACACAAGTCTGTCAGGATCACAGTAAAGCCACTGCCTGGAGTTGTTCTGTGTCAACACCTTGTAGTGTGAAGTCGAAACCAAGACTACCGGTGCTAATCGTGTAGTTAAATTCCTCGTGAAGCCTTTCCATTTTAAGGCTGGTGGTCCAGCCCGTGTCGTCAAGGAGACAGCTGTGTCATCACAGTTGCCGGCAAAAGAATCAGCGCATGCAGGAAGGTCAGATCCTGGCTCATTTTCGTCGTGTGTTGACTTGAGCTTGCCGTTATCGAGTCCGTCAGTTTGCTCAAAAAGTCTGAAGCTTGTGTGAGCGACATCCCCACTGTGAAGTGGGTTTACTCTTCAGCTTGGTTTCGGAGCGACCATGTCGTTGGGACATGCAAATATATATTTGCGTAACTGGCTATTGACCATGACAAGAGCCAGGCAAAAAAGACGGCTTCAGCTTATATGCAGTACATGCGACCAGCTGAGAGCCTGAATGAGAGCCTCAGTCATGCATGCACGATGTTGCATCAAATACTGGGAGCCGCTCAGCAAGGCTTGGATCAAGTGTCAGGTGTCCGCTTAGATCTGCGTCTTCATGAAGGGAACTGGAGCGTGCTTACATCCGGCCAGTAACTCATCTGCTAACTCTGCATCCGTGTCTGATGATCCAGCGGCATCGGCTGCTCATGATCCTTTCACCAGTGATCTCCAGTCCTTCGGAGTCACCTCGACACCAGCCGATGACACAGGCACGATGTCACACCCCGAAGCGAGTCCGGTCAGGACACAAATTGGCACGGCATTCCGTACAGTACCCTCAGGAGCAACTACTTCAGGTACTTCCGCAGATGAGCAGCATGGCCGAAGCTTCAACCACTATACGCTTTCAGCAGTGGATATGTAACTGCCAGCTTTTGCTAGGATTTGCATGTTACCATTGAACACTCTGCAGTGCAGTAGGCCTACGCGGCGCCACATGTTGCCTGCATGCATGGTCAGTGGCTGCTCGTGTCTTGTCCTGGGATGCAACTGCGATTAAAGTTCTGGTCATGGTTTCTTGGCAGTCCCTGCATGTGCCAAAAATGTCATTGAGGCCGGTAGGATAGGCAACTTGCCAGATAACATTGCTGATGGCTCAGCATCAAAGTCGGGTGCATCTGTTGCTGACGTTGCTACATTTGCAGCTTCTTGCGCATCACCAAGCTCAGGAGGGAATGCCACGGCATCCTCTACTGAGCCTGCTATCTTGCCTGAGTCTGGAGGGCCTTCTGTTGCTGCACAAGCCCCTGTAGCACCTGTAGCGCCAGTCTTTGGACAAGGCTTCTTCCATGCTGCTGCTGCTGCTGCCACCGCTACATCTGCTCCTGGCTTTAGCATGGCACGTGTTGGGGTTCCTTGCTCAAATGGGGGCTCTCCATCTTCACAGACATCAGGTACACAAGCTGCTTAAATTGCTGTTTGTAGTGGCTCCTGTATGCGCCATTTTTGAATGGGCACTCTTGTTTGATTTACATAGCCCAATGTCTACATCTCAACTAGCTGTGGCTTGCATGGGGTGTATGAGTTCATGCAGCGTTGGAGTTACTTTGCGCCATCAAGATTTAGCACCATTTCAGAATTTCACTACACATTCCTAAGTTGCCTTAAGTGTCCTCATTGTTTTGTTGTTGCAGCTTCTGGTCCTGGTGCAGCTGGATTTGGCCATGTGTTTTCTACAGCGCCTGCTGTTGCATCAGCCCCTGCAGCTTCTCTGTTTGGACAAGTGCCTCAGCCTGAGTTTGCCTCCTATGTCGCACCTTCGTTTGGATCAGGTAGTGATGGAGCTGCATCATCACAAACCCCAGGTGCCCTCCCACTCAACACCAAGCCTGTATTGGAGGTCTTAGCAATCAGTTAACTCACTGACTTGCATGTCAAAGTTTGCTGTATTGCCAGAATACAGCTGCAGCAACTTACGCCTTGCTACATTTGTGCATCAACGCGCATCCATTCAAGTTGACCCAGTGCAATGACACACAGAGTCATGCAGTTTATGGACATGAATCGACCACTTTGCAAGGAAGGATGCAACCGCACCCAGGTATGCATCTGCTTTGTCGTGCCTTTGATGTCAATGTGTTTGTTTGCAGCTGCTGGCTTCAACTCGTCCTTTCGTCAGGCAACATTCACATCTCATGCTGCCTCTTCAGCAGCATTCCCGGCTGGTCCAGCACCTCACCCTACAGGCTCTATTTTGCCTAATGGTCCTTCACTTGGTGGCTTTCATGCTTCTGGAGGCCCTGTGCCACAATTGGCATCAGGTGCGCCAGCACTCACACTTCCTGTGCAAGGCAGACAGATGCCTCAATGTTGCCGCACAGTTGCCAACGCTCTTCTTGTTGTGGCCAACTATGTATGTGACTCTGTCAAACGCTACACACTGATGCATCATGAGCGACAGCTTGTCTAGCACAACAATGAGTGGTGAACTTGAGCATGAATGAAATGAACAAACGTACAGCCAAGCCTGATCAGCTGACTCATTATACCCTAAGAAAGCTGTTTACATTCATTGGCTGCCATGTAGCTGCAGGCTTGGGTGCATTCAGCTTCAGACAGGCACCTGCTGCATCACAGAGTGCCTCATCACCAGCAACGTCCTTATTTGGAGCAGCAGCTGGCTTTGGGACTCCACAGTCTGCTGCTCCATCACCGGTTGAGGCAACAGCCCCTCCACTTTCCTGGGCTCCAGCATCAGCACATGCCTCAGGTGCAGTCATAGCTGTCCACTTGCGCAAACAAAGCAAGCGAGCCTTGCTCAGGTCCCTATTTCACAGTCTTGACGGACCACACATTGTGTTTGACCCTTGACGAACATGTTGCCTTGCAGCTGCTGGCTCAAGTTCTTGTGGGTTCCGTCAAGCGTTCCTTGCATCACAAGCTGCTTCAACTTTCCCTCATGGATTTGGCAGCTCGTTCTCCCCTGCTGCGCCTTCATTTGGGGCCTTTGGACCATTTGGAGGCCCATCTATATCTGGGGGCTCTGGACCTTCTGGAGGCCCTTCAACATTTGGGGGCTCCCGACCATTTGGAGGTCCTTCTACATCTGGTAGCGCTGCAGTACCTCAGACTGCTGTCACAGTCTTCACATCCCCTTTGTTGATACCCGTGTTCATGCAGTCAACTCCTAGCTTGTCCAAATCTCCTTTTTGGGTTGTCATACCTGTCAGCGACATGTCTGTGCAGTGACATGATTGTGTTTGCGCCGATCCACCAGATTGACATAGCATTGAGAGCATGCCTTGGTAATCCTTGTGCTTCAACATCAAGGTGCTGTGCAAGTTACCAAAATTGCATGACATTATTTGTAGCATCTTTTAAAAACATGCTCGAGTGCAGCTGCTGCCTTTGCTTCATCTGGGCTTGGGAGCTTTGGGTTTGAGCAGACGTCCCAAAGCTCTTCAGCACAGGGTGCCTCAACATCAGCTTTGCCCTTTGGATCAGGATTGTTTGGAAGCCCTGTTGCTTCTTTTGGTCCTTCCTATTCTTCTGGAAGCTCTGGTTTTGGTTCAACAGTTGGGGGAGCTGCTGCGCCACAGACCTCAGGTGCTGTGATGTTACCTTTCAAGTCACATGCTGTGACCGACTGTGCCGCATGTGGTGTCTGCAGCAGCAGACTGAGCCCATGCTTTTGCAGGTGTAGTGTGCATGTGCACGTCATATCTCCTCAGGTCTGTACATGCATGCGTGAGGCATGATTTATGCTTTGAATCAGTTTCTGAGCTGTATGCAAACAAATGCTGTGATGTCCCATGCAGCATTTGGTGCCTTTGTGTTTGGGCAGCCCGGTCAAGCCAACACATCTCTCTCCTCCGGCTTTGCCTTGGGGGCCTCATCCCCATCTGTGTTTGGGCAGCCCAGTCAAGCCAACACATATTTCTTCTCTGGCTTTGGCTTGGGGCCCTCATCCCCATCTGGGTTTGGGCAGCCAATTCAAGCCAATACATCTCCCTTCTCTGGCTTTGGCTTATCTCCTTCTGGGTTTGGGCAGCCTGGTCCAGCCAATACATCTCCCTCCTCCGGCTTTGGGTTGGGTGCTCCATCTTCATTTGGGTTTGGGCAGCCCGGTCCAGCCAATACATTTCCCTCCCCCGGCTTTGGCTCAGGTGCCTCATCTCCGCTTGGGTCTGCTGCATCTGCTTCCTCACATCACCCAGGTTGGTTCCAAGCATCCTGCATCTGTGGCCTTGGCTTCACATTGAACTCTTTGTTGCCATATGCTGCACATGACATGGCGCTGTCAGCTGGCAAGGCAACATGTAAAGGCATAGTCATGTTGTTGCGGAAGGCCATTACCTCATGTCACAGTGTGTCAGCTCCGTGCTTATTAGCAATGAGTGCAATTACTTCGATGGTGAAGTCTGAGATGTTCAGCCTACAGTCTGGCATCAGCAGCAGGATTTGTATGCTTACATAGAACACTGCAAACATCTCTACGCATCACCAGCAAAGTCCCGCCCAATGATTATTTGCTTATTTGCAATGATAGCAATGTCACCTGACTGTTACATGTGTCAAGACAACAGTGATATGTGATCAGTGCTTACAGTGTTCAATTTCATAGCTGCAGGTCGCTGTTGATGATTTTGTACATGTCTTGACATGCATGCATGTCAGTGTGCGCTGAGTTGAACTGGTAAGACTGCAGAATCAGAAAGTTCACCTTTTGGTACAGGTCCACGTTCCAAGCCTTGCAATGGCAAGCGAAAAGCACCCTGGAGAAGAACTGAATACTGGGGCACAGATTCAAAGCAGCACGAAGGGTTCATCCACTCCATCAGTGCTATGCTTGAGTATGCACACAAGTCACTCGAGGAGCTGCGTTGGGAGGACTACCAAGTAGGTCTTGTCCAGATGCGCGCTTCACATAGTGTGTGCAACGCAAAGGGTGGCTCAAAGCAGACATGAAATGGTTCATGTCTGTACAGATGTGGAGAGCAGTTGTACTGTCAAGCATGCTGTCTTCACCAGTGTGTAGTCTCGAAGTCAGTACTTATATTCAGGTGCTTTTGATTCACAGGCTGGGTGCAAAGGCAGCACCACTGCCAACACATGCAATTCAGATCCTGCACCATCTCAGCAACCTGTTCGGCCACCTGGCTCAACATCAGCTTCTAGTACTGGCTTCATCTGGCCCCCAAAAGCTGCCTCTGGCCCCGCTTGCCCTGCTTGAACTGTCTCTCTGCCTGGCTCCTCCTCAAACCCATCTGGTACAGCCATTCCCAGTGCCACATTTTTCACTAAGTTGTCTCCTGCAGCAGCTGCTACAGCGCCACCCTTTGCATCAGCTTCCTCATCAGGCTGTGCACCAACATCTGCACCATAATCTTCAGCGTCTGCACCAGCTACTGCACCAGCTTCTGCACAAGCGTCTGCATCAGCTTCTGCTGCAGCATCTGCGCCAGCATCTGCACCAGCTTCCACTCCAACATCCACGCCAGCATCTGCACCAGCATCTGCACCAGCTTCTGCACCAGCTCCTGCACCAGCTCCGGGCCCAGCATCCGCACCAGCTTCTGCGCCAGCGTCTGATCCAGCGTCTGCATCAGCTTCGTCTGCAGACGCCACTAGACAGCAGCCTGATTCTCAGGCATACCCTCCCAGTGGCAGGCCTCAGTCAACATCTCCTGGACAGACAGGATTTGGGACAGGCCAAGCAGGGTGTGGCCAGTCAACAGTGCCTCCAGCTCCATCCTTTGCTGCACAAGGTGCTTCAGGTGCAGCACATTGCTGGGGTTGGAACGGTCCAGGTAGCAGTCCCTCAGGATGTGTGTTTGGGGCTGCTGGTGGAACAGGCTCACAGGGGGCCCCTTCAGCACGGGACAGCACATCTGGTCCCCCTCAGCAGGGTCAAGGGCCGCCAGCACCCAGCAGCTGGCCTGATGGGCGATCTACCTTTGCACTAGGAGAATGGTTCATGCAGCTTATACCCAAGGCTGCACCTCGCTTGCTGTCCCTGAACTCAGCTGTGTCCTTTGCGCACCATCTGGAACAGGTGGAACAGGATGCCATGAGCAAATGCTCTGGTCAATACAACGCTGCAAACTGGCTTCTCTCAGCAGAGGTGAGTATCTTTGCTGCTGATGGATGTACTGAATGGGACCTGCCTCAAGCAGCAGGGTACAAACAAGACCCAATATGCAGGAGGACACTCAGAACGACAGCAGTGTGGGTGCTTCTGACCAGGGTAACGTCTGCTTCATGACGTGACATGTGTTGTGTCTGCGCCTGCTCACACAAGTCTGCTGCAGACAAGCCTGTGAACTCTTTCTGATCATGATACTGATTGGTGTGCTGCAGTTCAGCACAGCTTCCAGCCCACACGCTTCAACAAAGAGCTTGAGTCTGTATCTGGCTACGCGTGTCGCAACCTGTTTGCCCTGACAGGTAACACCACCCTGTAGTACTGTCATGCACGAGTATCATGGCCTTCTGCATGCAAGTTTCCCAACTGACTGTTTTGGTTTGCAGTTTTAAAAACCTGGCATGCTGAGCTGAAGTGGGTAGAGACGTCAGCTTGGCTGCAGGAAGCTTTCACCAAGTTGGCAGATCTGCAGGGCATGCTTGACCATCATCAGCAAGTCGTCCTGATGCAGTCACACCACTTGAGCGACTTCTGCAAGTCCTGCTTGAGCACTGCATGCAGCCAGCTGGACGTGTCTCGCTTGCAAAGATTGGTAGCAGCTGTGACACGTTTCACTCTGCGACAGCGCATGCAGCTGATATTTGAGGGCTACAGAGCAAGATTTGCCAATATTGGTGCTATTACATCAGGTATGTCACCAAGTACTTGCTGCCCTTGTGCCCATGCAGATGCAGATGTAGTTGGTCATGCCCTTTCTCTGCCGTTGTTTCCTGAGGCACCTGTACAACTTGGGTGGATTGCTGCCTGCAGGCGATCTTGACTACCTGAACCAAGCTGATCTGACGGCGCTTCAGCTGCCGCCTGTAGCACTAGACACTATGGTCAAATGCATGCAAACAGGTCTTTGCAGGCCGCCAATTGCACTTGAGTTTCCAGATGCTGTCAGCAACCCTCAGATGCCAATCAAGGTGTGATGTACATCTAGTCACATATGTGTTGTGGGGTTTTGCCAGGCTTGCAGCAGGCATGCTGCACACTTTCTGAATGCTGCTGGATGCCTGTTGTGCATGCAATAGTTTCATCACATGAGGTGGACCAGCTCACAATGTTGCTGTGCAGGAATGGCTTAAGAGCTTTGGTCTGGGAACTTGCGCCTCTTTGTTTCACAAGCAAGACCTCCACATCATGCAGGTGCGGCCGCGCATTTTCTGAGACAGCTGTTATGTGTAAGTGCAGATGTGTTGCAAATCCACAGCTGTGCCTGAGTATGGGAGTGTGATATGTCAGTGTCTAGATGTACATGGGTCCGTATAAATACAAAGAGCTGTCTTAGCCAGTGTGTTTAAACCCTATGAATCATAAAAGCATCATGGTTGGCATGATGACGTCAAGACACTGTATGCTGCACACTGAGGACTGCATGTGAGCATTCGCTGCAGGATGTGCCAATGCTGTCAAAGGAGGAAATGCTGAGCTGGCAAGGCAGATTCAAGCAGGGATTGCCCTTTCGCAAGCTGAGGAAGCTTTTGGCTTCAGTGCGCCTCAACTTATGGTGGTCAAAAATGCACACCAATGGCTATCTACCACAGAACTGCAAGAGTGTGCGGGATCTTGTGCTGTATGATGTTGATGAGCTGTGTGAGCTCATCCACGGTGACTGATTGAGGACAAGCAGGCATGGGTTTGCGTCATGCAGCTATGCAAATATGATATCAACAACTCTGATTTTAAAGCAGCAAGCAGAGGCGCTGATTGGGCATTTGGGGGTGACTGACAAGCTTCAGGACATCTGGCACAGATATGGTTCGGTCTTAGACCAAGGATTTGGCATGAGGACTCCAGGTGCGTGTCATTTCATGCTCAATTTTCAAGGCTGACACTGCATGATGCTGGCAATGGTGTACACAAAATCAAGCATCCTGCCTAAGCTCGATGCAAGGTTTGTTCACTGCAACTGTTATCATCGACATACGCCAAGCACTGTTCTGCAGATGACCTGATGGACCTCCATGCTGGAGACTTGGACAGTCTCATCAGCCTTTTCCAGAGTCTATTCTCGCCTGCTGTTTCTCACTTCTTACACGGCCTGTCTGAGAAAAGGCCAGATCAGGAGCGCAAGATGCTGCCTCCATTAGCAGATGTGCATGCACTACCAGCATCTGGTCTTGGAAGGCTCATGGTAAGCCTTATCTTGTTTCAGATCAAATCTTCAGCCTCATTGCTGTCCTTTTTGAAAGTTTTTGCTATGCAAGTATGTATGTTGCTGAAATTACCAGATCAGGGATTGCAGCCAACAAGGCCCATGTGAGCATGCAGGATTGGCTCTTGCATCCAGAAGTTCAGCTGGCTGCCTACCTCCCGTTCTTCAAGGAAGCTGGAGTACATGAGCTGCAGGTCAGCCAGCCCAACTGCTCAACTTTTGGTATGACATCGCCACAGCCTTTTGCTCTTGAACGACGCTGACGTCTTGTTTTTCTGCAGGACGTGGCTCAGCTTCAGTTTGATCAGATCCAGCCATATATGCTGCCCTGGCATGCCCGACATCTGCGGGCATGCATCAGTGACCTGCTGTCAAAAGATGTGTCATATGGCACTCTGGAACCCAGCCTGTTCTGCTGCCCTAGCAGCAACAACATGCTCATCTGGTGTGCAGGTGTGACAGCTGCAGTTATCCTGCACGATCACTGCTGTAGCTGTCGCCGCTCAACTTTGCGATCCTGGTCCCTCTGGTTGGCATGCTGCATGTGTACAATGCCTCCTGCTTGTGGTATACTACTTGCAACTCAGTGCAGTCGCACAGACACCTATGCAATGTTGCAGATGCCAAGTGGCTGGCTTCCAGCTTCTTCAGGCATTACTCTGGAGCGCTTGCACATCCAGATGTTGCGCTGACCAACCCAGCAGATGCTGCCTTCCTCACTCAGGCTGCCCTTGACAAGCTTGATTGGACGCAGCAGACCTTCTGTGGTGACGCTTGGAAGCAGTCCGTACAGGCCGCTCTGAAGCAAATCAGCATAGAAGACTACTACAAAATGTCCATGCAGCGTTTCCCGCAAGCTCTGTCTTCAGTTGGCATATATGCAGCTGGTATGTATAGAGCATGGGTGCACTTGGCATGGTTCTTTCAGCACATCACCAGATCAGGAGATCAAATGCCATGCTATGATGTTCTGAGCACAACGAGCCTGTCTTCTATGCATCTGTTGTTGTCTCAACCAAAGATCCAGATGGGTTATTGCAGTGTGCAATCATAGGTCATGCAAATGGCATTTGATCACGCACACAGCAACGCAGCATGTGTTCAATTCACAGACATGTTGCCCTGCAGACGACTTCAAGTGGGTTGAGCCAACAGTGCTCGAGATACTGAAGCCCATCTTGCCTCTGCACATGTGGCACTGGCTCACTGCCTTGGGCGCCAGCATGGACCCTCCAAAGTGGACCCCCTTCCATTGCAATGCAAGTCTCCCTCCCAAAGCACAGCTGGACAGTTGGCAAAAGCATGCTAAGCTTTCACCATCCTTCAGCATACCAGAGTGCCTTGGGGTCAGAGGTTTGGGAGACTTGAAGCATGTCTCTCCAGAGGTGCAGCTGACAGCTATGCGGCCAGTCCAGCAAGCACACTTCAGGTGGGCATTGCGCTGCTATCAAAATCAGCTAGCAGGGCAGGAGCACAGGCAGGATGGCCCTGCAGCAACACCTGGTTCATCAGGGCATAGGCAGCAAAATGAGCGAGAAAGGGCTGAGGCAAGGCAGCA
>JAABUH010005114.1_pt1 | contig 10395 bp, 9 predicted proteins | sample 5559121 | NCBI WGS metagenome assembly JAABUH01 (sample SAMN10711871, study PRJNA513364) | rock metagenome | isolation source: Antarctica rocks | place: Antarctica: Victoria Land, Battleship Promontory nord | collected 2015-12-28 | reverse complement strand
AGCGTCTCTCAGGTTAAAAACCGCTTCCGCCACACACGCGCAATCAAATTCCCATCTCCCTCAATCATCAATCTCATTTCGCGGTGCAGCAATTTCCCATTTCGCAGCGCCGAACCGAGCCCGATTCTGAGCCGAGTTCGCACGTGACTGCGCCCACCGCCAGGTAGTCCTTCGTTTCCGTGAGCTGACACTGTCAGGTGAAATTGACGTGTGAAGTCAGGAACTTAGCTTTCCGATACGCCAAGTAAGCCGCTCGTCACCTCGCTAAATCCTGACATCCATGCCGCCGCGGCGCGGGTTTGCTCACCACCCCTGATTCGGCGGTATGGTTAGGTCAGGGCGGGGTTTTGCATCCTTGCGCCTCGGCGCGATGATGATTGCGTCTCGGTCCCGCCTCGAAGGCATCCAGGATGGCGAGGTGCTCGGCGGCATCGGCCTGCACGCGTCCCGACGGGCTACCTTCTGTTTCCGAACGCCCTCGCCAACGGCGTACTGGCCCGCATGATCCGTCAGTTGCGTGTTGGCACGCGGCTTTTCGAACTGACGAAGATATCCGCCGGGCCCGTGCCGCCATGGTGACACATCTGCGCAACGTGGCGTCGGAGATCCTGGACATCGTCAGCGGCCGCTGATGCAGTCGACACAAGGGAAAAGACGGCTGAGGATGTCGATCGACAGCGAACGAGGATGATTCCATGACGCTCGATCTTGCCATTCGGGGGGGCACCGTCGTGACCGCCGCCGACACCATGAGCTGCGACGTCGGCATTCGGGACGGGCGCATCGTGGCGCTCGGCGAGGACGTCGGCCCCGCCGCCCGCACCATCGAGGCGAGTGGCCTGCTGGTGCTGCCGGGCGGCATCGACAGCCACGTCCACCTCGACCAGTTCCAGGGCGAGGGCATTGCCATGGCGGACGGGTTCCGGTCCGGCACCGTGAGCGCCGCGGCGGGCGGCAACACCTGCGTGATCCCCTTCGCGCTGCAGCGGCGCGGCGAGAGCCTGCGCGCCGCCGTCGAGGCCTACCACGCGAAGGCTCGGGGCCAGGCGCTCGTCGACTACGCCTTCCACCTCATCGTCACCGATCCGACACCGGGCGTGCTGGGCCAGGAGTTGCCGGCCCTCGTCAAGGATGGCTACTCGTCGTTCAAGGTCTTCATGACCTACGACGACATGGTTCTCTCCGACCGCCAACTCCTCGACGTGTTCGAGGTCGCCAGGCAGGAAGGCGCCCTCGTCATGGTCCACGCCGAGGGCTACGACTCCATCAAGTTCATGGCCGACAAGCTGGAGGGCGACGGGCGGACCGCGCCGGCCTTTCACGCGGCGTCGCGGCCCGAGACGGTGGAGCGCGAGGCCACGCACCGCGCCATCGCGTTGGCCGAACTCGCCGGTATCCCGATCATGGTGGTCCACGTGTCCGGGCGCGAGGCCATCGAGCAGATCGAGTGGGCGCGGCGTCGTGGCCTCAAGGTTCATGCCGAGACCTGCCCGCAATATCTGGTGCTGACCGCCGCCGACCTCGAAGCCCCAGGCCTGGGTGGCGCGAAATTCGTGTGCTCGCCGCCGCCGCGCGACGCTGCCTCGCAGGCGGCCGTCTGGCAGGCCCTCGCCAACGGCGCTTTTCAGACCTTCTCGTCCGACCACTGCCCGTTCCGCTACGACGACGACGCGGGCAAGACCGGCCCCAAGGCCCGGACCTCGTTCCGCTGGGTGCCGAACGGCATCCCGGGCGTTGCGGCCCGCCTGCCTATCCTGTTCTCGGAGGGGGTGAAGAAGGATCGTATCACTCTGCAGGACTTCGTGGCGCTGACCTCCACCAACCACGCCAGGATGTACGGCCTCTACCCCCGCAAGGGCTCGATCGCCATCGGGGCCGACGCCGACATCGCGCTGTGGGATCCAGACCGGCGCGTGACCCTGACCCAGGACCTCATGCACCACGGCAGCGACTACACGCCCTACGAGGGGCTGGACGTCACGGGCTGGCCGGTCACCACGATCGTACGAGGCCAAGTCGTGTTCGACGCCGGGGCGGTCGTGGCGGAAGCCGGCCACGGGACTTTCCTGCCGCGCGGCGCTTCCGGCCATCTCTGACGGCGGCCCCGGGGCCGCTCCTCACGAGGCAGCATCCACGAAGCGCGCGATCGAGAAGGCCGCAACGTCCCGGTCGGTCTCGCCGCGCTCGACGAGGTCGGCGGTAATGCGGCCGACGAGCGGGCCGAGGGTATAGCCGTTCGACGTCACGGCGTGGAACAGCCCCGGCACGCGCGGGTCCTCGCCCAGGATGGGCGCGCCGTCGATGTCGATGTTCATTGCCGCCCAGGACCGCACGACGTGGAGCCTGTCGAGACATGGAACCACGCGCTGCGCGACCCACAGATTGCCGGCCAGGCTCGACAGGAGGGGCCGCGGGTGGCCGTGGACGGGGTCGAGACCCGCCGTCCAGCCGCCGCCGACGATGAAGGCCCCGTTGCCGGCCTGCTTCAGGGTTAGGTGCCGGTCGGCATGCGCGACGAGATGCCTGACGGTGGGGGCGGCGGGCTCCGTAACGACCATCTGTAGGGGCGCGCCGTGGACCGGAACGTCGAGACCGAGCATTCGGCCTACGGCGGAGGCGAAGGCGCCGGCGGCGTTGACGACGTGTCCGGCTCGGACGGTCCCGCGAGACGTGTCGATCCGGAAGCCCCGACCGTCGCGGACGATGCCAGTCACGGCGGCGCGGCGCAGCACTCGGGCGCCGGCGGCCTCGGCTGACGCCAGGATGCCTTGCGTGGCGACCAGCGGGTTGATCTTGCCCTCGGTCGGGCAGAAGGCGGCCCCCAGGAAGCGCTCCGAAAGGGCTGGCTCCAGGGACCGCAGCGCCGCGGGACCGATCACCTCGCAATCGACCCCCTGGGCGCGCTCTACCGTCGCCTTGTCGCGGAGGAAGTCGAGATCGCGCTCGCTCTCCGCCACCATGAGGCCGCCCGTGAGGGCTATCTCGAAATCGGCGCCGAGGTCGCGTTCGAGCTGCGCCCAGAGCGCGATGGAGTCGCGCTGGAGCGGCAGTGTCCGGGCCGCGGGGCCTGCGACCCCGGCCGCCCTGGCGCCGTGGTCGAAGCTCAGGAGCTGGGCGTGGAGGCTCCCGGCATTGCCTCCGGAGGCGAGCGCGTTCGGCTCGGACCGTTCGATGACAAGGACGTCGCGGCCGGCCCGAGCCAGGAACAGCGCCGTAGACAGGCCCGCGATGCCGGCGCCGACCACCACCACCTCGGCCTCGCGCGGCGCGCCGGGCAACGCGTCGTCCGGGCGCCATGACGGCAGCAGGCTGCGCCTGTGCCCGCCCCATTCGGGCCGCTCGACCGCCAGAGCCGCGAGCGGCACGGGCCGTAGTGGTATCTGCGGGGCGAAGCCGGTCCGTTCGCCCGCCCTATGACCGTCGAGGAGCCCCGTGAGCGCCGGGGCGCAATATCGCCCTTGGCAGCGCCCCATCCCGGCTCGCGTGAGCCGCTTCAGGGTGGGAAGGTCGGCGATGGCGTGGTGCGCGACAGCCTTTCGGAGGAAGCCGAGCGTCAGGGCCTCGCAGCGGCACACCACGGTCTCGTCATCGGCACGGACGAGGACCGGCCGCGGCGCCGCGAAGAGCCGCCACAGCGCCGCCTGGAAACGCTCGTGACGGGCGAGGCTCCGGCGGAGGGCACCGTCATCCCCTTCGACCACGAAGCCGAGCCCGCGCGCGGCCGCGCGGCCCGCCAGCGTCCCCTCGGCCTCGGCCACCCGGGCGCCGCCGAACCGACCGGCCTCGCCGGCCACGAGGATGTCGTCGAGCGAACTGCGGCCGTCGGCGTCCCGCACGACGCGAAGCCCGCCGTCGCCGTCGGGTTCGTGCCGGCAGCCGAGCAGGCGCGGCAGTTCGTCGGCGGCCGAGAAGCCCTCACCAAGGGCCACGACCTCAGCGGCGAGCGTTCGTTCGGTTGCCGAGCCGTCGAGCGGGCCGATGCGGACCCGCTCGACCCGGCCATCCCCCTCGACGGCTCGGACCCGGCACCCCCAGTGGACCGGCACGCCGGCGGCCTTCAACCGCGTCATCGCCGCGAGGCCGGTCGCCGCGAGCCGGCCGTCCGCCCGGACCAGGGCCATGGCCTCGGCCGCTCTCGACCAAGGCGCTGGCGCGGCCTCGATCACGCCGACCACCTGGGCGCCGTGCCGCAAGGCCTCGACGGCGACCTGGAGGTTGAGCGGGCCGTTGCCGCCGACCAGCACGCGGCCCCGCGGCACGACGCCGTTGGCACGGAGCAGCGTCTGCAGCGCGCCCGCCGTCATCACGCCCGGCAGGGTCCAGCCCGGCAGGATGGGAACCCGCTCGAAGGCGCCCGTCGCCACCACGAGGGTGCGGGGACGGAAGGTCGAGGAGGTGACGTCCCGCAGCGCCGCGATCGCGAGGGTGCCATCGGGACGGCGCTCGGCGCCCCAAACCGCCGTCCCGCTCAGGATTTCGACCTCGATGGCACGGGCACGGCCGATCAGGGCCGCACCGGTCCTGGCCTGGCGGTCCATCCGCCGGCGCGCTGCCTCGGTCGACGGTTGCTTGTAGTATTGCCCCCCCGGCGACGGTCGTTCGTCGACGATCACCACGCCGGCGCCGGCACTTCGGGCCGCCACGGCGGCGGCGAGGCCGGCCGGGCCCGCACCCACCACCAGTACGTCGCAGAGGCGGTCTGCTTCGTCACCGGGCGGTTCCGCCAAGGGACCGATCGCCGCGTCGCGCGGGTCGGGGCGGAGCGGTTGGCGCCAGACCGTGAGACCGTCGCGCGCGGGCGTCATGCAGGCCCGCTGGCCGGCCCGGCCGTCGACCACGACGAGGCAGTCGTGGCAGACGCCCATTCCGCAGAAGGCGCCGCGTGGGGACCCGTCCTTGCCGGTGCCGAGGGTGAACTCCCCCGCCATGGCGAGTGCCGCCGCGAGGCTATGGCCACGCCGGGCCGCGAAGGCGCGGCCCTGGAACCGGAACGCGATCTCGCTCGGATCCTCAGGCACCGTCGCCGAACCTCAGCGCGAAGCGCTCGACCAGCGCCGCCATCTCGGCGTCGACGAATTCGGGGAGCGGCAGCCGCGGCGGGCGCGGCACGCCGGCGGCGAGCCCCATATGGCCGAGCAGCGCCTTGGTGGCCGCGACGTAGCGCTGGCCGCCGACCGCCTCGATCACGGGCAGCCAGTGCAGATACAGGTCGCGGGCCTCCCGCACGCGGCCCTCTTCAGCCACCAGGGTGAACAAGTTGGCAAGCGGCCCCGGCGCCACGTTGGACGCCACCGCCACCCAGCCCTGCGCGCCTTCCACGAAGCTCTCGAACCCCAGGATACCGCCGAACACGGCCATGCGGTCCCCGCACAGCCGGATGATGTCGCGCACCCGCGTCACCTCCAGCGTGGATTCCTTGATGTAGCGGCAGTTCTCGCATTCGGCGATGCGCGCCACGAGCGAGGGCTTCAAGTCGACATTGGCGGTAGCGGGGTTGTTGTAGACCATGAGAGGCACGCCGATCGCCTCGCCGATCGCACGGTAGTGATGCACCAGTTCGTCGTCGGTCGGGGTCGAGTAGAAGGGCGGGATCACCATGACGCCGTCGGCGCCGAGCGCCTCGGCTTGGCGGCTGAGGCGCACCGCCTCGCGCGTGTCTTCCGCCCCCGTGCCGACCAGCACCGGCACGCGGCCGGCGGCAGTATGGATCACGGTCTCGGCGACGGCGATGCGCTCGCTTTCCGACAGGGAAAGGAACTCGCCCGTCGAGCCGAGCGGGATCAGGCCGTGAATACCCTGCGCGACCTGCCAGTCCGTGAAGGCCGCTAAGGCGCCGAGGTCGAGGCCGCGCTCGGCGTCGCCCGGGGTGACCATCACCGTGTAGGTGCCGCGGAACGTCTTGGTCATGGCAGGATCCGATGAGGGGAGTGGGACCTCAGCCCTCGGACGTGAGGATGCGCGTGTCGGCCCGGCCGAAATGCCGCTCGATGCGGTCCTGCACCAGGCTCCAGGCCGTGGTCAGGGCGAGGTAATAGAGAGAGGCGACGGCGAACAGCTCCAGCACCTCGAACCGCTCCTGCACGAGTTCCTGGGTCCGCCGCAGCAGTTCCTCCATCGAGATGACCGAGGTGATGGAGGTGGTCTTGAGCAGCCCGTTCACCGAATTTCCGAGCGGCGGCAGGATGACGCGCAGCGCCTGCGGGACCACGACGAGCCGCATGACCTGCCATTCGCGCAGGCCGCCCGCGCGTCCGGCGTCGAGTTGGCCCCGCGGCACGGCCGCGAGGCCGGCGCGGACGATCTCGGCCAGATAGGCGGCCTCGTTGAGGGATAGGCCAATCAGCGCCGATTGCATGACGGTGAACTTGATGCCAAGCTGCGGGAGTCCCGTGTAGATGACGATGAGTTGCACCAGCAGGGGCGTCCCACGGAAGAACCAGATGTAGACGGCCGCCGGTGCGGAAAGCCAACTGCGGCGGGAGCGACGGAGCAGCGCAAGCGCGAAGCCGACCGCGAGCCCGAGCACCATCGACACCGCCGTGAGCCATAGCGTCGTCCATGCGCCGAACAGGATGTAGGGGCTTGCGAGGTAGCCGAAGAAGCCGGACCAGTCCCAAACTTTCAAGGTCCGGTACCCAGCGCCCGCGACATCAGGGGTTCGGTCCCTCGACGGCGAGCTTGGCGATAGGCACGACGCCGTATTGCTTGAACAGCTTATCGTAGGAGCCGTCGGCCCGCATGGCGTCTAGCGCCTTGAGCACCGCTTCCGCCAGCGGCCTGCTCTTGAAGGCGAGGGCCACCGGCGTCGGGTAGAGGCCCGAGATGGCGCGCTTGAAGTCGCCCCGATCGGCATATTCCTTGGCGACGCTGTCGATGGAGGTGACGGCGTCGACTTGGCCGGCGCGCAGTGCCTGATAGGCGAGCGCGAAGCTGTCGAAGGTGCGGATCGTCAGCCCCTTGCCGCCCTTGCCCTTGATTTCGGCGTCGAGCGCCTTGGTCTTGGTCTCCTCGAAACCGCCGATCTCGACCCCTACTGTCTTGCCGTCGAGGTCGGCCGGAGCCTTGACCGTATCGGCGGAGCCGGCCGGCACCGAAATCGAGATGGCTTGGCTCTCGTAGGGGATCATCTGCATGATCTTGGCACGCTCGGGCGTGAAGAAGATGCCCGTGTCGATCGCGTCCCAGCGGCCCGCCTGGAGTCCGGGGACCATGGCGGAGAAGTCGATCCTGATGAAGTCCGGCGCGAGGCAGAGCCGCTTCGCCACCTCGCGGCCGAGGTCGATCCGCATGCCCACGAGTTCGCCCGCGCCGTTCACGAACTGGAGTGGAGGCAGCGTCGGATTGGTTGACATGACGAGTGTGCCCGGCCTGATCAGGTCGGAATCCTTCACCTGCGCGACGCAGTCGGCCGCACACGCGGGCACCGCGAGCGGGAGGGCGCCGGCGAGGATCAGCACCAGCCCGGGGAACGTGAGCGTCATCGGTCACCTCGCAATCGGATCGTAAACGGTATACCGTCAGAATACAGATCACGGGCCGGTACGCAAGTCCTGGCCGGGCGCGAAGCGCTTGACGATTTCCAGAAGGGGAACAGGACAGGATGGTCGCGAGGGGGCGCGTATGAGGGAAGGAGGCGCCGACCGGACGCCGGGGCCGGTGCACCTCGGCAGCCTCGCCTATACGGCGCTGTCGGACATGATCCGACATAAGCGCCTGCGGGCCGACGACGCGATCGTCGAGGCGCGTCTTGCCGAGACGCTCGGCGTGTCCCGCACCCCTCTGCGCGAGGCGCTGCAGCGCCTCGAAGGCGAGGGCATGGTGGTGAAAGGGGGACGCTCCTACATGGTGCGGCGCGTCGATCTCGGTGAATACCTGAAGAGCCTGAAGGTCCGGCAGGTCATGGAGCCGGAAGCGGCCGCCCTGGCGGTGGGCCACGTGCCCGGCCTGCTACTGGCAATGGTTAGAGGGGAAATCCTGCAATTGCTCGACGCTACCACCTACCACACTGACGCGCATTGGCACTCCGACGACAACCTGCATAACATGTTCATCGATCATTGCGGCAACGAGGTCATGGCGCGGATCCTCAGAGGGCTCCGGGCCACGACGCGGCTGTTCGAGATCGACCGGCTGAAGGAGCGGCTGAAGCCGGATTCGCGTGAGCACCTCGCGATCCTCGACGCCCTGGTGGCGGGCGACCAGGCCGATGCCCGGCGAACCGTCAGCCTCCACATGCAGAGCCTGATCGACTTCGCGATCCAGGCCGTACGATGAGGCTCGCCGACGTTGATCTGCAAGCAGGTCTCGGTAGAGGATGATGGTTCCCGGTCGTGGTCGACATGCCGCCTGTCCCGTTCGAGGCCGTCGCGCCGCCGCCCGTCCTCCTGGCGGGCCGTCCCGCTGACGCAATCCCTGCAATGAGTAAACACCGGAAAACGCGGTTTACTCATCACAGGCAAGCACCGCTGGCAGAGCCAACGCGGCTTGGCTTCGCTTTCCGTGCACCGTCATCCCGCGGCCGCGAACCCGGCCCGGGCCGCCTCGACGATGGCCCTCGGCCGGCACCGGCGCATAGCCCTGCATGTCCACTCCGACGTCGGCCCTGCACGGATGCGGCGGGACCTTGGCGTCGGCCGGAGTCCCGTGGACGTGGCCGTGACACATGATCGACCCGACGCGCTCGCGGTTCCAGGAGGAGCCGTGCCAAGACAGCATAGGGTAATGACACAGTACCAGCAGCACGCCCTCCACGCGCCGCGTCCGCAGGTCGGAGACCGACAGCCAGTCGCACGAGCGCACGTCGGCGCCGTCGTGGTTGCCGGCTAGGAGGTGCTTGCGGCCGTGCAGCCTGGAGAAGACGCGCCCGGCCGTTCCGCGCGGGCCGAGACTGAAATCCCCCAGGTGCCAGACCTCGTCCCTGGGGCCGACCACGGCGTTCCAGCGCTCCACCAGCGCCTCGTCCATGGCCTCGACGGAATCGAACGGCCGGCCCGCGTAGCCGATGACCGCCGCGTGCCCGTAATGCGTGTCGCTGGTCAGCCACAGGGTCATGGCGTCGTCCCGAGGTCAGTAGCTGAGCGGCCCGGGATCGAGCCGCTCTGTCGTCAGAGACCGGGCTTGGGCGCGCTGCTGCGCCCCACGGTCCGCACCGGAGCCTCTCGGGCGGGCGGCGGCGCGGCCGCCCCCTCCAGCGCGGCCCGGGCCTCGCCGGCGTCGAGGTAGCGGTCGCGCTGCAACCGGTCGGCCAGCCGCCCCACCGCGACCCGGGAGGCCTCGACCATGGCCGACGCCCTGGCGTGCGCCGTCCCGAGTATTGCGTCGACGGCGTCGCGCAACGCCCGGTCCCACATGGCGTCGGCCAGCGGCGCGACCCGATAGCCGAGCGCGCCCATGCCCCATTCCGCATGCGCGGCCATGGCCATGGCGGTCGCCTCCCGCAGGTCGGCCGTGGAGCCGTTGGCGTGGGAGCCGAGCAAGTGTGAATAGGCGTGGAATAGGGGCTCTGGCGCACTTTTGGTGCAGTCCTGCGCGGCGAGCATACCGGTGTTTGGATACCGACCAGGAGGTGTTACAGACCAAGCGCGGTTGCGATCACGGGTGGTGCTCACGCCGCTTGAGAGCATTGTCATCGGGGCCTGATCGACCGCGAAACGGCTGCATGCCGCGTTTCTGCATGGCTGCACCAAAAGTGCGCCAGAGCCAATTTTCCACGCCTATTCACACGGTTCATCCCCGCGTGTGCGGGGAACGCATCCACGAGAAGCCCGTACGCCAGTTGGAAACCGGTTCATCCCCGCGTGTGCGGGGAACGCCCATAAACGCCATCGCGGGAACGACCGTCACGCGGTTCATCCCCGCGTGTGCCGATGCCCGGCCATCTCCTCCTGCATCATTTCGCTGTAGCCGATGATCGCGGCCAAGGGCGTGCGGAGTTCGTGGCTCATGTTGGCCATGAAGTCGCTCTTGGCGCGGTTGGCCTCCTCGGCCGCCTCCTTCGCGGCCAGCATCTCCTGCTCGGCGAGCTTGCGGCCAGTGATGTCGAGCGCCGTGCCGATGAGGCGCCGCCTGCCGGCCGGATCGGTCACGTAGTCGGCCCGCCGCGTCAGCCATCGAACCTCGCCCGTATCGGCCCGGCGAACACGGTATTCGATCGACCTCGCGTCCAGGCCGGCTCGCCGGCGCTTCTCCGATGTGGTCCCCGCCCGATCCTCTTCGAGAACGCAGGCCTCGAAAAGAGCGGTCCTCGCCTCTGACCGGGGCGCCAGTCCGAAGAGGCGCCAGAACTGGTCGGAGCCCTTAGGAAGCGTCGATGATTTACCGCGCTGATTCCTGCGATCGGGGCGCGATAGTATAGTTCCACTCGCCATGGAAGTCGCTGCGGATCATGTTCAGTTC
>JAABUH010005111.1_pt1 | contig 10406 bp, 24 predicted proteins | sample 5559121 | NCBI WGS metagenome assembly JAABUH01 (sample SAMN10711871, study PRJNA513364) | rock metagenome | isolation source: Antarctica rocks | place: Antarctica: Victoria Land, Battleship Promontory nord | collected 2015-12-28 | reverse complement strand
CCGGCCGCGTTCCCGTCGCTGCCGGAGGCGGGCGCGCTGCGGAGCGCGCTGCTGGCGCCGCCGCGCCTGTCGCCGCCCTGGCAGGCGGCCTGCGGCGCGGCGGCGGCGGGCGCGCGCGGCGCGGCGCTCGGCGCCGCGCTGGCGTTCGCGTGCCCGGCCGACACGCCGCTGCCGCCCGGCGGCAGCTGGTGGGGCGAGGCTGCGGGGCGGGCGCCGCTCGGCGGGGGAGGAGCGGGCGCGGCCCGGGCGGCGGGGGCGCCCGGCCAGGCAGGCGCATGCCGCGAGGCGCTGCGTGCGGCGGCGGCCGCGGCGGCCGAGCAGCCGGGCGTGCTCGCGGCGCCGGAGCTCGCGGCGGCGCTGCTGGCCGCCACCGGCTCGCTGGTGCGCCCGGCCACGGCTGCGTCGCCTGCTGCGTCCTGGGCCGGCTAGGGCCGCTGTCGTGGTGGCTGCCTGAGCGGGTGCAGGCTGTTAAAGCGCGCCGACCGGCGTGCTGGGCGCAGAGCGCGCACGGCCAGCGTCGCTGCGCTTGCTTAGTCAGTCTCTTACAGTCTCAGTGCGTGCGACAGCGCGGGCGCCGAGGCGGCGGCGGCAGCAGCCCACATTGCGCGGGCTCTGAGCGCGCCCCTCCCGCTGCCGCCCCAGCTTGGTTGTCTGCCGCAGGACGGACCGAGCCGAGAGCACGCGTACGCGCTGCTGGCTATGGCGGCCGGCGCGCAGCCGCTGGCGGCCGCCGCCGCCCCGTTCGCAGCCTGCCTGCTGGAGCGCCTGCGCGCGCCGGATGCGGGCGTCGCGGGCGCCGCCGCCGCCGCTGCGCCCGTGCTGCTGCCCGCCTGCGGCGCGGGCGCGCCGCGCGTCGTCCGCGCGCTGCTCGGCGCCGGCGCGGCCGGCGCGCTGCCGCAGTGGCGCGGCGACGAGCTGTGACGCCGCTGCGGCGCGTTGCCACGGACAGTCTCGGGCGAATGCGCTGGTGTGACAGGACCGCGCTGTGCTGCCGGCCTGCGGCGCATGCGTCATTGCCCGCATCTTGACGACCATTGCAGCTCTGGTGCTGGCAGAAGTGTGCCGTGGCGCGCAGCGCCCTGTATGCATGGGCTGGCTTGGGCGGGGGCATGAGGCGCTATGCTGTGCTGCTATGGACTGCAACGCAGCGTATGGCCTGCACTCGCTGAAGTGGCAGCAGCATGCCATAGCGGCGTTGACCTGGTCAACTGGCATTGATGATGTATCATGATTGCAAGGGCATGCAACATGTCTGTGCTGCTGTTGCTGGATACAGGTAGGTCAGTGGGCGAAGTGACACAGTGACAGTGCGACTGTGCAAAGCATATTTCACAATGACATCAGTAAGTTGGTTAACTCGGGCTGCCGTTTCTGATCAGCAATTATCTGATCACTTCTGCAACTTCACACTGCGAATGTTGCCAAATGGCGATGGAGTATTGCGACGCACTTCTGCATATCTACGCACAATGTATTACAGCGCAAAGATATGTACGTGACTCAAGCATTGAGACATTCCGGTGCATGCGGACAGCGACCTGGCGGCAATGGGAAAGGTCAAACCGGACTCTGCACAACTTGGCTTACCGTCTAGCAGCTGCGTCACAGGCACAGAGACGCGCATGCACGCAACCAATGCCGCCCACGGGCTGCCTTGGTTCCGTACAGCTCCGCTGACCCGACTCACGGAAAAGCAAAGAAAACCCCCACCGCAGATATACTGTGCATTCTGTGTCAAACTTATCTATCTACTTCGTTGAGACTGCTGGCGTCGCTCAGACCCGAAGACAGGGCTGACAAGCGCGCGCAGGCACTGCTGCCAAAACTTGCTGGAGCCAGGGTGGGGAACGGGGCAGCCCAACGAGGACCAACCCCTCACAAACGCCTGCCCCACACGCCACCCTCGCACGCCGCACACCGCTGCTCGGTGCTGCTGCGGCACACACCAGCCCTCACAGCGGTGCACGTGAAGAGTGGGCGGGCGGACGCATTTACGAGCAGCTGGCGCACGGGGCGTTGTACGAGGTGCCCTTGCCGGACAGCAGCTGGTACTTGGAGTCGACGTGCTCGCACGAGTTGCGGTAGGTGTCGATGGCGGCCTGCAGGCGAGACGCGGCTGAGCACAGGCAGATGAGGTGGCAGTGCAACGAGCGCAGGACGCATGCATACAGCCCCACACAACTACCACGAGCTTCAACATTGGATGCTTTTCTTCGCTAATAAAAGTGTGAAATGGCATGGAGGAAGGATGATGAGGCCAACACATTTAAAATGAGAGAAAAGTCCTGGTTATGCAGGGTGCACCTGGTTGGCGTAGCGGCCGCACGCAGCGGTCTGGCAGCCCGGGGCGGCGCCCTTCTTGTAGGTGCCGGCCAGGTCGCCCGAGCTGGTCACCTTGAAGTCGGTCACACCTGTGCGCATACATTCCCAGGGTCAGCACGCTCTCGTCTCACTCAAACCGTACTGGAGGTTGTCCTGGACGATACAGACCTACACCGAGGTAGGGTACACGAGAGCAATCACGGCCCCAACACATCCAAGTGTGCTTACACTAAGCAACCCACATGCAACCACCTGGCTTAACTACACTGCCAACGAGCACGCATTCACAGCATCGCACCACACCAAGTTTGAACTCGACAGCTTGTTGAGTAAAAGCTGGGAGCGCACCGCACTGCTGCAGCAGGGCCTGCTTGGCGGCCGCGCCGGCGGAGGTCACCTGCGCAGCGTGAGCGGGTTAATAGTCCCCTCTCACTCTTCAGTTCTGCTCGTTGATAAGTTTGCATGTCACTGTACAAACAGCCAGTAAGCAGGCGTAAGCATGCAGGCATATTTGCCGGCATAAACAGGCAGAGGGGAAGGGCGCACATTGTAGCAGTCGTAGTGGCAGATCTGCCTGTTGCGCCAAGCACACAGCAACGAGTCAGTGCTGTGACAGCAGGCGCAGGCGCCATGTCCAATATAGCTGATAAGCGAAGTGCCCCGCTATGCGCCAGACGGTATGTACCATTCTGGAAAGGTTCCCTGCCAGCTCCCCGGCTCACTGCAGCAGACAAGAAGGCGTACAGCACATTAGGGCAGGCATTGCATGGCCGAAGCACCTCGCAGTTATGACCAACATAACGATACTTGCACCGCCTGAAAGCACCCTTTACCAGCACTATCGAGCACCCAGGTGCGCTGGCAAACCCAACGCCGCCGCCTCCGCCCACAATATGCTATCGACATTGGGCGTGCATGCAACCCACGAGTGGCTCTGCCGTCCACACCCAGCCAAGCAGCCGACCGAGCCTCCGCTTCTGGCCTAAGTTGAACCAAGCACAGCTCTTGCAGGGACAGGAGCATACCCCTCGACGGCCGCGGCCGCGAGGATGAAGCACAGCACGGCGACAGCGGCGGCCTTCATTTTGAGTAGGTGTTGGAAGATGTTCGTAAGTTGGCAATAAGGTGAGCGAGGAGGTAGCAAGTTTGTGCGAAAGGGCAGCTTGTCGCAAGGCTCGTTTCCCAACCCTTGCCACAAAGCATATTCCATGGCAAAGCCTAGAGCCTACTTCCGCGGGCTTTGTCACGCTTTCCCATCAGTGTATCTGCTCGTAAAGCAGAGCAGGGCAAGGACCGCTGCAGCTGCGAGCTCGCTTGCTATCTTGGTCGACAGAGAGGCGGATTTTGAATTGGTCTAACCCTAGCAACCTCATCGTCGAAAAATAGGCTGCTCTGTTTTTAAGCCTAGCCTTAGGATTGGGACGCTGTTGATTACAGCTCACTCCTGTCGACAGGAGGGCAGCAAGCACGCCGGTGCGCGCGGACCGCCAACACAAGCAAGAGGCGCAGGATGCATAGGTCGCTGGGCCTGAAGCCGCCCGTTCGCCCCACAGCGCCCGTTGGCACGTGGCAGCGCACGGGCGCAGGGCCCGACAGCAAAACAGAGCGCGCAGGCGCACAAAATGCAGAGCCGCCCTGCGGCCCTCTGCACACAAGAGGGTCTGCTCAGGTGCGCCCGGTGGGAGCACAGCAGCACGCACACCAGACATACAGCCAAGATAGCGGGCCCTCAATCAGCACACAACCTTGTCCGCTCAGGTGCGCTCTTTGGAGCGCGGCTGCTTGCCCCTCTCGTGGCAGCGGGCCTGGCGGCAGGTGATACCCTAAACGCTGACACCATGACACAGAGTTGGAATGCGTCGCACCCGGTTCCATAAGTTCCTTCCCCGACCCATTGTCAGTTCGGCAAGCTCGTGTGGAGCAGGCACACGAGGCTCCTGCCCCGCACAGTTCAGGCCTTCCACCAAAAACCCCCCACGCCGTGGCTTCAGCGTCCCGGAGCACGGCCCCTCGCTGCCTGCCGGGGCACAGCTCCTTCGCTGGCCCGGCAGCTGCATCGGCAGCACACGAGCGCACTGGGCGCCCATGCTGCGCATGATGCGCGCAGCACGGCCGCCAGGCTGGCCGCAGGGCTGCTCTCCAGGGTGGCCAGGCGGCCACCCTACAGCATGCCCTTGAAGTCTGGGTTGCACCTCAGCTGCTGCTCCACCTCCTCGAGGAACGCCTGCATCCGCGCGGGTGGCCCCTTAGACCAGGCAGGCAGCGCGCAGCCTGGGCAGGGCGCGCGCCTGCCGCACAGAAAACCTCCAGGCTACGCGGGCGGGCACGGGCGGCGCGCGAGCACGAGGCGTGCAGCACACGAGCGCACCTTCTTGATCGATATGATGGGGTAGGCGATCAGCGACACGCGCACGCCCAGCTGCCCGATCATCATCGCGGTGCTCTCGAACTCAATCACCTGCGCCGCGCGCGGCGCGTTGCAGCGCTCGCCAGCGGCGCGGCGGGGTCTCACAGCGCACCACCCCCTGCCGGCAAAACATGTGGGAGGCAGACTGATGCGCGGCTTGAAGGGACAGGCGACCAGCTATGACGCGCTCAACACTCAAAACTACTGGCCAAACCACGGGTGTTAAATCACACGGCCAGCAGGTCACAGGGCATCTGGCACGCAGCACGTCCAGCAGTGCCGCGCGCAGCAGGGCTATGGCAGCACGCGCGCTCCGCTGCCGGGGCGCGCACCGTGACCAGCATCTTGCGCGAGGGGTCGCGGAACGCGCCCAGCTCGCGCTCCAGCACCGCATACTCCCACCCGTTGTATGCCACCACCTGCGCGGCCGGCCGCGCGACCTGCATCAGGACCCTCACCCTACACATTGACCCTAGGGCCCGCCCCCCTGCTCCGGCTGGCACTGCTGCGCCTGCCCGCCGAGTGTTTGCAGGGGCTCTTGAGACAGCCTGGTGACCTTGACGCGCTAGCGGGTGAGGCGTGCGGGTAAGCACAGAGCGCGCGTCGCCTGTGAACGGACGGGGCCGCGGGGCGGCCTGAGCAGGCGCGCGCGCACCAGTCGGAACTCGGTGCGCGAGATGTCGCCCGGCAGCGTCAGGAACTCCTCGCTCGGCGTGAACTTGAAGAACTCCGCGCTGGTCAGGTAGTCGGGCCGCTCGTACTCCGGGAACGCGCGTGTGACCAGGTTCTTCGCGAGGCCCTGCGGCCGCGCCGGCTGCGTGGGCCGGCGCTCCGGCAAGCACAGACGCCTCGCACCTGCTGGCATGTCAGGGAAATACAAGGCAACAACCAGGGTGACAACCAAGGGCGCCTCGAGCCTTGCTGATATGCCAGGTAACTGGGTGCAAGGCGACAACCAAGGTGACAACCAAGGACGCCTTGAGCCTGCTGGTCTGCCAGGTACACACGTACAAGGTGACAGCCAAGGCCAGCGCAGCATCCAGCAGGGTGGCCGCGCACCTCCAAGGCTTCGACCGAGCCCACGCCGCACAGCTGCAGGCGGTTCACCTTTGTCTTGCCCGACGGCGAGTGCCACCGCACAAACAGGCTCAGCTCCAGGCCGCACTTTCGCTGCCTCCTGACAGTGTGCGCCTGCGCGCGCGGGTTCCCAGGTCAGGACTGCTCCACGCGACATGGACAGCAGCCTAACAGCACGCAACGTTTGCAGTTACAATCGTACTCATATCTGCGCACTTCAAGCCTGCTGTCCGTGTACACTTTGCGTGTTACCACGCGTGCCGGAGACAGTGCGGCAGCGAGCACTGCAAGCAGTCCCAGCGGCGCTGGACGCACCGCGCGCTTCGTAGATCTGTCCTGCTCCGACTCGGCGGACCGCTCGAGCAGGCGCTTGCGGCCGCGCGTCTGCACACCCTCTGCGCTGCCCGCGCTGGGCTCCTGGTCTCCGCGCATTGCGCTGTGCACCTCCTGCCTGTCCTTCTCGCTCGCGCTTGGGCCGCGGCTGGCTGGCCCGGGCGAGGTAACCTCGGCGCTCATGCTGAACTAGCCCCGGCGGCGCTCCCGGCCATGCGCGGGGGGGGGCGAGCCCCGGGCTGAAGGCCGAGGAAGCTGCGCCTTTCCGCCGAGGCCGCACCACACCACAGCGACCAGGCGCGCGCTGCGTCCCCTGCGCAGGCGCTCCCGCCGCGGGTGCGCGCCGCGCACTCCGGCGAGGCTCGGCGCACCTGTCCGGCGGTCACGCCTCAGAATAAAGCTGCGCAGCAGTGCTGCACGGCTATGGCACACACAGCAAGCTCTGTCTGCTCGAAGCAGTGGTGGTCTGCGCAGGTAAGGTTGGGCGCGTGGTTGCTTTCCTGGGACTCACCACGAAGGTAGCCCAGCTAGGGTAGCGAGGACTTGTGCTTGTCCTAACAGAGCGCCCACGGAGAGTGTCCCTGCCACCCCTGCTTGCCAGACTAACATCATCACCTATTGCTGCCACCTGACAAACAGGCGCCAGGACCTGGTCGCGGTTCGGGCACAGTCCGCGAGCAGGGCGGTGCTGCGGTGCAGCTGTCGCCCGCCATGGGGCGCGCCGTCGGCGAGGGCCTCAAGACGTACTACAAGGCCAAGATAGAGGAGCTGGAGATCCTGGCGCGTGACCGGCAGCACAACCTGCGCCGCCTGGAGGCGCAGCGCAACGAGCTCAACACCAAAGGCGCGCCTGCTGCGCCGCGCAGCCTGCACCTGCGTGTGCCAAGATGCAACGGCATCGCACAGCGCGTCCAGTGACACAGCGACGCGACGGGGCTAGCCTGATTGGCGTGCCTGCCGCTGTATGCGCGCAGCTGCGTGCCTTCGCCCCTTCAGCCAACTATGCAACAGGCACGCCCGGTGCTGTGGCGCGCGCGCCCCTGCGCCCGACCTCTCACCTGCTTGCTGTGGTTCCGCGCAGTGCGCCTGCTGCGGGAGGAGCTGCAGGTGCTGCAGGAGCCCGGGTCGTACGTTGGCGAGGTCATAAAGGTGCGTGCTGTGCTTCGTGCGCAAAAACGTTACATGCGCAGGCCAAAGACCTGGGCAGGTGCACGTGCACGTGCAGGTGCACGTGTTTAATAGAGCGCATAGAGGTCTGTCCAGGTTTGCGCAAACCGGCGCGCGCAGGAGCGGCGCGGGGCTGGCCTGACGGCGTGCCGGCGCGCAGGTGATGGGCAAGAACAAGGTGCTGGTGAAGGTGCACCCGGAGGGCAAGTTCGTGGTGGACTTGGACAAGTCGATCGACATCGCCCAGGCGCGCGCCCGCGGTCGCAGCGGAGCGGCGCCGCTGCCCCAGCCCGACCGTTGCTGCGTGTCGAGTCAGAGCAGCCAGAGCGTGCTTCTTCGTATCAGCCAGACCCTGCTGCTTCGTGGTAGTGAGACAGCAAAAAAAACACACCCGTGATTGCGATATCCCCGTCAGTGAGGCGAAGGTTGTGCGCAGATGGCGAGCGCGGCGCCGGCGCTGAGCCGGGTTGGGCGGGGGCGCGCAGGTGACGGTGGGCGCGCGCGTCGCGCTGCGCAACGACAGCTACACGCTGCACCTGCTGCTCCCGACCAAGGTGGACCCGCTGGTCAGCCTGATGAAGGTGGAGAAGGTGCCCGACTCCACCTACGACATGATCGGCGGCCTGGACCAGCAGATCAAGGAGATCAAGGAGGCGCGCCTCGCGCCGCCCCGCGCCGCCCGGCGCCCGGCGCACGGTTTGGCAGCGCCGCGCGCGCTCGCACGGCGCGCCTGCGCTTGCTCCTGCGAGCGGCCAGCTGCAGGGCCGCCGGTGCGGCGCGCTGCTCGCCTGGTTGCGGGGCATGCGCGCGCGTCCAGGCTCGGCCTGTAACGCCTCCCTAAGGTGGCTGCTGCTGCTGCGCGCGCAGGTCATCGAGCTGCCCATCAAGCACCCAGAGCTGTTCGAGAGCTTGGGTGTGGCGCAGCCCAAGGCGCGCGCCCCTGGCGCCCGCGCCACACCCAGTGTGACGCAACAGCCGCAGCATGCGCGGTGCCCCGAGCGTGTGAAGCAGCACTCCGAGGCGGAGCACGTGCTGCGAGCTCTTGCAGCGGGCAGATGCTCTGCGCCTGCCGTCAATGAAGTGCTGGCGCATGGCGGCTGCTTGTGCCTCCTGCACATGAAGTGTTCATGGAGGGGCGCGCGCATATGAGGCGCCCGGGACGGTGCGCAGGGCGTGCTGCTGTACGGGCCGCCCGGGACGGGCAAGACGCTGCTGGCGCGCGCGGTCGCGCACCACACCGACTGCACCTTCATCCGCGTGTCGGGCAGCGAGCTGGTGCAGAAGTACATTGGCGAGGGCTCGCGCATGGTCCGCGAGCTGTTCGTCATGGCGCGGTGCGCCGCGCGCGTCTCCTGCGCTGTGGGCTGCGCGCCCATGTGAGGCCGTCACTCTGTGAGGCCGCTGCAGCACTTGCGAGCACGTGGTTCCTTGGTTGACCAGATCGTCTCGCGGGTTTGCAATGTACCTCGTCAGGCCTTGAGCAGGTTTTGCGTTGCATGCGCCATAAGTTGGCACTCCCTCCGTCTCCTCGACACGCTGTGTGCAGTCCCCTGCCCATGCTGCATGCAGGGCTGCCCGTGCAAGTCACACGTGCGAACGCGCCGGCGTTAAATTTTAGCCATGGCGTGATTTGTGGCGCGCCGCAACAGGACGCGATCTTGCCGGCGCGGCGCAGGGAGCACGCGCCCAGCATCATCTTCATGGACGAGGTGGACAGCATCGGCAGCGCGCGCAGCGAGAGCGGCGGCAGCGGCGGCGGCGGCGGCGACAGCGAGGTGCAGCGCACCATGCTCGAGCTGCTCAACCAGCTGGACGGCTTTGAGGCGACCAACAAGATCAAGGTGCGGGCGCGAGCGCGCTCAGGCTGGGCCTGGGTCATGTCGCGGGCGTGAGCCGGATTCGGGCTAGGGTGGCATGGCGCCTGGTTCAGGGTCTTCAGCACTTTGCCAAGCTGTGCTCTGCAGCGGACCCGCTGCGCGCACCGCCTCCGGGCGCCACAGGAGCCGCGCTGTGACAACACCCCACAGACCGCGCGCATGACGCTGCGGGTCTGGACAGCCGGGGCTGCGATCTGACATGTCGTCGTGCGTGCCGTGCCGTGCAAGCGGCGACACCGCCGCCGCCGCCAGGTGCTCATGGCGACCAACCGGATAGACATCCTGGACCCGGCGCTGCTGCGGCCGGGGCGCATTGACCGCAAGATCGAGTTCCCCAACCCGGACGAGGGCTCGCGCGCAGACATCCTGCGCATCCACTCGCGCAAGATGAACCTCGTGCGCGGCATCGACCTGAAGAAGGTCGCCGACCGCATGACCGGCGCGTCGGGCGCTGAGCTAAAGGCGCGCCGCCGCGGCCGGCATCCTGGGTGTGCGCGCTGCGCGGCAGGGCTGGGCTTGCTCATGGTTTTCTGTTTGAGTGCTGCACGGCGGTCCTGGCTAGCTGGTGGCAGAGGAGTGCGGCTGGGATGTGACGAAGCCAGATGCGTAGGGCTGCTTGCCTGGCTCCTGGACAAAGATGCTCCCGCGTCTTCCCTGACGCGGGCATAAACCTCACGCGCACCCGGGCGCACAGCACTGCTGGCCCCGTCTTAGATACCTTCAGTGACCTGTGACGGGGGCGCGCAGGCCTGCTGCACTGAGGCGGGCATGTTTGCGCTGCGCGAGCGGCGAGTACATGTCACGCAGGCGCGCCCCGAGCCTGCTCACCGCGAGCGTGCGCATGAGCGTGCGAGCCAGTCTGTCAGATGGTAGCGCATGTGCTGTGCGGAGTGCGCGGGTATTGATGTCCCTTTGGACGCCCTCCTCATCTGCGCAAGGCCCAAGCACTCCAGTCATGAGCGCCTGAAAGGTGGCCGGGGCGTTGAAACGCCCACACGGCATCACCTTGAGTTTGAACTTCCCATGCCGTTTCTTGGAAGGCGGTCCTGTGTCCCTCGGCAAGGGCTATGCGGTGGGGACAGCCTCGATCCGGTGGCAGACATGCGGCAGACCGTCCTAGTCTTCTCTTTGTGGGCGATCTGAAGCGCGGTCTGCCTCCGGACCGAGGCTGCCCCCACCGCTTACTCCTTGCCAGGAACGCAACACTGCTCTCAACACGGGTA
>JAABUH010005110.1_pt1 | contig 10409 bp, 12 predicted proteins | sample 5559121 | NCBI WGS metagenome assembly JAABUH01 (sample SAMN10711871, study PRJNA513364) | rock metagenome | isolation source: Antarctica rocks | place: Antarctica: Victoria Land, Battleship Promontory nord | collected 2015-12-28 | reverse complement strand
CATCTCCACGCATACCCATACGACGAACTCACCTCCGCCCACGGCTGTGGATCAGTACCTATTTCAACAAGCTCCTATACCTCCAACCCTGATTGCCGGCTGTGGTTTGCAGATGGAGTGAAGGCTCCCGGTTTCTGGGAGCCTTACTGTTGGGCGGGGTTGGTTGTGCGGATAGGGGAAGCCGGAAACGAGGGAACAGCAGATTCCAGCAATTTGGAACAGGGTGAGTATGCGCGACCGAAGCATGCCTGCCCATGACAGTTTTGTGGTACTCCGTAGTGCCTTGAGTAAGGCCCGCAGGTCTATACACCTTGATGACATCAGCGAAAAGGCGTCCTCGTCTACACTGATCACGGTCAGTTCGGGACGTGGCCTATTTCCAATAGGGCACTCTCAAATGGAGATCATTGAAGGCGAGACCTTTAGCGGCGAGTCTGTGGAGCTCGACGACAAGCATTTCATCAACGGCATCGTCCTGAGCCCTACACCTCGTTTGCTTTTGCCGATTCAAGGGTCACCAGATGCCCCCGGTGACAGCATTGGTGGGTTGGCCCTTGGAGCAGGTCTAAGGTTAGCTTTACCTTACGAGTCCAGTATCTTTCGTACCTTCCTGATCAGGGCATCTCGAGTAAAAGGCTTTTCCAGGAACGACGAGCCGGTTGCCAGCCCTCCATGTCGAGCGATGGCGTCGTCTGCATATCCTGAGGTGTACAAAACCTTCATCTCGGGTCGGATCTTCGCGAATTCCGCCGCAAGTTCTATTCCGCTCATTCCTGGCATGACCACATCGGTGATCAGCAAGGGCAAGACTCCAACATGGTTCTTCGCTATGCGAAGAGCATCAGCAGGTATCCCAGAATCCAATACCTGATAGCCGACTCCTTCCAGAAGGAGGCGAGTAAGCTCGCGCAAAAGATCTGTATCTTCGACCACGAAGATCACTTCATTCCCGCCAAGCAGCGGGAGCGGCTTACTTTGCTGCTGAACCTCTACTGTCTCTTCGCACAAGGGAAGATGGATCTTGAAAGTTGTTCCATGCGCCGGCTCACTGTAGACGCCAATTGAGCCTCCCGATTGTTTGACAATACCGAAGACGGTGGACAGCCCAAGGCCGGTCCCTTTCCCTGCCGGCTTGGTGGTGAAAAACGGTTCGAAGAGGCGAGACTGGGTTTCCTCGTCCATACCGGTTCCCGTGTCGCTCACGGAGAGCAGGACGTATCGACCGGGTTTGATGAAAAGATGCTGTTGAGCGTAGGCTTCGTCGATCGTGACGTTAGCGGTTTCGAAGGTAATCTTGCCGCCCTTCGGCATTGCGTCGCGGGCATTGATCGCCAGGTTCATCAACACCTGCTCGATCTGGTTGGGATCGACCTTGACGGTACCCAGCGTGGGACTGAGGACCATCTTGAGTGCGATATCATCGCCGATGAGCCCTGCAAGCATGGCGTTCATTTCCGTCACAGCCTCATTGAGGTCCATGAAGACAGGCTCTAGTATCTGCCTGCGGCTGAATGCGAGAAGGCGGTGCGTCAGGTTCTTCGCCGATGTTCCTGCCTCGTTTATTTTGGCCAAGGCTCTGTGCTCCGCCTCATTGAAATTTGGACTGTCGATAAGCATTTCGCAGTAGCCAAGGATCACCTGCAGCAGATTGTTGAAGTCATGGGCTACGCCCCCGGCGAGTTGGCCAATGGCCTCCAGTTGCCTCGACTGTAATAGCTGTTGCGCGGTTTGCTCTGCATGTTTCCGCTTTGTGATATCCCGAATGTTGCAATGGATGACTTTCCGGTCGCCTTCACCATAGACGTTGCTGACAAACTCAACGGCGATGGCTCGGCCGTCTTTGGTCTCGAGCGGCAGATCTCCATAGCGAACGTAATTCTTCTCCTTGAGCGTGTGGAATGCATCTTTGGACAGTTCCCTGTCTTTGAATAGCCCAAAATCCCAGAGCGGATTTCCCACGAATTCTGCCCGACTGTAGCCCAGAAGCTCCAGCAGGAATGGGTTCACATCGGTAATCAGGCTTGTCGCGAAATCGACGATCAGGATGCCGTCCGGGGCCGTGTCGAAGAGGCGGCGGTACCGAAGTTCCGAATCAATAAGAGCTTTCTGCGCAGCTTGAAGCATCGGTTTAGTACCTTAACGTTTCGGTAGGTAAGTACGCGCAGGTATGGTACGTAGCTTCAGGCTAAGCCGGTGTGCCGTAAACACCACAAAAGTTGTAGGACTTGACGATTGTATGAGGCTCGACGCTCGTCTGAGAACTTGCTCCCGCAGGCCGCCGAAATACTCCTCGCCTTGCCGCTTCAGCGTATAGCAGGTGGCGCACATGCCCAGAGCGAGAACCTTTCCGCGCCCGCAACGGCAGTGGAGTGCCCTCTGCACACCTGTCCTGATCTTCTTCACTTCCCTCTCCCCTTCCCTTTGAGGAAGATTGCCGTCGCTAAGGACCTTTGTGTGGGTGTTCCGGCAGTGGCGGCCACTCACCCCTGTGGACCGCCTCACCAAACGATTTGTCCGCCTGGTCAAGGGTGAATCCATATACTTTGGCAAAGGTCTGTTCCGGTTCTCTGGCTGACGCAAGTAGCGAAGCGATATACGCCTGAAGCCGTTCGTGTCCGTAATGATCGACCAGAAACTCGATGAAGAATCTGTACTCCGAAAGCATGAAGGGCGCTCCGATGGAAAGCGGCATCCGCTCGATGTGGGGATTAGCTTCGATCGGAAAGAGATATCCCCCTTGCACGGCGAGAGCGTGCCATCGTTCAGCAGAAAGGTAGTCCTCGGCGTTCCCGTTGCTGACACCCAACCCTTCGATAAGCCAGTGCACGCGCGCTAACCGGAAGCTGTTTTGTAAGGTGGTGTTTTGATACAGGAGTGCGTGGCACAACTCATGCTTCAAAGCACGAGCGGCATCTCGCTGCGGCTCCAGCAGCAGCGGGGATAGATAAATTACATCGCCAGTTTGCAGAGTAGCTCCCAAAACCTCCTGCGGATGGGAGCCTTGAAACGTGAGCATCCCGCGATTGAAGCGCTTCCAATCCGAGCAAACAATCACCTTCACCTTTCGTCCAAACTGGAGGTGGAGAGCTTGTTGGACTTCCTGGATAAGCCGATCCGTCTCGGCATACTGCGGGTTGGGAATGAGATCGGACGGGAAATACACTGTGCCCGCGGCGAATTGCCTTGAGGAATATCCGGGCTTGATTGGCGACCAGGGGAAGAGTGCTCCGAAGCCGAACTGCCAGAAGAGCAGCCCGGCAAGTCCGGCAATTAAGACACTAAGCATCCGCTTGGTATTCATACTTTTCTCAGTTCCCGAGCGCGTACAAATGTGCTGCCGAACAGCCGGACCTCCTTCGCAGCCGGACCGCGGACCTGAAAATCCAACCGGGTCTGCTCGTGACCGTTGGGGTGCTGCTCGCGCCACAGCTTCAGCAGTAGCGGCGGCATCTCCGACAGCACCACGCGTGTTTTATGGACCCGAGCATGACAAGCAGGACAGAGCGAGATCATCAGGTTGAGAACGGACTGTCCAGGTACACGGTGATGCACGGTGATCGACCGTTTGTCCCTTCCTGACGCTCCGCAGACCCGGCAGCAGTGTCCGTCGCGATCGAGAACTGCTTCCCGCAGACCGCCGAAGTGCGCTGCGTCCTGTCGGCGCAGCGTGTAGCAGGTCGCACACATGCCGTTTGCCAGGACACGTTGCCGTCCGCAGCGGCAGTGCAACACTCTTTGAGTTCACTTTCTCATGGCTTTACGCTTGGCTCCGCTCTTCCGATGTATCTATATATGGTGTCTCGCGTGACTTCAAACTCGCGAGCCAGCATTGTCTTCGATTCGCCGGCGGCCACCCGCCGAAGGAGATCGACTTCCTGGCTGGCAGTGAGCGAACGTTTTCGGCCAACGTAAGCGCCTCGTTTCTTAGCCAGGGCGATCCCCTCTCGCTGACGTTCCCGAATCAACTCCCGCTCAAACTGCGCAAATGCCCCCATGACACTTAGAAGCAGGTTGGCCATCGGTGAGTCATCCCCGGTGAAGGTCAGGCTCTCCTTGACGAACTGGACATGAACGCCACGGCCCGTCAGCTCAAGAACAAGCCGCCGTAGATCGTCGAGATTACGGCCGAGCCGGTCCATCGAGTGGCAAACCAGGGTGTCCCCTTCCCGGATGAAAGAAAGCAGGAATTCGAGCTGCGGCCGGTTGATGTCTTTGCCGGAAGCCTTATCTGTGAACGTTTTATCGAGATCGAGACCGTCGAGCTGGCGGACCGCGTTCTGATCGACCGCGCTTACGCGCACGTAGCCGATATACAGGCCCTTCCCTGCTTTCCGAACTGGCTTTGTAGAAATAGACTCTTTAGCTCGCGGCATCTGCTGTCAGAATACGCGACAAGCTGTGACCTTCAGCGATAAGTGGCGCTTGTTCTTCAGCGCTATTTGGCGGCCCGAAAGGTCTCTGGGCCGCAATCAACAGAGCTGCCGCGCACCCATCCGGGCCTGGAGGTTTTGAAATATTGCATTGATGAGTGACTCGGGCTGTTCGCGACAACTGAGGCTGGTTTTGCGTAAGGGAACAAAATATAAGCCGACTTGTAGGGACTTTGGCGCCTGTTCCACTCTTGTTGTCAGCCCCACTGGATCACAGCTGGTAGCCACGCCTCAACGTCCCATACCCTTAACGATCACGGGAAGAACACTGCTCGGGTTCTTCCGTTGCCAAATTCGTAGCAGCTCCTTGCTCATACGCCAGCAGATCCCCTGGTCGGCACTCGAGCACCTCGCACAGCCGTTCGAGCGTGCTGAAGCGAATGGCTTTGGCGCGTCCTGTTTTGAGCACGGACAGGTTTTGCGCCGTGATTCCGACTAGCTCTGCGAGCGTATTCAAGCGCATTTTTCGTCGTGCGAGCATGACATCAACGTTTACAACAATCGGCATTGGATTCTCCGTCAGACCGTGAGTTCATTTTCTTCCCGCATCTCCGCAGCCATCTCCATAAACCACGAGATCGCCACGATGATGAGCCCATTCACGATCATGCTGAGGTCCATACCCTGCGTGCTCCGGGAGTTGGGAACCATGAGCGGCAGGAGAGCATAGCCAAGCTTGACAATGCCCAGCGCCACACAGGCGAAGCCCCATCGACGAATCTGGCCGGCAGACTTCCTGGTGAAGATTTCGCCGTGGGAGTAGAAGCCGAGCAGACGAAAGAGCTGGAGGCTGCACAGGATAGCGATTCCCCAATACAGGACAAAAAAAACGGCTGCGATAAGGCGTTCGCGAGTGACAAGGCTATACACCTTGAATTCGACTCCGTTATAGGTATACCAAGCGGTTCCAATGCCCCAATTTGGGCCGTGCAAGAAGATCGGTCCTCTAGCGATAAGCCAGAGCATCCAGGCGCAACTGAGTATATAAAGCACGCACAGCACTCGCAGGAGGCTGCTGATCTTCTTGACCTTGGTAAGCATTGCTTCGTTTTCAGGTCGCATCGGTGATTGTCCCCTTGAGATTCCCACGCACTTAGTTATCTATCAGAAGAGCTCTCTTGTCAATATGTTTTTCCTGCTTATCAGTATGTTCGTATCGTTCAACGAGAGACGCAGAAGAAGGAACGACCGGCCTACGCTTTCGGAGCCAGCTCACATTCTCAATCGAATAAGCCAAGAACCGCGAAATTACAAACAGAGTCAGTAACGCTTCAATCTTGAAGCATCACTTCATATCACTCAGAAGCTGCGCCTTACGAAACATCCTCACTATCAGGTGACAACGAGATGACTTAAATAGCTCAGGATCGTTGCAGAATCGCCGAGTCACTCACTGACGATGCGAGCGAGAGTCCGATAAACCGTCGGGCGGGAAACAGAGAACAACTCCCCCAAGTCGCCGATCGAGTATTTTCCGGTTCCGTGCATGCGGAGAAGTTCCTTCTGCTGTTTGTCCGAAAGCTTTGGTCGCTTGCCCTTCAGTTTCCCCTTGGCGCGGGCGATCGCCATTCCCTCGCGCGTACGCAGTCTAATAAGGTCCGCTTCAAATTCAGCAAAGGTGGCAAGTATGTTGAAGAACATCTTGCCCATCGGATCGCCTGGGTCGTAGCGGCTTTGACCGAGAGCGAGTGTTACGCCACGAGCGGCGAGCTCATCGGCAATCGAGCGAGCGTCTGGAACGGAGCGGGCAAGCCGGTCCAACTTCGGAACAATCAGCGTATCGCCATGCCGAACGGCGGCAAGCGCCTGATTGAGACCGGGCCTGGCACGGTTTGTGCCGGTCAACCCGTGATCGAAGTAAATGCGGTCGGCAGCGACACCCAGATCAGCAAGTGCCGCACGCTGGGCGGCAAGGTCCTGCTTGTCGGTGGAGCATCGTGCATAGCCTACGAGGGTTTTGGGCATTTGAAAAGTGGCACGTTTGAGGGGCCGTATGTGAGACTATCACCGTACCAGGTAAATGAGACACGGATTGCCGGGTTTCGAGCGATCCCGTGACTGCTTCACAAGATGTCCGCTGAGGGATCGTCTTACGGACACGGTTCATAGCGTGGTCCAAGGGTGTCGGCTATGCACTTGGAAGATAAACCTCCGGCGTTGGCAGAACTCACCGACGCGCAGCGTGAGCGAGCGATGGCTCGCTTCCGCGTACTCCGTCCCCACACGGAGCGAGGAGTTCCGCTTCCAAGAACCGCACAAGCAGCAGGCGTAGGCTTACGAACTGCAGAACGATGGCTCGCGCGGTATCGTGCCGATGGTTTGCCTGGACTTGTACGGCAGACCCGCGAGGACCACGGACGCCGAAAGCTGCCAGCGGAAGCAGTGGAACTCATCGAAGGATTGTTTCTCAAGAAACCACGGCCTTCCGCCGCTGCTGTTCATCGCCGCATGCTCACGATGTGTAAAGAGCGAGAGTGGCCGTCGCTTTCCTACAGTAGCGTGTACGCCATCATCCGTCGGCTCGATCCGGCTTTGACCACTCTGGCTCACGAAGGTTTTGCTCGCTTCCGAGATCAGTTCGAGTTGGTGTATCGCCACCGCGCAAGCCACCCGAATGCAATCTGGCAAGGCGATCACACCCAACTCGACGTGCTTATTCGGGACGCAAGCGGCCAGGCAATCAGGCCGTGGCTGACCACGGTGATCGATGACCACTCTCGCGCTCTAGCCGGCTACTCGGTCTTCGTTGGTGCACCCTCGGCTTTCCAAACATCGCTTGCGCTCCGTCAGGCGATCTGGCGTAAAGCGGACCCGCTTTGGACCATGTGCGGCATCCCGGACGTGCTTTATGTCGATCACGGGAGCGACTTCACGAGCAAACATCTTGAGCAAGTCGCTGTAGACCTCCACTTCGAACTGGTCTACTCCACCATCGCCCGTCCTCAAGGGCGGGGCAAAATTGAGCGGTTGTTCGGTACCCTCAACACCGAATTGCTGCCTGAATTGTCCGGCCATCTCAAGCATGGCAAGCCGGCAAGCGAACCCAAACTGTCTTTAGCTGACCTGGACCGTGCTCTCGGCACCTTTCTGGTAGGCACCTATAACGCCCGAGCTCATCGCGAGATTCGCGTCGCACCGCAAGCCGCCTGGTCAGGCAACGGCTGGCTGCCACGCATGCCGAACTGTCTTGAGGATCTGGACCTGCTGCTGATCTCGGTAGCGAAAGCCCGCACTGTTCACCGCGACGGCATTCACTTCCAGGGCATCCGGTACATGGACCCCACCCTTGCCGCGTACGTGAAAGAGGCCGTGACGATTCGCTACGATCCTCGCGATGTTGCAGAGATTCGTGTCTTTCATCGCAACCGGTTCCTTTGCCGTGCTGTCAGCCCCGAGCATTGCGGCCAGGCAATCACGTTGAAGGACATCCAGACCGCACGCTCGACTCACCGCCGCGCACTGCGCGGGCAAATTAGGGAGCGCGTGACTCCGGTGGCAGAGTTCTTATCTCCACACATCGAGATCACAATGCCGCCTGCCTCACAGCCTCCGGTCACCAAACACCCTAAGGCCAAGCTTCATACCTACCGGGAGGATCTTAAATGAGAACGACCAAAGCGCCCCGCCGTGCAGAGCCTTTCATTGTCACCAAAGAACACCGCCGCTTTGCAGAGTTCGCAAATGTCGTACGCAAGGAGCGCTACATCGGCCTCTGCTACGGTCCTGCGGGAGTGGGCAAAACCCAGTCTGCGAGACGATACGCTCACTGGCAAACCGTTGAGCCGCTCCTGACTCGCTGGGGACCTCGCGACGAAGCGGATAAGAAGGTTTATGCAACGCTGGCTAGGTCACGCGTCCTTTTCTTCACCCCGGACGTGCGAGCCAACCTCGGTTCGCTTCGACACCAGATAGATGAACTGCTCGGCCACATCAACGTCTGCATCGACCAGCATCGGGGCAAAACGGAACGCACGTTGCCTTGGGAATACGTGGAATTGGCGGTCCTCGATGAGGCGGAGCGTCTCAACACTGCCGCCCTGGAATACCTGCGTGACGTCTTTGACCGTAACGATATCGGCCTAATCCTGATCGGCATGCCAGGAATCGAGAAGCGCATGTCCCGCTATCCTCAGCTCTATAGTCGGGTCGGCTTCGCCCATCACTACCGTCCACTGCTTGGGGACGAGCTATCCTTTGTACTCACACGGCACTGGCAAAAGCTCGGCTTGCAGCTCGACGGGGCGGACTTCACCGACGCTCAGGCCATTGCGAGCATCGCAAGGATTACAGGAGGGAACTTCAGGCTTCTACGTCGGCTCTTCCTGCAGATCGAACGCGTTCTACGCGTCAACGACCTGACCGTGATCACAGACGACGTAGTCAACGCAGCGCGAAGTACACTCGTCATTGGCGTCAGTTAGCCCTGAAGGAAGCCCGCCAGATAGCTCTGAAGATCACAGTCTGTTTAGCTATTATGCTACAGGTCATGGTGAAGGCTGAAGAGCCTAACGCAACACAAAAGCCCCGACACCCCCCGAAAGGCCAGCTCGTCGGCTATGTGCGAGTCAGCACCTTCGATCAAAACGAAAACCGGCAACTCGAAGGCGTACGAACGGATCGGGTGTTCCTGGATAAGGCTTCGGGCAAAGACGTAAACCGTCCGCAACTGGAACTCATGTTGAGCTTCGTGCGTGAGGGCGACACCATCGTGTGCCACTCGATGGACCGGCTCGGCCGCAACCTGGACGATTTGCGGAAGATGGTTCTTGGTCTGACTGCTAGGGGCGTTCATGTTCAGTTCGTCAAGGAAAGCTTGATCTTCACCGGCGAAGATTCTCCGATGGCGAATTTGCTGTTGAGCGTGATGGGTGCCTTCGCGCAGTTTGAACGTGAGTTGATCCGTGAGAGACAGCGAGAGGGAATCGAGCTGGCAAAGAAGGCCGGCGCGTACCGGGGCCGAAAACATTCGTTGACGATGGAGAGGGCTACGGAGCTGCGGCTGCGGCTCAGCAAAGGCGAAAACAAATCGTCTCTGGCGAGAGAGTTCGGAGTGGATCGCACGACAGTCTATCGTTATGCGAAGAGCACGAACGGAGGTCGAGCATGATGCATCCTGGTCTGGCCGCACTGACGCATTGGGATAGGGAAGAGTACGCGGCAGGCTACCGTGCTCGCTTTCCGACATCCCGGATTCTGACACGTCGCATCATTGTTGGCGTTGTGGCTGGGAAGATGCCGATACCGAAGTTCTGGAGTCAGCCCGCCATAGCAAAGCGCTGGCTGAAGGCCGGGAAGACCACTTCGAAAATACCTGGAGCAATCTCTTCGACTCGGGGGAAGAGGCGAGAGCCAACGGTATTCCGTTCGGAGAAGAACGGACGGAACCCTGGAAAGATGGCTGGATCGCAGTGGATATCAAGCTGGGGATGCTTGCGGAGCGAGAACAGTAGTGAAGAAGGGAACTCAGCGAGTGATGCACTGTCGATGTGGACGGGAGAAAATCCTTGCGCATGGTCTGTGTGCGACCTGCTATTCGCTCAAGCGACAGGATGAGGAACACTTTGGAGGGTTGCGGGAGGCAGTCCTAGAGCGCGACGGCTACCGTTGCCGCGTCTGTGACGCCTCGGGACGGGACAAGCGCTCGATCATCGTCCATCATCGGGTGCCCGGTCGGTCAGTCCTGAACCGGCTCTGTTGCATTAAGTCAAAAAGCGCTCAGTTGGAACAAGATGTGGACCCTGAGCCCTAACTCCACCACAACATAGGGCGTAAAAAGTTAATGCAACAGAGCCTTTCGTTGACCTGAAGTATCGGTGCGGTGGAGACTTCAGGTGCGAAGAGGTAAAGGATAGCAGTGTGCGCCGCGATGACCCAAAACCCAAAAACTAATCCGCTTTGAGGTTGAGAGATTTTGCTTGTGATGGTTCTCTGGAAGGACGAGAGGAGAGCCGGTCTATGGGCAAGAAGGGACACAGCGAA
>JAABUH010005109.1_pt1 | contig 10410 bp, 8 predicted proteins | sample 5559121 | NCBI WGS metagenome assembly JAABUH01 (sample SAMN10711871, study PRJNA513364) | rock metagenome | isolation source: Antarctica rocks | place: Antarctica: Victoria Land, Battleship Promontory nord | collected 2015-12-28 | reverse complement strand
CATGGGGATGGCTGACCCACCCGGAGGCGCTGTCCGACCTCGCGATGATCGTCTCCTGACCCCTCATGGGGATGGCTGACTCTCGCCATCGTGGTTGGGGAACGTCTCCTTGTCCGCCTCCTGACCCCTCATGGGGATGGCTGACTTCCGCGGCGCAATTTACCTGGGAACGACTCAGGCGCACTCCTGACCCCTCATGGGGATGGCTGACTATTAGATGGGATGACGGAGGCAGAGCACTCCGATGGCCTCCTGACCCCTCATGGGGATGGCTGACTCGCTTCCCAAGATCGCGGCGACGACGCCCGCGTCGCTCTCCTGACCCCTCATGGGGATGGCTGACCCGCCACGCCCTCGATCGTGGCGCCGGCCACGGCGTTCTCCTGACCCCTCATGGGGATGGCTGACCCTAGAAGGCGACGAAGGCCGCATTCTGGTTGTCTACCTCCTGACCCCTCATGGGGATGGCTGACCCGGCACGGCCGAACTAGGCGTGCCCTCCCCGAGCAACTCCTGACCCCTCATGGGGATGGCTGACCGTCGGATCGGCGCCTCCGGGCGCGCTGCCGGCCGACTCCTGACCCCTCATGGGGATGGCTGACCTTTTCGGCGTCAGCTCCGCCACGGCCAGTCTCTGCGTCTCCTGACCCCTCATGGGGATGGCTGACCCTCACACTTTCAATGAACTCGCCTGGCTCGCACTCGGAGCACGCGAGGCAAACCGACACTCAACGGAGGAAGTATCGCTCTGCGCGCTCGTGTAGCCAAGCACCAACGGGCCGCGTAGCCGGTCACAGCACCATCGAACCCGTGCGGTGATGGTCATGCGGTCGCTGCTGCAGCGTAGCGTTCGCGTCCGACTTGCAGAGCAGCGACACCGACACGTTGTGCCGGTTCTCCGCCAGCACCTGGAAGACCCTGTCGCCTTCCGCCGCCAGTCTGGCCAGGTCACGGTGCAGGCGCAGCAGCGTCGCTTCCGTCAGGTCGCCCCCGAACACCGAGTTCTGCTCCTGCACCAGGTAGCGAGACAGCAGCTTGTGGTAATGCCGGGTGCGTCGCGCCTGCACGTCGTAGGCGATCAGCACGTACATGGCTGCCTCACACGGATCGGGCGAAAGGCTTGTAGGCGCCGAGGCCCAGGACGTGGCGCTCCCATGCCAGCGCCTCGGCCCGCATCGCCGCCGCCAGCGAACGGCCGTCCCGGCCCGGCGCCTCCGTCTTGGTGGCCCAGAGCTGCAGCGTCGCCTGCCGTCCCGCCTCGCTGAGCCGGCAAACGCCTTCTTCTTGGTGGAACCAGCCCGTGTCCAACTGGTCGCGCAGCACGGCCTCGAAGATCAGCGTGTCGGTCAGCACCGGCTTGAACGGCTCCGACAGGTCGAGTGCGAGGGAATGCCGGGCCGCGTGCGGCGAGTGCAACACGGACAGGCATCCGTCCAAGTGAGTTTGCGCGATGGCGTGCCGCATCGCCCCGTAGCACAGGCCATTGAACCAGGAGAGCAAGCAGTTCACCGGATTGTTGGGCGGCCGGCGCATGCGTGGACCGAAGCGGAGCCGCTCATCGATCAGCGGCCACGCCTCGTAATACCAGGCACGGGCATTGCCCTCCGCCCCCATCAGCGCCTCGACCGTCCCAAACTCCGTCAGCTTCTGCTCCAGCTCCGTGATCGCCGCCGCCGGGGCACGCAGGGCGGCGTTGCCGCGGTAGGCCCGGTAGTTGAGGTTGGCACGAAGGTTACGCATGGTGCCCCGCACGATCCGCCGGGCAAGGTCGAGCCGCAGCACCGGGTCCAGCACGTGGCGGGCCTGGGCAAGGCGGACGGTGCCGGAGGCCGGGCTGCCCACAGACTCGAACGCGCCAGCCGCGTTGCCGTAATAGTCGAGCACCGTCAGCCGCACCCCTGCGCGCGCGAGCATCACCAGCACGGCCGTCGTCAGCCGGGCCTCCCCCGCAACCACGACATGACGCAGCGCGTGCACGGGGAAGCGGCGTGGCGCCTCGGCCTTGGGCCGCACCATCAGCGTGCCGCCATCGCGCTCCAGCGTGCAGTCGCGCGAGACGAACAGCGTGTCCATCATTCAGCTCCGCACAGGTGTCGATAGGAGCAGCGGGCGCAAAACGAGGTGAAGGGAACCTCGGGCGGGTCGGGCGCGTCGCGCAAGATCTCCAGCGCCTCGGCGGCGGCCACCATCTCGGCGATCAGGACCGGGCCGATAGGGATGGCGCGCTCGCGCTTGGCAGTCAGGATGTGCGCCGCGGCCTCCCAGGGCTCGCCCTGCGCGGCCCACAGCATCAGGGCGTAGAACGCGCCCTGCCGGCTGACGGCATCGGCCGCGCCGGAGCCCCCTTTGGCCTCGAACACCCGGCGCCTCTCCCAGTCGATGCGGTCCGGCGCCAGGCCAATCAGTCCGGCGACCGAGCGGTCCCGCGGGCGAGAAGCGTCGTGCAGCGCCAGGCCGCGCTGCATTCCCTCGTCCAGGTGGGCGTAGTCGATACGGTGCAGATGCAGCCAAGCCCTGCGCCGGCACAGGGCGAGGTGCTGGAACGCGAGCCCGGCGAGATCCGCCCGCTCCACGATGGCGGCGAACCTGCGCACGGCGTCCAGCAGCGGTTCGGATCCGGTCACACCAAACCAACTCCGCCGGCAGGAACCGCCGCTTCCTCGCCGGGAACCAGGCCCGACAGGCGGACCAACACGATGGCGGCCTCCAGACGACTGGCCAGCGCCGCCGAAGTGCCCGGTGCGGCCAACAACCCCTGCATGGCCCTGATCGCCTCCGGCGCAGCTTCGGCGACCGAGACCGTACGGCTTTGCCCGTCCGGCAGCAGCACTACGCGGGTTTTTGGAGCGAAAGTGGATTCTGCTCCGGCCAGCAGCGCGTGTAGGGGGCGGTCCAGCACCAGCGTCCAGCCTCCCTTCTCGTCGGCGAGCAGGGGAAAGGCGAGCAGGACGGGATAGCGGTCCAGAAAAGCCAGCGGCACCTTGCCGAGCAGCCGCCCGGGCTCCTTCACCGCGACGCTGGGCGCGATGTCGCGCAGGGTCTCGGCCTGCCGGACGAAGCGGCTCGTCCATTCCGCTCCGAAATGGACGTCCCCCGGCTTTCCCTGCACCGCACGCAGTAGGGCAGCCACCGTTCTGACCTTGCCGGGTGCGAGTTGGTGCAGCACGTCCTTCTGGCCCCTAGCATAGGAGGGACGCCGACGTTCCAGCGCATACCAGAACAGGCAGGCCGCCCAGGTGGCGCGTTGCGGCATGGCACGGAATTCGGCCGGCGGCGCATCGGCCTCCAGCAGGCCCGGGGGGGTCTCGAAGCGGGTTCGTGCCGACCGAAGCGCGAGCTCGAGAAAGCGCGACACCCTCATCGGCCTGTCCGGCGGCTCGCCCGCCAGTTCCAGCAGCAGCGTCCGCAGCCAGCCGCGACGGCCCTCTCGCGCCGGATCGCGCCGCACCACTACCAGTCCCGGCTCGTCGCCGCGCGCCACACGCCCGACGCGCTGCACGAAGGACCCGGCGTCATGCCCCGGGTCCATGACGATCATCCCAGCCCGGAAGGTCACGCCCATTTCGATCGCACTGGTCGTGAGCAGCACGTCGAAGCCGCGCGGGTCGGCGTTGCGGTCGGCGGTGAACAGCCCGTCCTGCCCACCGGTCGCGGCGTCGTCGATCGAGTTGACCGCAAGCCGGCGCGCCGGCGGGATGCCCAGCCCGTCGAACAACGCCGCCAGAGCGGCCCGGTGCGCGTGAAGCTCCGCCAGGCTGTCCAGGATCACCACCAGCTGCTTGCCGCGGGCAATGCAGGCGCGGATCTCCGCCTCGTGCGCCGCCAGCAGCGCCACCAGATCCGGCTCGGTCACGAAGCACAGCCGCACGTCGCCGTGCAGCACCCGCAGTCCGAGCGTGTCACCCGACGGGGGGTCTTCCACCACCGTCTCTGTAGCGACCGAGATGGCGTCCGCTGAAACGGCAAGCTCGGTCAGCACGGGCAGGATGCCGATGGGCGTCGCGGACAGGAAGGTGACCCGCGGCCCCGTGGCCACAAAGGCGCAAAGCCGCGCCACGAACGCGCACAGGCCGAAGCCGCGCGGGTCGATGGTGTGGAACTCATCGAACACGATGTGGTCGAAATACTGGTTGAGGGCGGCCGCACCGAACGGGTCTGCTCCCTGCCCGGCGGAGGCATAGCCGAGCAGCATCAATGCAACAGACTCGGGCGTGGCGACGATGAAGCGCGTGGTGTCGATCGCCTGCACCTGCAGCAGCCGCGCCCTCCAGGGGCGATAGTTTGGATTGATCGCCTGCTGGCGCACGCGCTCGTCCGAGGACCAGATGCCGACCGCATCCAGGACAGGCGGCGAAAGCTTGGCCATCGCGTCGGCGGCATCCTGCGCCAGGTTCTGCGCCAGGCGGCGGGTGGGCACGATGAACAGCACGCGCCGGCCCTCGGACGCGGCCTTGATGAAAGCGTGGCTCTTGCCCGCCCCGGTCGGGGCGGAGAAGACGCGCACCGGCGCCGGGTCGTGCAGGATGCGGTGCTGCAGCGGGGACAGCTCATCCGGCCCGCGTGGCACGGCATGCCGCGCTACGGTGATGCTGAGTGCAGCGGTCACGCGGCGAGCGCGGGAAAGGCCCGCCAGCCTGCCACCAGCTCCGCCGCCTGGGGGAGTGGAAGAGGTGGGGTGAGCTGAAGGTCGTGCAGGGCGTAGGTGGCCACGCGCAGGCCCTCCGCATGGCCGAACAGGGCGGCGGTGTGGGCGTTGAGCAGAACCCCCTCCACGATGTCGGGCTCCAGGCGCAGCAGGCCTCCCAGATGCCGCCCGGTCCGCACCACGATCTCCCCGCGTGATCGCCCCTCGGCCTGGGTGGCGAGGGCAAAGGGGTCGGCCCCGAACACGGCGCCGCGGAACACGATTCCGGGTGGCACCTCCTGGATGAAGAAGTAGGTCTTCAGGTTGCCGGTGCCGGTCGCATCCTGCACCGCCTTGGTCAGCCCGGCCTCATCGTCCAGGTTCAGCCGTTGGGCCAGGGGTGGCAGCAGGCGCGGCGCCTCGGCTCGAAACACGGAGGCCAGGAAGGGCAACGCGCCCAGGTGAGTGCGGTAGTCTTTCGGCGGCAGGGCCGGGCAAGGCGCCAGGCAGCCCAGGGCGGCGCCAAGGGCGAAGGAGATCTGGCGGTCTGTCAGGTAGCCCGGCTGCGTGGCGGTGCCGCCGGGCACAGCGAGCGAGTGGTAGTGGAACGGACTGAGCACCGTGGCCCGCACGCCCGTGACCTGGACGGCGGTACGGGGCATCAGCCGGCCTCCGCCTCGGCCGGGGCGGCGGCCTTGGGCTTGCCCTTCTTCGCCGCCCCGCTGCCCCCGGTCGCGAACCAGCTGTCGAAGAACCCGGCGACCTTGCCCTGCGTGTCGCGGTAGCGGGCCCGCATCGTGGCGTCGTCCGCCTCCACGCCGGTCACCAGGCTGGTCACGGCCTCTGCGGCCACGCTAGCTGGGACCTGCACCGGGTAGTCCGCAGCGAACACGGCGCCCAACGCGGCCACGGCCGAGGCGGCATCGGGCGGCGTGGCGGACAGGGCGCGCACCGCCTCGTAGGGGCTGGCGACGGCCCGCTCCATGCGGGCGCCGAACAGGCCCACCACATGGTTGCGGACGTTGACGCCGTAGATGGAGGTCTGCCCGCCGTAGGCCCCGGCCAAGCCGACGCAGAGCAGCAGGTGGTCCAGCGCCTCGGGCGGTAGGGTGCGGCCGTTGATTGTGAGTACCTGGAGCAGCAGCGTGCCGGGCAGGACGTAGTGGCGGGAGAACAGATTGACGGAGTTTTTCCCCTCCGCCGAGTCCCAGAGCGAGCCGTCCTCCGCGGCGCGGTTGTGGAAGGTCTCGTCGACGCAGGCGCCATACGGAGCCAGGCTGATTGCGTCGGAATACTGCACGCCCGCTTTCACCGGCAGGACGTATTTGCCGCGGTTGGCGGAGTCTCCGAACACGACAGTATTCAGGTCGTAGCCTTTTGACGCCGGGTCGTTGTCGGCGAACTCGGTGCGATTTAGCGCCATGGCGCCACCGGCTCCGAAAAAGCGCAGTACCTGCAGCCCGCGGCGGCGCTCGCCGTATTTGAACTTGTTGGCCACTGCACGGACACGTCGCACCTTGTCTACGGTAATGTCCGTCACCTCGGGATCGGTATTGCGAAAACTGGCGGGAGAGATCACCTCCCGCACGATCGGGATTGCCACAGCACCGAGGTTCTTCAGGGCCGGCTGCACGTAAAGCTTGTCACCGCTCCGGGCATGGTCGGCCAGGGCGCCAAGGCTGCCGAGGAACGGGTGGATAGCAGACAGGTCGGACATGAGGCTTCTCCTATGCGGTGGGGTCAGGCGGCCTGGTCGTCATCTTCCGTGGCCGGAAGACCGTTGCTGGCGTAGAGCTGGCGCGATGCTGTTTTGAAGCCATGCCGGTAGACAGCCAGGGCGACCCGGCGGTCCCGCGAGGCCGGCATTCCACCGTGAAAGGCGCCTTGCCACACGTCGTCCACGAAGACACGGGCAGCGGCTTCCACCACCTCCGCGAAGGAGCGACCTCCGCGAAGTTCCCGGCGGACGTACAGCCCGGCCCGGGCCACGTTCTTCTCCAGTTCGCCGGCGATGCCGGCAACAAGGCTTTCCGGCGAGGCCTGGCCCATGCGCTCCAACGCCTCCACGGTGTCCAGGGCGATGCGCAGGCCGAGTTCGACGCGGTTGTCGCCGTCGTCCCAGCGCGGGCTGCGCTGGACCCTGGCCATCGCCTTGCCGAAGTCGAGCAGCGCTGTATCGGAGGGTGTTGGCACGGAGTTCGTCTCCAGGAAGGTGAGGGCGAAGGAGCGGATGCGGGGCAGCTTGAGATCCTGGCCGACCTGCCCGAGCCGCCGCTCTGCCCTCGCCAGCGCATCGCAGGCGGCACCGAAGCGGGTATCCGGGTCACAGAGCCGCAGGGCGAGCTCGAGGCCGAAGCCGGTCATCTCGACCACAGCCTCGATCCCTTCCAGCCGGTCGATCAGGGGGCCGATCTGTTCCAGTCTGAACGCGTCGCCGCCGAGTAAGTGGATCAGGCTTGAGGGCAGGGTGTCGAAGGCGACGAACTCTGGCCGAAGCCTTGGCAGGCCGCGGAAGACGTGCACGGGGCGGCCGGTACGCAGCGCGGCGATGAACACCATGCGCGCGAATGCGATCTGGCCCGGTGCCGTGCCACTGCCCACCATTCGATCGGGCAGCTCTTCGAAGCGTGCAATGCGGGTTCGGCGCAGCGCCGCCTCCGCGTTGAGGAACAGCAGCTTGCTTCCGTCCACCTTGCTCCGCACCACGTCGGACAGTGCGAATTCCGCCGTGTCGGCGTCATTGCTGAACGGCAAGGCGCCGAACAGCCCGGCGGTTGTAGGCGAGGTGATAGCTAGCGGTACCCGACGCCCGCTGGCGGACTGGCCCGTCTTCTCGAACTGCAGGCGGCGCAGCTTGTGCTCGGCTTCCGCCACAGGCGAAACCAGGGTTTCCGAGGCCGCAGACCGGAAACTCTCGGGACGCCCTTCCCGCCCCGAGAATGCGCTGACGTTCACGCCGTATAGCCCGGTCTTGCCGTCGATCCGAGCCGTACGCGGCACGGGAGCGTTGGTAAAATGGCATCGCCCCTCCGCGTCCTCATGGGTCGCCACCACCAGGTGCCCGGCCATCAAGGCGCCGTAGTGTGCTTCGACCGCCTCCCGTAGACGCACGCCCGTACGGTCGATCTTGCTCGACAGCCCGGGCCTCCCATCGCGCCCTTCCAGCCACAGCGCCACCAACCCGCCCGGGCCGAGCAGGTCGCCGTGCAGCGCCTCGTCCTCCCGCGCCATCCCTGCCGCGAAGCCGGCCAGCAGAGCACGGCGCGTATCGGCAGGCAGTGTGTCGAGAAAGGGAGGCAAATCGGGAAGGGCTCCCGCCTCGCGCAGCAGGGTCCGCAACTCACTTTCCCGCACGGTCGCCGCAGGAATGCCCAGCCCGGCGGGCGGATCGGTGCAGCAGAGCACGGCACCCAGCAGCACGGCATCCCGGTGCGTGGCCGTGACGTGGTCCTCGTCGCCTGCCGTGCCGGACCAGAGCGGAACGAGTTGACCGGCATAGCTGTCCAGATCCGGGGTGCGTGGCAGGAAGCCAGCCGGGCGCAGGAAGGCGTCGATGGCCGGGCCATGCTGGCGCAGCGCATCCTTGCCGGCCCGCAGCACGCCTTCCCGCTCCCTGGCCTGCATCGCGATGACGCTGTCGCGCAGATCGGCCACCGTGCCTGGTGCGTCCAGCAGATCCACCTTGCCGCGTGCGTTGAACGAGATGCGGATGCGGGCGCCCAACTGGCCCGTCACCCGCCCTAGCGCCGACGCCACCACCAAGTCGAAGTCGGCGTCGGGGAGCACGACTAGCAGCCGACCGTCATGATGCAGCTCGATCATCGGCGGGAAGCCGTGACGGTCGAGGCAGGCAACGGAAAGGGCCGCCTGGAACGCGTCGAGCAGGAAGGGCGTGTGTGGGTCGCGCAACTCGATCGTTCGCCACCCGGCTCGGCGCACCGCATCCAGGGCCAGACCCTGAAAGGACGCGATCTCGTGCAGTGCGCCATCCACGCCGAAATGCGGGCGTCCTTCCGTCGGCCGCATCTTCAGGAAGGTGCCGTCTACCCGGTCGGCGAGGCGCACGTAGAGCCGGTCGTTCCAGTGCTCCCGCGGCACGCCGACGAGGCCCTGGAGCGCGGTTACCTCGACGCCGTTCACCAGCTCCAGCATGGCGCCGGGCGACAGCGACACGCCGTGACGGTCCAGGAATGCGTCGATGCCGAACCGCTCCATCAGCCTTGCCACAGCGAGGGCGTCGAGCGCGCCAGCCCGGGCCTCGCCGCGGCCGACCTCCAGCATCTTGTCGGCATCGTGCAGGAACGCCACCGCGGCCACAGCGGCCAGACGACGGCGTAGTTCCCCCTCCGGGCGGGAGGCAATCGCCGTCAGCTCCATCTCCGCAAAGATCAGGGCGCCACGCGTGACGCTCAGCACGTGGTCCAGCAGGGACACGTTGATGAACCCGGCATAGAGGGCGGACCGGGCGGTATCCGGCGACCAGCCGCCCTTCCCCGAGACCCGGGCCAACCTGGGGCCACGCGTGTCGATCCGCTGACCTGTTGCAATCTGTCCCCGCTTCTTCTCGTCGAGAGGTCCGTCTCCGCGGGTCAACTCCGCATCGGAAAACACCCTTGCGATGACGACCTGCTGGAGAAAATCGAGACAGATATCGTATGCGACGCGCATCGCCGTTCTCCTCAGGCCAGCGCCATCGGGCATCCAAAGCCGTAGCGCGTCTTCTCACCCAGCCCAGCTAGGAAGGCGTCACGCAGGTCAGCCGGGCTCCCGCGCAGCGTGAGCACCGCCGACAGTGCTGGCAGAATCAGGTCGCGCGTGCCCGATCGCCGCACTCGCACCAGGTGGGGAGCAGCGCCGTCTGTGGCCGCGGACAGCCGGTCCTGCTCCACCTGCAGCGATACGGGGCGGTGCAGCCGGCGCGACAGCCCGGTGGAGAAGGCGGCCGACAGATCGGCTCCCGCCAGGCTGCGCAGGTAGGATTTGCCCGGTCCCCGTTCGGACAGCAGGAAGGGACTGGCAAATGCGATGGCCAGGCTTTCCTGGTCCGGATGCAGTGGCACTGGAGCTGGACGGGCGACCGCGCCCGAGAAGTCCAGTTCATCACCATTGATGGAACGAATAGGAACGTGATGGCCGTCCAGCCGCAGCATGATTGCGCCGAGCGCCGGGTCGGGGGTGGACAGGGTGACCGCTTCGATCCGGATGGTACCCCCCTGGAAGCCTCGGCCGGAGGTGGCAAAGGTCCAAGGCGCCGCGCTTTCCCCCACCACCTGTTGTTCGGCCGCACCCGCGCGGTGCAACGCCGTCACCAAGGCAGCATGGACGGTGTCGAGGTATCGAAAGCGGGCGGGTCGAGCCAAGAGCAGCGTCAGACGCGGCATCGTGTTCCTCGCGTAGCAGGATTGGATCGGTTGGGTTAAAGCTGACTGATACAAGAAGATTGGCAAACACGAAATTTTTTCGGAGGTAGGACGTGTTCCAGATGTGTCCCTCATTGGCGTGCGAATTTCTTGCCCACTGGGTAGGCGGTGTCAGCTTGCCCGAACTCGGGCGCCTGCTCGGCTACACGCCACGCCGCTTGTCGGACCTGATCGAGGCAGGGCAATCGCGCCTGGAGAAGCGGACGCTGGGCTATGACCCTGCAGCAAAGCTGCACCATACGCTGGTTCCGACCAATCGCCTGGGGGGACCACAAACAGCGTCGTCTGTCATCACAGTGCTACAGGCAGCCCGACTGTGGAACGACAGGAAAGGTCAGGATCTGCTCTGCCCGATCGAAGACACCC
>JAABUH010005107.1_pt1 | contig 10412 bp, 7 predicted proteins | sample 5559121 | NCBI WGS metagenome assembly JAABUH01 (sample SAMN10711871, study PRJNA513364) | rock metagenome | isolation source: Antarctica rocks | place: Antarctica: Victoria Land, Battleship Promontory nord | collected 2015-12-28 | reverse complement strand
GCTAGGAATAAGGCTCTACGCTAGGACCCCGCGTTTATTAATATTAATTTTAGTAAATTAATAAGATTTTATATCTATAGCGACGTTACTTATAGTATTTATATAGTAGTATAATATATCGAATAGCTAGTAATAGGATTCACCTGTACGTAGTACTCTTTGAATCAACTCACCTTGCATGCCATCCTTGTGAAAGTGAACAGAACTTTCCCTTCGATACTCCAAACGATCGAAATAGACTTCGCTTCAATATTTCGTCACTACCTACTTACTTATCTACAGTGATCCGAATGACAAGGACGAGGGTATTCAGGTCACGATTCCCGGCGTACGTGTCGGAATCTTAAAGCACCAGCTTATCGGAGCATACTTCATGATTAAGCAGCAGAGATCTAATTGCCCAGGTGGGTACTGCAGTGACGAGATGGGATATGGGAAGGTATTGTTATCCAACCTCCGATACATAATACCGACTGATTGACTGTGTGAAACCAGACCATTATGTGTCTTCTGAAAGAGTGTGCCAGAGCGCTGGAGCGATGAGAAGGGAATCAGGGCAGTTTCAGTCCCTCTTGCTGCTTGTAAGAAACCCATGGAAAAACGTGCTATTGAGCTATTCTGGTATTAATTCATGTGGCAGCAATCTTCACCGTGGTCATACCATGCAGCAGTTACAGAGCGAGGATCTGTCGACATTATTCCAACCTAAGCCGCATTGTCGACATTCACATTCTCCACAAGATTGCCAAATCTCCAACGAGAAATCTCGATCGTGCGAAAAGACGGACGAGGTCGTCTATCCTACCACTAGGGCCAAAATGCTCCAGTTGAGATCAGCTGGGAGTACGAAAATGCAATTTGTCACAACTTCCGAGCCACCATCCCAGCAACCATCAATGATCACCAAAATGCGACCATTGAAAAGTTTCAATTGAGAGAGCTTGACTCCACGATACAGGTGCTAACCAACGGCAGCAAAAAATCGGTAAGAAGCTCTCCTCATCCCCGATCCGATGATCACTAAGAATTCTTGCAGATCGAGTCATACAATCTCTTCGTCGGACAGCCAGTCACAGTATCTTCTCAGTTGCAACGATGGGTAATCCGTCAGAATGCGAATGAGCACGTTGTCGCAGGATTTCCCAGGTTGGAGTCTGGTAGTGTCCTTGAGACAATGCTGCGAAAATGTGCCCCGGGCCAGCTCGAAAGCCCCAAGAACTTTCTCGATGCTTGTCATGGGATACCATTTCCCTGCACCATTCCGCTTTCTTGATGAACGCAATTATGAAGTCTTCAGGATGGGGGACTTGAAACGAGACATACAGTACCAGTAAATGACCTCGACCTCGACATGAGCCAGCTTCAACGGATCCTATGCCTTTGACTCCATACCCATATTGACAACCGAGCGCGAATCTGACCAGACATTCGTCATTCGTCTGAAGCTCCGTTGCAGTTTGCAACTGCAGGGAAGGCCGAGTTATGACGTTCGTCCCAAGGGTAGAAATATCGAAGTTGTGTGCAAAGTCTACGCCAGAGCATCAACGACCCTACCGCCTCATAGACCAGGGACGCAGGTAAAGTTCAAAGTCCAGCTCAGGATTTTTCCCGAGAACATACCATTCCATGGCAAGCTATTGCAAAACCAAACCCCGTCGACTTCAACGATTGCTAAAAGTTCAAATTCAAATTCCATTCTACAGCCCAGCACGAATCCGAGCGGACTTTCCTCATACGTCTGAATCTCCGAATTACAGCTTCACAGACTCTGCCCCCCTTTGAACCGGGTACCTAGGTGATTCTGGAGGTTCAATTGAATTTATTCTCCCACAAAATAAAGTCCTACGGCAAGGTCATCACATCGCCACAGACTGGAGATGAATATGACACGACAATACTTGTGACTAGAAGCGGAGGAGGCAGAAACTTTGCCTTCGAGGGTCACAAAGGCCTTTTCCACTTTGTTTCATTGGGTGCGTCGAGCAAGCAAATGGTCAGTTCAATCAAGCGTGCAATGTACTAGTACAGGGGCTGTGGCTACAACGCAACAACTGCCTCAAGAAAATGCTTCTCGCCCATCATTCACCACCGGTTACCTATGACAGGGAGAAGACCAAATCGTGGCCCTGCCGCGAACCAATAGGATCAAAAATGACGAATCTCAGGTGTACGAACTCATCTACAAGAGCTGTCGCACGGAAGGCGTTTCGTGGATCATCAACCAGATCACATACTACATGCTGAAAAGGGTGATTTACAAAGTACGCTGGGCCGATGACGAAGCAATTTTCGCCCACAGGAGAGGACCTGAATAATATTACATTGCATATGATGACTCGTTCAATGCCTTTATCAAGGCGAATAAGCTCCCGCAGAGCGCGTTACCCGAGAGTATCTCAAGAAATTTCGCCAAAAGTACTTGGAGGACGCCATGTACTATGAGCTAGCACTGATGGAGCGATGTTGAGAGTCCTTGGGAGAAAAGTAGAAAGACGGGAAATCAACGACAGCTGTGTCGTCTTCCTTGTCACAGCAGCCAGCAACATGCTGGAGAGTCTAAGAGACCCGCTGGTTGCGTCGTTACCACATTTCTTGTGGAATTGGCTGCAGACATCGATGCCCAGAGATTGGTGACGGAATTAATCCAGCGAGGCGAGAGTACGGAGGGAATTATCGTATCATGCCCGACGCCTACGAGCAATTTTACAGCGCCTTGCATCTGACAACTTCATCTCGCGAAGCAAAGCACACGATCAATGAACAAATACGGAACATGAAGACAGAGACGGTTGAGATCTTGGAGTGCTTGAAGTCATGGTATCGCGTTGCTGAGTTCAAAGAAGATTTGCACTTCATGGTTGCTTCAGAGCAGCAAGCAGAGCGAGGAGCAGTAGAACCAGACCAGTAGGATCGTATGTAGAAAAGGATTGAGAGTTATTGTTTGGTCGTGAATTTGGCTGCAGAGCCATAAGCGAAGCTGAAAGCGGCGGGAATAGGACAATAGGATCGTATATCGAAAGAAGTTTGACCCCTTGATTAATCATGAATGTGGCTAAGAGGATTGAAATACAACTGCGACATTGTAGTGACGATGAGGAGAATCTGGAGTGGTAGGGCGTCTACGCAGGTGAAAACCAATATGACAATGGCATCCCCAGTCAAAATTATGGGAGAGACCTGGAAGGCTCACCAGAAGAAAAATCTGAGGGTAGGGTGATTCGAGTCCCATGAGAGCCGTGGTTGGAGACGACCTCTTCGTTCGCACTTGAAGAAGAAATTGTTGTAGTGGTGTATGTGACCCTTCTCTGTCGACTTGGAGTTCTGAATTACCATAGTCCCCTCTTACTCCCTTTAACGTCTGGACTGATGGACCTCAACATCAGCTGCGCAACAGTAGCGCCAGAGCCGAATGCTGTAATGAAAAAGTTTCATTATTCAAACGCCTCGTTTTAGCTCATTTGGTGGTGATGTATGTTAGCCATTCAACCAAAGTCTGCCCATGATCCCTTAGTCCAGTCAACGTTGTTGAGCCAGTTGAGCCAATCAGTGTCATCTTCAAAGGGGAGATCCGAAATTGGATTCGGATTCCCCGTCGACACAGACTGCATTTGACTGTCCACTACGAGAGGCTTCAGAATCTGATCCAGGATGTGGCTAATGACCTTATGCATATGACCGCAGAGTGTATACGTTTCGTCCGTTGGGCGAGCCCATTCCAAACAGCTGAGGAAGACACTCAGCTTTTGGATGACCTCGGATCGCGGCAATAAGACCTGAGGGCTTGATGAGGGGCTTTTTGCCTTCAGCAATTCCACCGAGAGTGTACCTGCAGCCGGAACTCCATACATCGTGAACTTAAGTGTGTTAGCGGTCAACGAAGTGCGTGTCGGCGAGTTTCAAATACAGTGCTCACCATAAAACCAAAGCGCCACTGGAAGTCTACCAGCCAGTCCCTTTTAGCCCACAATGCTAAGACATCGTCGAGTATTTGGAGAGCTAATTCTACTAGACGCTGGCCACTGGCCTGTGTGCGAGAGATAGAGAGCCTTTCAAGAAGAAACAAGCAGTGAAGATAGATCAAGTGAAGGCCTACCTGTCGGGGATATATATGGGCTGTCGTGGGAACAGGACTCTGAGGGTCGTGTCGGATTGCGTCTGGCATGCCAGCATAAATGTCCTCACAGCGCTGAGAGATACGAGAACATCGCTCTTCAGTCTCTGTTCCTTTTGGCACTGGATATACCGAGTCCAGAAACAGTTCTGCGCAATCATTAGAGATCCACAATGAAATCTCAAGGACCTCTTCCCGAACTAGGCTCATCAAAAGTAAGGCACGAGCCCATGTTGATGGATAGATTATGCTGTCAGTGTTCCAACCCCGAGAATCAAGCTTGTTTCTGAGATTAGCCAAGTCAGGTTCATCGGCCATCAGCTGCTCATCGCTGAGATCTAGGGGAAGACGGCAAGTGCTATACCGCCGCCCCAAAAGCGGAGGTCTTCCAGTCAATGACGATACGGTCTTGTCATGTACAAAGACTCCGGCAAATTGTCTTTTGCGAAGCTCGGACATCATGAATGTGGCAGAATTGCTTTCATCTATTTCTCTATGCAGACCAAGAGCCGTGACACTCGAGCAAAGGCTTCCGTGTCTCTTCCATAAGAGGTAACCTTGCCGCCGTCATTAGCGGATCATTCGCGGACGTGTGCTTCACTCACTTGTCTTTCCTGTCTCGCAATATGTCTGCAATGTAGTGGAAAACTGTAATAGATCAACAGTCAGGTCGCTGACATTGTCGGCATGATCGCAGAGGACTAGGCAGGACTCCACGAGGTCTCTCATACTGGAAGCAAATTTCTTCCTGTCGTTCCGGTTATCGTTCCGCGTTGTTGCAAATAGCGGATCCCAGTCCGGTAAAGAAATGGCAGACAAGCCAAAGATGGCAAGCAATACTCCGATCATCTCCCACCGAAGGTGAGGTCCTGTGAAGGAATTTACCCACTCGTGGCGATTTTTTGGGGGCTCGGTCCCAAGAAGGGACCAGCCATTACGGCACAACTTCTCGGAGGCGATTGCAAGCTTAGAGGCTTCCCTGGGCTCTTGAAGATAAGTCCCCCAGGTGTCCCACAAAGAACGATGGGCTTGCTTAATCGTTGGAATGTGGGATGTAATGTCGTCAAAGACGGTATATCTATCCAAGAGCATTGTAGAAATCTGCTGAGATGGAAATGAATTCAATATAAACATTCCCATTCTCATGGCAGCGCGACTCAGAGTGTGACGGCCAACGTTGTGAGGTAGACTTATATGGTGGGTCAAGGAAGAAACTCCGGCATTGTTGGAATGTTTGTGATAGCCTTTGCAGGGATCTAGGCTATCCATGTCGAGCTCACTCTGATTCTCTAGGAAAATAGCAGAATAGGCCGTTGGACCAAGGAAACCATTAGGACATTTCTCGACATATGAAGATCCAGCTGCGAAGAAGTCATAGCTGTCTGGGTATACCAAGTCTAATGGCAGGTTCCCTTTAGGATCAAATACGGCCTTCGTAGCCCCGGGCCTAGGGGTCGATATCTTACTTGGTGATGGTTCATACCTGCACTCGTCTGTCCTCTTTCGACGCTTGCAGCGCCCGCAACATGGTGCATTGTGGTCACATCGTAATTTAGACCTCCTACAAGGTTCGCACGCTTGCTCCTTACCATTCCGTCGTTTTGGAAATGCAACTGTAGAGGTAGACATGTTCCAAATAGTCACGAGACGGTCACGTAATAGAGCTGCAAGTGATCCATGGACATGATGCTAGTCTCCTCGAAACGATATCCATTTCTAGGGCGTAGAAGACCGAAGGAACATCGTCGTAGAACATATTCCGCTGACTTTGCGGCATAACCAAACTTTGTGACTATCTCAAGATCAGAGTACCTTGTGATTCCGTGGATTGTGGTCCGTGAACTTGTCGGCTCTCGGAATGACGGTGACGGAATCGGGCATCGGTGCTCGGACTGCCAAGACTTCATTCCGTATCGGCAACCCTTCCCCAAATGAGCATTAGTGTATGAATCACAGTGCTTACGGAGCCATAGTGACTCCGAATAATAATAACCCTTGACCGTTGCGATGAAACTGCATTGCTAGCACTGCCCGTTCAATTGCACGCAGGGTTCTCGTAGTCCCTCTAAAAAGGCGGTTGGCGGTGTATTACGAATCCAATCATGGAACCCCTTTCGGAATGATGAATCACGTCGGAGTAGTTGTGTGCATTGGTTGTTGCCTGGAGTCATACGCGTGCTTGTGCGACTTCAATTCGTGTATATAAGTGGCCTCAGGCTCCCCAATGGATCGTATTCTTCATTCACTGCAATCAAGCCTTCCAAGCATCAGCTTCATAGTCCACTGAACAAAGCAAAAGCCAATTCCACTTGCGATTTTCCAATCTTTCACCAGACCAACATCAACCAATTCCAGTACTCCTTCAATCACCTCGCCTTCACAATGCCTTCCGGATTCGCAGCCTTCCGACACGATCCCACCACCGCTCCTCGCTACATCGATAGATCGAGCACCTCCACCTCAGAGCAATCACAGCGATACCGCGACTCAGCCTCAGGACCAAAAGAAGGTGCCAAGCTGTCCAAGTACCAATACCCAACCGAGAGAGGTATGTAACGGTCTCCATGACCCTTGGACCAATGCAATGCAATGCTAATATAAATTCAAAGACCCTAAACCGAAAAAGCAATCGAACCCAAAGGTCGAGGGGGAATTTCAGAAGCTGTGAGGGCGACGTGACAATCAACAAGGCGTTGGCTTGGACTTGAATCTTGAGAAAGCGCATACTGAGACAGATGGAGGGACCTTCAAAAAAGAAGCATTGGGCTCGGAAGATTTCCAGAGCAAGCAGCAATGAGTTTCACACGGCTAAAGCGGGATGAACTTGAAACTCTTGAGATTTGATAGTTGCAGAGGATCAATGGGAGGAGAGGATAGTCAGATAGAGGTCTTAATAGATCAGAATTGAAAGGTCGCTTATCAAATTGCAAGCTGAAAACTTCTCACTTTAGGAGATTCATACATTGACCTCTATCTCTGGCAAATTTGAGATTTCTTTTTTTCAGATTTTATCTTCTCAAAAATGCTTGCGGGGCAGTAACAGGAAATGAGTATCAGTTGCGGTACTAATCTTAACGCGACTCTGTAGATATGATACCTGCATGATAACATATTTTCTTCATGAATAGTATTCAGATGACAAACGACTCCTTTCAAAGCCGAAGTCCTCCGAAAAGGCTACTCTAGCGTTCCTTCCGAGCTGCCGAAGGAAGCTAGAGTAGCAATGAATAATATTTACAGAATCGAAAAGTTGAGGCGCTCTAACCCCCATGCTGTGCAGCCCAATGGAATCCGGCATTGCAGTCGATTGTTGTTATCCCAGAAATCATCCCAGGCGTGCACATTGTCGTCGCAGGGGCGGCCTGCTGTTGCGCCAACCGCTCCTGCGCAACGACTGAAGAGTCCGATCTCGCTGCGTTGGGATCGAAATTCACTTCGACAGTATTGCCATCGTTCGTAACTGCAGCACCAGGAGCCGGAGTGATCGCTGGCGGAGCTACTGCGACTGCAGCGGCTTGTTGCGAGGCAGCAATGACCGAAGCGACTGAGGCGGCAGAGGCCTTTGAAGCTGAACGAAAGGCATCTCCTGAATCAGGCGTTAGTCATGTCATTGGGCATTCGAAGGAAAGGGCAGGGTTTACGTTGAGGAGTGTCGAACACCAAATTGTGCATTTGACGAGCCTCGATGAGTGGGCTTGCGAAGGACCGCGCTGCAAGAACGAATAGAGCGGCGAGGATGGTGATGCGATACATGTTGATGGATTGGTATCTAGGTGGAAACGTCTGACCCTTCTTGAGAAGCTGTCTGAGAAGCTTGGGTCACTCAAGAACAAGCGTGTGGGATGACGTGGGTTATATTTTCAACATTTAATGGTTGGCTGCTGGTAATGCTTGTCGATCGCTCGCTACTCTTGAGGATGTAGAGTGATAGGGCGGGAAAGAGGAAGAGAGGCGGATATATATAAAAGTGCGGAAAGGATGGGAATCCTGGACGGCTGGGGTACTGACAGTGAAAAGCTTTCTGGGACGGCATAGAATTCTACGAGCTTACCCACAGACTATAGCCCGTGCTTAAGGATCTCTCCGCCCACTTATGTGGTCTGAGCTTGAAACGCTCTTAACGGGGGTTTCGCTGCAGGACAAGCTACTAGATCCCTGCCGAATACGAGACTGGACGTCACCCGGCAAGTGGAAAAAGGGACAAGCTTGAATTGTTCACGAGGAACAATTGTAGGTGACCTTGTGGAATGAGCGCTCATCGTGCCATTCGTACGGGAAGTTGGTACTGAAACACTTGGCATTCAGGCACCTCACAGACGCATTACCTGCAGGGGAGATCTGCAGTAGCGTATCTCCGCATTACGGGCGTACTTTGGTAGGGGACTGGAATAAGACTAATTTCAGAAGCGTGCGAGTGGATCGAGGGCATTGCAATGTGGGGTAAGTGGGGAGTCTCGATGACAACTGGATGTTCTGTGTCCAACGAGAAGGATAATTGCGTCGGATGTCCTTAGTGGAAGTCTTCCAAAGCCACATCGCATATTCGCAGAAGCCTCTGCATGCAAGTGACGTTTGCCGCAAGGCACGGGTCGGCTTTATAGGCTGGTCATCGAGCACCGCTGCAAGCAATTGATGCATTGCGCCAGGCTCCCGATGGCAGTGGCGGCTGCCATCACGGAGCGTCGTCCTCTTGCGAACTGTCTCGCGCGTTTGATCGCGTATCGCTTACGTCACTAGTGGCCTTTTTTGGTCAAGCGAACGTCAAACGCACATTGTTTCGGAGGGTTGCCGCTAGTGAAAGCCTTGGTTTGACGAATCAAAGCTTCGTCTGCGAATCACTGTACTCAATGAATGTACGAATGGGCCTCTCAAATTGCAGCGTATGCCTTGTGACGCAGGAAGAACCAGGTACGGGGTATTTCCCCGGTGTGAACAGGAAAAGTGGGGAGAATTCACCGTCATCAACTTTCGCAGAATTGGAAAGCGGGTGACCAGGAACTCTCCTAGGCTTATCATTATCCCTCAGCCGGGTAGAAGGTCTGGCTTTACCGCACTTAGATTGTCAGTACTAAACAAGCCAGAAGATGGGTGTAGACATATTCCGGAACTCATGGACTTGTGTTAGCTGCATCATGGCATGAGTGGCTTGAAATAGAATTTAGATAGAGTTGTCGCATTGACCAGCGTTTTACACCTATCGTAGCGCCTTAGGAAGACAGGGCTTTACAAAAAATGGTCGGCTTCCTGTTTGTTTCTCCGAGCAACTGAGCATTATCGTTCGCATTCTATCTTCTTCAGACACTGAATCCACTGTCACTGTCTTTTACGCGGCCATCACCATGGCGGAAACACCAGGCAAGATGTATGCACTTGCGATATTCTTAACCTTATTAGCTATGGTAGCAATTGGGCTCCGCTTCTATACCAGGCACATTAAAAAGGCACAATACTCATACGACGATTATATGATCTTGCCAGCAATGGTATGTAATTTGCATCCTCCGTCAGGCTTCTTTGTTCTTGGAGATTGACATTCTCAGCTGTTCACTATCGGCACGGCGATTTGTATGATCGTGGGGACAGCCCTGGGAGACATGGCACGACACACTCTGGTTGATGACACCGGATATCCTATATTTACCCACCGTACAGTTGTGTTTGAGCAAATTATCTTTGCTTCCGCATTGACGCAGACCTTAACGTTTGGTTTTACGAAACTGACGGTGCTCCTGCTGTACAAAAGGGTCTTTACCGGCGAAATTTTCAGAAAGACTGTATGGGTCGGGTACGCAATTGTCTTCTCTTGGACCGTCGGATTCTTCTTTGCCATGCTGCTCCAATGCTGGCCAATCTCAATCAACTGGACTGGCTTCGGGGGAGATACAGATTATTGTGTCGATAGTAACATCATGCTTGTAGCCCATGCCTGGTCAGACGTTTTCACAGACGTGGCAATCCTTGCGATGCCGCTTCCCTGCATCTGGGGTCTACAAATGAAGACAAAGCACAAGATCGGTGTAAGCGCCATATTCCTCCTCGGATTGTTGACTGTTGGGGCGGGAGCCGCAAGGCTAGTTGTCTTCCGGAACGTGGAGCATGCGACAAATTCCGGCGCCGTAGACGTGACTTATATTCTTACACCCACAGTTTATTGGCCAATGGTTGAGTCGTCCTTGGGTGTTGTGGGAGCTTGCCTACCTTTGCTACGGCCACTCTTCACAGGTGCCACCTCGAAGGGCTTCGTTAGGAATCTTCGCAAGGTCCATTTCCCCACCCTCACCTACCATGACCCGAACTCCTC
>JAABUH010005105.1_pt1 | contig 10415 bp, 16 predicted proteins | sample 5559121 | NCBI WGS metagenome assembly JAABUH01 (sample SAMN10711871, study PRJNA513364) | rock metagenome | isolation source: Antarctica rocks | place: Antarctica: Victoria Land, Battleship Promontory nord | collected 2015-12-28 | reverse complement strand
GCAGTAATATGACAAATGGCCACAATGGCCGCCTGCAACACAAAGGAGCTGGCAAGCTTGCTGCTCCGCAGGGATATTAACTTGGGCCCCTGAGAGGAAGAGGCAACAAAGTGTGTACGCACAACGTCCGAGACACTTGCCATCAGCCGCGGTCCACACATGCTCCTAAAGGACTGCTAGAAGGTTACTGTGCAGCACATGCGTGGCACACATGCAAAACCAGTGCTGTGGGAGGCAGAGCGCACAAGATCGCAAAGAGAAAAGCGGGGGGGCTGATGATACTTGATTTTTTTTACAAAATCCCAAGCAGTTGACAAGTGATGGCATTTGGACGGCAATGTGCACCTAAAAACATTCAACCCCTCACCATACCACCCTACCCACGCATAAACATCCTTTGTGTGCCATGCATCGCCATGTGCACTACGCCCAAGCCTCTACTGTGGCTGCTGCGCAGCTGGCAATGAATTCACGCCAAGCCTTACCAGCAGTGTGATCAGGCATCGCTTCTAGGCGGCCACGAACCAGCATTGACTGTCCACGTGCCATTGCGGCTGTCAGTGTGCTCGTCAAGCAAGCTGCCAATGATGTAGATGTCCCCGCGCAGAGAGTCACCGGCTTGGATGCTCGCCTCAATGTTCTCTTGGAGCGCTTCCACCAGCGCGGCAGCCGACCTCTTGGTTATTCCGGTGGCATGTATGCGACAGCTGGTACACCTCCTCACCTCAAACCCGCCCAGCCACTCGGACGTGCCATCCCAGCACTCGCACCCCGACCAGCCAGCGCCGACGTGGAGGATGCCATCGTCCCGCGCCAGGCGCATGCCGTGCATGATCGCCTGGTACGCGTCAGCGGCTTGCACCAGCGCAACCGCATCCTCCTCCATGTCGGCGTTGTGCACGACGTGCTGCACGAGGTGCTCCCACGCAGTCGCGACCCAAGCGGTGACGAGGGAGAGCATGCTTGGCGCGGCGGCATCCGGAGACTCGACTCTGTACAATACCTGCCGCTGGTGGCCGTCGTGCGAGATTCTCCCCACAGCCTCGGACAGGCGCGCACGCTCAGCCAGTGTGCGCACAGGAACAGTGAGGTTCAAAACATGCAACCTGCATGCATTTTCCCTACCTCAAAGTTATTCTCTGCCATGCTGCCGCACCCTTCTACACGTGACGTGAAGGGCAGCCCAGGCTCAGGCTGCTGGCAGGCCTTGGAAACATGGGACGCACCTCAGAGGTGCGGCGCCTTTGTCTCTCAGCATCAGCCACCACAAAACGCGGCAGCACAGCAGCAAAGCCGCCGGTCTGGTAAACTGGCCGTACACCTGCAACAACGAAAGATATGTACGTCACGCTGCTGCACAACCTGTGCTTGTATTGACTTGCTTGCCAGGGCAGGCGGTCTGTGTCAGAAGCTCCGCACAGCATGCGCTGTAGCACATGCGGACCAGTGCAATATGGAGTTGCACATCACGGAGCAACATGAAATGGAGTATCCGGCATAAACAACCGCAGGCTTTTTTAGAGCAGGGGCGGCCGTGTAATACCAGCTTTTGCTTGTGAAGCAGGTGGCACTCTGGCAGCTGCTCCCAAGGTCAGGAGCAGCAAAGCGGCAAGGCCTCCGCACTGTTGCCTGGCAGCGGACCAGTCATTCAGTGGTGATCCTCTTCCATGCGTTTCAAGAAAATGTGTATACGACACCGCTGTTCAGCGAGGTGCTGAAACTTTTCCAGGCCTGCTCTGATGCTACAGCACACTACCAAGGCGATGCTGATCGGTGGTGCAGCCAAACAAGCGCCGCACCGCACGCCTGCCCAGCTCATAAGGGCGCGCGCGGCCTGGCCCATCAGAACTCACTGCGTTGTACAACGAAAGCGGGAGCAAGCTTGGTGCTTCTCGCTCATCAACGATATGAAAATTGCCGCAGCGCAGGATGTACAGACTGAAGTTGGCTTTGCAGGTGCTGTTTGTCAATGTCTTTCAAAGGACCGATCAGGTAGGCCGGAGGAGCACCTTGCTACTCATCTTGAGGGTTAGGTTAGATGGCGGGATGCATGCACGACACGGAGCAACTAGTAGGACCCATCATCCTAGCCAGGATGATGGAGCTTAAGCTTGCCACATACAAAGCTTTGTAAGATATGTGAGAATGCGCATAACGGCCCTCTCACACAGACGCCAGAGCACCACCTCCGTGCGCACAGCAATGACATCAGTGTTATGTTGGCTGTAAAGTACCAGGCGTGCTTTCAGTTTAAAGCATTGCTAAAGTGGGCTGGGGCGCTGAAGCAACCTTCTCTACACGTCCATGGACTGCACTTCAGCTCGCCATGCTGAGAATGCTATCGCATATATGGCAAAATGCATGCTGCAGGAACCTGCACATCTCAACGACCGGACATCGTAAAATGGCCGGCGCAAATCCGCCGCAGGGCGGGACTCAGCCTCAAAGCTGTTTGCACACAGCCACGATATGTGGCCTCCGGACACACATGTGTGACAGACCATGGTGCAGGATGCTAAGCAGCCTGTGCACACAAGCGCCCAACTGGCACGGTCAGTAGGACGAATGGCAAGCAGAGTAACAATCACACACGCCAGGCCTGCATCAGCGGGCCGAAACCTTTCACATGCATCCCTTCCTGAGACCTTCCTGGAAAGAAAAGACCTTCGCATGCAAGCCCAAAGCAGGCAGGGCTAATGTGCTGTGAGCCTCCACGCCTGCTCGACGTCGCGCCTCACCGCCATGGACACGGCGGTTACGCGCGTCGTGGTATTTGCCATGGGGCCTGCGGCGCGCGCGCCCAAGCCCGTCTGGTCGTGCGGCGGCGCGTCCCTGGCGTGCGTCTCTGAGTACAAGTGCTTGGGCGTGATGTTTCCGGCTGAGCAGGGCCTTGCCGCCGGGTTCCTTCACCTGCGCGGGCGCCTGCATGACACTGGGGTGCTGTGGCAGCGGCAGTTTGCTGAGTTGGGTGACGGGCTGTCCTTGGAGCTCATGCGCCAGCTAGATCTCCAGGCCGTCCCGCCCGCGGGGTCGCATGCCTGCGAGGTGTGGGGTGTACGCATCTGCCAGGCCGCGCAAAACAAGCCCGTGCCATTAGAGCACGGGCTTGTTTTGCGCGGCCTGGCAGATCGCACACCTGCAGCTGTGGTGCCGCCTGCTTCAGCTGCCGCCCAGCGTTTACCAAGCCACTGTGCTGCGGGAGTTGCGGGTGTTGTCGCCGTCGCACATCTGGCTGCGCAGCGCGTGCCGGTTTTGGAATGCATTGGCGCAGGGCTCCATGTATGTCAGTGGCGGGCGGTTGCGCTTTCTGATTCGAATCATGCCATCGATCTGAATGATGTGAAAAAACTTGGCCTTGTCCCTGTACACGTGCCTGACTGACCTGGTAACTTTGCATGTCGATCGCCACTGCCTGGCGTTGCTTTCCATAGCTGATTTATGCGCTTGCACGCCGCTCGCGAGCAGCACTGCTGGGAGCCTTGTGATATTTGTCCGGGCATGTGTGCGGTCGAATGCGATGACAATTGCGCACACATGCCCTTCGCAGGGCGGCAGCTCATGCAAATACCTACGGTGGCTTAGCCTGCCAGCTAACGCTCGGTGAAATGCGTTTTCCCGCCTGCGCCTGGGAATGGCGCGGGTGCTCAAGGTTGAATGAATGAATGAAGTGCGCTTGTGCGCTTCCAGCTGGGGTGCTCCATGCTCCCCTCCGTGGCGCAGCGGTATCAGGGGGCCTGCCGCGCCGAGCGGGTCTGTCCGTGTTGCGACCAGGGCGCTCTTGTGGACGAGTACCACGTTCTGTTTGAGTCCCGGCTTCTCGGGCCGCCCGTGCGCCTTCCGCGCACTTGCTCCCGCACAGCAGAACTATTGCTTGCTTATGTTAGGCACCCAGACGCCCTCGCAGTGGTCCGCTGCATGCTTGCCTGCGAAGCTGCGATTATGTATTGATCTGTGGCACTGCATAGCCCTGCGTAGAGTTTCGCTCGTATCAGCCAAAGTTGGCTGATGCATGGTTGTTATTCAGTCATTCATTCTGTACGCTGATGCAGAGTACGCTGGGCACGTTGGCGGGCGCCGCGGGGACAGTCTGCTCTCTGGCTGTGGCGTGAAGCACGGCTGCCTGCTGAGCCCGCGCTCTTTGGGCCTTTCCTAACTGGCCTGCACTCAGCCCTGCTGCCGGGCGCCGCACCGCACGCTTGCTAGACTAAAAGGGCCGGCATGGTATGGCCTAATGGCTCACTGCATCGTTAGAATGGAGTTTGTAATGGGCTTGGTGCTCCACGCTGGCTTTGCGCGCTGGAAAATCGCTGCCGCACAGGACAGGTCACAGAACTTCTGTCTTAATTCGGAAGTAATCCATGCAGGTTCGTTCCATGCATGTGACTCTGCAAGCGCGATCTTCGGGTGCTGCGCGATCTCCGGATGCTCGTGCGGCCTGGCTGCACTTTGAGAGAAGCTATGGTAGTAAAACCCGACCCTAACAGCATGCATGTGATCAGGGTTCGACTAGCGATGACATACAACAAGCGACAGGCTCCGCGCACAACATCCCCGCTCAGCGCAACAGGCGGAACAATACGCTCTGCAGAGCGACATTGTTTTACCGTAAGCTCTTACCGGACTGCACATTGCCCGATGAGACATGCAGCAAATGCTGCTCTCTTTCTCTGTGCTGCTTCCTCCCTGTTCAAGACCACGCAGGCGGTGTATTTCTACATGTACTCTGGACCGAATTTCGACTGGATAAAAAACTGCTCTGTAAACCATGCAAAGTCGGTGGAGGCGCTGCGGCACAACATGTACGCTGGCGAGGTGCTCTTCCAGGAGCGGTTGGAACACCACCCAGAGCGTGAGCCCCCGTTCTGTTTTGAGCGCTCTGGTTGTCAGGAGGAAGGCAGAGCATGGGGGCATGCTGAGTGACCATGTCCCTGTGCAGGCGTGTTTGACGACAACTGGGAGCGCGCTGAGCTGTTTGTGGTTCCAGTCCTCATGGTCCTTGCCTACTGGGAGCACTGGGGTCCCGACCCTGGCTGCAATGGCATATCGCTGAATGAGCAGCTAGACATCACGGGCAAGGCCTTGCTTGAAAGCCCCTACTTCAGGGCCAAGGGCGGCCGCGACCACCTGATCGTGTCCGACCACCACGGCTTGAACTACATGGACTTTGACAGCACTACCTACTTCAAGACGGTGCGCCCTCGCCGCGGCAGCAGGCCGACCTGTGCACACCCCTGCACGTTTGCTCTGCCAGACACTGAGTGGTGCTGCACGAGGCTGCAGGCGCTGGCCAATATGACAATCGCACACTTTGAGACGCCCGAACAACAAGGCGCCCTCCGCCCCTGGCGCTGCACTATTGCAGTCCCATACCTGCACAAGGCCGTTGCACCTCTGACAGGCAGGCATGCTGGGCACGACGAGAGCAGCCTCCTCCCGCGCGACAAAGGCGTGTTCTTCATGGGTACGGGCCTGTGGTGCACCCGAGCAAGGCCGCTGCACTCCGCTGGCATGCATGACAGCGCCCTGAGCGTCCGGCCGGCGTCGCAGGCAACATGGACGGTCGCCCAGCCTACGACCTCCGACGAGAGGTGGCCAAGAGGATCATCCCGCTGACGCAGTACAACATGACGTTTGTGAGCACCAACGATGAAGAGGTCAACCTGTACTTCCCCGAGCGCTGCCCGATGCCGGCATGCTTCGACCTGCCGCGGTGCGCTGCCTGCGCGCCCAGGAAGCCTGCTGACGCGCGTGCGCGTCGCCCTGCGCGCGCTGGCGCCGGTGGGGTGCCCGTGCCCGTGCTCATGCGGGCGCCGGCGCCTGCGGGCGCCGGCGCCGGTGCTGGTCCGTGCGCCGGTGGTGGTCAGGGTGCGCCAGGCTGTACCACTGGCATGCTCAAACAGGGCGTCAGTGGGTTGCGAGTGCACTCTCACTGCAAGACAGCCGCATGATGACAGCGCGCAGCAATGGCGCCGACGGTGCTGACCTCGATGGTGGGGCAGGTGCGTCGACTGCTCTCTCCACAACGCGAGCCACACAACCCTGTACTCGCATCGGCTGCAGCAGTCCGAGTTCTGCCTCATGATCTCCGGAGACAGTCCCAGCTCCAGGCGCCTGTTCGACGCGTTTGCGCACGGAGCGGTTCCCATCATCGTCAGCAACCGCCTCTGGCATGTCGCTATGCCCTTCCCAGCTCAGGTGAGCCGCACACGGCACCCCCCTGCACCTCCTCCTCTGAGCGACACTGCTGCTAGCACTGCGGTCAGCGCTTGTCCCTTAGGGTGCTGCAGCGACTCACATAACGGGGCAACATGGCAACATGACAGTTAATAGCCAGCCCCTCAAAGGTCTTGCACAGTGATGCCGAGCTTTTGCGCCTGCAGGTGCCATGGCCGGACCTGGTGTATTCGCTCGAAGACAACTTCACCGAGGAAGAGTTTATGGCGGTGATGGCGACACCCAAGGACACCCTCGCGCGCAAGCGCACGCTTATAAAAAAGTATCTCAGGGAGGTCAGCTGGAATCACCCGAGCTCGCGCGTGGTCGACAACATTTTGGATGAGGCAAAGAGGTACTGCATGTAACTGAGGCTCTGTGCCAGGTCCTGTTACTGTTGCAGGGGTTTGTGAGCATGCTGTCGGGGCGCCATGCTAAGCCTTTGTTGTGTATAAAAACATGTTGAGCCTGTTCTTGTGAAGGAGCCATGTTTTTAGATGTGTTTTCAGCACGGTGTGCACTGCATACCATCTATGCACTGCATACCATTTATGCTCTGCATACTAGTATGCGTTGATTGCACTTCCATGTGGCAAGCCTGGCTATCAGAACACATGTTGTGTTCATTTAGGTGCTGCGCCCAAGGCCGGCACAGAGCAAGGTCGCTGGATGTTGCGTCTTGAAGAACTGCTGCCAGTCATTGTGAGCTGAAGGATGCCGTAACCTCCGCATGAATGATGTCGTCCCGACTGTGCATTCCTGACAAGCACTGATGTAAGTGACTTTGAGCATTCCTGTCAAGCACCGATGTAAGTGACTTCAAGCATTCCTGTCAAGCACCAATGCAAGTGACTTTGAGCCACTTGGCTATTTGAGGCACTTGCTATGTTGCCTATTCCATCTCAACACAGGAGCGTGTCCACGCAGCATTGAGCACCGCGGGCGTGCGCGATGCGGCGATGCGTCCGCAGCCGTCTGGCATGCTCCCACACACCGGCCGTCCTTACAAAGACACTGCCAGCGGCAGCAGGCCCGCGCTTCTGCCAGCGCTGTGAGCACAAGCTTGGCGGGTGCGCGGGCCAGGCGCCGGCGGGCGGGTTGGCGCCCGCCCTGCACCACGCCCCGCACACCGCACACCGCCCCGCCCCGCTCACCGCGCCTGGCGAGCAGGCCTCGGCCGCGGCGCTTCCACCGGGCCGGCCGACGCCCGCCGGCTGGTGCTGGACGCGGCTGCGGCGACTCCGGCGGGCCAGTGGCCGGCGGAGGGTGCCGCGCCGAGTTGGCGGCAGCAGCAGGCTGACCGCGGCTGCTGGCCGCCCCCGTGCACCGCCCGCCGCACGGGCGGAGAGCATGCAGCGGAGCGTGGATGGCAGGGCGCGCGCGCGGGCTGCGCGTGTGGAGCGGCCGCCGCAGGCGCTGCGCGCCGGGCGCCGGCGCGCCACAGCCCCTCTGGGCCGGCGCCTGGCACGCCGGCGCAGCGCCACAGCCTGCAGGGAGGGGTGGCGGGCATGCGGGCACGGACGCGCGGCGCGCGCGGAGGCCCGGCGGGCGGTCGTCCGCGGCAGCTGCCCTCATTGATAGTGCGCCACCAGCAAACGCCGCCCCGCGCTAGTCCGGCTGCGTCGCCTGCGCTGCATGCGTCAGCACCTGGACGATGACATGTGTGGCCGCTGGCACAGACTGCGACGTGCGCGCGTGGCCACGGGCGGCGCCGCTGCGGCGACGGTGCGCCGTCGCGCGCCGCGGCGACGCGGGCAGACGCCGGGCGCCGCGCTGCGGGAGCGGGGGGCGCGCCGTCTGCGTGAAGCCCTGGAAGAGCGCGGCGCTGCCCGCGCCGAAGCGCGAGCTGCCCGCGCCCTGGCTGGCGCCGCCGAGCACGTCCTGGGTGAACGCGCCCAGCGGCAGCGCCAGCGGCCCACCGGGCTGCGAGCCGCCGGCCAGCTGCGTGAAGCCGTCGCCCAGGGGCAACTGCGAGGCGCCGCCTGGCGCCGCCTGCGACTGCGTCTGCGCGCGCGCCACGCTCTCGCGCTGAGCGCCGGGCGCGGCCGCGGCTGGCGGCCATGCTACGACCTTCTTGTAAACTCGCGCACTCTGGAATTGGCAGACAAGCAGGTGCCGCTTTCCTGCAAAAGCGCTGCATGCCGAGCGCGCCTGCTGCCAGCCGCCGAGCTGCGTGGCAGGCCCGCCGAACGCGCCGCCGCCGCCGCCGCCAAAGCCATAGCCGTACCCCGCGAGCGCCAGGTCGCCGGGCGCCTGGCCGGCGCCGCCGCGCGCGCCGCCGTCGCCGCGGTCGCGGTCGCCGAGGCCCGGGATGGCGTACGGCAGCTGGCTGGGCGGCAGCCGGTAGCCGTCCAGGGCGCTGGCCTGCGTCATGCCGGCCATGCCCAGCTGCGAGCCGCCCAGCTGGCTGGCCTGCGCGCGGCGGCGCCGCGCTGCAGCCCCGCTGCGTGCCGCCGGGGCCCATGGTTGAGGCCAGGAGCCAGCACGTCAGCTGGCACTCGCCACGGACACGCTGCACGGGCCTGCAGCCGTCCGCAGGCCCAAGCCCATTGAGCGGCCCAAGGGCATACGCGTTGCATGCAGACACCCGTCTTCAACTGGCTTTCCCTGCATGGCGCCAGGACGCGGCTCCGGCGCACCTGCGTGGCCAGGCCGCTGGCCTGCGTGGCGGGCCCCCGCGCTGGCAGGGACAGCTCCGGCGGCAGCGGGATGCCGTCGGGCGCGGGCACCGGCCGTCCGCCGGGCGCGCGCGGCAGTGCTGGCCGGCTGCCCGCGGCCGCACCCGCAGACACAAAGCGCGACGAGTGCGCGCCGCCCAGCGCAAACGCGCGGCTGTCAAAGACCTGCGCGCGCGCGCTCAGGCGGCCGCGCCTCTGCCGGCGGCACCGAGGGCCTGCGGCATGCCTACGCTCGTGGGCGCCAGGCTGCGAGCAAGGGCACGCCTGTGCTGCCCTTGCAAAGCAGGAAACGCATACCCTGCAATGGCTTGGGCATGCGCAGCATGCCCGAGCATGCTGCAGGGCGCAGCACGCGCGCGCGCCTTGGACGGCCGCGCGAGCTGCACGAGCGACGGCTTGAGCGCGGACAGCGGGCCCTCCACCAGGCAGCGCTGCTCCCTGAAGTGGCCCAGCAGCGCGTTCCACAGCGGCTGCCTGCCCAGCGCCTGCGCGCGCACACACATACCCTAACACTCCCTGAAGTGGCCCAGCAGCGCGTTCCACAGCGGCTGCCTGCCCAGCGCCTGCGCGCGCGCGGCCGCGCGCTCGCGCGGTTGCCGGCTCGCCGCCGCCCTCCCGCCGCTACGCCCTTGTCGCAGGGGGCTCAGGGCAGCGACACAGGCCCCCTAACGCATGCTCAGCTGCAAGAGCACGGAGGACGCGCGCCGGCCAGGGCAGGCGCGCTGCCGCGCGCAGCCACCAGCGGCGGCACAGCAGCGCGGGGCGCGCCTTGGGGTTGCCCAGGATGATGAGGCCAAACTTGGCGCGCGTGAGCGCCACATTCAGGCGCCGCGGGTCGCTCAGGAAGCCGATGCCCTACGCGCGCGCGCCAGGCTGGTCACTCCAAGCACGCCGCCCGAGACCGGAGCGCCACGGCGCGCCCGCACGCCGGCACGCCCTGTTTGCCACTTCATGGGAGACGCGCATGCACCAGGGCTGGCGCCGCGGCGCGCGTCGCTCAAAACGGCCCTCATCCCACACACACTGACCGGACACACTGGGTGCGCGCGGGGCGCTGGCGGCTAGGCTGGCCGCGGCTGTGGCGCGCGGCGGGCGGCGAGGCCGCACGTTTGGCGCGCCTGGTGCCCAATGCACCGCACGCGGGAGAGCAGGATGAGGTCTTTCTCGTGCCCCTGGCAGATCTTACGGTTAGGGTCAATTCAGGGTAGGGCGGGCGGCGCGCCTGGTGCTCGTTGGAGCGCACGCAGGAGAGCAGGATGATGTCCTTCTCGCGCCCCTGGAACGCGTCCACGCTGCTCACCTCCACCTGCGCGCCCGCGCGCGCCCAGGCCGACGCTTGCAGCGTGGCAGAAGAGGGCGCGCTTGATTGCCCGCCCAGGCGCAACAGGCGCGTGTGCGTCGGGGCGCCGCCGCCTGTGCGTGGCGCCCGCGCGCACCAGCAGCCAGGCGCGCGGGGCCCCTGACGAGCAGGGTGGGTGTAACGTTGCTGCTCCTGCTGCACAGCGGCCTGCCGGAGCTCTGTAC
>JAABUH010005104.1_pt1 | contig 10416 bp, 8 predicted proteins | sample 5559121 | NCBI WGS metagenome assembly JAABUH01 (sample SAMN10711871, study PRJNA513364) | rock metagenome | isolation source: Antarctica rocks | place: Antarctica: Victoria Land, Battleship Promontory nord | collected 2015-12-28 | reverse complement strand
AGCGCCCCCCTCCCCTCATCCTCACTCCTTATCAACCCCTCCAACCACCTCCTCTGCTCCGCGAACTGCACCGCCATTTCATCTCTCACCCCAGCCATAGAAGCAGCGATCACGGATTCCAGTTTCGTGGAGAAGCTACTACTGGACGATGCTCTCGCCACATACCTGTCAAGAGCGGCATTGAATGGGGTGGGTAAGTTGGTTTTGGGCGGCGAAGTGCCGTTGTCGTTGTTTTCTGTTTGATCTACTGAGGCGAGTACAGTGGCTGCTTCTTTCTTAGAAACAGACAAACCTTTACCGAGATCCGGTATACGGGGTGATTTCTTCAGCGAAGGCCACTGCACAATAGCACCACCAGACGCAGATGAAATCGGCGTGATCGTGTCATCTGAGGCCGAAGAGAGCGCTACGCTGACATGGCCTTTTCGCTTCACTTTGGCTTTTCCGGGGCTTTCGATGGGCCGGTGCGTGGCGTGGAGGCCTGGTGCTGAGTATACGGGCGATGCGGCTGGCCATTGGATTATTGGACTGGTCGTGTTGGTTGGGGGGGAAGAGATGGGGACGGAGGTGTCGCGTGAGGTGGAGGGGATGGATAGGCTGATGTGGGCCTTGTTTTTGGGTTGGACGTGACGGAATTCGGCATTTGGGGGTTGGGGTTCTGGTGAGTTTAGTGAGGGGAAAGGCTGTCGTGTTGCACCAACATCCCAGTCGATTACGGTATCAGTGGATGTTTCAGACTGTTCTGACGAATGGACGTGTGAAGAAGCTGTCTGGAAACTTTCGACACTTGCAGTGGGTGACTTGGTCTGAATCTGAGGGGCATGTGGAGGCGGAGGAGGAGGCGCCCTCGGCAGCATTTCTGGCGAATAACTTTCGTTTTGACCTGAGGAGGTTTCGTCATCGGAAGTCACAGCAGAACTTCGTGAATCATCGAACTTGACACTGGGCACGGGCCGCGGCCCCAGAGGCCTCCTACTCCTCGAGGGAGCATTGCTCTTGGCTCTTCGGGCGGTCGCAATCAATGTCGAGTACGAGTTATCGACTGGTGACTCGTAACTTGACTGAGCACGACGCATTGAGAGAAGACCTCCAGGTCGAGGACTTGGTCTGGGCGGTATAGCAGGTGGCGTGCTTTCCTTAATACCCGAATCCTTCGACGCTGAATAGTATTGTCTGCCAGCTGAGTTGGTGACTGTCGTTCTGAGCACCGTCTGGTTGGAGGGAGTTGTGGGGGTAAAACCAGAGGATTGCGAAGTGGGGTCACTTACATCTGTTTCCTCAACCACTGTTGCCGGGGCTTCAATGAGGTCTAAATGGTTTGCAACTACAGTGAGCTGTCTCGACGAATGTTCATGTAAGGATCCTTCAAGAGTGGCCTGAGTAGATTGCGTCTGAAAAAGCCTTTTGTGCGATGGAGGCGCCGGTCCAACCTGCATGGGCAAGGTATGGCCAAGAACAGTCGTCTGTAAGGCATCCTGTTCAACAATTGAGCCAGACGCTTTGGTGACTGCAGGACTGGAGTTTCTACGCTGAAGAGTTCTGTCATTGCCCTCAATTTGAGTCCATTCCACATCAAGAACAGGGGCGCCATTCTCATCCAGTGTCTGCTCTCCGAGCGGCTTTCCATTGAGATCAAATAGTAAAACCCTGCCATCCTGGCGGCCTATCGCAATGTAGTAGGCTTCGTCCGATGCATCACGAGCGTTCACCGGGGCAACATCAGCAGCTCCATCTGTCTGACTAGGCATCCTGCCAGGTCGAGTGCATACCACAGACAGGCTAGTTGCCGGCCGTCGTAGGTGCCACGTCTTGAGAAGGACCGCCTTTTTCTTCGATTCTTGCGTGAAATCAACCACACAGCATTTCCCGTCAGCGCCCACTGTAATCACTGTCGCTTTGCGCCCAGGCACGAAAGCCACCGCTGTGATACCCCAGCTCTTGTCTCCAATTCCAACAATACCTGTTCCTGGATCGACACCGTCAAGATCTATGCCAAGTTGCAAAGCCTCCTTTCCAGTAGATGTTCCATGCGCATGGAGGCCTTTCATGAACGCCAATAGCCCACCAACACCCGAGACCGCTGGCCTCGTCGCGTGGTCTTTCTTATCATGCTTTCGGAAGAAATGCATTGCATCGAATACAGCGGCTATGCCATCTGCGAAAGCTAGGAGAAAGTAGCTTGCCCTCTCAGGATGAAAAGCCGTGGCGACAACCGTAGAAGAAGAGCACTCCGGGCGGACCAGGATCGGCAGCATGTTGAGGGATAGATCTGTCAGATGAATGGTTGGTGGTGCTACCGATGTCGAAACAAGGTATTGGCCATTACACGAGATTGCAAAGACTGACGGTGGTGTAGGGTGGTTATGTGAGGTACTCAGAAGCTTGGAGTCCTGTAACGAGTAAGACTGTACTGAATTCTGAAGTGTCGTGGTGAAGAAGAGATTGTGAGACTCTTTGGCATACTTAAGTAATCTGACTCGACCCTACACATGCACGTTAGTGGAGCTATAGGTTTCCGTGCTACAGCTCGCAGACCTCAGAGCCTTTCAAACGATAGCTTCTCTGCGCTTCGCCTTTGATATCATGCAACACCACCACTTGGCTATCAGCTACGGCAAGCATATCTTTGTCACCTGACAACTTCTTTGCTGCAACGATGCCTTCGGAACCTGAGCGAAAGATCTCAATGACACCATCGTCATCCCATGCATAGACCCCTTTCGTCGTGGTAATAATGAGTCTATGTCGCATAGGGAAAGCGAACGCTCGCTCGGGAACACCGGCCTCTCCCAAATCAGAAAGCAGGGGGCGGCGCGGAGGTAGGCTTGGTACTGATCTTGCTCCCTTGACGTGTTTCGCCATTGCTGCGATTCCCTGGAGCATGCAACGCACACTAGTAGAACCAAGCCTCGAAATCGGGTCCTTCGCTTGTAGCTGGATGGGTTAGGGTATGTCGTTGGTGTATTCTTTTCGGGACGACAGAGCCTCAATCTTCAGGAAGGCGCTGCTGACGAAGGGTAAGACAATCTCCAATGGCTGATCATCGGATGGTCAACGGAAAGTGCGATCATTACACCCTTCAGATCAGCCGTCAGCAGACTGACATGTTAAAGACTGCTGGTCAAAAGTCGGTAATTTCGAGAGACCCCCTTTGAACCAAAGTCTCTGAGAATCTTCTACGGAGGAGGCCTTTCCGAGTTTGGAAGAAAAAGAAAGCGCTTAATATTGTATAAGAGCGCTGCTGTCGTATCTTGAGAAACGATCTAGGTTAGTTTCTCTCATCAGACCATGCTTCCTCCACTGGCATTGTGATTGCCAATCAAGCCCGCCATCTCTAGGAGCGCCCGATCCGATTCCACGTCTTTGCCCATTCTGACACTTTTTCTGGCAGCAGCCTCTCGCTCCTCAAAGGCCCAGGCTGCCCTTTGCTTCTCAGCTTCTTCATCTCCCCCACAGCCCCAGATCTCTAGGCTTTCGATCTCAAAGCGGTCCTGCCAGTCGCTTTTACGGGTTTGGCTAGGGTGGAATGAACCTCCCCCAGTAGCATCATGATTGAAGACACCATATTCGAGAGATTGGTCTAGTAACAACGACACAGGCCCTAGTTGAATCTGATTCTCTAGCCCAGAGACGGGCCTTGCCCGAGGGGGAGGATTGCCGAAGCTAATGCCGGATTTGGTGAAAGTAGAATAATCCTTGTTTAGAGTGCTGGGTCTGAAGACCTCATGGATAGGCTCAAGTTGGAACAGTAACGATTCGGACCCTCCCATAGCTTCCTTGTATGTGTGTTTCCATGGCACATCTAGATACGCACCAAACACTACTTTCCCAGATGAATTATTGCCAGAAGACCCATCTGCGAAACGTTTTCTGGGCAATGTATCTGAAAAGGCTCGTTCGCGGGCGCCATCAGGCTCTGAGGACAGTCGAGTGCCAGAAACAAGGATGATACTTGGAGCACGCCAATTGAAGACTTTTTGTTCAATCGAGCCCATGCTGAAGCCATCATCCCCTCCCATGTAGAGCGGCCTCAACCGGCGGAAGAGCGTGGAGCCCTTGAGGAAAAAGGCTAGTTGACTTAGGACATTGAGGTCGAGAATCTCCCCTTCCCGTGGCAATAGCGGTTCCAGAGGGGTGTCAGGTTCCTGTGGGATGGTCGGTGAAGTCTGTATTGGCTGGGGCTGAACAGATGATTTCCAGCGATGTTTGGAAAGATCAAGGTTTTTACTGAATAGGAAATGCTCAAAGAGAGGATTGAGTCCGTCAAAAAGATACGGAAGAGAAGCTGGAACGATAGTATTGAAAGACTGGTAGAAAATGCCTGCATTTTGCTCTGGGGTAAAGGACCAGAGTATGCTGTCAGCTACTCGCCGAAGACCAGCGATCCTCTTTTCTGTCAATCTCTGAGCGTGTCTCGATAGGCTTTCCTGGGCTTCCAATGGAGCAATCACTAGCAGTAGCATCAACAAGCGTCTAAAGTTGTCAATCGGTATCTGGGCATGGTGTATTTTTGTGTCGGCCCTTTGGTCATGTTTGAAGACTTCGATAGCATCCAAAGATTCTAACGCGGCAAGAGCCAATTCATCATCGTCCTCCTCTTCTTCATCGTCATTCGCCGGCTGATCAATCGAGAACCCGACAGGATGGCTCTTGACTGGAGAAGTCACTGCTGACTCTTCCGATTCCTTTGCTTCTTCCTTCAAGGCGTCCAATACTTCCTGTGGCGGTTTCTCGTATACAGAACTCATTCTCCGATCAAACACGGCCAGACTTCTAAACAGGAGCTTATTGCGATCCGCTTTGCCGTTCTTGAGGACTCTACCATATCTTTCAGTCATGATGACTACCACTTTGAGCATTGCCTCAATCGTCAATATACTCGGCGCCAGACTTGGAAATGGGAAAGCTCCGAGATAACTGCCCATTTGGTAGACCAGGGGCCCGGGGCCAAGGGCGTCTGGGAGAACGAGGAAGCGGCACAAGGTCTCTTCTTTCCAGTAATGGATGCCATCTTGTTCGTCGGCTAGCGTTCGAAAGACGTCTTTAAAATGAGTGATCTCGAGAGGAGTAAAGCACTTCCTAGCGAAACGCAAGGCGAGCTGATGGCTGAGCTCCTCTATCTGTAGATTAGCCTATGTTCTAATCTCAGCTAGCTGAGAACGCACCTGTGGAAACGTTGTGCGCGCCTTGCTCTTCTGACTGACTTTGTCCCATCGCCTTTCTCAACATGCATAAGTTGTTTGCAAACAATGACGCGGTTTGCGATTGGTCCAGGTTTCTGTGAGATCATAGGGCTGACCCAGCTGTCTCTGCTCGCGCAGATCCCTGTCTAGCGTAGAACTCGAGGACCTTAATGCATAAGCATAATTATTTCCTGCATAACTAGGAATTGAGAAGCAATTGACATTTATGAGCAGATGGTTAAAAACGTTTGGATCCATACGATAACATGACACTTCTATTTTGCATTTCAACGTCCCTACGTGCTCCGTCCTCTATTTTGCCATTGACTTGGCCCAGAACTCCTCCCACTATGTACTTTCAGAGACCGATCAGTCCTCAAGCCAATTCAGCCTCAATCAAGCTCTCAGTGCCTTGCTCATAAGTCCAGATCTTAATGATTTTAAATCCTGCCGACTCCAGGAGAGCCCGCCAATTCTCCTCCGTGCGTTCAGCAGCCGCAAGGTTGACCATCATGACAATGTCCAAGGCTGTGCTCACCCAATGGGCGCCTTTGTCAGGCATCACGTTTTCGTTGATTAGGAGCTTGCTGTAGCCTTTCGTTAGGCTGGGTTTGAGGCCTTGGAGAATTTCGTGCGCTTTTGGATCAGGCCAGTCGTGTAGGACGGAATGTAGGTAGTAGGCCCTGGCGCCTATGATGGGCTGCTCCGTGAAGAAATCATGTTCTGTGGGTATGATTTTTTCGTCGAGACCAGCTGCTTTGGCTTCCTCGATGACACCCTTAACGTCCTGGAGAACCAGTTTTCCGGGCAGCTTGGGATGTTTTCGATATAGCTCCTGTTGGTCGTGGCCTTTCCCTCCGCCTACATCTACCAGGAAGACTGAATCATCCTCCGTTTTGGCACCCTCGACGAGATTGCTCTCGACAGGGTAGAAGCCGGGGTCCATCCAACTTGGCCGTCCTGTGCGATAGCCAGCCATGTGATGCTGGAATTGCGTCAAGCGTTCAGGACGATTAGAAAGCCATTCGAAGAGATGCTCCTTGGTGTCGTGACCGAGTTGGAAAGCACTGTCGGTTGGGTTGTCGGGGTTCTTGTATTGGCTATTGGAGAGGGATTTTGGCATTGCGAGGAAAGCAGGAGCAATGATTTCATACCTAGAAGAATGGTAAGTTCGGGGTACTAGTACAATTCAGACCATCATCGGTAGGGAATGTACATTGTGGGATACGCGTCGGAATAGATTGGCTCTTTGAGTGCCTTTGAAAATGGAGTTGAGACGTATTCATTTGATCCTGATTCGTAGATTGCTCCCATTGCTGCTAGATGCTTCAATAATCGGCCTAGAAAGACTGTCAGCATATTCTACCATCTGGACATTTTTCGCCTGGGGAGACCCACCCATAAGAACAGGATCTGCGCCTGTCATCTTCGCAAGCTCAGAGCTACTCTTGGCAACTCCATTATCTTCGTCTAATTTCACGAAGATATTCAGGTCAAGACCAGTACGCACTGAGGCATGGTATGCTGGCTAAGCTTTCAATGAGCACGATACGTTGGCACCAGAGAGAGAGAATCAAACCTCGGCCCAAACACTGCGGAGCAGTGACTCAACAGGCGTTTCCAATGCAAAGGTCAACGAGCGAGCAGCATCCAAGCATTGTCGGCGTGCCTCTCCATCGTCTTTACCCACATTATTACTCGCAGCAGTAATCCTACGCACCAAAGCAGGGATATCGTACGGCGTCGAAGACATGACGAGCTGTGTGACTTGCCAAAAATGCAAGCTGAGAACAGAGTGTGACAATTAAGATTTTTCGGGGAATTGGTCACAACAAGAGATGATTCCAAGCAGAATTGCTGCTCTTGCCATACGATGTCCAGGATCACCCTTCTTCGCTTTCGAGCATGCGAATGCCCGTTGATGTGCCGTTCTGGCCAGAATCACGATGCAAGACCCACTCGACCGTTTTCGTCTCAAGGACCGACGATTCACCAACGTCTGGGGGGCTCGGCTAGCATAATAGTGATCCTATAGGCCAAGAGATCAATTGGGATGGCAGAATTGGACATCGCCAAGCCCGGGGACGTCCTCTTCCGCGTGGTTACCATCATTGAAGGTTTGACTCGGTCTGACTGAAGTGGATAGCCACATGCTGCAAGTCGTATGTGGTTGGCAAAAACGGGGGACATCAGACGAAAGGACTCTTAGGATCAGACTGAAAGGCCATTTGCCATTTGCCATTTGTCATTTGCCGCAGCGCTTCAATCTTGCATGGTCCTTGTTTTTCTTGCTGCGCATTGAATGCGAGATGCATACTGCATGATGCACGATCTGTGATAAACACGCACGAGTCCGTGCTCCTACTCCATTGAGACATACTACTCAATGCAGTGAACAGCCAGGAAGACGCAGGGTAGGGAGTTCATACGAAGTCCAGGCTCCCAGCCACCCAGCCAACCGCACGGCCACCACATCGCCCGGTGGGATATACCCGCGCCTAAAGAATTAGGACCCGTTACTAGATAAAAGAAACTCTTCCCTGCTCTCCCCGCTCTCCCGCTGTCACTTTCCCGGCTCCTACTCTCGGTACTCCATCATACGTGTGCATGCGTATGGGGTAGACACATGCTAACCTGCAAGGAACAGTAGAAGATACATTATGACCGTAAGCTGTATCATGCCGGCCATGCTATCCCATAGTGGCACGCTCTCTTCTCACCAACCAGCGTTCCACTTAAGACCGTCCAATCGATGGAGCGATATGACGATTCCCGAAGCTCGACGATTTCTTCCCTTTCAGCATACTTCTCTACATTTGTTCTTTCTCATATGTGTCAAGTCACGCTCTCTCCTGATTCCATCCAAACATCGTTACAATGTCCCAACCACCGGCTCTCAAAGTCCCAACAGATGGTGATCGGAATCAAGGGCCCACCGTTGAGGTGGTGACTTGGGTGTTCACATCAATTGCCTTGATCACAGTGCTCCTTCGACTCTTCACGCGCCTCAGATTGACGCGGAATCCAGGATGGGATGACTTTTGGATTGTAATTGCCATGGTTAATGTCACCGTCCCTGGTTCCTCACCTACCGAGACACTGACAATACCTCACCTAGTGTTTCAATTTAACCTACGCCATTCTCGTCGCGATTGCGGTCGAAAATGGCAATGGCAGACACCCATATTACCTCGAGCCGCACCAACTATCGAACGCCATCAGGTGGAACAGCATCGCTTTTATTCCGGGGATCTTAGCATTCTCAGTCCCGAAGCTGGGCGTTGCAATCTTATTGATACGGCTGCTGAATCCTGGCAAAGCCCAGAGAGTTTTCATGTACTTTTTGTCCATCATCTGCATTGTTTTGTCTTGTATATGCGCCGCGATGCTCTGGCAGCAATGCAACCCACCTGAAATTCTATGGAATCCGGCCGCTAAAGGGAAATGCTGGAAACCTTCTGTGCTCATCAATTACTCTACTTTTGTTGGTGGTAAGAATGACTCTTGAAAGTCTAGTCCATACCGCGCTAACCGCGTAAAGCCTTTTCCGCTTCTACGGACATCCATCTCGCCGCATATCCTTTGACGGTCCTGTATAATTTGAGCATTAGTACAAAGAAAAAGATAGGTCTGAGTGCAGTCCTGAGTCTTGGATTTGTGTGAGCAATCTCTGCCTGATAAGCGCATTGTCAAGCTCACCACATTTTAGTGCTGGTATACTCGCCATTTACAAATGTACACGACTCCAGGGTCTCTACGATCATTCAGACCACACCTGTAAGTTCAGTATCCAGCGTAAAACCTGCACGAGCAAATCTCTAACCTCTTTCAGATTCCACTGTCGATCTACTAATATGGACCTCGTAAGCCGTCCCTTTCTTCCCCCAAAACTTGCATATAGTACCGTCTACTAACACCCCCCCAGCATCGAATCCAGCTTCATAATAGTAGCCGCCGACCTCCCCACCCTCCGCCCCATCTTCCAACTCATCGCCGGCCGCCAACCCAGCCAAGGCCGTTCCCGCGAGCGAAGAGCAAGCAGCTACAAACTGCACTCCGTCTCCAAAGACTCCGGCGCGCGCATGAAGAAAGCGCCCCGAGAGCAATATCCCACCGACACGGTCGATCTCGTGGGACCGGAGAGCGTGGAGCGGATATTGCCGCCGAATCAGATTCGGAACACGTTCGATGTGCAGGTTGATCATCATGATAGGGAACAGCGGGATGAGGAGCAGGGTGTGGGGGGCTATAAAATCGGGGAGGTCTGAGGCGTGGCTGTGTGTGATCGTGGGAGCGAGTCTGCAATACAAGATTTGTGGTGTCAGATCACGCTTTAATGTCATATTGTACCAAATGTACTCTACATCCATCAGCATCCATACAATGATGTACATACTAGCATCGCATGCGGCGTTCCATACGATCTATCATACTGTAATGCAGAGAAATAGACCGTCTCACCACACCATATCATCAAAAAATCCTCAGCATCACCGAGCCTTTTTTAAAACCTTGCATACTGCACGAATTACCTGCAGCGTATTGCTGTGGCCACATTTTCTGAACATCAACCCCCAACTCACTCCCACTTTTGAGAAACAATACCCCAAAAGCACGCTTACGAAATAGGTGAAACCGAGCCGTTTCCATAATTCGAGAGTCGAAATCGAATACGATCAAGTGCCTAACCCCTTTACAGAATCGCTAGATAGATCTCCAGCATCGCTTAATCAGCGCAGTGTAAGCTAATACAGAGAGTGACAACGCGTAGGAACGAAGCGCGATTATTCCAGCGTGTATGGCTAATGCATTGAAATAATAATCTTGAAACATGCATTGATAATAAAGATTATCACCTGATTCGACTGCCCATAGTAAGTCTTTGGGACTGGGAAGTGGAGCGGGAGCTGTTTGGAAGTAGGATTCTGTGTGTTGTCTACATTCTAACGTAACATATACGATTATTCCCGAAGTAAACGGTGACTTTCGTGGGAATCAAGAAGTCCAGAAGAATCTCGGTGATATTTCGTCCGAAGCATTGTTCCTAGATTTGGATACCCATCGAAATCATCAACTCTTTTTTTGCGGGTGGAGCTATCTTATCCCGAAACCTCGCTGATACTCAAGGAATAGATTTCGAAGCCTTTGATGCAGAAAAAGCGTTCTGTTTCTAGGTATCGCTCTAATGAAAGAACCAAGTTACGTGAGATGCATGACGAATCAAATGCTTGTA
>JAABUH010005102.1_pt1 | contig 10419 bp, 8 predicted proteins | sample 5559121 | NCBI WGS metagenome assembly JAABUH01 (sample SAMN10711871, study PRJNA513364) | rock metagenome | isolation source: Antarctica rocks | place: Antarctica: Victoria Land, Battleship Promontory nord | collected 2015-12-28 | reverse complement strand
CGGTGGTGCGCACGCCCTATCGCGCGCCGACGGCGAATGCGTTTGCCGAACGGTGGGTCCGGGCGGTCCGCGCGGCGTGCGTGGACCACCTGCTCATCGTCAACGAGGCGCACCTGCGCCACGTCCTGACCGGCTATGTCGCGCACTACAACCAGGCGCGTCCGCATCAAGGCATAGCGCAGCGCGCGCCGATCCCCTTCGATGCGTGCGCACGACAGGGTCCCGTCCGGCGACGAGATGTGCTCGGCGGCCTCATTCACGAGTATGACCGGGAGGCGGCATAACCCTTCTCTCCGTCGTCGGACGGGGTATTCACACCTTACAGGGCGTTGGCCATGGCCAGCTCCCGGATCAGGGCAACGGTCTCGGGCGCGAGGGGTGGGCGGTGCGCCGGGGCAGCGGCGCGGGACTTCCGACGCCAGTACCTGCGAAACAGCTGGCGATGCCAGCGCAGGAGCGTGTCCGGCTGCACGAGCAGCAGCGCCGACCGCCAGGCGCGGACGCGGCTCGCCAGGAACACCAAGAGCGCGCGATCGGCCGGGGTACAACGCGGCCGGGTGACGCGGCGGTGCAGGATGGCGAGCTGGTGGCGGAGGAAGGCGTTCTCGGCCACGAGCGCCGACTTGCTCCGCGCCAGATCGGCGAGGGTGCCGGCAGCCAGGGGCACGACGGCCGGGCGCGTGCTGGCCAGCAGCCACCGGCGGAGGCGCTGCGTGGCGGCGTGGCCGCGCGTGAGCAGGCGGTGCAGCGGGCGGATGGGCATGGGTGGCTCCTCCTTCGTCTACGGCGCCCGCTGGGGACGGAGGAGCGTGTAGCTGCAGGCCCGCGCAGCGGCCACGGCGTGGTGGGGGGCGTAGCGCTGGTCAGCGCGGGGCACCCGCCTAGCCGCCCGGATGGAGTTTTCGGCCAGGACAGCCGCCGGAGAGCCGCCCGCACAGCCGAGGGGCTGATGGCGTGGCCGAGCGTGCCCAGCTCGCCCTGGATGCGCCGATGGCCCCAGCGCGGGTTCTCCCGCGCCAGCCGGAGGATGAGGGCCTCGATCTCGGCCGGGATGGCCGGGCGGCCGCCGGGGTTCCGCCGCCGGAATGTCCACTTGCGCCGGACCAGCTCGCGGTGCCAGCGCAGGATCGTCTCGGGCTTGAAGAGGAGCACATAGCGGTCGAGCTGGTGCCGCGGGCCGACGGTCAACCGCGCGAGCGCGGCGGTCAGGACGGCCAGGGTCAGCCTCTCCCCGCGCGTGAGGCGGGGCGGGCGGGGGCGCTGGCGCTGCAGCAGGCGCACCTGGTGCCGCAGCACGAGGATCTGGAGGTCCTTGTCGCCGTCGCGCCGCCGCGCGCCGATCACCAGGTCAACGAAGAATGCGGCGAGGTGTGTGAGCACGAACCAGAACACGCGTCCCCTCCCGACTGCGCATCGCCTGCCGGCGGTACTTGGCACCGTGCCACGGAGATCATAGCGGACAGAGGGAGCCAGTAGGTACGAACCGACCGGTAAGCAGACGATACGAGCGTCAAGAGGTTCGTCCCGGACTGCGCCGGACGAGGTTTTCACACCTCACAGCTCGCGGCGTGGGCCACGGGGGTGCATGCACGCTATCTGGAGGCCAAGCAGGTCGCCGCTGGCACCGCCGACTTCCTGGCGCGGGTCGCCGCCCGCGCGGACATCGCGCGGCGGTTGACCGCGCTGTGCCACGCGGGCTGGGCCAAGCACAGCACCGTGCCCCAGGCCACCCGCTGGCGGCGCATCGACCGCTTCCTGGACGAGTGGTGCGAGGTTGTCCTCGACCCCACCATCCCGTCCGACAACAACCGCGCCGAGCGCAGCCTGCGCCCACTGGTCATCGCCCGGAAGGTCAGCGGTGGCAGCCGCTCGGCAGGGGGCGCCACCGTCCGCATGGCCCTCGCCTCGCTCTTCGGCACCTGGCTCGCCCAAGACCGCGACCCCTTCACCGCCTGCCACCAACGCCTCCTTGCCCCCACTCTCTGAACTCTTATTGTGTTGGTTGGTTGGCACATCCATGCAAAGATAGTGGTAAAGTGGCGAGGGTAGCGGCCTCCCGCAGGCGCTGCTGGTTCCCAAACGCACTCGCGTCACGGCCGTCCGAGTCTCCGGCGGGACACATGGACCGTCCGCGCGAGACCGCCACCCCCAAGGTATCAACCGCTAGCCCCTCCGCCCCAGTATGCCAATCTTGCCAATCGCCCCCGACTGCCTGTACGATGCCCGAGTGTCCGACACCGACCGGATGGCAAGGCTATCGCTGGCTGGTGCGAGTGCAGAACAGCGGCAAGGCGAGAAAGGTGACTGGCCCATGCCAACGCGGCGACAAAGCTCCCGCCAGCGCAGTGATCCACCGCGTGGCGCCACCCGATTCGCGCGCTTCGTCGAAGAGTTGCATGAGGCCGATACGCTGATCGAGCGCAAGCGATGGGCCGAGGCCCGTGCGATGCTGTATGAACTCGACCGGCGTTACCCGCACCGCGCAGAGATACTGGAGCGGCTGGTCAACACGGCCCATGAGATGAAGGATCTGCGCGCCCACCTGCACGCCGCCGAACGGCTGGCGCGCTTGCTGCCAGGCGATCCAGATGTGCGGCTGGTCCTGGCTGGCTCCTACATGATCAACTTCTTCCCTGGGCTAGCCCTCCGCACCTTCCGCCAGTTCCTCGACCGTTGGCCCGAACACGAGGGCGCGGTACGCGTGCGCGACGATGTCGAACAACTCACCACCCTTCTCTTGGAACAACTGGCAGGCATGGGGCTGCCGGACGCTGAGGTGCTGACGCTGGCGGCGCAACAGGAGGAGGTGCAGACCTTCCTCGCGCGGGGCGAGTGGGCGCAGGCGCGCCAGCACGCTGAACAGGTCCTCCAGCGCAAGCCGGACTTTGTGCCGGTGCTGAATAACCTCAGCCTCGCCCTCGCCGCCGAGGGGGAACTTGACCGGGCAGCGAGCACCGCCCGCGAGGTACTGACGCACGACCCGACCAACTACCATGCCCTCAGCAACCTGATCCGCTTCCTGTGTCAGGTCGGGCAGTTCGATGAAGCGCGCGTGCCCGCCGAACGACTCAAGGGGCTCGACACGACTCATGCCGACATCGCCGCCAAGCAAGCCGAGGCGCTGAGCTACCTGGGCGACGATGAGGGTGTCCTGGCGGTGAGCCAGCACCTTGACACTGCGCCGGACCGTGACGCCGTTCCGGCCCATACCGCCCTGGTCTATCATCTGGCCGCCGTGGCGATGCGGCGGCAGGGTCGTGCCGCCGCTGCCCAACGCCTCTGGGCGCGCGCCTTGCGACTGGCTCCCTGGCTGACGGTCGCGCAGGCCAACCTCGACGATCTGCGCCAGGCGGCTGGGCAGGGTCACGCGCCCTGGCCTTTCGCGATAGACGCCTGGGTTGTGCACGCGACGCTGGTCGCTCTGGCAAAGGCATTTGCTCCAGGCAGGGGGCGTCAGCAGGAGCAGGCGCAGGCCGTCGTGCTCCGGCGAGTCTTGCAGCGACACCAGGAAATCGTTGCGCTGGTGCCCGTCCTGCTCGACCGTGGCGATCCGGTTGGGCGCGAATTCGCGCTCCGCACCGCCCTCATCGCCGAGACACCGGAACTGCTGGCCGCGCTCCGTGACTTTGCCTTGAGCCAACGCGGCCCCGACACCATGCGCATGCAGGCGGCACAAGCGGCCCAGCGCGCCGGACTCCTGCCTGTCGGCCAGGTCCGCTTCTGGAGCCAGGGCGAATGGCGCGATGTGCTGATGCTTGGCATCGAAATCTCCGACGAGCCAGTCTCCTCCGGGTTACCAAAGCGCATCGAGCAACGGCAGAGCGAGGCGATTCTCGCCATCAGGGCTGGCGAAGCGGTGCGGGCCGAGGACATACTGCAGCAGGCACTGGCGCAAGTACCAGACGATCCTGGCCTGCTCAACAATCTCGCCGCCGCCTATAGCCACCAGGGACGCGCCGCAGAGTCCTCCGCGCTGATCCGCGCGATCCACGCACGCTTCCCCGAGTATTTCTTTGGTCAGGTCAACCAGGCCCTGCTCGACATTCGGGAGGAGCGGCTGGACGAGGCGAAGCGGCTCCTCGAGCCGCTGCTCTCCCGGCAGCGGCTCCACTACAGCGAATTCGCGGCGCTCATGAATGCCCAGGTCGAATACTATGTGGCACGCGGCGAGCACGGTACCGCCCGTTCATGGGTGGACTTCTGGAGTCAGGCTGATCCAGATAGCCCAGCGATCCAGTCCTGGCGGCGTAAACTCGACGCAGGTGGTCTGCGTCGGCGGCTCTTCGGAAAGTGAGTTACGCCCCATGGACGACATTAACAATGGCGCTGACTGGCAAGCGATTGATTGGTCGGCGCTTCAGCACTGGGCCGGGGCGACGACCGCAGCACGCGGGTGGGACTACCAGCGCGCAGGGCGGGTCCGCGACCTGGCCCGCACCGCCACCGGTGCGCTCATCGCCTGGGTACATGGCAGCGCGCGCTACGCCACGCGCGTGGGCCCCAATGAGCAGGGCCTCCTGTCGACATGCACCTGTCCCTACGGTGCACGCTGCAAGCACGCGGTCGCGGTGGTGCTCGACCATCTCGCCGCCGCGCAGCAGGGCCGCGATCTCCCGACTGCCTCCGCCAACGATTCCCGCCTCGTGCTGCTCGACAACCCGGTCGCCGCATGGGCTCATGACGAGGACGAGGAAGCGGGAACCCCGACCGGGGCGGCAACACCGACGGCCCTCCGCACCTTTCTTGCCGCGCAAGCGCCGACGACGCTGATTGACCTCGTGGTCGAGTTGGCCGACCAATTCCCCGAGATCGGGCGCGCGCTGGCCGCCCGGCATGCCCTTGCCAGTGGGCGCGTGGATGGCCTGGTCGGCGAGGTGCGCGCGCTGATCGCGGAGGCCACCGCCACACCGCAGTGGGACGACCGCTGGGACGACCGAGGGGCGACCCCTGATTACCGCGAGGTGCAAGAGCGACTCGCCTTGCTGCTGCACCAGGGCTACGCCGATGCGGTGGTCGCGTTGGGCGAGGAATTGCTGACGGCTGGGAGCGAGCAGAGCGAGCAGACCGACGATGAGGGCGAGAGCGGCATGGAACTGGTGTCATGCCTGACGATCGTCTTCGACGCACTGGGCCAGTCTACCTTCCCGCCCGCCGAGCAACTCCACCGGGCGGTCATGCTCCACCTGCGCGACGAGTACGACCTCTGCAGTGGGTCCGACGTCTTCTGGAATCGCCCCTTCCCGGCGGACGCCTGGAGTGACCTGGCCGACACCTTGCTCGCGGAGCTGCCTGCCCAGCCCGGCTCGCCGGGCAAGGTCGACTTCGCGCGCGCCTATCGCCGGGAGCAGCGTAGCGACTGGGCGATTCGCGCCTTGCAGCACGCCGATCGCCAGACCGACGTCTTCGCGCTCGCCGAGCGCGAGGCAGAACAGAACGGCAGCTATGTCCGCCTGGTCCGCCTCCTGGTCGAGGCAGGGCGCACGCCCGAGGCCGAGCAGTGGATCGCGCGCGGCATCGTCGCCCTAGCGGCTGCCGCCCCCGGACTCGTCGTCCAACTTCGCACCATCCAGCGTGAAATCTGGGAGCGCGCTGGCAACTGGCCTCTGGTTGCGGCCTGGCACGCTGATCACTTCTTCCAGCAACCGGGGCTACTGACCTTCAATGCCTTGCACGCCGCTGCCGAGCAGGCCGACGTTTGGACGGCGGTGCGCTCAGCGGCGCTTCACTACCTGGAAACGGGCGAGTTGCCTACACACACAGCACGTATCGTCGGCGATCAGATCATCCCACCGTGGCCGCTCCCGGCCACCGATCTGCCAGAACCGCTGCCGCGTTGGGTGCCTCCTTTCCCCGCGCTGGCCTTGCTGATCGTGATTGCGGCGGAGGAGCGTCGCCCAGACGAGGTCCTGCGCTGGTATGATCGCCGCAGCAGCGTTCCCGTCGTGCAGCGCGCCGTCGACGAGGGCCTGGTCGCCGACGCAGTTGCCGAGGACTACCCAGAGCGAGCGATCCCGCTCTGGCAAGCCCTGGCCGAGGCGGCGATCGCGCAGACCAAACCGGCGGCCTACCTGGTCGCTGGTGACTATCTGCTTAAGCTACGCCGGGCCTACGTGCGCCTGGACCGTCTGGCCGAGTGGCAAGGCTATGTCGCTCGGCTGCGCCAGACAAATCTGCGGAAGCGCCGCCTGGTCGAGGTGTTAGACCGCCTGGTTGTTGGCCAGGCCCGCGCGCAGTAGGCTGCCAAACGCGACGATGAGCGGCGTGGCACGCGGGAGGTCGAAGAAGGTCCCCACGCCTGAGCGCCCGCCTACGTCGGTACTTTGTGGACTCCGGCAGAATCGCTGCGACCGGCGGTCACCGGACAGCGGAGCGGACTGAACGTGCGCGCCGGGCGCACTGGCGCATGGTCGAGTGGCCGACGATCCTGCGGGCAGCGCGCCGCCCGGGTGCCTTGTTGCTCCTCGGTGACGAGGCCAGCTTCGCGCAGCGGAGACCATCCATATCCGGCAGCAGCTGCAGCGTATCGACGGGCAGCTCCGACGCTGCGACCTGAAGACGGCGCAGAGCCGCCGGACCCTGCTGTCCTGGCCGCTTCGTCTGTCCGTCGGCACTACGCGGCTCGCTGATACGCGTGGTGGAGACCACCGAGGATCGGGAATGCCCGCACGTTGCCCACACCTCCCGCATACACCGGGGATGCCGCCGCACGGCCAGGGATGTGCTGTCCGATCCCTTGATGCGGCCGGTCCTGGTTAAAGTAGGCCACGTACTCCCGGAGCGCGCGCCGCAGGTGCGCCTCGCCGAGCACCACGACGTGGTCCAGGCACTCGCGGCGGACGCTGCCCAGGAACCGCTCGCAGGTGGCGTTCTGTCGCGGTGATCGATACGCGGTCCGCAGCTCCGTGATGCCGCTCCCCGCCGCAACGCGGGCGAACGCCGAACCATACTTGCTATCGCGATCGCGGACGAGGTAGCGCGGCCGCTGGTCGAACGGTGTGGCCTCGCGCAGCTGCTGGGCGACCCAGGCGTCCGTCGGGTGGCGCGTGACCCCGACATGCACCACCCGGCGCGACCCGAGCGCGACCACGACGAAGGCGTACAGGGGCCGGAAGAACAGGTCGGTGACCGGCAGGAAGTCGCAGGCCCAGGTCTCCGCGGCGTGGTTGTGGAGGAACGTCGCCCAGGTCTGGCCGGCGCGGCGCGGCGGGCGCGCGTCGCGCATGTGCCGCTGGACCGTGGTCTTGGCCACGCGGACGCCCAGCTTGAGCAACTCGCCCCGGATGCGCTCGGCCCCCCACAGCCGGTTGGCCGCGGCCATCTCCCGGATCAGCACGATCGTCTCGGCCGGCACCTTCGGCTGCGGTGCTGACCGGGGCCGTGATCGCCGTCGCCAGAACAAGCGGAAGCCCTGCCGCTGCCAGCGGAGCAGGGTCTCGGGCTGGACGATCAGCAGCTGTGCTGGCTGGCTGACTCATCCGTGCGAGAATCCGAGGGTAACATGCTTTCGCCGGGTGCGGCCGGGCCGTAGGATCGATCGCCGATCGCTGCAGCGGGAGTGTGGGACCTGCGTGCAGGCGACGTGCCCCTGCGACCTGTCCTCGCCAACCGCTGCCTACCAAGGAGCTGCCCATGTTCACGCGCCTCTTGCGCCGTATCGTCAGCAGCGGTCGTGTCGCCTTGCAGGCGCTCAATCGCTGCCTCGTCGCGGTGACGAGGCCCGCCGCGCCCACGCTCATCGCCGGGGCACTCGCCGACCTGACGCGTAGCAAGCCCCAGTTGGTCGCCGAAAACGCGTTGCTGCGGCAGCAGCTCCTCGTCCTGCGGCGCAGCGTCACGCGCCCCCGCTGCACCCCGGCCGATCGCGCGATCTTCGTGCTGCTCGCGGGCCGTGTCCGCGCTTGGCGGCAGGCGTTGCTGATCGTCCAGCCCGACACGCTCCTGCGCTGGCATCGCGATCTGTTCCGCCGGCACTGGCGGCGGAAGTCGCGGGCGAAGTCCATGGCCCGACGGGCGGGGGTGTCGGCCGAAACGATTACCCTGATCCGCGAGATGGCGGTGGCGAATCGGCTGTGGGGCGCCGAGCGCATCCGCGGCGAACTGCTCAAGCTGGACATTCGCGTGGCCAAGTGGACGGTGCAGAAATACATGCGCGGCGCCCGGCCACTGCGGCGCAATGGGCAAACTTGGGCGACCTTCCTGCAGAACCACGCCGCGGAGATCTGGGCCTGCGACTTCCTCCCCGTCACCGACCTGCTGTTCCGGCCCCTCGACGCCTTCGTCGTGATCGCGCTCGGGTCGCGCCGCGTGATCCATGTGGGCGTGACGCGCCACCCGACCGACGCCTGGGTCGCCCAGCAGCTGCGCGAGGCCACGCCGTTCGACCAGCGCCCGAGGTACCTCATCCGCGACCGCGACAGCAAGTATGGTCCGGCCTTCACGCGCATCGCCGCGGCGACCGGCATCGAGGAACTGCGCACGGCCTACCGCGCGCCCAGGCAGAACGGGACCTGCGAGCGGTTCCTCGGGAGCGTGCGGCGCGAGAGCCTCGACCATGTCGTGGTGCTGGGCGAGGCCCACCTGCGACGTGTGCTGCGCGAGTACGTGGCCTACTTCAACACTGCGCGGCCACACCAAGGGCTGCTGCAGCAGATCCCCGACCCAGCAGCGGTGTGCAGGCTTCGATCGGAGGACGGGGGGCTGGTGCGGGCCGTGCCGGTGCTTGGCGGGCTACATCACACGTACCGACGAGCGGCGTGAGACACGGCCGAGGGCCGATGGATGAACCAACCAGCCACGACAGGCGCACTTGGGGCACGGTCAGCGCCGGGGCATTTTCCCCCCAGCCGACTGCGGAGCCGGGTGAGGAAGCCTTGCGCCAGCAGGGTCATGGTGGTGTGGTGGTGCCAGCCGACCCAGCCGCGCACCTCGTCGTGGTCCAGCCCCAACTCCTCCTTCCCTTCCTTGATGGCCTGTTCCACCGGCCAGCGCAGCCCGAGCAGCCAGACCAGCGTCTTGTGGGGCGTGTCGGCGGCGGCGTTACACCGGTACACCTTCAGTTCGCGCGCCGCATCCAGCGCCCGCCGGAAGACGACCCACACGTCCGGGCCGGGCAGGCCATCGCGCACGGCGACGGCGCGGACGAACGCCACCTCGGCGACGAGCGGCCCCTTGCTGCCTTCCTGGATCTGCGCCACTTGCCACGCGCTCGCCGGCAACTGCGCCGCCAGCGCCTCCACCCGCAGCGGCGCGGGCGCGTCGGGGGCCAGCCGCACGCGCGTGAACGGGGCACCTTTCCTCCCGGTCGCGGCGGGGACGGCGGTCGCGGGGCGGGGCGGCCACACCCGCACGCTGTGCGGCACTTCCATGAAGTACGCCAGCCCGACGGCGGCGATCCGGTCCAAGAGGACCGGCGTGTTGCCGCAGTGCTCATCCCCCGTCACCCAGCGGAAGGGCAGCGCACCCCGCTCGCGCAGCCCAGCGACCAGCGCCCAGGCCAAGGCGGTGCGCGTCTGGAAGCGGGTTTCGGCGGGGATGCCGCAGCGCGCGCGGCGCGCGCGGGCGTCCTCGGCGAACCACGCCTCCGGCAGATACAGCCGCCGATCCACGAGCGCGTAGCCGCGCGCGCTGGCGTAGCACGCCACGACGCTGGCCTGGCAGTTCGCCACCTTGCCCAGCGGGCCGCAATATTGCCGCGCCACCCCCACCGCGTGCGTGCCCTGCTTGGGGAAGTCGCAGCCATCCACGATCAGCACGCCTGTGTCGGCGTCGCCCAGCGTCTCGGCCACGAGTTGCTGGTGTGTGGCAAGGACCGCGGCGTCGTCCCAGGCCCCGACCCCGATGAACTGCTGCATCGCCTGCACGTTGCCGCCGTCGAGCGCATCGGCCAGCGGCTCGATCGACTTGCGCTCCAGCGGCAGCAGCTGCCCCTCCGTGTACTTCAGCGCCCAGTGCCGCTGCTCCGCGCGACAGCAGTGCGCGGCGAACGCGGCGTGATAGGCCAGCAACTCGTCGTGCAACGCCGCCACTCCCCCGGGTGTCACGCCGAGCAGCGGCGGGCGGGCCGAGGGCGGGGGCAACTGCGCCGGGACGCGCAAGGTAATCTGCATGACCATCCCTCCTCGCCCGCAGTCTGCCAACCACACCCCACCAAGTCACGTTGTAAAACTAGGAAACTGTCTGATAAAGGGGCAGCGGGGCCGGATTGCTGCCGAACGGCCGGTGCGCCGACCAGTACGGACGTGCAGAAGGCGCGGTGCGGCGTCGGTTTGCTGCTCTTCCGCCCCTTTATCAGACAGTTTCTAGTACTACAGCGACACTTATCCTGTTCTTCGGTGCCAAGACGAGTACGTTCGCGGCCTACCAAACTACCATTGGCGGGCAGGAGCCCAGTACGAACGTCAAAGTGTCGCTGTAGTACTA
>JAABUH010005101.1_pt1 | contig 10419 bp, 11 predicted proteins | sample 5559121 | NCBI WGS metagenome assembly JAABUH01 (sample SAMN10711871, study PRJNA513364) | rock metagenome | isolation source: Antarctica rocks | place: Antarctica: Victoria Land, Battleship Promontory nord | collected 2015-12-28 | reverse complement strand
ATTGCAGCTTCCACAGCAGCCGCCGCTGACTCAGCTGTGCAGAGGATGTTCAGTAAGCACAGCGTGCATAGCACGCAGCTCAAACAACTCCAGCATCGCACTAGCTTACATTCTGCAAAAGGGCCACTGTTGCAACACAGACTGCTGCATGCATACACGCAGCCAGCGTTTTCAATTCCCACTACTGCAGCGCTTCCCACAGTTGAGTCAGAGATGGCGCCAAACAGCACTGCGGCGGGAGAGTCACCAAACTTTGGCGGGAAAGTCAAGCTGGAGGAAAACATCTGGGGTGGCTTGGGCGGGTTCGGCAGAAATGGACGCAGCAAAGCACCAGGCAGCAGTTTGGCCCTTCAAACCCCTCGCCCTAAGAGGTATGCAGTACTTCAAAACGCCGCAGCCAGCAGGTGCAAAGCACCACTGCATAGGCATGCACCATGTGCGCTGCTTTGACTTTCAGAAACAGGTGCCACACTGTGCAAAGATGCCATAGCGAGGTTTACTGCTCGCCTCTGGTTCCACCTAGCATGGGATTGTGAGATGGATGCATGCAAGCAGGTAGCAGACATACATTGCAGGCTGGCTTTAGCTATGTGGGTCTGTCCAGGTTAAGTTGGGGGCAGCAAGCTGCAGAAGTGGGACTACCTAGCATGGCACGCCATCTGTGGCAGGACACCCGGCAGCCACCACTCAAAGTCAGGTGGGTGATACCTGTCACCATGTGCATGTCTAGCAGGCAGCGCAGAAACAGAGTCAAGGCAACCACTGTGTGTGGCATTCTGCATACATCCCAACATGGTCAAGTGCTGATGCGCAAACTGATGCTGCTGCATGCTAGTGACATGTGGGCCTAATCCCTAAGGTGCAACATCTGTTGTTCATTGAGAGCAACCGAAAGTGCACTGTGCCTTGACAGACCTTCTTCATTAATGTAAACGCGCTCTGTGAGGCAAATCTGCCCCTATTGTTGTAGGGCCATCTTTGCTGCACCTGGTGATTTGCAGCATGAACTTTAGGTTGATAACAGCTGTTGCAACTGATTGCCTGAGCCAGCTTAACGATTTTGTCTCGGTATGGGGCCAGATGTGCCTTTTGGTTTGATGTGTACTGCAAGCTCCAGTTGTCAGCCTGGCAGAGCAAAACCAGATCAACATTTCCCCATCTGGTGCAAAGACTGTCATACAATGTAAGCAGAGCATAACAGATTTCAACTTCTACGTCAGAGATTTTCCTCATGATGGTGTCTTTGTTTGTGCAGGACAGTGCAAGGCTCTGGAGGCTCCCTGAATGCTGCTGCTCTTCTGACATTGGCAGGACAAAGGTGTGACCCTGTAGTGCCTCAGTTGAATCTGGCCAGAGCAACTCAAGGCAAATCAGGGTGAGTTGACCATCCCATGCAGACCACTCGATCAGCGTGCGTGGTGTCACAAGCAAACACTGACAATCATATGAACATGCATGGCTGATGTTACCTGCTGCTGATGTACAAGCACCACAAAGCTCGTGCTGTTCTGTGAAGTACAGCAGTGTGTTTGTGCAGGCTCACATACAGAGAGGAGATCTGCTGCTGATACAGATGATTTATCAGTTTGTGTCCATGATCAACAAGTGCAATGTTGGGAACGTGTGTCTAAGATCCGATATAGAAACAGTCAAACACAGTGTCAGAAATGTAACAATCACGGCAGCACATTACAGCTGCACAAACCAAGCAGTGCATCAAAGCAAACGCAAATCCGACCCTGTCGAAATACCCAGTTGCCAGGATGCATTGCACAAATTGCAAGTGTGTACATGCACTCACAGACACTGTAAAGATAGTCTGTGGCCTCGAAATGCATATCGATCGAAACATCACACGGCCTGACGCACTTCAGAACTGCTGGAGCAGTTGAGAGCATATACAAAGCCAGTCCTCATGACACGTCGCTTACAACCAACTGACAGCCCTTGCTGAACTTGACATGAAACAAGTTGCAGTAGTGACAGCTATGCACAAGCACTAACCCTAAGCTAAACATTTGTACAAACCTGATGCTTGAGGGACAACTTACCACACATGGTTGCAACACATAAGCCTACCCTATGCTTATTGAGCAAATTGCATCAAGCCAACCTTACGAGCAAGAACAAGCTGAAATCAGCAGCATTCGAGGACTATTCGTTTATTTGTAAACAAGCAATGGCTTCCACCATGTGCCTTATGTCGTACGTGCCTAGCATTGTAAAAAACCACTAAACAACACTTGTAAGATGTCTTGGGAGAAAATAGAATGATCTGAGTCAGGCATTGAAAACAATACACACAATTAATCTGCTGCTGTCTCGCTGTACTGCATCCCCAAACCCAACAATAAGCAGGTAGTGAGTGCAACCACGCCATAGCAAGCATCTGAATATGTACTGACCTCCACTTCAGGCCAGTTTTGGTACAAGCTGGTAGCAAGTAAGGTAATACACAGTGCTACAAGCTGTTTACGACATCAAATAACCAATCCTCGATCTGGGCAGACGTCAAAATCGTCAATGCCACACTTCATCAACAAGATACGTTGAACATCAATCAAGGGGTAAACTTCTGTGAAAGTCAAAGCCATCTTTCCAAGGTACAATATGGCAGCTGATTCAGTGGAAAACCTGTTGATCATCATCAAACACTACAGTACACATGTTGTCTGTTGTCCCATTGGCCAGTGTACATACTACAGCCAACATTGGCTGCAGCCTAAGCTTTGCTGATCTTGCTGGCATGTGTCAACTACATTACTGCCTCATTTAGACTCCACATTGACATTCTTGTACATACAAACCCAGTGAACATCATGACAGATGTAACGGTCATCACTGTGCAATACTGAGGGCACACTTCGCTGCAATGATCATCACCAGCACCTGCCAGCTCTATTGGTCAGGGGCTCTGTATCTGTTCTCTGTGGCTTCTGGGGACACGCCATAGCCCATGTCGATGTACTCCTGACGCAACTTCCTGAAGGCGATCTGGGGCAGGTCTGCCTTGACTGAGATTTCACGAGGCAGCATCTCTGGTCTCAGCTGCTCAACCATTGCCTTGTCCTCTGTCAATATCCTGCAGGCAGCAAAATTTGATGAGAAGAAATGTCAGAGCTACTGGGCGCAAGCATGCAAGGGAAGGGGAACATTATGTGAGGCACTTGACAGCAGTTACTCTTTGGACAGGTGTGTGCAGGCTGACTATTGTGCTCCAGCATGACAAAGTCTTAAAAGATATCTGTCCCTGTACACAGATGATGTGCAGAGCTGCAAGGCTTTGTGCAATTTAGACAATGGCCCATCATGCCAAGGTTATGACAGCTCTACATCAGTGCAGAAGAGGAGGAGGAGGAGGAGGATTTTACATCTTCACCCAACCAACTAGGTTGTACAGATGTGCCAGGGTTGTCAATAACCTGGTCAAAAACATCAGTACTAAGCGTTTATCATGTCTAAACAGTCTGAAACAAACTTGTAGACAATCATGCGATCCTTCTGGGCAAAGAAGGATCGCATTGAAGAGATTCGGAAATTGAAAAGGGTGTGATACTTGTCGCTGAGTGGCTGGAAAATTGGACACTCAAAGACAAGATGATATTCACCCCCAACGCTAGATAGGGGACAATGTCATATTGACACAACTTTGGAGGCATTGCTTGGGCTACAGATCATTCCAGCAGGAGCGTACTTGACCATGGCCTGGCGGGCGAAGCGGTCCCAGCCTCCCATGTTGAAGATGCCTGTCTTGTCAATGGCCAGGTTGCGCACCAAGGCAAAGCGGTTGACGGTGCGGTTGCCATTGATGGGCACTGTGTTGACAAAGGTGGTGAAGCTGAGACCGTTCCCTAGAGTAAAGGAGATGACGCTGGTGCTGGGCAGCAGGGCTTGGGCAGTCACGTGCACGATTGGCACCTGTGAACGCAACACGAAGCATGTCAGTGCAAAGTGAGACTACTGTTTGCCCTGCTGTAAGGATGTTGCAATGGATGAAATGGTGTCTTTCTAGCACCCTTTCTGCCATGCGTCAGCGGACATAGTTGTACAAGCAATGCAGTCTGATGTGTCAAACAGCTTGCATGCACAAAAGTAGGCAAAACCCAGGTTCTGCTTATGGTGTGCCGAGGTGAGTTGTGTTTAGGCATTGTTTGCAGCGGCTAAGCAACTGCACATGGATGCTGAATGCAGACCTGGGAGAACTCCCAGAACTTGTTGACGGGCTTGTTGTGCAGCCCAAAGCCAGCCTTGACACCATAGGCATTGTGAGTGCACGTCATGTCCCTAATCTGTGGAGACTCCTGGTTGCCGAAGCTGTCACTGTGCAAGTAGTGGATGTGAGCCATGTCAATGGCGTTCTCAAACACGCTCCAGTGGTTGCAAGCAAACTCGATCTCACCTGCAGTGCGCAGCTTGAGTCAACACTTCAATCAAGAGGCAGATTTTAGGAGCGCTGCCGTGCCAATGGGGTTGTGCAAAAACACTGACATGCAAAATTCAAACCTGGCTGACATTCGGCTGCATAGCTGCAGCTCACCACAATGAAGAAAAGCTATACGCAGTTTACATACCATAGACCGGCTTCCAGGTGGGGTCATCAAGCTCAGGCACGTATGGAATTGGCGGCCGCTCATCAGCAGGGAAATTCTTGCTGCCATAAAACAACCACACAAAGCCCCCCTGCATGATGTAATGCCCAGTTGCAGCGCCTGCTTTGTGAGCTGGCAAACACCACAAAAATAGCATGCGACGCACCCCATCAGGGATTTGGTTCCAGAAGGAAGTGGGCATCGTACGCAAACTATAGCTGGTTTCCCTGGCATGAACGACACATGAGGTACACATTTGTACTGGCAAAGCAACTACGTACAGATGAGTCCACAGCATTGCAGAGAGAGTCATGGCATACCTTCTCCTGAACAGCATACGAGTCCACTAGCTGCTTGCGAGGCCATGCCTCTGCTTTCTCAGCAGCTGGCACATCCCTCAGCACACCCTCCTCATCAAAGGCCCAGCCATGGTAGGGACATACCACACACTCGTGGCCTTGAACTTCGCTGACCCAGCCCTGACTCAAGGGGGCTCCACGGTGGGGGCACACATCATTCAGACAGTGCACCTGGCAGCAACAACACTAAAGAGTCAAAAGGTGTCAACCCACAAAGCGCACCCAACGAAGTGCGCACCCAAGCGCACTCACTCACCGCACTTGCACACTCGCTGACTGCACAACTCATGCGCACTTATGACAATGCAGACGACTGTGCAAAGCTGATGCCTCTGTGTGCGCAAGCACACATCAAGGCACTACATCAAGGCACTGCATGAGCTCTTTCACACACGCAGCAATGCTAGAATAGCATCCTTCTGTGATAACAGAAGCAGAGGAGTAGGCTAGCAACTGACCTTGCCATCCTTGCCTCTGAAGAGCACAAGCTTCTCACCACACATCTCTACACCATGAGCTTTGCCCTCCTTGACCTTCTCACTCACGGCTGCAGACGCACATACAGTTATCAGCAGCCAGTCTGAACCTAAAGACACTGAACAAGAACAAAAACAAGACAGACTGGTCGGACAGCAGCAGATATGGTACACCTACGCACAAGATGATGTGCTTCTCCAGTAAGCTATGGATGGATGGTGTTGAGACATGCTGATGGTGTTGCTGATGGAGGAAACATGACTGACAGCTCAGCAAGCACTCACCTGCTGCATACCAAAAGTTCTTCAGGTATGCTCTACGCCCCTGCAGCTCTTTCATCCTGTGTGCTAGCAGGCTAGTGTTTGGGTCCCACTCTCCTGTAAGACAAGTATGCTCCTCAGGCTATGCAGTGCAAAGCGCAAACATGAGAAATGAGCAGATGAGCATTACATTACCAAAACAGAGACAAGATGATAACAACCATGCGCATGAGCTAAGTGAAGGACTGCCTCACCAGTGCTGTGAAAGTTTCTTGACCCAACAGGTGACTATCACAAAGCAGCCCATGAGCAACTTGCCTGGCTTGAGTCCTTTCTGCCTGCGCTGTTGCTCCAAAGCCTTGGCATCCACAGGCTGTGCAAGGGGTACCCCACCAGCGGGCTTGTTAGGCTTGGTGACTGGCGAGTCTACCCTCTGTGGCGCAAGGACAATGTTGCTCTGTACTTTTGTAGCAATGTCAGATGCCTCATCGGTGGGTGTGGCAGGAGCCTCAGGCATTGACATCGGCAGCTCAACGTCAACAGTTGCTGTTGATGAACCTGCTCTGCTTGGAATGCTGAAAGAAGGACCCCAGGGTTTGGGGCTGGCAGCAGGAGAATTGGTGAAAGCTGACGCTGTGCTGGACATTGAGGCAGGGGTGAAAGTCTTGTTCCACAGCAGCATCTGTTTGAACAGAGCTAGTCGCAGTGGCAACATCTTCTTGGGGATGGTCATCGTGTTCCTGGCTGCGCTCTCCTACAATAAGACAGTCTGATGTCAAACAGGTGGAGCTGCAAACCCTGACCCCCAGAGACCAACTGTGGCAAAGCAACAGGAAAAGAGATCTGGAGAGGGTGTACCGCAGCGTCAGCATCGTGAGGATGCTGCTTGAGGACAGTATATATGGCAACAGCCTCTATGATGTAAAATAGAATCATGCTGGCTCTGCAGCAAGCAACAAAGAGTCAGTTTGAAGTATGAAGCTCAACTTGAAAGGCAGCTTTGCCAATGATATATGGCAGCATATGAACTTACACTGCTACCACATGGTCCCCAACAAGCAATGGTGCAAAGCGATCCACATTCTGACTGACAAGATCTGTCACTCTGTGAGTGCCAAGCTCACTCAATAGGGAAATGAACTGCAGCACCAATCATAGGCGTCAGATCGCCACCAAACGTGCTAAAATTGCACGAGCAGGACGTCAGCAAGCGTCCCGACCAGCAAAGGTATCCGTCCACAAAGTGAACCGAACAACAGGAAGCACAAACCTTCCAAGACACGTGAGAGGCCTCAAACAAAGCTCCTGTGCCAAGTCCTAGCACAAAAGACCTCAAAAGTGGCTCAAAGAAAGGGGTTGGATCGTCCTCCTGCGCCTGCACCTTTGCTTTGTTAGCGAGTTGAGCAATCCAAGAAAGAGAGGCTGCAAGAGCAAAGGAGCGGCAAGGCACCTTGCGAGTGGCTAGCTGCACGTCTTTGCGCCGTGGTCGAGCCGTACATGCTATCTGCAGGCTCTGTCGTTGGTACTTAGGCGCGAGTCTCCTTCGAACGACGTGTCGGAGGGCAATCAAAGGTATGTGCTGACTCCGACACTGCCATGTGGCTGAAAGGCTATTGGCCATAAGACCAACTGCGGACGCATTGACCGCCATGACCAACACACAGCAGGAGCTCTGTTTCTATGCCACGGCGTCTATGTATCACTTGGTCTGTCCGAAGCCTGTTGAACCACTGGTGGTCCACGAAACTCCCCGCGCAAATGACTAACAAGCCTTTGCTGCCACATGTTCAATCTGACTCACGAGCATCCAGATTCAGTCTCAAGGCGAAAAGTGAGATGGTCAATAGCAGAAGTCCCACCAGCTTGGTTTTGTTGCACACCACATACACCTGTGCTTTCAAGCCAGGATGTCTGATGAGTCACAACTGGCTCCACACCCCAGACTGTAAGGTGCTAAATGAATAGCCCCGAGCATCTGACTTGAGAAATGAATGATCTTTCCATCAACAGAATCTTGCAGTCATGATCACCCAATGTCTTATGCTGCTTGCCTGACATGAGAGGTGGCAAGTCACAAGTAAGGGCTTGCTAAGCACAGTTGATGACCAGGATTACGACATGCCAATATGGCTACAGTATTGATAGTCTATATCGGTGTGGACACATACAACGTTTGAAGCCCAGAACACACTTGCAGATTTCAGTCCACACCAGGCAGAGCTGATTAGTATGCTGTAGCTGAAGCTTCAAGGCATTGAGAGCTCAATGCCGTCTGTGATCTTGCAGCATGCGTGGACAAACAAGAAGTTTCACTTCACGCGAGAGGGAAGACCTCTGTGTAATTTATGGCTGTAAAAACTTATAAGTTATGCAATCAAGCCAACAGTCTAAAGTGAGCTACATACATGGGCAATTGTGAAAAATGTTATTTTATGTCTCAGGCAACTGGCATGCAACTCCGGCACCAAAAGGCCATTTGGAAGACCTGCTTGATGATGCAGCTACATGACACTGGATAAAAAGACATAAGCCGATCCTGCACTGTAACTCCTCGTTTGAAGCATGCTGCACAGGATTTGACAGCAGGACAGCAAATGTCATGACATGAGCCTACCTGTCCAGAAATGCCTATGACAGGCCTAATCTAGACATGTACACACATGACACATACAAGAAACATGCGCCATTGACTACATGCAAGGCAAACCCAAAGATGTGTTGTGGGGGTTGTAGCCATGAGCCCAGCGTACTGCAGCAGGCACCATGCCGCACAGCTTCGGGTTATCTGCTGTTGACACTACTCCCAGGTTGGCGCCGCTCATCATGCTCAGGTCACCCTCAAAGTTATTGTTGTACAGAAACAGGATGAAAAGCGTGTCGGTGAGGTTGCTGCAGCACCCACCAAGCCATCAAGAATCAGGTTGTGTTGAGCAAGCACCGCATATGGTCATGTGAACAGGCTTGCATGCCAATGGTACTGTCAGGCAGCATGTTATGCACTTACAATGCTGCTGGAAAACAGCATGGTGGTTAGGTAGCTCAACCCATAATGTGCATCATGACACTGACAAATGCTTTGAGCTGGCACAAGTCCACACAAGAACAATGCAAGTGTGCATGTGTACCTGAATGATGGGGGAATGGTGCCTGTGAACATATTGTTCTCAAACCTCAAGGATGTGATATTCGGCATGATGCTCAACTCAGCTGGTATGGTTCCAGTCAGCTGCAAAGAGGCAAGCGTCGTCAGCAGGAGTGTATGGGATGAGCATCACAGCAGACTTGATTTATAGTTACGATGCCATGTTGTCTGATCCTGACAAACAGACAGCAGTAACAATAGCACAGTCCTCATCAGGCACACTGAACCTTGAACCTTGCACAGCATCTACGCTGTACCGCAACAGCAAGCAACTTGTGCTGAAGGCAGCTCAGGCCTTGACCAACAGGTATTGCTGCAAAGATCAACTCGGACGGAGGTGAGTGAAGAGCATATGCTGAATTAGTTCATTTGCATGGGGGCAGCATTCAGCACGGCAGCTCAATGTACCTTGTTAGACTCTAGCTCCATTTCCACGAGGCTGGTGATGGTTGACATGAAGGCGGGCAGCGTTCCTGTCAGCTGTAAAGGCGCAGCTTGCGTCAGCATAAGCACTGGTTAAGCTGATGATGAGAACAATGTTACAATAACGTTAACAATTACAATGACAAAATAATAAAATTGATTGAAATGCAGACTTGGCCAACAGGCATCAGGTGCGTGCGACGCAAGTCAGCTCCCTCCTGACAGGCTGATGCATTGAGAACTGCTGAACCCAAGCACATGATTGTGGCAATTTGTGAGCTTGAGCGACAAGAGATGTATTAGGGTACATACACTATACAACAAAAAGTGGCCTTGTCTAAGAAGAACCTTGCAGTGCATCATGAGTGACACATCAGGCCATAGACGGTCATGAAGCAAGTTGCTCCTACAAATTTGGTGTGCATTGTGTGTGTGATCTGCGCAAATACTAAGCAACAACATTCTTGCTTGCACATGAGCAAGCCACAATACTGACAAACACAATGACCTCTGCAGAGACCCAAGGCAATGTCAGCTGTGCTTGAATCACATGCGTATGTCACACTCACACAATTGTTGGGTTGGTGAGGTGCTCCCACCTGATTGTAGGACAGGTCTATCTCATTGACAAAAGGGAAGCATTGTGTTAGGAAGAATGGAATGGTGCCAGTCATGGCGCCTCCATCTAAATCCAGTTCCCTGAGCTGCCCAAACATGCAGGTCTGATTAGGCACCGGAGTTTCAATGTTGAGGTCTGTCACGTGCAGATTAGTGAGAATTCCGTCGCCTGGCTCTGTTGCATCATCTGCAGATAAGCGAGGTACTTAGACGCCTACACACACCTGCACATAAATGCTGAACAGGAGCTTTCATGGAAGAAGTGATACAATACAGCAAAGATCCTCTGTCAGCTATTCTTAAATCCAAAAAGCCATGGCAGCTGATTGCATTGTTGTTCTGCGCTGGGAGAACACATCTGCGAGATTGGCAGTATCTGGTCGGCTTGCAAATGGTTACAACATGCAAGCTGTACAAATCTGCATGCAGCCCAACATCAGTAGCGCAGATAAATTATGCCAGCATACCTTGCACAGCAAGTCAGGTGAACAGAGGTGCTGGGCGTGGACAGATGCAGTCCTTCTGCAGCATAGCACACAGCGCGGGCTACA
>JAABUH010005100.1_pt1 | contig 10424 bp, 10 predicted proteins | sample 5559121 | NCBI WGS metagenome assembly JAABUH01 (sample SAMN10711871, study PRJNA513364) | rock metagenome | isolation source: Antarctica rocks | place: Antarctica: Victoria Land, Battleship Promontory nord | collected 2015-12-28 | reverse complement strand
CCAGCGCGGCGCAGCTCTCCAGCGCCAGTTTGCAGCCCGTGCCCGCGGCGCGCCGCCCGGCTTGGCGCCGAGCCACCGGGCTCGCGCCGCGCTCCAGGCAAAGACCCGGCCGCAGCGGGCCGCTCCGCAAGCCGCAGGCGGGTGCGGCCCCTCAGGCCGGGCGTCGCAACAAGCCGCAGCGACGCAGCGGCCGAGCGCCGCCCCCAGCTGTACCCCGCGCTCTTGCGTCGTAGGTCTTCCAAAACCCTCTATAATAACATTAAGCGGAGCCAGGGGCGGTGTGACACGGTCAGGCGGTCGGCCCCCCGCGTACACGCAGGCGTGCGGGCAGCGCAGCGCGGCGCTCCGTGGGCGCAATTGCCCCAGCGTGGACGTGACCGCGTGCGGCGTCGCCCACCAGCGCCGCGCGCGGGCCATAGAAGCGGCCGCAGGCGACCACGGCGCCGAAGCTGGTGGTGTAGGGTTAGGATTGGGCTTACGGTTCTGGGCGCACCTGCCCCAGCGTGGACGTGACCGCGTGCGCCGCGTCGCCCACCAGCGCGGCGCGCGGGCCATGGAAGCGGGCGCAGGCAACCACGGCGCCAAAGCTCGCCGGCGCCTGCGCGCCCGCGGCCGTCTGCGCGGCCACTGCGGCGCGCCAGGCCGCGGGCATGCTCGGCAGCGCGTCGGCCAGCAGCGCGGCCTGCGCGGGCGCCGCCAGGTCCTCGTAGCTCGCCAGCAGGCCTGCGGCGCGCGGGGTGGTCACGCCGCGCACGCACGCGTGCTGCCTGGCCGGCTGCGGGGTGCGCCCGCTGCGGAGCGAAGCAGAGCCCACCCTGAACCTCAGGTTGCAGACAAGCACATGGTCTGATCAAGCACGCCCCTGCATGTCAATAGCTTTGCATGATACACGGCGCATGTCTTGTTCTGAACGTCAGCAACAGACGGGAAGCTGTACAAATCACAGACCAGCGGCCGTCGCTGACTTGCAGGCAACGCTCACACGACCAAAAGCTCTGCCCTAGACAAACCCGTCAGGCACACGATATCGCTCCGGCCAAGGCGGCCGCCTACTACTAATATAGACAGCCTGCGCGCCCGCCTTCGCTCATGCAGAAGCTTCCGCAGCCGCAGCTGGCGCGACAGGATAGGGTTAGGGTAGGTATAGCCTATACCCTATACCCTATACCCTACCCTAGCCGCAGCTGGCGCGACAGGCAGCTCAGCCTGCATGAAGCTTGCCGCGGACGCCCTGCACCTTCCCTGCGCAGCCTCCCAGCCGGGCGACCGCCACCCCTCCGCGCTGCCAGCGCGCCGTGCGCAGCGCGGACCGTCACGCATGAAGAGGCCCCAGCCAGCGCGTCTGGCAACGCGCCTGCTCGCAGGCCCGCCGTCAGGCGGCCCTGCGCGGGGGACGCGGCCGCCTGGCCGGCGCGCGCCCTCCGCCGGAAGCGCCTCCCGCGCCAGGCAGCCCCTACTCCTGCTTCCCCCACACGCCGTCCCAGCTCCGCGCGCGGCCGCCGCCCGCAGCAGGCGCGCCCGGCAGCACGCTGCGGGGCGCAGCCGGCGCGGGCGCGGCCGGCGCGCCTGGCAGCGCGCCGCGCACCGGGGCGCCCGGCAGCCCGCCCGGCAGCCCACCCGGCGCTGGGGCCGCCTCCCCGGGCGCGCACTCCGCCGGCGCGGCCTTCGCGGGCGCCTTGTACCCCAGCAGGCGCAGCACGAAGCGCGCCAGCTCGCCGTACAGCGACCCCGCCCTGCATGTGCGGACTGCGTGAGTCCTAACAGTGGGGCGGCGCCAGTACGAGAGCGGATTACGGCCGGCACCTGCTTGGCGCAGCAGTGACCTCAACCACACTCAAGCCCTTTATAGGAACTAAAACGCATTTCTATGTCGCATATGAGCGCGCAGGCGAGTCAAATTGCAAACTCGTGCCTCCAAGCACTTCAGCACATCAATGTGCCCTCTGTACAGTCACCAAGGGCGCACGCACCCTTCCACCGCGGCGGCGGGTGCCAGGGGCGGCGCGCGCGCGCCTGTCCAGCAGCTGCAGCAGCGCGTGCACGAAGAAGTGCACGGCGTGCGCATTCTCGTCCACCAGGAAGGACAGGCGGCCGAAGAAGTGCACCACGCCGCCAATCATGTGCAGCATCGCTTGCCACGAGCTGGGCGGCGCGGGCGGGCCCTCCGCGCCGCCAAAAGCGCCGCCTGCGAACGCGCAAGCGCGCGGCCGTCACCGCCCGCATCGGCATGCAACACGGGGGCCTGGGCGCGGCGCAGCATGCTCAGCGGTGCCAGCACGTTTGTCAGCTGCCAGCACAGGTGCCGCGCCGCCGGCATAGACTGGCGCCGCTGTCAACACTGAGGGTCCGTGGTGCATCGCGGCAGCCCGGCGTCCACAGCAATGCAACACTGGGCCCATGAGCACCCCCGGGAACACGGCGCACAAAGACCAAGCAACCTCCCCGCGACAGCCGCTTGTGTTTACTTGCTGTGCTGCTGCTCCTCCCAAACAAATACATGGGTGCGCCATGCACAGCGTGCTGTGCACATAAAAAGAAAAGGGGCCGGCGCACTCGGCCCCATGCCGCCATATGGCGTCATCGCGCCGCCGCCGTAGGGCTGCCCGTACGCGCTGCCGTTGCCGTAGCCGCCCAGGCCGCTGCCATAGCCGCCGCCATAGCCGCCGTACGTCGACCCATACCCGCCGCCGTATGAGGAGCCCCCGTACATGCCGCCCGTGGGCCTGCCGTACGTGCTGCCGCCCCCGTACGCGCTGCTGCCCGCCCCGTACGCGCTGCCATACGTGCTGGCGCCTGCACAAGCGCCAACACGAGTACAGCACACAGGTCGACCGTCAGACAACAGCATGACACATAAGGCAGCAGGTGCGGCATGGCCAGGCTTCGAAACGAGTTAATATATTGCTTGACCCGTGAAAGCCATGGTTGCAGCAACGTCCAAGCGCGCGCCTCCATACGCGCCGCCGCCATACGCGCCGTAGCCGCCGCCGCCGTAGGAGCTGCCGTAGGAGCTGCCCAGGGCGCTGCTGCCGTACGGGCTGCTGCCGTAGGCGCCGCCGTACGCGCCGCCGTACGCGCCGCCTCCGCCCGCCTGCCAGGGCCGCGCGCGGTTTGCCAGCGCGCCGCCGAGCGGGGCGGCGGCGCCGATGGCACCTGCCGCTGCGCGCGCTGTCAGATGTTTAAGAGGTCTGCGCAGAATGGCACCGGGGTGGTGCATCCGACAACTGCACGCCAGCTAGAGCCTGCAGCCTGGCAGCCGCGCAAGCACCCGTAACATTGGGTATGCGGGTAATTACACCCCTGAGCTGATAAGTATCCTGCAATGCATGGAATCCGGCAGCCATATGCCTGTTGATCAGTGACCCTGCATCAAAGGTACTCAGGTGAAAATGGGGACAAATACGGGGAGAAAGTGCCGCAAGCCCCCGCGCTCTCGTCGCAAAACAGCCTGCGCACGCGAATAAGGCACACTTCTGGCCGCACGCTGGGGTCCGCGAACCTGCGCCCGCCTCCCAGGGCTTGCGCCCGCTGTCGCCGGCGGTGCTAGGTCCCAGCGGCGTCACGCTGCTCGTGCTGGCGCCGCCCTGTCGCTCCCACGGCTTCTGCGGCGCCGGGCGGCCTGCGCGCGCGACAGAGCTTCGGACGGCAGCCCTGCGCAACGAAGTCACCGAAGTAATAGCCCGCCACTTGAACACCTCAGGCAGACAAAGGTTGCTGCTCTCCAGGTCACAATCACGATTACTGCCGCTGCCCTGCCTCCCGACCTCCGCCCCCCTCGAGCGGCCCGTGTCAGCGTGTCTGCACTGAGACGGTAGTACCCTGACGCACTACAAAGCCAGTGCCAGTTGGCCTCAGGAGTCTCAACCCTGCTCAGTTTTTACACTGCTTCCTCTTCAAGCACGCGCACCAGGTAATCATCTACCCACACCATCGAGGGCAACTTGTGCAGCAGCGCTGTGCTGAGCACGGTGCAGCCAGCACCAGCTGCCGCCAAACACCGCTTTCTCCTGCCTCACACGCACAGGCCGCAAGGGCAGCGCAGCCTCACGCACGCCTCTGGATGCCTCTGGATAGCCAGACACCGTCGCGGCGCATAACAGCCTTGCGCAAGTAACCTCCCCTTGGTCTCGCCTGACCTTCCGTACAATCCCGGCTCCCGCACCCACCCTTGTCCCCCAGGTTGCTAAGGAGCGGCCAGTTTCCGGGAGCCTGGGGTTGCGCGGGGGCGCACCGGACATTCTGTACCGCCAAGCACCCGCCGCACGCGGAGTGGCGCCGCTAGCTGCGCCTCAGACAGCCGCTGCGCCTCCCACTCAGCAGCTCCGGTGCGCGCGCGCTGGTCGCCTCCGCGCCTAGACGGAAGCTCCAAAGTCCGGCGCTGCACGCAGCGCCGGTCAGGCAGAACAGCGCGCGCGTGCGCGCTGCGCACTGCACAGCAGCCTCTGGCAGCGCCGCTTGTCTGCGCAGGCCCGCGGGCCGCTCGCCGCCAGGTGCTACCACCGGCTCAGAGCAGACGCCTCAGCTGGTGGCAGAAACTGCGGCACGCGGTAGCTCTAGCCGCGCAAGTCTGCCAAAAGCCAACGTGCCGAGGAGGCTCTAGAGCTAGGGTCTTTGGGCCCTGGAGCGCAAGGACACTCAGTTGATATCACAGGACAGCGAAGACAGCCTCATCTCTGCTAGCAACAGTGCCTCTGCCTTACACAGTAGCTTGGCTTTGTTTGTTTGGTCATCAGACAGCAGCCTAGCTTGTGGGCTTGAGGTGCAGGCGTCGTGCAGCGCTGCGCCAGGGATGCAGGGTCAGCTGCAGACGGCCTGCATAGACTGCACCCGCTTCAGCACAGGTGACGGCATTGGCCACGTGCTTGCCCTGCTCTGCGGCACGCCGTACCTCATCATATACTCCCAGGCGCTGGTGCGGGGCCCTGTTGCAGGTCGGTGATCACACGGGCACCAGCGCGGTCGTCTGTGCTTGCATCTTGATTGCTATGCTTGCATCTTGTTTGCTAGACAGGGCGAAACCTTCCACCTTGTCGAGTCCACGCAGCGTGGGCGCAGCAGAAGGGCGACAACAACGCCTGAGGGCGGTGTGTATCAGGTTCCAAGGCACTGAGGCGCCCTGCGCAGGTCGCATACCAGCAGCGCGACGCGCGCGCCTGGGCCGCGCTGAGCGGCTTTGTGGGCAACGCGGCCGCCGGCAAGGCGCTCAAGCGCCTGGTCGCGCAGCCGCGCCCGGCGCTGCGCTGCGGCGCGCTGGGCAACTGCGGCAGCTTCGGCTGGCCGTCCTCGCACGCGCAGACGGCGGCGTTCGCCTGGGCGCTGCACCTGGGCTGCGCGCTGCTGGCGCGGCGGCGCGCGGGCCCGCGCCCGCCTGGGGCAGCCGCGCGCCAGGCGCGCCTCGTGCTGCGCTGCGGCCCGCGACGTGGCGGGTGGCGCTCTGCTCGAGCTCGCTTGGCAAGCAAGCTTGGCTCTGGCCGGTGCCAAGAACAGGCAGCAGCTTGTCGCGCCGCCATTGCATTTGTATGGCTGCAAGCCGCACAAGGGGGTTTGTTTACTACGGGCTTCCCCAGACCTCTGCGTCTGAGCCGGTGCTTGTGCCTGTACGCAGCTGCCGGTGGAGCAGCACGCTGCTCCGCATGCAGAGCCCACAGCAGCTGCAGCGCTGACTTGCGCGACCAGCGGGCGCTGCAGGCGGCGGAGAGTGTGCTGCTGGGCGCGCTGGCGGTCGTCGGGCTCCTCCTTTACCACTAACCTACCTACCCTACCCTACCCTACCCTTCCCTAACCCTATCCTCCCCTGCGCCCGCAGGCGGCGGAGAGTGCGCTGCTGGGCGCGCTCGCGGTCGTCGTGTGCCATGCACGCACCTACCTGGGCTACCATGACACAGTCCAGGCGTGCCTGACAGGGCCCGCCCCGGCCTGCGAGTCCCTGGTGGGCGCGCGTTTTTGGCTCGCGGCATGCGCAGGTCGCAATGGGGTTGCATGTGCAGCGCGAGTGACAGTGCACATGCAGGGCAGCACAGGGGAGCGCGCGCGGCAGGGAGGATGCGTGCGGGTGCATGACGTGGCTCGGTCTGGTTGGTATAAGTCTGAAGCCAGCTTCCTTTTGTGCTTGACAAGCGACGCATGGTCAATCACAAGCCTCAGGTGCTCATGGAGTGGAATAGCGCTGACGGGACATGCAGCAGGTCCTGCGAGCGCGCTTTAAGCCCTCGGCTTGCATGCATGCAGTGGCGCGCAGCAGCCTTGGCAGGATGCTGCCAGCGGAACGCTCTCACGCGAACAGCACAGCAATGGATGGCTGGGCTGCGCACAGGCAGAGCATTGCCAACTCCAGCCCAGCATGCACCTACTGCAAGGGGCGCGCGCGGACAGGTGGCGGCGGGCGCGGTGCTGGGCGCCGCGGCAGGCGCGGCGTGGGCCGCGGTACTGCAGGCCCTGTCCGACGGCGGCTGGCTGGACGCGCTGGCGCGCTCGCCGCCCGGCCGCCTGCTGTGCCTGCGTGCCGGCGGAGCGTGCGCCATTGCGGCGGGCGCGCCCGGGGCGGCGGGCGCGGCGCCCGCGGCGCCCGCCAGCGGCAGGAGCCGCGCGAGCAAGCACGAGTAGCACGCGGGCTCCGCCTGGCAGGGCACCTTCCTGACAGTGCCACCTGACTGACGCCAGGGGTGAGCCGGCGTTGCTGGCACGGGTGCGCGGGTGCAAGTCACGCCGAGTGAGCCGCTGAGGCTGCCTGTCTGTTGCGTGGTTCCGCTGCCCTGACCGTGACACGTGCTGTCGCAGGGGAGAGTCTTTGACATTGAGCAAGCAGATCAGGTATGTGGGCATGTCTGACGCGAGTAGGACTGCTGAGGGGCACAACACAATCACTGGATCAGAAATACCCCCCCTACACCCTCTCAGGAGGAGTCAGCAATCCTCCGACTAGCTAGTCTATAGTGGGCTGCACAGAAACTCAGTATTTGCGAGGGCTGTGCCGTAAGCGGAAGGCGCCATCCAGTGCACGCCAGTTGCTCTGTTTTGTGCCTCGTCGCTGGTGCAAAGCGCGTGCAGTCTTCCGCAGACGCCGTATGAGGCTATGCCACGACTGAAGGTAGTTATTACTCCTCTCGGCATAGCCCGCGTGAGCCGCATCCCGCCCGCGGTCGCGCCCAAGCTGCCGCCGCGCACGCCGGCGGAGGGCGGGCAGCCCGATGGTGCGCATCAAGGTGGAGGCGGTGTTGCCAATGTTGGCGAGCGAGTATCAAGTGGAGCGGCACCTGCCAGCCTTCCGGGCGCTGCTGAGCCGAGTGCGTACCCCGCGCCGTGAAGCTGCAAAAGCGGCTCAGCCAGCGCAAGCCTCCCCTGCACTCTGCTCGGCTGCGGCGCACACTGCGGCAGGCCCGTGCACGCTGCGGGCAGAGTGTGCTGGGAGCTGGCCGCGCAGCGCTGCGCTTTGGGTGTTGTCTTGAGATGGTCACAAGGCGGCCACCTTCCACAGACTGCAGAAGCACAGCACGTCAAGGCGTGAGCAAGCGAGGGCCCTGTAAAGCTGTGAGCACTGCCTGTTGCTTCCGGGCCAGCAGCGTAGCACGCAAGGGGCGCGCCACCTGTGCACAGCTGCATTCGTGAGCAGCTGGCCAGCCCTATGTCGTGCCCGAGGGAGAGGGCTGCAGTCAATGGCACTGGTCAGGGCTGCAGTCAGGGCTGCAGTCAGTGGCAAGGTTCAGTGAGCTGGTGCGCTGCCGGCCAGCGCGGCAGCACTGGAGAGCGACTGCAGGGAGCAGAGCGTGGCAGCCGACACGTGCGCGCGGCGCGCGCCGCAGGTGCTGAAGCGGGGCACGGAGCGATTCGAGGCGGCGTGGCGGGAGCCGGGCGTCCAGGTGGTCAAGCTGGCGAGCGTGCCGGAGGCGGCCGGCCTGGCGCCGCTGCTGCCGCGCGCGGCCGCGCGCCTCACTGAGGGCAGCCTCGCCGTGCACTACGAGCTGCTGCGCTTCGAGGATGCGCGCGGCGGCACCGGCGGCGCCGGCGGCGACGGCGGCGACGGCGCGGGTGGCGCTGACGCCGAGCCAGGGCCGCCGTACCGCGTAACAATTGTCAGCCAGCCGCCGCTATTCCGCCACCGCGCGCACATCGAGCTGCTGCTGGTGCGAGCCTCTAAAGCTCGCTGCTGCCCATTGCGTTCCTGGTGTGGGACTGTGTGACGGGCCCCGCTAGCTTTATCGTTAGCCAGCCGCCGCTGTTCCGCCACCGCACGCACATTGAGCTGCTGCTGGTACGGGTCAAATGCTCGCTGCTGCTCCTTGCGTTCCTGGTGTGGGACTGTACGACAAGCCCCGCCAGCTCTGGTGTTTGATGGCGGCGAGCGTGCATGTCAGCATACACAGCGGAGCTGCATGGCCTGGGTGCGCCTGTCCCCGGAGCCCTGCTGGGGAGGGTGTTTCACGGAATTGTGTGGCGGTGCGGAGTCCGCTACCAGCCATGCTCTGCAGGCCTCCTTGCACCTGGAGCGGCCCTTCTCATGCCACGTGCCGTCCGTCAGGGCAGCGCGCCCTCGTCGCTGTGCCTCTCTTCATCTTACCTTGACGTCTCCTGCATGTGTAGCAACCGTTTGGGAAGGAGGGCACCGAATCGGCCGCAACTCCGCTCAACTTTATAGTTTCTTTGTTTAGGGTAGAGTCAGCTTCCCTGAGTGGAAGGCTCTGAGTGCGCGCGCCCTTCGGCGCACCCAGGCGTGTTAGGTCGGAAGCCTGAACAGGAATAATGAAAGCTTAGGGAAGCTGACCCTGTAGGGCTCGAACAGGTGGTGGACGAGGAGCCGGGGGCGCCCGGCCGGTGCCGCGCGAGCCTGGAGGGCGACGTGGAGGTGACCGTGCCGGGCCTGGGCGGCATGGCGGAGGAGGCCGTCTGCGAGGCGCTGCGCTTGCAGCTCTTCTTCCTGCCGCAGGTTGTGGAGCGGTGCGCGCGGCCGCCCCCGCCCGCGCCCGCGCGCTCGCTAAACCTTGGCCGCGACTGGCCCGCGCCCGCGCGCTGCGGCCCCCGCGCAGCCTGCGCGCGCGCGCGCGCCGGCCGCGGCCGGGAGGTCGAGGGTGTACATGTGTGTTTGTGTCGAGGGTATGCATGTGCGTTCGTAGCTGGGTGTTACCCCTACCGCGTGCTGTGCGCGCCCAGGAGCTGGCGTTTGCAGCCTGCGCTGCAACCTGAACATCGCGTGCACGGGAGGGTGGCTGCGGCAGAGCCGCGGGTCATGCACGTGGAGGTCGATTGGTGATGCCGCACTGCGGCAGGTGGCTGCGCGTGCGCGAAGCGCTGCTCGCGCGCGGCGGCGCGGCGGCGCTTCGGGGGCCGCCGCCCGAGGGCGCGCTCGCGATGTGGCTGCGGGCCAGCGCGGCTCCGCATGGAAACCCCTGCTGGATAGGGTAAGATAGGGTGTATGATAGGGTGCGCGCCCGCGTGACCTTGTTGTTATGCGCATTGTGCTTCTGTTATGCACACAGCAGGGGCATGCAGCGCATGCTTTGAGCAATGACCCCGAACCCAGCAGGGTGGGCTGGTGGTACAAAGCATATTGGTGGGAGGCTGCAGAGCTGGGAGTGCGCGCTGCTGGCGCCGTCTGCCGCTGCTAGCGGCACAGGGCACGCTTTGGGCCGCGCCGGCGGCTGCTGTTGCTGGTGTCAGGATTGCTGTTTTGGGGAAGAATGCAGGCGCCTTATCGGCTGGCGCCGCACGCGCTGCATGGCCGTGACGCGTGCTGCATTCCGTGCTGCCATGTCGCGAGTCGCTGATGTGCCGCGCTGACCATTGCATTAGGAGCGGTTGAGTTACGGCTCGGCGGCTGAGCCGCTGGGGGCGGGTCCGCGCAGGCGCCCTTCAGCGCGGCGCCGCCGGCGCTGCGCAGCTCGGGCTCGCGCGGGGCGTCGCGGCAGCCGTCGCCGACGCGCTCGGTCTCGCCCGCGCCGCCGCCGCCGACGCCCGCCGGGCTCGCCGGCAGCGCGCTGCGCGGCGCCGGCAGCAGCGCGTCCGGGTGCGCGCGCGGCCGTGGGAGCGTCAACACACTTGGTTAAAAGAGCACACTCACGCCACGTCTGTTGACCATCTAGGAGAGACACATGTAGCTGGGAGGACGTTGGATCAGCATGATGCCCTTCTCTGCCCTGATAATCAGCACACATGTGCTTCAGGCGCTGTTAGCGTCAGGACTGCGCCCTCCTGTGAGCGTGTCTGCCCAACACGGTGTCCGGCGTGGCACGCGCGCCCCAGTACCGCCACTCAACCGGTGTCAATGGCGGCGACCTGCGCAGTGGCACCGGCAATGCCGGCGCTCGTTGCAGACTGGGCGCGCCTGTGCTGCGCGCAGCGCGTCGTGGCTGGGCAGCGGACGCGGCGCGAGCAGCGGCGCCGCCAGCTCCAGCGGCGGCTCCGAGCGCGGCGGCAGCCCCGGGCCCGGCCCC
>JAABUH010005097.1_pt1 | contig 10426 bp, 14 predicted proteins | sample 5559121 | NCBI WGS metagenome assembly JAABUH01 (sample SAMN10711871, study PRJNA513364) | rock metagenome | isolation source: Antarctica rocks | place: Antarctica: Victoria Land, Battleship Promontory nord | collected 2015-12-28 | reverse complement strand
GCACATGCGGCGCACGCAGGGAAGATTCCCGCGGCCGCGGCCGCGCCGGAAGCAGCCCCGGCGCTGCTGCCGCAGGCATCATCAGGCACAGCGGCGGGCAACGGACACGGCGGGCGGCATGCCGCTGCTCAGGTACAGACGGACTGCAGACTGCAGCCGGCGCCGGCGCCGGGCGCGCCTGCCGCGCCGCCCGCCCCGCCACCGCCCCCGGCCAGCACAGCAGAAGAGGTGCCTTCGCCCGGCGAGCTCGGCGGCACGGGGCGTGGGGGTGACTGCAGCAAGCACAACCCGCCGCCACCGGCCGTGTCGGGCGAGCTGCCGCGCGCAAGCACCACCAGGCTTGCTGCAGGCCCGCCGGCGCCCGACAGCGGTCCGGGACGCGGAGAAGGGCGCGACGCGCGGCCGGCGGCGTTGGCGCCCGCGCCCGCGCCGCGCCCCGCCCTGCTGCCGCGCACGACCGTGACAGAGGTGGACGCGCCCGTGCTCCATAGCGCGGCCGAATGGGCCGGCGAGCGCCGCGAGGAGCCGGCGCCTCCCGCCGCGCCGGCAGAAAAGCCCGCGGACACGGCGAGCGCGCGCAGCTCTGGGCAGGCTGCGTGCGGGCCGACGGGCGGGGACTGCCCGTCGACGCAGCCAAGCAGCGGGCCGGGCGCGCCAGCTGCGGCGACCGCGCTCACGGCGCACGAGTGGCGCTGGCTCCAGGTGCACGCTCGGCGCGATGCGGCGCAGCCGGCGCGGCGGCAGCCGGGCACAGACGCCGCCGTGCATCCGGCAGTCGCGACCAGCGGGCCGGCGCCCGCTGCGGCAGGGGCAGTGGCCGCCGGGCAGCGCCAGCGGGGGCCGGACTCGGGCGCCCAGCAGCGCTTCGCTCCTGCAGCACACGCGGCGGCAGCGGCCGGCTGGGCGCAGCCACAACCGCCGGCTGCCCCAGCGCAGGAGGCCGCCTCGGGTGCGCGCGGCTCGCTGCTGCGTCCGCGCGTCAGCGACGTGCACGCCACAGACCTCATGTAGGCAGCGTGGCGCGTGGCGGGTGGTGTGGCAAATTCTGTGACACAGCAGTGTGGCATGCTGCTGGACATGGGATCCTGCGCCGTGACGCCGTGCAGGGCATTACCTATGCGCAGTTGCCTGACAGCGCAGCTCTCCGCGCACGCTTATGCCCCATACAGACCCCAGCCAAACAGCCCGCGGCCAGCCAGCCGGCTCGGCAGCGCCGTCACGGGGCAGGGTTAGGGTAGCGCCAGTGGATCCGGTCGACCGCCTGCAGCAGGTCGTCGGGCAGCGCGCCGCGCGCGGCCGCGGCCGCGAGCTCGCGCAGCTGCGCCTCGCCGGTGGCGCCCACCACTGCGCCGGCCACCAGCGGCTGCGACAGCACGAACCTGCGCGCGCGCGCGCCCCGAGCCGCTCGGGCCGCCCTGCGCGCCTGGTTCGAAGCAGCCCGGCGCGCTGGGCGCCCCCACATGCTGGGCGGTGCAGTGAGGCGCCGCCCTGGCGGTGAGGCGGTGTGCGCGCCTGGCGAGAGCAGGCCCTGCCAAGAGGCTCAAAGTCTGACACTAGGGGGTACTGCATGGATGTGTTGCAAGTCCGTGCAACGCAAGCCCTGCCCGCTGTAGAAGCGTCTGATACCCGCCTGCTTGCCGCCCGCCCTCTGGCACCCCGGCGCCCTTCCAGACGGCGACACTGTCGGGCGGCGGCGGGCGGCGCACCGCAGCGCCAGCTCCGCGGGCGCCAGGCCGGCGTCCGCGGCCAGCGCGGCGTAGGCGGCCGTGGCCTCCGCCAGGTTGGGCCGCGGGCCGTAGCGCGACTCGGCCTCCGCGTACCGCCCGCGGTAGCGGTTCAGCCGCGCCTGCGGCGGGCCGCCGCCCGGCGCCAGGTACTTGCCCTGGCGCCGCGCAGGCCGAAAAAAAATAAGCAAAACCAGGACCAGAACCGCCCATATAAAGGAGAGGAAATAAGCTGCCACTGTGCCGCAGCCCCGCGTCATTGCCGCACCCCCAGGCGCCTCGCAGGCACGAGCGACGGACTGCCCGCGGGCGCCGCGCGCGCCGTGAGCAGGCCCATGGCGAGCGGGCTGTAGGCCAGCAGGCCCACGCCCTCCATGTGGCAGCACTCCGCCAGCGCCGCGTCGAAGGTGCGGCACACGAGGCTGCGCGCAGCGGTGCGGCCGTCGGCGGATACTTGCAGCATCGGCGGCGCCGCGAGCGTGCTCGGCCGCAGCACGGGCAGCACGGCGAGGCGGGCGGGCGCAGGCCGGACCTGTAAGCATTCTGGATTGCGGCCGGCCGCGGGAGCTCTGGCCGCGAGCGGGCTGCGCGCGGCGCGCCCCGCATGTCGGCGCGCACTTGGGCATGCTGGTGTGCACCGGCCTGCGTGTGTGTCCCCATCAGACACACACGGATGCACGAAGCAGGCTTTAGGTCGGTAGCCAGACACGCTGACGCCCGCCGCAGCAGTGCTCCTGCGTGGCCTGGGTGTCGGGGTGGACCGAGCCCTTGCAGTGTAAAACCCCTACCCTATCCCCACGCCCTCGCGCCGGGCGCGCCGCGCGGCGCACCCAGGTGGCACGCGGCGGTGAGGCCCCACGCGGTCTCGTTGCTGAGGCCCACGGCGCGGACCTTGCCGGCGGCCACCGCGTCGCCCAGCGCCTCCAGCTGCTCCTCCAGGCCCACGGCCGCGTACGCGCGCGCCGGGTCGTAGTGCAGCTCGCCAAACATCGGCACATACCTGCGCGCCGCGCGGCGCCTGGGCGGACAGCTCGGAGCACGGCGCCAAGCCCGCCAGGGCGGGCGGGCGTGCAGCTCCGCTGCTGCTGCGCCGCATGCGTGCCGCGTGCGCGCGCAACAAGAAAAAGGCTTGCCCTGCGGAGGCGCTGTCACTGCTCATTCCATGACAAGGGAACTTGGGAGCAGCGTGCCGCGGATGGCATGCGTCGGTAGGAGGGTCGCACAGGCGCCTCGCCCCTCGCTGGACGACAGGCGCTCGCTGGCGGGGCGCGCCGGTCGGGCCAGTGCAGCTGGTAGAGGTCGACGTAGTCGGTCTGCAGGCGGCACAGGCTGCCGTCGAGCGCGGCCGCGATGGCGGCGCGGTCCAGCGCGGGCGGGCCGCCGCGGATCCAGTCCATCTGCCCGGACGGGCCCGTCACCTTGGTCGCCACGTACACGTCCTGCCTGCGCCGCCTCCGGCCGCGCGCCTCGCCCCTCGCTGCGTGGCAGCTCGCGGCAGCACCGTCAGGCGGCGCGCCGCGCCCCACCTGCGTCGCCGTGCCACCCAGGCGCCCAGGATCCGCTCGGATGCGCCCTGCGTCGCCGCGCGCTGCGGCACCGGGTACATCTCGGCGCTGTCGAAGAAGTTGATGCCGCACTCCGCCGCGGCGTCCAGCAGCCAAGGCGCCTCTGCCTCCGGCGTGCCCTCCCCGAACAGCATGGTGCCTGCCGCGACGGGCGCGCCGGCGGGCACGCTCAGCTGAGGCAGTGGCACTGCCGACTGGTGAATATAAATATGTACAAACGTGACGCATGCTGCACTGCCAGCAGCGCACCCAGGCACAGCCGCGACGTCTGCATGCCGTCAAGCGCCAGGCTTGCGCGCAGTGCCTGGCGTCTGAACTGGCCGCTGCGTGCACTCTCTTGTGTGGGTAGCTGGCGGCGCCGTGGACCCACAGACAAGCCGCTGCGGGGTCCATTGCTGAGCGCATGAGCTCCAGGCAGTTGCCAGCAGAGTGCGGGCATGCAGGTACCTGTCCGGTCTGGGCTGCAGCTGTTAAGGGGCAAGCGTGTGTTGCACTTGGTCTATTCAATGAAGCATGTACGTACTGTACATGCTGGGGTTACATAGGACAGTCTCTGCTAGACTGTGACACGTCTGCTTCGAGTAGGGCAGCTCGGCGTTGGCAAGGACTTCACAAGCTCGTGTCTCGCCTGCAAGAGCCTGCACAGACATACCGGGTGGTAGGCGATGCGAGCGGCGGCACAGCCCAGCGCTGTCACCACGCGTCCGGGCGTGCTGAGCGCGCAGGGACACGCCTGCAGTCGCGGCGCGCACGCGTCACCCTCAGCTGAACAAGTGCGTCGACCTACTGTGCAAGCCACCGAGCCTGTTGTGCTTACGGCGCAGGTCCGGCGAGACTTGGCGGCATGGGCGCCTCCTGGGCGCGCCCGCTGATTACAGGCGGCCAGCCCGCCCACCAGACGCAGGTCCACCTCCCAAGCAGACGTGCCGCAGCTCTTCTATCTCCTCAGCTCTAAGTCCAAGGTGCTGACTTGTCACGGAGCGCGCTGTCACTCGTGTGCTGCGCCGAGCGGGCAGGCGCGGTGGGAGGCGAGCGCGGCGGCGGGCGTGGCGGAGGCGCCCACGGCCGCGCCCCCGTCCACCTACCCCACGCCCGCGGCGCGGCGCGCCGCCTTCACGGAGGACATCCTGCCGGAGCAGGTCTGCCCCGTGAGCCCGTTCTAGCAGCCTTGCGGCGCTCTGGAGGGCCCGACCAAGGGTCGGCCTCGTCAGCCTGACGCCAGCCCGCGCGCTGCCGGCAGGACCACGTGGCGGTACAGGTTGAGGGCGCGCTCCCGGCCTGGCTGCGCGGCGCGTTCATCAGGAACGGCCCGGGCACGTTCCGGGGCATGAAGCACCTATTCGACGGCTACGCCATGCTCGTCAGCTTTGACATCGAGGACGGGCGGGTGCACGTGACGCAGAGGCGCGCCGGCCCCTCACACAGCGCGCCGTCCCGCGTACCTGCTTGCCTGTGTCACGGCGCGGCCACGCACGCGCGTGGTGGCACCGGTAGGTGACGTGGGAGGACGCAGTGCTGCTCGTATGCCATGTCCTGCGCCATTATGTTATTCCGCCAGTGCACGCTTGTGCGAGCACGCGCGCGCGCACGCCGCAGGTACGTGGAGTCCGAGGCCTGGAAGGGCTTCAGGGACAGCGGGCGCATGCGGTTTGCCGAGTTTGGAACACCGCTGCCACTGGTGCAGGGCGTGATCACGCTGCTGGCGGGCGTCACCGGCCTGGGGCAGGGTGCGCGCCCAGGCCGTGTGGCGCCCATGCTGCAGGCCGCCGCTGGCAGCAATCGTCCCCTGCCCCGGCTGCGTGAACAGGCTCCTTTGCCTTGCCCTTGGCTGAGTGGAGGGTACGGATCAGCCTGGCGTGTGCAGCGCCAGCATGCCCGGGCTCTGCCGTGGACCTGCGCCTGCATGCTCGGGCCGACCCTGACGCTGCCCGCATGCGGCGCAGCGCACTGTAAACCCCAAAGCGCCCGCGGGGAGGCCTCAGCGCGCGGCGCACGCGCGCAGGTTTCACCGACAACGCGAGCGTGAACGTGCTGCCGGGCGCGAGGCGCGGCGAGCTGGTGGCGGTCACGGAGAGCGTGGCGGGGACCATGCGCATAGACGCCGACAGCCTGCGCACGCTCGGGCCGGTCAAGTACACGGACGGCGTCAAGGGCGAGCTCACCACCGCGCACCCCACGCTGCAGCGCGACGGCTCGCTCATCAACCTGGCAGTCGGCGTGCGCCACGCTTGTGGGAGCTTGCATGAGGTCGCTTGCTTTTGAAATGGGCGGCCGCTGTCCGGCCTTGCTGTCTCATTCACCTGGTGTGGTGGGCATGCACGCAGTACAGTCTGGTGAGTGTTGTTCATCACACCACAGTGCTGAACAAAACACAAGTAGTCTGCACAGAACAGATGGCGAGGAGCCGCCCCTGCTTGTATCACTCGACTCTATGGAAGTCCAGGCTAAATAGCCCATCACAAGGGCCGCGCTTTGCGCAACCTGCTGCCCTGTGCGGTACACAAGCGCGAGGGCGGGAGCGCCTTTGAGCATGCGCACGGCACGGGCGCTGAAGCGGCGGGCCCTGCGGCGCCGCAGTTCGGGTCGGACATGATTGTGTACCGGCAAGCGGCGGCGGGCGCGCCGCGCGAGCCGCTCGCGCGCATCCCGGCCTCGCAGCGGCGCCGTGCCTGACAGAGCTGCTGCAGGCCCCGCTTGCGTCGCGCCCGAGGCGCCCCTGTCGTGCGCCACCCGGCGGACAGGCCGCCTCCGCATGACTCCTCCCCTTAAGCGGCAACCCCTGCCTTCCCTCCATCGCAAAGCGCAGCGCGCCTGCGAGGCGCGCAGTGCAGGTGCGCGCGCGGCCGGCAGGCAGTCCAGCAGGCGGTCCACGTTGAGCGTGACGCCCGCGGCGCACGGCGGCGCGCCCGCGCTCAGCGCAAATGGCGCCCACGCAGCCTGCAGCAGGCCGTCCCAGCGGCCGCCTGCGCGCACCGGCGCGCGTGAGGGGGCGCCCCGCGCGAGCCCGGCCCTGCGCCGGACGGCCAGTTGAGACAAGGCGGGCGCGCGGCGCGCGCGGGCGCGGGCGGGCGCGCGCCGACCGCGACCAGCTGCGAGGCGCCGGAGGCGGGCGTGACCAGGTGGATCTGATAGGCGACGCCGGAGAAGCCGTCGGCATGCGGGCGCAGCAGCGGGTCGACCGCCAGCTGCGCGCCCGCCAGGCCCCACGCGCGCAGGTGGCCCGCCAGCGCCGCGAGCGCCCTGCGCGCGCGCTGCGGCGCTCAATGCGCCCGCGAAAGCCCCGGCCCTGTTGGACCGGGCAGCAAGCACGCCGCGCGCGCGGCGCCGGGGTGCCACAGGCGCAGACGCGCGCCAGGCACCACGCACCATGCCAGGCCTGCACACGGCGCACAACGGAGGCGGGCCGCGCACTCCAGGGCGGCGGCGACCGCCGGCGGCAGGCCGCGTGGCCCCGCGCTCGAGTCGAGCTTGCTGCGCAGACGGTGCAGCGCCGCCGCCGCCTCGCCCGGCACCTGTGCGCCCCACAGCCTGGCTGGCGCCGCGCAGCGCGCGGAACAGGGCCGCCCGCGTGTAGGTAACCCTATACGTAACCCTATACCATATACCCTACCCTTAGCTACGGCCAACTATCCTGAGGGCTGCGGTGGCGGAGTGACTGCGCCGCCGCCAGCGAGCCCCGCGGGGCGCATGCCAGGGCCGCCAGCGCGGGTCGGCGCGCCTGCGCGACAAAGTGCTTGCAGGCGGTGATGGCGCGCTCGGGCAGCCCCAGGCCGGCCAGCGCTGCGCGCACGCCCGCCCAGTGGCGCATGCGCGCGCCCGCATGGCGCGGCGAAACGCCCGCCGACATTGCGCCCAGCACGTCCAGCGCGGCGCCGCGCAGCTCCTGCGCGCGCGCGCCGGGCGCCACGCAGCTCAGAGCCCGGTACGCTCCGCTGCTAGGGGCGGGTGCCCGCTGGGCCCACAGCATGCGATGCGCGCACACAGGCCGCATGCGCCGCGGCGCCCGCGGGCGCACCCGTGGCACGCGCGCGTGGCCGAGCGCGGCCTCCAGAACCGCCGTGTGGCCCAGCCGCACCTCCCACTCGCCGGGCGTCTCCGGCAGCGCCTGCAGCACCTGCCGCCCAGCCGCGCGCAGCCTGAGGCGCCGCTCGTGCCGCCCGGCGGCCCTGCAAGCAGTGGCGGGGCGGCCGCCGGGTGCGCCGCACACAAACCGTATCCCGTGCTCAGTCTGCCCGAACGAGGAAGTCAGGACGCGCCTCGACGACCGCGCGGATGGCCTCCGCGTCGCCCAGCAGCGCCTCGGTCGGCTCCAGGCCGGGCGGCATCACGAGGTCCAGGTCCGCCTGCAGGTAGGCGCGCGGCGGCGCGCGACCGACGCCGCGCCGCCACACCCAGCCCACCTGGCGCGTCCGCCCCCTGCGCTCGAGGGCACAGCCGGCACCGGCAGCACTACACCGCAAGAACATCTGTGGCGCTGACGGCGGCACCGCCTGTCCCGCGCCGTGTACGGGCGGCACGCGCCCCCGCGCGCCGCGGGGACCGCCCACCTCGTAGCGGCGCAGCGCGTCCACCGCGGCGGCGTCCGCGCCAGTCAGCATGGCCGCGCGGCGCGCCAGCCAGGCCGCGAAGGGGCCGCGCATCTCGTGCCGCGCCGCCAGGCGCGCGCCCGATGCGGCCAGCAACGCGGCCGTGTCCGGCGGCGCGCCCGGCGCGCGGAAGCCCAGCTTGCGGCCGCCTGCGCCGCCGCCGCTCGGCATGAGGCCCGATGCGCGCGGCGCGCTGGGCGGGCGCTCGCACGCTGGGGCGGCGCGGCGCGCACCCATGGGCACCGCGCCGTGCAGCGCAAAGGTGGCGCACAGCACCTCCACTGCGGCCTCGCGCGCCTCCACCTGCGCGCCGCGCGCGCAGGGCGCTCGCGCCCGCCTCGCCCCGCCACGGGCGGACAGCCCCCAAAGTGCGCCGGGGCCGGGGGGCAGCGGGCGGCGCCACCTTGGCCGGCATGGCGACCGGCGCGCCGGCCGCCTCGTCCAGCGGCACGCCCGCGTCGGTCGGCAGCGCGAACAGCGCGTCCGTCACGCGCGCGGCCGTCTCCGGGCGCTCCGGGATGGCGCGCAGCAGGTCGGTCAGCTGCTCGTCAGCGACGTCCGGCGGCAGGAGCGCGCTGCGCAGCACCTCCGGCGCGCTCGGGCGCTCCGCGGGGCTCTGCTGTGTCAGCCAGCGCACCAGGCGCGCGGCCTGCGCGCGCGCCGGCCATCTGAAGCGCGCGGCCTCGGGCGCCGCGCTGCGCCAGGGCGCCGGGCGGCGGCGCGCTCGCGGGCGGTGGCGCGGACCGCGGCCGGGCGCGCGCCTGCGGGTGCGCGGTCTCCCACTCTGCGGGCAGCGCGCCGGTGGCCTGCAGATCCGCCAGCAACACCGCGCGCTCCATGCCTGCCGCGCCGGCCGCTCTCGCAGCGGCCAGCGCGCCGCCGCTGCGAAGGCGAGCCGGGCCAGCCGGGCGCCGGGCGCACCGGTTGCAAAGGGGTGCCACAGCTCAAAGGCGACGATGCCCAGCGAGAACAGGTCTGCGCCGGCGGGGCGGCGCCCGGTCAGACTGAGCAGCTGCAAGGCGCGGCGATAGGCGCCTCCGCTGCGCACCTGTCCGCTCGTCGTAGTGCGCCCACCCGTCCCGGATCTCTGCAGCGCGTCAGACACAAGCCGTTGGCTCTTGGCTCGCTTGCGCCGGGCGCCATGCGCAGCCAAGCATGCACGAGCGCCGCGGCCAGCCGGCCAGCCCGGCCGCGCGAGGCCCCCGCGGGCGGCGCGCGCGCGCCTGGGCTGATGTAGAAGGAGGTGCCGACGCGGCCCGTGGCCTCGCTCGCCATGCTGCGGTGCGTCGCTGCCGGGTCCGCTGCCCGCCCGGCGTCGGCGCCCGCCCGGCCGCCTGCGACGCGGCCGCGCCCTCGCACCGCGCGGCCCGGCCCCGCATGCCGCCGGCAACGGCTGCGGCCTGGCGGCCAGGCAGGCGCGGCGGGCGCAGGGGCGGGCGCGCGCCCGGCAGCTGCGCCGGCGCGGCCTCCTGCGCGGCGCCGCCGGCCGCGCTGGACGCAAACTTGGCCAGGCCAAAGTCGCCGAGCTTGATGTCGCCGCGGCTGTCGAAGAAGATGTTGGCGGGCTTGAGGTCGCGGTGGATGATGCCCTGCGCATGGATGTGCGCGAGCCCCGCAAGCAGCTGCCGCACGACCTGCGCGCGCGTGCCGCGATCGTCTGAGCAGCGCGCGGGCGACGGCGCGGCCGGCCGTGGGGGTCTGCGCGCGCGCTGGGGCGCCGCCCCGCACCTGCCACGCGTCCGGTTCCGGCATTGGGCCCTCGTCCAGGGCCTGCCGCAGCGTGCGCGGGCAGAACTCCATCTGGATGTAGAGCATCTGCAGCCCGCCGCCCGGCGCGGGCTCCCCTGCGGCGCGCACGCGCTGCCTCAGTTCAGCGTGCGGCCGAGGCAGCCCTGCCGGCGCAGGCCGCGCCCCCTCACGCAGCGCCGAGTGCGCATGGGCGTCACCTGCTGGCACCTCGGCCACGCCATCGCTGTCGCCGGCGCTGCTGCCGCTGCCGCTGCTGAACCGGCGCAGCGCCGGGCGTGCCTCGTCTCCCGCCGCTGTGTCGCCGCTGCCGCCAGCGGCGCCGAACAGCGACGAGGGCGAGCCCTCCAAGGACGCCTCGACGACGTGCGGCAGGCCGGCCGGGCTGCCGGCCGGGGCGCCGCACCGCGCGACGCCCAGCAGCGGCGCGGCCGCGGGCGCGCCGCGCTGGGACGTCTCGGTCAGCCAGTCGCCCGTCTCCGAGCCCTCTAGCCAGTCGGGGCCCTCGCCCGACGGCGCCTCGCACCAGGCCTGCGGCGCGGCGGGCCGTGTCGGGTGGGGCGCTGACGCAGGCGCGGTGCGGGCCGGGCGCCGCGGCCGCGGGCGCGCCTGGTAGTAGCGCACGATGCCCGGGTGGTGCAGCCGCGCGAGCGTGGAGACCTCGCGCATGAGCCGCCCGCGCGCGGCCGGCGAGACGGCGCGGATGGCGATCTTCTTGACGGCGTACGTGCGGCCGTCCAGCCGGTTGACCGCCTGCACCACCACGCCGTAGCCGCCGCGCCCCAGCACGCGCAGCTCCTGCGAG
>JAABUH010005092.1_pt1 | contig 10431 bp, 9 predicted proteins | sample 5559121 | NCBI WGS metagenome assembly JAABUH01 (sample SAMN10711871, study PRJNA513364) | rock metagenome | isolation source: Antarctica rocks | place: Antarctica: Victoria Land, Battleship Promontory nord | collected 2015-12-28 | reverse complement strand
TCTCTGCCGGGCGGACGAAGGAGCAATCCCTGGGAGACGATGGCACCCCCAGGACAGCCGCCGTACCTTTTGGTTCAGGTGTCTCAGCCGTTTCACCTGTCTTGATTTACGACATGTTGCACGTTTCTGCTGCGCCGAGGCGCTTTTCGTCAGCATAGGTTGCAGGGGTAGCCCGTTGGCTCGTTCGGCTCGACCCAACGGATACATTGTCAGCGGGCTTCCCACCCCAGAGAGTGCCACTCCCCGACGCAGGCCGCTCACCCCTCGTGCCATTGCTCATACACGGTCCTTTATGAACAACTCCTTCGCCCGTTAAAGGGCGCACCCATTGGTATCAAAAGCGCCCATGAGCCAGATCAAAACTGGCGCTTACACATGGCACACTCCTCACGGGCGAGATGATAAGGATAGGGGGCAATCCCCAGGTCGGCGGCCGTCTGTGCTCGTGATCCGTGGTCGGTGCCACTCCATACGGTCCAGACTTGCACTGGCCCGCGACGATTGGTGACCATCTACCTTGGGCGGTCTCAGCCGCGACCAGCACAGCGTCCTCACCATCGTCGTGGAACCTGCCCTCAATATACGAGCCAGCACAGGCGCGACCCAACGGGTATGCGCATGTCCACATGATCTTGTCACTCCGTCCAGGGCAACGTGTTCGCGATCCGCGCCTCTTGCTCCTGACCGAGACAGCGCCATCGTCAAAACTGAGGCAGCCAGGCCGCCTGCGCGGCGAAGAGGTCATCGGTCATGTGGCGGATGTCGGCGAGGGTGAGGACGGCGGCGGTGAGCGGGTCCAGCATGACCGCGTGGTGGACCGCCTCGCGGTCGCCGTGGACGCCGCCGTACGTCGCCAACTCCTGCACGTTGATCATCGTGCGGTTGAGCGCGGCGAGCTGCGGCGGCAGGTCGCCGACGACCGTCGGCTGCACGCCCAGCGCGTCGACCAGGCACGGAACCTCGACGCACGCCCCCTGGTGCACGTTGGTGATCAGGCCGTTGTTGGGCACATTACCGTTGAACCTGAAGGACTCATTTGTCTCCATGGCGTTGATAATGCCCGCGCCGTACTCGTCGCTGCGCCCCGTGGGCAGCGGCTTCGTCCCCACGGCTTGCGCTCGCACGTCGTCCAGGTAGGTCGGCAGCCGCTCGCGACACTCCTTGAGGTATCCGCCCGTGTGGCCCCAATCGAACCACGCGTCGTGCGGCGAGGTGAACCGTGCGGCAAGGTCGTCGATCATGGCGGGGGACTTGCGGAAGTAGGGCGCGTACTCGGAGGCGTGCCCGCTGCTCTCGGTGACGAAGGACCCAAACTGCTCCATCAGTTCGATCCGCACCGGTTCCTGCCCCACGATCGCGGCGTCCCGGATGCGCTCACGCAGCCGCGGGTAAGCGTCCTCGCCGCGATGGCGGAACTCCAGGAACCAGGACTGGTGGTTGATCCCTGCCACGCGGTAGGTGACCTCGTCGTAGGGCGCGTCGATCCAGCGGGCCAGCAGGCGCGAGGTGCCTTGCACGCTGTGGCACAGCCCTACATGGGGCCGCCCGGTAGTGGCGACGGCCCAGCAGTTGATCGCCATGGGATTGGAGTAGTTGAGGAGCAGGGCCTCGGGCCGGCACAGCGCGTCCATCTCGCGGCACAGGTCCAGCAGGATAGGGATCGTGCGCAGGCCACGGAACACGCCGCCGGGACCCAGGGTGTCGCCGACGCACTGGCCGACGCCATAGCGCGCGGGGATAGCGATATCCTGTGCGTAAGCGTCCAGACCACCGACCTGGATCGTGACGATGACGTAGTCGGCGGCGCGGACCGCCGCGGCCCGATCGAGCGTGGCCTCGACGCGCGCCGGCAAGTCGCGCGCCGCGATCATCGTGCGCGCAAGGTCACGCGCCAACTCCAAGCGCGCGGGGTCGATGTCCATCAGGCTGATCGTGCTCCCCTGTAACGCCGGAAACGAGAGCAGGTCGTTGATCAGGTTCCGCGTAAACACGACGCTACCCGCGCCAATCAGTGCGATTTTCGGCATCTACGTAATCCTCTTCCCTTCCCCCTCCGCCCATGGCTAACTGGTCCCTCGGCTGCGGCCGACGGCCCAGCGCATCAAGGGGGAACCTGGGGAGAGGCGCCTCCCTCCAGACCCCCGCCAACCATAGCATGTGGCGGTAAATGGGCTTGACCGTAGCTAACAATTCACGAGCGCTGTCTACTCTACTCGAAAGGCTGAAGATACTCCCGCTCGGCCGCCCACATCTCATCGAACAGGGCGCTCAGTTCAGCCGGTGAGCATACCGCCGCGCTCAGCGGGTCGAGTTGCAGCGCGTAGCGCGCCGCCTCTTTGTCGCGATGCAGTAGCGCATCGACCATGAGCGTATGTACGGCCATGTGGGCGCGGTTGAGCGCGGCGAGTTGTTCGGGCAGCGCGCCAAAGTGGCAGGGCTGCACGCCGTTGCGGTCGACCAGGCAGGCCACCTCGACGCAGCCGTCGGGCAGGTTGTCGATCAGTCCCGCGTTGCGCACGTTGCCGTAGATCACCGTGGGCTGGTGCAGGGCGACCGCTTCCACGATGTCAGCGCCGTACTCATGGCTGCGCCGCAGCGGAACCTCGCGCGCCCCCTCCAGCATCTCGCGGATCTGCTGGTCTTTCTCCTCACGCCAGCGCGGCCAGTTGTTGGCGTAGAAGCCGCTTTCACCGAGGTAGCCGGCGCGGCAGTAGCGCTCGATCAGGTCGGGCCGGCTGCGGAAATAGGGCACGTACTCCGAGAAGTGGCCGCTGCTCTCTGTCACAAAAGCCCCGAAATGTAGCATCATCTCGAAGCGCACCGGGTCGCGCTCGTACACGTCCGTGACGCCGGCGCGCTCACGCAGGCGCGGGTACATATCGCGGCCATCGTGGCGTAGTTCGGTGAACCACGCGTTGTGGTTGATGCCGGCGCAGCGCCACTCCAGCGCGTCGTAGGAGATCTCAAGGTACTCGGCCAGCAAACGGGAGGTGTGCTGCACGCTGTGGCACAGGCCGACCGTGCGCATGGCCGTGCCCGTGAGCGCGGCCATGGTCAGGATCGACATGGGGTTGGTGTAGTTGAGCACCCACGCCTCGGGGCACAGCCGCTCGCAGTCGCGCAGGATCTCGAGCCAGGCCGGTCCGGTGCGTAGCGCCTTGAAGATGCCGCCGGGACCGATCGTGTCGCCGATGCACTGGTCGATGCCGTATTTGAGCGGGATGTCGTAGTCGTGGCGCACGTTGGCGAGGCCAGCCACCTCGATCGAGTTGACGATGACATCGCTGCCGGAGAGCAAGTCGCGTCGTTCGGTGGCGGCGCTCACGCTCCAGCGCTTGCCTGCCAGCGTGACGATGCGCTCAGCGATGCGGCGCGCCAACGCCAGACGCGCGGGGTCGAGGTCGATCAGGGCAAACTCGCCGTCGTCGAGCCCGTCGATGGCGAGGATGTCCGTGATGATCTGGCGCGCGAACACAGCGCTGCCCGCGCCGATAATGGTTACTTTAGGCATGCCGCGGAAAACTCCCTTCTATGTAGCATTTACCCTTTGAGCGCCCCGGCCATGAGGCCCTCGACAATTTGCTTCTGAAAGGCCATCGCCAGGATGAAGACCGGCGCGATCACGATCAAGCCCATGGCGGCCTCGTTGCCCCAGGCCACTGATTGATTCTGCGGATTCACGGCCGCCTGCGTGATCCCCAGCGTCAACGTCGCCGTGGCGTTGGAGCGGCTGAAGATGAGCGGGATGAAGAATTCGTCCCAGGCCGTGATCAGATTGATCAGGAATAATGTCGCGAGGGCGGGACGCAACACGGGTACGAGGACGCGCAGCAGGATCGTCGGAAAGTTGGCGCCATCAACCTGCGCCGCCTCCTCCATCTCCAGCGGGACCTGCCGGATGAATGAGGTCATGATCCACACGCTCGTCGGCAACAGGATGTTCACCAGTAGGATCAAGATGCCGTGCAATGAATCGATCAAGTTGAGGCTCTGGAAGGTCTGGAACAGGGGAATGATGGTAGCAATGGTCGGGAGGAACCCGGACACGAGCATGGCCAGAAAGAAGAAATTGCTCCCTGGGAAGCGGATGCGCGCGAAGGCGTAGCCCGCGAGCAAGGCCACCACGACGGAGAACGCGGCGGAGAGCACCGACAGCAGACTGCTGTTGAAGAACTGCTGCCCGATCGGCACCAGCGACGCGGCATTCTTGAAGTTGATCAGCGAGGGATGCGCCGGGATGTAGTTGAGCGGGATCCTGAACAACTCGTCGATGGGTGTGAAGGCCGACAGCAGGATCCAGTAGACAGGGGCAAAGGTAATGACCAGGAACAGCGCGATCGGGACGTAGAACGCGACCCGACGCAGGATCACGCCTACGTCAAGAGGCCGGCGCGTGCGCGACGTGGGCGTTGCCTGAACCCGTGTTATCGCCATCTCGATTCTCCTTACATGTTGCGATTGGCACGCCGTAGAAACACGAAGCTGACCAGGCTCAGGGCTAGGACGATGAGGAAGGTGAACACCGCGATGGCCGAGCCATACCCGTAGTAGAGCCCTGAGAAGGCCAACTTGTAGACCTGGTACGACAGGAGTGAGGTCGCGAAACCCGGGCCTCCCTGCGTGAAGCCATAGACGATGTCGAAGCTCAACACGCGCGCCGTGGCCACGAAGATGGTCAGCGTGATGAGGATGGGCGCCAACAGCGGGAGCACGACCGAGCGATAGGTCCGCCAGGGACTGGCGCCATCCACCTTAGCCGCCTCGTATAACTCGCCCGGAATGTTCTGTAGGCCCGCGAGCAGGAAGATGGCGGCCCACGGCGCGTTCTTCCAGACGTCGAGCAGGATGACGGCCACGCGGGCGCCCGTCGGTGAGGCCAGCCAGATGGGGCGGACACCGGGTGCGACGCGCGCGATGATGTCGTTGATCATCCCGTACTGGTCGTTGAAGAGCCAGGTTGCCGCGGTCGCGATCACGATGGAGGGCATGGCCCAGGGCAACAGGTTGACGGCGCGGACGAGGGTGCGCCCGCGGAATTTGCGGTTGAGCAGGCTAGCGATGACCAGCGCGTAGATCAACTGCAGGATCGTCGAGGCCACGGTGAACGCGAAGGTGAAACCCAGCGTCGTGGTGACCGTGGAGTCCTGAAACATGTTGGTGTAGTTGCGTAACCCGACCCAATGCGTAGTGGCGTTGAGCGGGCTCTCGTTCGTGAAGCTTTGCAGGATCGCGTGCAGGAACGGATAGACCGAAACGGCCCCACGCCACACGATCGCGGGGGCGATTAGGGCGTAGGCGAGGAGCACGCGATTGGACGGCCGCCAACGGCGGCGTGTCGCCACCCTCGTCGCGGTCGTCGCTGGTACCGATGTCGTCGACATGTCTCGCCTCATACTGCTAGGCTGCCGCACGGGACATACGGCAACATCGAAGGGTCACATGCTCCGGCGGCCCGCCTGCGGCACCCGTCATGAACCGCCTGGAGTCCCCTGTAGCGCGCGGGCAATCCGACAGGGAGCCCCCTGCCGGATTGCCCGCGCGGGCGCTACGAGTTCTGCCGGATCTGGTCGATCTTGGACTGTGCTTGCTGGATTGCCGCGTCGAGTGAGATCTGATTGTTTAGATACTGGTTGACCGCTGACTCATAGGCGTCAGAGATGCGCTGCGCTTGCGCCGCGATGGGGCGAGGGCCGGTCAGGTGCTGCTGGTTATAGCGGTTGACGAACGGGGCGTAGTTGATCGCGTTCTGCACCGCTGGGGTGCTCAACGCCTTGAGGTTCGCCGGCAGCGATAATTCCGCCGTGGAGATGGCGATTTCGGCCGCCTGGGAGGTCACGTAGTCGATGAACTTGTAAGTCATCTCCTTGTTTTTGGAGTACTTGCTGACCGACCAGCCCCACGAGTCGGCCAGCGTCTTGTTGTTGGCCGGCCCCTTGGGCGGCTCGGCCACCGCCACTTTGTACTTCTTCATGAACGACGCGCTAGACACGAACTGCCCATAGAAGCCGGCCCACACCGGCCACATGGCGAGACGTCCGTCGATGAATTGGGTCTGGAGGCTGGTGTAGTCGGCGGTGACGGTATTAGGCGGCATGATCTTGTAGGTGTGCAGCATGTCGTAGATAAACTTGAGCGTGCTGCGCGCGGCCGGCGTCTTCAGATTGAGCGGGCTGGCCCCGGCCTGCCCCATCCAGTAGCACGACTCGTTGAACAACTCGGTGTTACCGTTCTTGCCCGCGAAGCCGAGGCCGTAGACACCGCCCTTGGTCAGCTTCTTGCCGGCGCTGACGAGCGCGTTCCACGTCGTGGGCGGTTCGAGGCCCGCCTTGTCGAAGAGGTCTTTGCGATAGAAGAACACGACCGCGCCGGAATAGCCTGGCACACGGTAGAGGTGACCATTGTAGGTGCTCAACTTGATGGGGCCGGGTCCAATGGCCGACAGATTCGCCTGCGCGATGTGCCCATCGAGGGGCTCGAGCCAGCCCGCGGTGCTGAACGTCGCCGTCATGAACTCATCGAGATAGTAGAGGTCAAGCCCGGTGTACCCCGACGACAGGTAGGTCGTGAACTTCGATACGGTGTCGCCAAAGACCACGGGCTCGGGGTTATACTTGACGGTCCCGCCAGCCTGCTTGGCGAAGCCATTGAGCACGGTGACGAAGGCTTTCGTGTTGACGAGTTGGTTCCAGTACGCGACGTTCAGCGTGGCGCCGCTCGCGTCGGTGACCGCCGCGTGCGCCAGGCGTGGCGCCAACATCTCAGGCAACGCAGCGCCAAGGGCGACACCAGTCGCCCCAAGCCCGACGCGCCGTAGAAAACGACCACGATCCATGGCGCCGGGCGCCGTGTCTCCTGCCGCGATGTCCCGCGTGCTATCCATATCTTCATATGTCATAGTGATATCTCCTTTGATGATGATGTGTGCAGCGATGCAAAAAATGAGCTGTCGTAGCCCTCCGGGACGACGGTGCACCGTTGCCGCCTGGTGCGACTGAAGGCGCCTCTCCTGGCAAAACCACGTCTACCGGACGAGGAGAGGCTGATGTGCGCTATCTATCCGATGCCACTAATGATGAGGCCTTACCTCCTTTCCTGCCCTGTCGCAGACTGCCTCTCCCATAGGTGAGGCGCGCCACAGGAGGCGCCCACGACCAGGGTCGTCGGGAGTATCTGGATAAGAGGAGGCTGCGCAGGCCGATCAAGGCGGGTGATCAAGGTCTGCACCGCGACTTCGCCTAGCCGCTCCTTCGGCACACGAATAGTCGTCAGGGGCGGGTCTAGATCGCGGGCGAACGGTATGTCATCGAAGCCAGTGATGGCCAGGTCATCCGGGAGGCGCAGGCCGCGGTCTTTGGCGGCGCGCATGGCGCCAATGGCGATCGTATCGCAGCCGCAGACCAGGGCATCCGGAAGGTCGTCCCGGGCCAAGAGCATCTTGGCAAACGGATAGACGCCCTCCGTTGACCATGGGGTTTCAAGACATAGGGCCGGATCAAGCGGCAGGTCGTGGAGCGCGAGGGCCTGTACGAATGCCTCGGCACGTTCGTCCGCGCGAGGCGACGGGCCGAGGAACCCAAAGCGGCGGCGTCCTAAGCACCTGACCATAAGTTCGGCACGTTTTTACGCCCGAATCACGCTCAACAAACCATGCCAAATTTCTGGTGACCTGCTTAGCGCGACGAGGTGGTCGACCAGGCGGTACATGGCGCGACGTTTCTCGATCGAGATCACGTCGACGCGCAGGCGCTCATCCCACCGTACGCGATCGTTACCGCCTTCAATCACCACGGTGCGTTCGGGGCCGAGGGCATCACCGAACGGGCGGAGACCGACCATGATGAGGCCGTCGATATGTGTGCGGTTGAGCAGGCGGCGGTGCTGGCGGCGTTTCAGGTCGTCAATCAGGAAGGCGAAGCGGAGATGATATTCCTGCCGGGTCAATTCGTCGTCCACACCATTGAGAACGGGTGCCCAGAACGGATCGGAGAATTTGTAGGAGACGTTGCCGAGGATCAACCCCACATTGTAGGTGGGCGGCGTCGCGCCATTGTTCCCGCGCACCAACTGTTGTGCCGCGGCATTCGGCTGATACTGCAAGGCGTGGACCGCCTCCAATATCCGTTCCTGAGTGCGCGCCGCGACTGGATGGGTCCGGTCGTTGCTCAAGGCCCGTGACGCCGTGGAAATCGACACCTTGGCCATTTGTGCGACCTCGCGGAGCGTCGATGCCATCCAAATCCCCAAACAAACTGCAAGCGTTTGCCATTTCAGCCATCATACTCCATCTACGTGCAGTTGTCAACCATCTACGTGCGGTGGGAGTGGCTAAGTTTGTGGGCACACGAAATCCATGACATGGCAGGTATAGGCCGGGTAGGCCCGCTTGTGCAATTGGCGGCGGTTCCAGGCATAGACGAAGAGCTTGACGGCGCGCCGTAAGGCGTCGATGGAACGCGAGAAGCAGCGACTCTTGCGCCTTAACCGCGCGAGGTAGTGGCGCAACGCGGCGTTGTCGGCTTCCACGCTGTAGGTCTGACTCGTGCCTGGGGCGACGGCATGGTGGCCTGGATAGTAGACCACGCGCTCATAGGTCGGAAAGGCGTCCGAGTAATACTGCGCGGCCTGTGGGCTACGCACGACCAGATCCTGCATCCCGTCTACGGTCCGCTCCCACACGACCTCCCAGCCCACGATGCAGCGCGGGGCGCGGTCTACCTCCGTGACGATAGAGGCACGGTTTTTTTAGGCGTGACGAAGGTGAACAACGCGTCGAGTGCGGCGGTCTCAAGGGATGCAGGCTGCGGTGGGGCCGCGGGGAGGGCGTCCGCCTGGGCCGTGACCCAGTTGGCCACGGTTTGATGCACGACGCCGAGGTGGCGGGCGATCCAGCGGAGGCTGCTCCCATCGACATACATCCGGGCTGCGGTCGCCCGCGTTTCTGCGGGATAGCCGTGTGCCGTGGCGTCCGGTGTATACTTACGGCCACACATCCGGCACCAGTACCGCTGATGGCCGCACGCGGTCTGCCCATTCTTAACTTGACGGGCCGTGCTTTGACATGACGGACACGTAGGCATACCCTTATTTTATCATACCCACCTATTAGCCACTCCCGTGCGGTTGTGCGGGGCAGGGTCTGTGAAAAGTCAGGCAGAGCGGGACCGGGGGACAAGCAAGCGGAGGGCTTTGGTGGGGCGGGAGCGGAGATGCTGACGGAAGGCGGCGATCTCCGTGGTGCCGGTGCGGCGGATGAGGGTGAGGGCGAGATTGCGGCAGGCGGCCATGATCTGGGGGGCGGGACCGCTGCGCAGGTGAGAGCGATCCTCGCCAAACGTCATATCGCGCAACCAGTGGCGGCTCTCGATGCGCCAGTGGCCCCGGATGAGCGCGAGCAGGCGGTCGGGGTCGGCGTGGCGGGGGGAGAGGCTGGTGATGAGATAGACCGTTTCCGTCGTCGTTTTCTCGGTCGTGCGCACGGTGCGGACGAGGCGGGCGATCTGGGCGATGCGCGGGAAGGGAAAATAGGTGCGCAGGTAGCCGTTGAGGCGGGTGCTCGCAGCGAGGATGCGTGTGTCGGTGCGGCCACGGCGGCGATCAATGGTCTGGGCGGTGCGCATGGTGGCGCGCGGATCGGTAAAATAGGCCGCCAATTCGGCGCGCAGACGCGGCTGGTTGTCCTTGACGGTGAACAGGTAGGCGGCCCCCTGGTCGAGGATGCACTGCGCCAGGGCGGTCTGCGTATGCAAGGCGTCCGCGGTGACAACGCGCCCGCGCACGGCCAGATGGGGCAAGAGTTCTTGGGCCACGGGGATTTCATTGGTCTTGTCGCTGATGCGCACCTGCACGAGTGTTTCCTGGGTCGTGTGTGTGGACACGGAGAGCAATTGGGGGGCCGCCTGCGTCGCCGTGCGCGCGCCGCGCACGACTTTGCCATCGAGCGCGAGGGGTTCGCGATCGCGCACGGGCCGCGTCTGCTGGACCCAACTTGCCAGCGCCCGCTCGATATGCGCCACCGACAGGCGCGGCAGCAGACGCCGATAGAGCGAGCCCGTCGGCGTCAGATGACGGCGTGGTCCGCACACGCGGGCCAAAACGCCGCGCTGATCGCGCGTCCAGCGGCCCACCGCCTCCAACGAGTTGCAATCGCACAAGAGCGCGGCCACCAAACAGATCAACAAGAAGGGCAGATCATAGCGTTGTCCCCGGCGCTTGCGTGGGTCGGGGATCGACGCGAAGGCCGCCTGCAGCGTGCGCAAGCCCGCGTCAGTGAACAACGCGGCGCGCTCCGTCGCGCTCAGGGCGGCAAAAAAGGACGGGACCGGCGTATCCTGCATAGGGGATGGTCTCCTCGTGATGGTCTGGTTGATGTGACACCCTTAACCCTACCATCAGGAGACCATCCCCCTCTACACCGACTTTTCACAGACCCTG
>JAABUH010005090.1_pt1 | contig 10435 bp, 16 predicted proteins | sample 5559121 | NCBI WGS metagenome assembly JAABUH01 (sample SAMN10711871, study PRJNA513364) | rock metagenome | isolation source: Antarctica rocks | place: Antarctica: Victoria Land, Battleship Promontory nord | collected 2015-12-28 | reverse complement strand
GCTGCTGCCGCCGCTCCTGACAAACACGAGCGCGTGGCTGGCCTCTTGCCTGAGGCTGAAGCGCTGCATGTCCACAAACGACACGCTCGCTGCCAGCGCCCACGAGCTCGCGGTGCGCCCGGGCCCGCCAGGGCCCGCCAGTGAACACTGCTAGAGCTGAGCCCTGGCCTGACGCCGGTCAGCCCACACACGGCATGCACGGGCAGCCTGCAACACAGAGGCCAAACAGAGATGCGAGCCGCTCTGCGGCTGGCGTGTGAGTCCGGCGCCGCGGCCAGGCCCACTCCTGTCGAGCGCGACGAGAGGGCGCCCGCGCCACCGGTCTATGAGGTAGCGACCCTGCCTCCTGGTCCTTGCAGGACGTGTGCGCGTCACTGGCGCGGCTCGACGCGGCGCTGCTGGTTGCATGCCGCCCCAGCAACTTCCTGCAGATCATGGTCCATGCCTACGGTAATGGCGCAGGTGTGCACGCGCCATCGTCTGCGTGCTCCAGTGCGGGGCACACAGCGCACCCTGAAGGCGGCCTTGTCACTGACGGGCAATCCGGCCGGGCGGGTCTCTGGTTTGCCCGTGTGAAACCATGCACGCCCTCTCCAATCCAGCCGAAAACTTACAACAGAGCAGCGCGGCGCATACAGTGCTTGTGCGGCTGCGCATGTGCAGAGCGCTCGAGCTGGGTGACTCGACGCCCGGGACAGGCAGTGCGCAACCTGTCAGAGCCTGCGGGCCATGGGGTGGTGCAAACAAACGGCAGGCTGCAGGAGTACCTGAGGGCGCACATGGTGCGGCGTCCACGTGACAGCACGCGCTGCGGCAGGCTGGCCGAGCGGGGACCTCCGCCGGCTGCTTGACATTGTGAGCGACGTCGCCGTCGCCGCGCCGATCCTGGCGCGGTCTCTGGCGGAGAGCGTCCTGCCGCCGCTCCTGCCGCTGGCTCGCCTCGCAGAAGACGCAGAGGCTGCAGACCTAGGGGAATGGACGCCGTTGTGCGGGAAAGTGCTGGGCGCGTTCGCCAGTGTGTTGCCGGAGGTGCGGGCTCCAGCACGGAGTGCGAGGTTGCTGTGGTTTGCCCGGGGTGTTGCGTGTGGCGGCCTGTCGCCGGGCTCACAGGCGCTGACACCTGCACAGGGGCCTGCCCACCTGCCTGCATGTCAGCTGCCACATGCAACAAAGGTGCCTGCTGAACAGTGTGCTATGCAGAGGGGTGCGATGTTCACAGTTACACTCGGTCGGCAGTGTGATGGTCTGAGCACCCAGGGTGATTCACCAACGTTGCCACCACCGACCATACCTGGGCACCCGGTGCCAGCGGGCAAGTGATGCGAGCGACGCGCGCCAGATCGGGCTCGCAGCACGGGAGGCCTGGGGCCTGGACGCCGGCCTGCCGCACGCCGCGCTGGTGCGCGAGCTCGGGCGGTTTGGCGCGCGGTCGCCGCCGCGCGCCCAGGCGGTGGAGCTGTGCGGGCGCGTTGCGGAGGCGCTGGATGAGGCGCCGCTCGACGCGGCGCGGCCGCCGCAGAGCGCGAGGGCGGCTGCGCGCGCGCTCGAGGCCCGCAGGCTCGGCATGCCGGTCGTCGGCTGCTGCCACGCGGGCTGCGGCAACTTTGAGGGGGAGAGCGAGCTGGTGCTGGCGCGGGCGTGCTGCAAGCTGTGCAGCGGGTGCCTGGTGGCCCTGTACTGCTCGGCCGCCTGCCAGCGCTCTGCCTGGGCTGTTCACAAGGCGTTCTGCAATGCTTCGCCGGCGCGCAGGTAGCAAACTGCATACAGGCTGGATGCATTTGTCTATGACTATGTTGTAATATACGCTCCCTATCATCAGCACGACTTTGCTCTTTCCAGCACTGTGTCCCAACTCTCATACAGCAGCATTGAGCAAGCACCGCAGGCAATGTTGCCAGCATACGGCCTGTGATGCACATGTCGCGTCACAAGCAAGCCAGGCATGCACACACTTGCAGGGGGTGAGTAGGGGGTTTTGCAAAACAGCTGGCCTGGGGTTTTTTCAAAAACTAAACTCTCTGCATGCGGACTCTGCACGTCGCCTACGGACTGCGGCTTGCTTGCCTGTGCAGGACAGACTGACCTGTCAATCAGATTGCCTCTGGCAGCCCAGACGGCGAACATGACAGAGCCTTGCGCGCACATCGATCTGCGTTCCGTGGACGCGGGCGTGCGCCTTTTAAACAGGGGCACGGTAGCAAAGAGTGGGTTTGATGCTACAGCAGGAATGGTGCGGGGTCACACCGCGTCATGCTGTCGCGTCAGTGAGTGTCTGCTGCATATCGCTCAAGCAGCGCATTTGGCCCTGCGAGCAGGTCTTCCAGGCCGCCTACGAGGCGCTCATGGAGCACGCTGCAGCGCAGCCCGCAGGGGCAGCTGCTTGCGAGGGCTGCTGCCAGGCAGCGCAGGCTCTGGTGGTCACGCTCAGGAAGTCCATCATGCGCTTCGGTGTTGCCCTTACGGACCCGTTGGTTCTCACGAATGAGTCAGTTGCACTGGTCTGCGCGGTGCCCCCCTGCCCGGCGCTCCACGCACTGCTGCAAGGTCCTTGGCTGACTGGCTGTATCCCTGCGCAGCTCGCGCGCCTGACGCTTGGGCCGTACTGCTGGGTTGCAGGGACGAGCCCAAGCCTGCGGCCTGCACTTGTATGACGCGCGGCCGGGCGGGAGGGGGCTTCCGCGGCAGTTCTTCCTCTTCATATGCCGCGAGCTGCTGCCGGCTCTCATGGTAAACTGGACGATGATGTTGCGTAGTGAGGACGCGCCGGGCGAAACTTTCGCGAGCGAGGACCACCCTGCCACCGGTATCGTCTTTGTGGTGCGACTTGGCCCTTTGCGGCCTTGCTGGGGCCCACACGCCGGCACCGAGCCTCGGTACTGGCGTGTGGGCACTAGTAACGGAGCTGGTGCTCCACACTGACTTCTTGGGTGGTCTCCAACTCACGATGTGAGGGCGTGCTGATGTGTTGTAGGGCCGGCGTGTGGAATGGACACTGTGGCCCGCGCTTGCTCCTGCCGAGACCACGAGCTTCAACGCCTCTCATAGATCTGCTGCAGTGGTCTGATGGCTCTTCGTGCAGGGCGCGTGCGCAAGGCTCGGGCAACTCGACCCGGACTTGCTGGTCGCTTGCCAGCCCTGGGGGTTCCTGCGCTGGATGATCAACGCCCACGCTTCAGGTGCGTAGTTGCCGTCTGCCGTCTGCTGCATGCTCCCTGTGATGCCTGGAGCGCCGCCTGGTGGTAGCTTGCGTGCCGGCAGAGCGCCAGCTCCAACCCATGCCTGGTTCGCCTGGGTGTGATCGCGCACATGCTCCCCACGCCTCCTGAGGTGCTTGCAGAGAGCAGCGCGCCGCTGGCAATGTACGCGCGCTAGCGCGTGTGCAGTGAGCAGGGGCTGGTTGATTGGACAGCCGGGACAGATAGCGTGGGGCATGCATGTGCCTTCGTGCCACAGGGGTGTGCAACCGCATGGCGCGCCGCGGGAGTGCATCAGGTTGCACAAAACGGCACTGGCATGGGAGCACGCGCTGCGGCAGGCTCGCCGCGCCTGGACACGCGCCGGCTGCTCGACTGCGTGTGCGACATCGCAGTCGCCGTCCCGTCCCTGGCGCCGGTGCTGGCGTGCAGCGTCCTGCCACGGCTCGCGGTCCTGGCTCGGCTCGCGGACAGAGGCGGCGCGGCGCGGTCGAGCGGGCAGCCGATCCTGGAGAAGGTGCTAGGCGCGTTTGCGCAGGCCATGCCGGAGGTGCGAGCTCTTGAAGCCCTGCATTGCTGCATGCTGCCTGCGCCAGGGCTGCATGAGGAGATCAGAGGCTGCTCGAGGAATCGCGGCTTCAGGCACACCGAGCTGCCGGGAGTGCGGCTCTGTGTGTATTTGGGACGCATGTGGAGTTCAGTCACTGCCATGCCCATCCGACATGCTCTGGCGTCACAACATGACGTGCCTTCCTGGCAGAGCGTCACGTCGCGCATCGCATCATGTGCAGTGGCGCTTGCTGGCCTCCACGTTGTGGTTTGCAATAGAAAACAGCATCCGTCTCGCAAGAGACAGAGAACCTGTGCTGAGCACGCGTCACAGGTGAGCATTGTTCACACTGGCGGCCGGCCACTAGGCAGTGCCGTCGAGCTCGACATGATCCCAGCTTACCCCTTGCCTGAAGTAAAGCCACACCTGCCTACCTGGTGCAAACGAGCGAGCAGCGTGAGCGGTGCGCGCCAGGTCGCGCTGGCGCTGCGGGAGGCCCTGGGCCTGGACGCCGGCCTGCCGCACGCCGCGCTGCTGCGTGCGCTCCGGTGTGCCAGCGCACAGTCGCACCCAGCTGAGTGGGGGGAGGAGCTGTGCGCTCGCGTCAGCATAAGGGATGCGCTTATGCTCGCCGCCGCGGCGCAACCCAAGAGCGCGAAGGCGGCGGCGCGCGCGCTCGAAGCCCGCAGGCTTAGCGGGCCGATCTTCGGCTGCTGCCATGCAGGCTGCAGCAACTTTGAGCACGCGGACGAGCTGCTGCTTGCGCAGGCCTGCCAGCTGTGCAGCGGCTGCCTGGTGGCGCGTTACTGCTCGACTGCCTGCCAGCGCGCTGCCTGGGATGCACACAGGGCGTTTTGCAAGGCTTCGCGGACGCACATGTAGCGAACTGGGTACAAACAGAATGCATTGTCTTCACACGCTCCCTACCACTCGCACAAGTTTGCTCTTTCCAGCGCTGTGGCCGAGGTTCAAAGAGCAGCGTTGAGCAAGCACCGCCAGGATGCCGTCAGCATACGGCATGTGATGCACATATCGCATCACAACGAATCCTGGCATGTCCACACTGTACTAGAGTTGGGGGTTTTGGCTGGCCAGGGGTTTTTTTTCAAAAAAGAATTCTGAACAAGAACTGTGAACAATAATTCCCTGCATTTATATCGCATGCAGACTCTGCACCTACTGCCTGCGGCGTGCTAGCCTGTGCAGGACAGACTGACCTGTCAAGCAGGTTGCCTCTGGCAGCCTAGACGGCACAACATGACACAGCCTTGCGCGCACATCGATCTGCGTTCCGTGGACGCGGGCATGCGCCTTTTAAACAGGGCCCTGGCAGTAGACGACGACTTTGTGGCTAAAGCAGACTTGGTGCGGGTCACGCCGCGTCATGCTGTCGCGTCAGGAGTTGTCTGCTGCGCACTGCGCGTGCTCAAGCAGCGCGTATGGCCCTGCGAGCAGGTCTTCCGAGCCGCCTTCCGGGCGCTTGATGAGCATGCTACAGCGCAGCCCGCAGGGGCAGCTGCTTGCGAGGGCTGCTGCCAGGCAGCGCAGGCTCTGGTGGTCACGCTCAGGAAGTCACTCATGCGGCTCAGTTTTACCCTCACGGGGGAGTCGGTTGCACTGGTCTGCTCGGTGCCGCCCTGCCCGGCGCACCACGCTCTGCTGCAAGGCTGGTGGCTGACTCGCCGCATCCTGCGCAACCTACCTCGCGCGCCTGACGCCTGGGGCAGATTGCTGGCTTTGCAGGCACGAGCCCAAAGCTGCTGCATCTGGTTGTTGGGCATCAAAGCGAGGCCGGGCAGGACGGGGCTTCCGCGGCACTTCTTCACCTTCATCTGCCGCGAGCTGCTGCCGCCGCTCATGGCAAACTTCAGCACGATACTGGAGAGTCTTGGGGACGTGGCGGGCAGCGGTCTTCTGACCGTGGTTCACCCTGTCACCGCTATCGTGTTTGTGGTGCGACTCGGCCCCCTGGGGCCTCGCCGGGGCCCACACGCCTGCGCCGAGCCTTGGCCTGACACGGGAGCTGGGCCTCACACTGACCTATGAGTGCTCTCTGACTCAAAAGTGTGAGGCTGTGCTGACGTGCTGTGGGGCCGGCGTGTGGGTTGGACACCGCGGCCCGCGCTTGCTCCTGCCGATTGGCAGGAGAGCTTCAACGCCTCTCACGGGTTACTGCAGCGGTCTGCCTGGCTGTCCCGTGCAGAGCGCGTGCGCGAGGCTCGGGCGACTGGACGCGGACTTGCTGGTCGCCTGCCAGCCCAGCCGCTTCCTGCGTGCGATGATCAGCACCTATACTTCAGGTGCGCATTCACCGTCTGCCGCATGCTCCCCACGACGCCTGGAGCGCCGCCTGGTGGTAGCCTGCGTGCCGGCAGAGCGCGGACTCCGACCCGTGCCTGGCTCGCCTGGGTGTGACCACGCACATGCTCCCCACGCCTGCTGAGATGCTTGCGGAGAGCAGCGCGCTGAGCGCTGGGAGTGCATGCCCGCTGCTGCACGCACGATGAGCAGGGGGCTAGGTGACTCGAAGGCCGGGACAGATCGCATGGGGCATGCATGCGCCTGCATGCCACGGGGGTGTGCACCCGGATGGCGCGCTGCGGGAGTTTATTCATCAGGGTGCACACAGTGCAGCATCGGCATGGGAGCACGCGCTGCGGCAGACGAACCGGGCCTGCCTGTGCGCCAGCTGCTCGACGACGTGTGGACATCGCAGTCGCCGTCCCGTTCCTGGCCCGGGTGCTGGCGTGCAGCGTCCTGCCACGGCTCGCGCTCCTGGCTCGGCTCGCGGAGAGAAGTAGCGCTGCGCAGTCAAGCGGGGAGCCGATCCTGGGGAAGGTGCTGGGCGCGTTTGCGGAGGCTATGCCGGAGGTGCGGGCCCTGGAAACAGAAAATAGCATTCGTGTTACATACGACACGAGTGCCTGTGCTGAGCACGCATCACAAGTGAGCCCTGATCATACTGGCGGCCACCAGGCAGTGCCGATAAAGTCAGCATGATCCCCCATACGCCTTTGCCTGAGGCAGCCGCACCTGCCTCCCTGGTGCATAGGAGCGAGCGGCATGAGCGGCGCGCGCCAGGTCGCGCTGGCGCTGCGAGAGGCCCTGGGCCTGGATGCCAGCCTGCCGCACGCCGCGCTGCTGCGTGCGCTCCGGTGTGCCAGCGCGCGGTCGCACCCGGCCGACTGGGGGGAGGAGCTGTGTCTTCGCGTCAGCATAAGGATTGAGCACGCCGCAGCGCAGCCCGAGAGCGCGAAGGCGGCGGCGCGCGCGCTCGAGGCCCGCAGGCTCGGCGGGCCGACCTTCGGCTGCTGCCATGCGGGCTGCAGCAACTTTGAGGGGGAGAGCGAGCTGGTGCTGGCGTGGACGTGCTGCAAGCTGTGCAGCGGCTGCCTGGCGGCGCGGTACTGCTCGACTGCCTGCCAGCGCGCTGCCTGGGACGTACACAGGGCATTTTGCAAGGCGGCGCGGGCGCACATGTAGCGAACTGGGTACAAACAGAATGCATAGTCTTCGCAATGTGAAGCATATGAAGTTCATATATGCTCCCTAGCTCCAGCACGAATTTGCTCTTTCCAGCGCTGTGTCCAACTTCAATACAGCAGCACTGAGCAAGCCACCTCAGGCGATGCCGCCAGCATGCGGCATGTGACATGAAAGCCATGAGGTTTCTATTTTGAACTAATTGGATTTTCTGCATGCTGCATTATAAATGTCGCATGCGGACTCTGTACGTCGCCCACTGACTGCGGCTTGCTTGGCTGTGCCGGACAGACTGACCTGTTAAGCAGGTTGCCTCTGGCAGCCCAGACGGCAAACATGACAGAGTCTTGCGCGCACATCAGCCTGCTTTACGCGGACGCGGGCGTGCGCGTTATGAACAGGGGCCCGGTAGGAAAAAGTGGGTTTGCGGCTACAGCGAAAATGGTGCGGGGTCACGCCGCGTCGTGCTGTCGCGTCAGTATACGTCTGCTGCATGTTGCAAGTGCTCAAGCAGCACCATTGGCCCTGCGAGCAGGTCTTCCATGGCGCCTGCCAGGCGCTCATCGAGCACGCTGCAGCGCAGCCCGCAGGGGCAGCTGCTTGCGAGGGCTGCTCCCAGGCAGCGCAGGCTCTGGTGGTCATGCTCAGGAAGTCAATTATGCGGCTCGGTGTTGCCCTCACGGACCGGTCATATCTCACACATGAGTCGGTTGCAATGGTCTGCGCGGTGCCCCCCTGCCCGGCGCACCACGCACTGTTGCAAGGCCGTTGGCTGAGTCGTCGCATCCCTGCGCAGCTCGCGCGCCTGACGCTTGGGGCGTACTGCTGGGGTTGCAGTTGCGAGCCCAAGCCTGCGGCCTGCACTTGTATGGCTATCACGCGCGACCGGGCGGTAGGGAGCTTCCGCAGCAGTTCTTCCTCTTCATGTGCCGCGAGCTGCTGCCGGCTCTCATGGAAAACTGTAGCACATTACTGCGTATTGAGGACGAGCCGGGCAGCACTCTCGCAAGCGAGGACCACCCTGCCACCGGTCTTGTGTTTGTGGTGCGACTTGGCCCTTTGCGGCCTTGCCGGGGCGGCCCACACGCCAGCACCGAGCCTTGGCCTAACAAGGGAGCTGTGGCCCCACACCGAGTTCTTCATTGGTCTCTGACTCATGACGTGAGGGCGTGCTGATGTGCTGTGGGGCCTGCGTGTGGACTGCGGCCCGCGCTTGCTCCTGCCGAGGGCACGCACGAGAGCTTCAACGCCTCTGATAGATCTGCTGCAGTGGTCTGCCTGGCTGTTTGTGCAGGGCGCATGCGCAAGGCTCGGGCGACTTGACGCGGACTTGCTGGTCGCTTGCCAGCCCACTGAGTTCCTGCTCTTGATGATCAACGCCTACGCTTCAGGTGCGTACTTGCCATCTGCTGCATGCTCCCCACATTGCCTGAAGCGCCGCCTGGTGGAAGCCTGCGTGCCAGCAGAGTCCAGCTCCGACCCGTGCCTGGCTCGCCTAGATGTGATCGTACACATGCTCCCACGCCTGCTGAGATGCTTGCGGAGAGCAGCACGGCGCTGGCGATGCACGCGCGCTAGCGCGTGTGCGGTGAGCAGGGGCCGGTGTTGATTGAACGGCCGGGACAGATAGCGTGGGCATGCATGTGCCTGCGTGCCACGGGGGGCGCAACTGTGTGGCGCGCCGCGGGAGTGCATCAGGTGCACAAATTGCTTTGGCATGGGAGCACGCGCTGCGGCAGGCTTGCCGAGCCTGGACATGCGCCAGCTGCTCGAGTACATGTGCGACATCGCAGTCGCCGTCCCGTCTCTGGCGCGGGTGCTGGCGCACAGCGTCCTGCCACTGCTCGCGCTCCTGGCTCGGCCCGCAGACAGAAGTGGCGCTCCGCGGTCGAATGGGCAGCCGATCCTGGTGAAGGTGCTAGGAGCGTTTGCGGAGGCCATGCCGGAGGTGCGGGCTCTCAAAAGCGCTGCAATGATGCTGCCTGCTGCCTGCACCAGAGCTGCATGAGAAAACCACCACCGTACGCCTTTGCCTGAGGCAGCCGCACCTGCCTACCTGGTGCACAGGAGCGAGCGGCATGAGCGGCGCGCGCCAGGTTGCGCTGGCGCTGCGGGAGGCCCTGGGCCTGGACGCCGGCCTGCCGCATGCCGCGCTGCTGCGTGCGCTCCGGCATGCCTGCGCGTCACGCCCGGCCGCCTGGGGGAAGGAGCTGTGCGTACGCGTCGCCGTCCGGACTGAGCACGCCGCAGTGCAGCCCGAGAGCGCAAAGGCGGCAGCGCGCGCGCTCGAAGCCCGCAGCCTCGGCGGGCCGATCTTTGGCTGCTGCAACGCGGGCTGCAGCAACTTTGAGGGGGAGAGCGAGCTGGTGCTCGGGCGAGCCTGCCAGCTGTGCAGCGGGTGCCTGGTGGCGCGGTACTGCTCGGCCGCCTGCCAGCGCGCTGCCTGGGACGTTCACAGGGCGTTCTGCAAGGCGGCGCGGGCGCGGCGCGCATGCCCCGCGCCGCAGTGAGCATGCAGCCTTCGCCATTGCAAGAGACCGACTGCCTCCTTCGCCACTGGATCACTTGGTCGCTGCTGGGTGCCTCCGCTTCCTTTGCACATCATTCTGAGGCAAACACCTCGGTGGACATCACCGCCATACTGCAGGTCATGCAGCCTCAGACAGTACCCGACCAGGCAGGGGAGGCTTGACGAGTAAGCCGGGCACGCATGCAGAGACTTGCTGGACCTGGCACAGTATGACGCTGTAATGTAGCTGGACACCAGGGCAGCTACACGTCACGTGTGACCAGCCAGCAGACCTGTAGCAGAAAACTCACTGCCATGGCACCGGGGCCAGCGTCAAGGACAATCGAGCCCCTACCATGTGCCCTCACACCCAGCTGCATGCAATGCACTGCTAGAACAGCAGCGAGCCCGCAGGTATCGCAAAAACATGCGCCCAGGTATGCAGAATCCGCACGCATGCTCTCCGCAACGCAGGCACGCAGTGCACACACACACATGCCGCCGCTGCAAGCTGCGCGCATGTTGCCGCCGGGGCCCCAGGCGCCCCAGGGCGCCCTCAAGACTTGAGCAGCGCCTGCGCGCGCTCGAGCGGCGACAGGCTCGCGGTGCGCGCGTGCTCGGCGCCCAGCTGCGCGTACACAGCGGCCGACTTGGGGATGAAGGCGGCCTCGTCGGGCGTCAGCGCGCGCATGAAGCGCG
>JAABUH010005089.1_pt1 | contig 10435 bp, 21 predicted proteins | sample 5559121 | NCBI WGS metagenome assembly JAABUH01 (sample SAMN10711871, study PRJNA513364) | rock metagenome | isolation source: Antarctica rocks | place: Antarctica: Victoria Land, Battleship Promontory nord | collected 2015-12-28 | reverse complement strand
GTTGACGGCGTTGGCGATGGTCGAGCTGGTCTCGGTGGCGACCGAGCTAGAGGTCTCAGTAGCGGCGACCGAGCTAGAAGACTCCACGGCTGCGACGGAGCTGTAGACACTCTGGACAGAAGCGGTGGCCTCGCTAAACTCGGTCGAGGCTTCAGCATCTGCTGACGCGGTGGTGCTCGCAGTGGCGGTGTAGACGGAAGCCGACGATGATTCAGTCACGTTGGGTGTGCAGTACGATGGGCGGTCAGAGAATGACTCGGTCGCGAGGAGCGGGTGACAGCAGTCGTCGAAAAAGGACGTGTTGTGCTTCTCACGGCAGCCGAGGGCGAGATACCGGGTGTGGTCTACAGCCAGCTTGTCAGCCAAGACCTAAGCGAAGGACTGCGCAATTCACAGGTGTCGTACAGCTCGAGGTAGTCGGTGGCCCATCCGGACGGCTGATCCCGTTGAGCGATTGGGGCGGCAGCGACAAGGGCTGAAGAAGCGAAAGCAGCGACGATGACGGAGGCGAACATTTTGTTGGCGACTGTGAAGTATTTTCGAGTATGAAAGGTCTGAACGACTGTGAGACCAAGAGATCGTGAGCTGGGCTCTTTTTAAATGTCCTTTCTTGGGGATATACGAAAGGGACCTCACCTCGAGGTGGTCAGCTTTTATGCCTGGCGGTTTGAATGAGGGGGCTGTCCTTTTTCGTTCGGTCTTAAAAAACGAGGGTGTTGATGTCGTGTGGTAGGTGATTCGGGCCGCTTCAAGCGTTTGACCGGTCGTTGGTTTGCGTGAGGCGTGATTTGAACGAATGTGGTTTCGAGGTCTAAGAAATCGGGGGGTTGGAATGTCTTTTACTTGAAATGGGGTGGGGTCGAGGTTTCGGACAGGCTTTTTGATTTCTGGGAAATCGAAAGGAGGGTCCCTGCCTGTGACAGGCACGATCAAAACTCATTGAGTCGCGTCAAAGGACCCTGATGGTCTCCCCTAAATTCCGATTGTTAGGTGAGACTCAGGGGTGACCATCGTTTCACAGTCACCCTAAAACTGCCGGGAGCGTGTTTGGCAACCCGAGAAAGGCTTGGCAATATGCAGCTAGAGCTTGGGGAATTTACTGGCATGTGCCGAGGTACTACCCCTTCCTCCGGGAGCTCGCGAGAGCAACTGCTCAGGACGAGTCTGGAACCGAAGCGCGCTACTGCGGGGCCAGAAGTTATGTTCCACAAATGATATTCTTGTTCCGATGGGTCATCCATTGACCGGCAAAGATGGCTGACATTTGGGGCAAAGGAGGGTCTGTCCTTTCGATGCGATCGGGTCTAGCGGTGATGCGGTAAAGGAAATTCATTTGTGGTCCGTAGTCTAGTCACCTCTGATCCCTTTCTCGTCCATTGGATATCCCACGATTGCTGTGTGGCCTGTCGAGCGGTGTGTTACGGATGTGGCGATACTGACCTGCTTCTTCTGATGCGATACTGACGGTTCCAGCCCGACCAGCTTCCTACTTCTCTCCCCGGATCTGAGCTCCTGCAGCGGTGCGTCTCGGACGGCCATGGGAAGGAGGGAAAGGCATGCAGCGGCAAGAGGCGATAGGTACGGGGGCGAGAACGGGGTCATCAGCGCTGAGCAGTGTATCTTCGCAGTTCTCGAAACTTCAACAAACACAACATGTCATATCATATCATTGCTACATTGTCGACACCTGCAACATCAGAGTCCATACAGCGCTCAAGGCCTGATTGCGATCTTCAGAGACGCCCTCCTATACGAACAGGCATTAGCTAGGCCACCAAAAGTCAAGATTTTCAAGTCACGAGCTCATCTTGTCGAGTGCGGCCTGATACTCGCTCAGCGGGAAGACATCGGTGCTATACCAAAATCAGCGAAAGAACCCTCGGCTGAACCGCAACTCACACCATGCCTTTGGTCCTGATCTTGCCGCTGTCAAGCAGGTCGATCGCTCGAGGGAAGGAGTAGGTCTGTGAGAAAGAGCCGACGATGCTGCGACGATTCAGCGCGGTCTACAACAACCGGGACATGAGTCACTTGATCTCGTCGACGAAGATTTTGGATGGCGGCCAAGAGACGCGAGCCTTCTCCTCGTATACGCCATAAACCAGGAGAGTTCCGCCGCGAGCCACGTAATTGATGGCGTCATCCACGATTGATTCGACACCGGTGCACTCAGCCACAAGGTCGAAACCGTCTGAAGGGATGTCAGTCCCTCTACCCCAACGAAGGACTGATGATTCACACGGGTTGTCCGTCTTTACCTTCGCCCATTGCGCTTTGGCATCCTTTCTGTCCAGGTCAACATAGCTGTCCCCGGCTTCCAATTGCCTAGCGAGGTCCATCTTGAGACCTACAAGTCTCATCAGCAAAACGAGGACCTGATTCTCACTGTGCATACTAACCCTTGTTGGAAATGATGGTGAGGTGGCCAGCACCGCCCATCTGCAACTGGTCAGCTCTGCGAGAATATGCACTCGATGCGTGAAGTCACCTTGAGGAGCTGAGCGAGGATGAGGCCGGTAGGTCCAGCGCCGATGAGGAGAACGTTGGCGCCGAAAGGCAGCTTCACCTTGTCCATACCGTGGATCGCACAAGAAGCCGGCTCAAGAAGGGTTGCTTCCTCGTCGGTAAGGTTCTTGATCTTATAGCACTTCGAGAAATGGCTGCGAATGTCAGTACCTGACACGATGCAAATTCTGGTTGACTGACTATTTCATGTAGTCGGCAAAACCACCTGATATTGCTCAGCAGTCGCTCCGCCGGGCGAGCACCATGACTCACCGTCCCGGGTGACACCAGCGAAGCTAAGCTTCTCGCAGAATTGGATCTGACCTTTGCGGCAATAGTAACAGGATCTGCAGGTCTCTGCGCACGTCAGCCTCCACTCAAGCAGGAAGGGTTGTCGGTAATGCCCACCACTGACGTCCGCTGCGATCCTGTCGCCCATCTGGAAACCATCCACCTTCTCTCCCATCCCAACGACTTTGCCAACGGCCTCGTGCCCTGGGATGAGCTGAACGTAGGTAAGCCTTATAGAACCCATTTGGCAGCAAGACGTACAGGAAACTGAGCCAAGAACTCTCCCTAAGAAGAGTGAGCGGGCTGTGTTGAGGACTGGAAGGCAGATCACCTCATGGATGTGTTGCTACGATAGACATCAGACTGATAGACAACACTAGATGAGGTTGGCTCACATCGGTACCGCAGACACCGCAGATGTCAACTGCGAGGGAGAGAAGGGTCAGCTCGATTAGAATCGCCATCCAGCACGGGCATCGTTTGACGGATCGCCGAGCACCTCTCGCTGAGTGAAGAGAATTGCGATGTCGAGGAAGAGGAGTAGAGCTTACCCTTCAACAAGATCTCCTCCGGGCCAACCTCCGGGATCGGAACCTTCTTGAATCCGAAATCCCTAGGCTAGGGGAGGCACAACGAAGGATGGGTCATGAAGCAGTGATCAAAGAATGTGAGAGCGCGACACCGGGCCGGAGAGAATTAGAGGGGGAGATCGAAGGGATAGGACAATGGAAGCAGAGCGGGGTCCGACAGGAGGTCGTGAGATAGACAAAGGGACGGAAGAATAGGTGATTTTTGGGAAAACGAGGAGGGGCAAGCAGTGAGGATCGTATGGAAGGTTGAAAGTCATGATTATGGGTCAGCGGAGCTCTTAGGTACTTGAGAGACTAGGACAGACCTTGTTGTACCAGAGCGCATTCATGTCTCCTTTGACGACCATCTCGACTGATCTTGATTGCTATCCACAAAAATGTAACAAGAGCTGAGGGGAGTTGAATGAAGAGTCAAGATGCGGAAGCCGATGATTTGAAGCGACGAGGGCTTGATTCCGCTTAGGGGTTCGAATTGAGAACTGATTGGGCGGCAGCTGGTCGTCCAACGGCATACACAGGCGGCAGGCGGGGAGAGATCGGCGGTCCTCGGTGTCTGGATGTCAGGTGAGACGCTCAGCGTTTTATGTGCAGGGTATGCTGCTCTTGTGCTTATTGATTGAACTTGCTTGATGCTCTGAAAGGAGAAGAATGGAAATTTTGGACGAATATTGTCCCTCCACCCCTGAAACCCCTGGCAATCCTGAGGATTACTCCGCGATTTCCCCGTTTTGTGACATTTGCGCTGATCTTGGCGATCTGCTCGATACATCTGCTCCTTGCTCCAAATGCGAGGTAAACGGTGTGGCGTTGATAGGGCAGATTTGTTAGCAAGCTCAATGGGACCTGAACCTATGAGAGCCAGGTCTTTCGATGGGACGTGTTTCCATTGACAAGGTTCAGACCAGCAGAGACATATCTCGAAATCCCTTTAAGAAGCCTCCCGCCTGACCCGCGAAACCATTGACCGAAGGGCATCATCCGGAAAACAGCCAGCACACCGGAAGTTCTCGATACGAGCAGGATCACTTCGCCATCATCATGGTGACGAACTCTGCTCAGAAGGGTCAGCCATATCCAACTCCGCGCAGCGCGTCCGCTCACCGTTGTGATCGATCATGCCATCGCCTGCAGGACATCTCGTCAAGTAAAGCCTGAAGTGGTTCACGCTCCACTCACCATCCTTGTCTGCCTCTCTGATCATCTCGGAGATCTCGGCATCCGTCAGCTTCTCGCCCAGGTTGGCTAGGTACGAGAATCAGGTCAGCATCGGCGCGACGAACACGCCGGTATGGTCGTGATGAGGACGCCTAAGAAAAGAGGGAGACAAAGAAAAGAGGGAGACAACACTGGCAATGCCAGCCATACGCCCAGCCGGACGGATCATTCTGCTCAGAAGCAAAGACTTACTCATGACGTGCTTAAGCTCAGCTGCAGAGATGTGACCGTCATTGTTCTTGTCAAACACCTGTACAGATCTCTCGTCAGCTCAACAATGATGAAAGAGGCGCTCTCAGCTCACTTTGAACGCCTCTCGGATCTCTTCTTCCGAGTCGGTGTCGTGCATCTTCCGCGCCATCAGGGTCATGAACTGGTCTCGTCAGCTTCTCTTCCGTGTCTCGGGATTTCGTAGCGGACCTCGGCAAAGTCGATGGAGTTGTTTCCGTCTGCGTCGACCTATCCCTGTCAAGCTCCTCAAGAGGGTGCCAGAACCGCCCACCTCGTTGATCATATCCTCGAGCTCGGCTTGCGTTGGGTTCTGCCCGAGAGAGCGCATGACGGTACCGAGCTCCTTGGTGGTGATTGTTCCATCGCCATCTGCACATGGGTACCAAGGCCAGGGCCAAATGATATCGAGACGCGGGGCAAGGTAGTCCGACGTTCATGGGACGTATTGGGATCAGGGTATGTACACGTATGAGGGGATTGACAATTTAGGAATGAGCAGGGAAGATATTTTGAATCAGCACGGCTCAAGGATACGAGATTTACGCACCTTTATCGAAGAGCGAGAACGCCTCCTTGAACTCTACGAAGAGGCAGAAGGTCAATCACGAGTCGCGCGGAATTGATGTCAAGGTTCGCTTGGAGCTGCTCGACTCACCCGTGATTTGCTCTGCACGCCAGAAAGGCATGTAATGTCAGTCTCACAATCCGAGAAGAGATATACAAGCACTCGGGACAAACCTTTCGTCTATGCATGACGGAGAATGAAACCATCAGCTCGGCACCTCAATCACAGCTACGGCTTCCTCGTCGCGGCCGTACTGTAAGATGCACAAGACCTCACCAGCTGCTGTTCCGCCATGTTTACTTGACACCTGGGAGGATGATCGGTCGAATCGTACCGGTAGCTTTTTGGATTATACCAAGAAGCCTGGAGGAAGGGAGAAGTAATCGTAGTTGATCCCGAACGACAACTGCGGACTAAGCTCAAGCCCCCTCGATTCCCCTGAGCCTGACATTGGGACGTTTCGGATAAATCTCGGTGTTGGGCTCTTGAGTAGCTCGTCAAGTTCACCCTGCATAGATCCTTCGTCCAGCATGACAGCACCCACCATCCTCACCCGCCCAATCTCTGCCTTTGCGATCCCGGCAGAAATCCTCTCAAACTTCTCCGTCCGCTTGATCCAAGCTTCCCCTTCCGCCACTCCTTCAGCTATCGAAGCGAAATCGACAGCTGCGCCGAACTCTGGGAGCGCGATCAACTGTCAGACATGTCCAGGAGCTGCATTTGACTCGATCGAGGAGCAAAGAGAGCACTTCAAGCGCGATTGGCATCGGTATAATGTCAAGGCGAAGCTCACGGGACGGGCGGTGAGTGAGGAGGAATGGGGGAATCTGGTTGAAGGTGAGCGAGGAGTCTACTAGATCATCTCAATGGATCTTACAAGTCTCCAAAATAGACATTTCCGGAAGGAAGTGCTCAGCTGACATCAGATTAGGCGTCTCATCCATCTCCGGTTCCGCCTCCGCATCCTCTGGCTCATCCGCGTCCGACTCGAAGGTCACCCGCTTACTCAAGAAGTCCCACCTCAACCCCACACGATCTGTCGACTCCGATGACGAAGCCGAAATAGCCGACCGTCAACGCCGAGCTCACCTTCGTACCGCCGTTATCTGGTTCTCGCGTACTTCCCCCATCGATTCCCTCGGCGTCCCGAAAGACACACAATTCGGAGTCCATCGAGCGCTGTTCCCTCCTTTCGAGACTGCCGCAGACTACCTGGGAGGTTTAATAGATCTGCAGCTTCATCAGAATGGCGACGAGGAGGAGAGGAGGATAACCCTTCTGATGGTGGCAGGAGGACATTTTGCGGGAATGGTCATTGGGCTGAGACCGAGGGGGAAGAGCGATAGGCAGGAGGTGAAAGGTGCTGGGGAGGTACGGGTGCTCCAGCACAAGACGTTTCATCGGTATACAAGTGAGTTTAGTGACATTTGCCTGGTGTCCCGATATTAATGGTAGCCGTCTAGCGCGAAAGAAGCAAGGAGGCTCTCAAGGCCTCAACGACAATGCGAAGAGCAAAGCGGTTTCAGCCGGGGCCATGCTCCGTCGTTATGGTGAACAAGCACTGCAAGAGGAGATCCGCGCGTTGATGACCGAATGGGAGGACGACATCGCGCTGTCAGAGCGGGTGTTCATCCGAGCCAGCACGCATGGGAAAAAGAGTTTCTGGGGTTACGAGGGGGCTGTGCTCCGCAGTCGAGATGAGAGAATACGCGGTTTCCCTTTTCCTACCCGTCGACCGGTACGTCCCTCCATGTGACTGAGTAGTTCACCACTGACAGGAAGATAGACTGTGCAGGAGCTGCTACGATGCTGGCATGAGCTCACGCGCGTCAAGATCTCTCACCTCTCCGAGGAGGCCCTGAAAGCATTAGACGATGCCTACATTGCATCGCTGCAACCACGAAAACAACCACCAAAGCCCACGTCAACGTCCACTCTCACCCCGTCCACACCCACCGTCCCGCGTGTCTCGCCAGAAGAAGAAGCCCGACAAGATCGCCAACGCCGGCTCCTCGAGATGATCCGCAAAGGCCGACTGGACGCAATCAAACCCTTCTGGGAGAAACACCATCCCGAATTCGACCCGTCCATCCTAGGCATCGCCGCCTCATCTGGGCAGGAGGATGTACTGCAATGGTTCCTCGAAGAAGCCAAGATCGACCCGACCACCTCCGTTGACGGGAAGCGCGCATACGACCTGTCTTCTACTCGAGGCGCTCGCAACGTCTTTCGGCGAGTCGCATTCAACTTCCCCGAAATGTGGGATTGGGCCGCTGCACACGTGCCGAGTGGGCTTAGCGAGGAGATGGAGGCGGGTCAGGAGAAGAAGAAAGCGGAGAGGAGGAAAGGGTTGAGGGAGAAGATGAAGGAGAGGGAGAAGGTTCGGTCGGAGGCGGAGGTGGAAGAGCCGGAACTGGTGAAGCAGGCTGTACAAGTGCCGGTGGGACCGACGACGAGACCACAGAAGCTGGGCGGGAGGTTGGGCGGGGAAGGTGGATTGTCAGGACTGAGTCAGGAGATGAGGATGCAGATTGAGAGGGAGAGGAGGGCGAGGGCGGCGGAGGCGAGGTTCAAATGATTGCATCCATGAAACGCACTAGATCGTTTACCTACATCGCAACAAAGAGCTGCCGGCGATGGAGCTGGAACATGAGCTCATTCCAGAAGACTACTTGCATTTGATAGCGCAATTCATAAAGGACCGTCGCAGGCAACATATGGCATATGCTAGGTGAACATCATGCACAGCGGTATTAGCGGTGATGTCTCAATCGTCATGATCAGTCTGCGTCATCCCCGCCGCCGGCGGCTTGTATCCATTGATACAATCAGTCAGAGGTAAGATCGATCACAGCATTTGGGTGAACGGTCTTGCTCCGTTTCCTGCCTGGATCGGGTTTTGACTCGAAGCACCTCGATCTGAGCCTGTCGCCGCGATTTAGCTCCTCAAGACAAGATGCTAAAGACCTCAACTTCAAATCCTTGGGTTTCGCCAAGCGAACTGCCTCGTCATCCTGCTCTTTTCCAGGAGTTCGTTCATCAGCGTCACCACTCTCCCGTTTGACATTGTTCGCTGAGTCCGCTTCGAGAGCCCGAGGGTCTGGCGTGTCGCTGAGCACAGCGCCATACGAGAGGCACTCATCGATTTCGATGATTCGCCTCACCATTTAAGCACGCTGCGGCTGGAGTACTGGAGAATGCAACTTCGACTCATAGATTCCGGGGACAAATCAATGCTCACTCTGAAAATGAAGTCGTAATCTAACGTATCCTCCCTGAGTGGCTTGAAAGGACAGAATCTCTCGCCCACTATCATATCGTCGGATTCGCCGATGCTGCAACAGCGCCTTCAGCTGGAGGGCTGTTTCGACGATTGCAGTACGGCGCAAGTTACAGTACGATCAAGCATGGCCAACGACACTTGAGCTCATCGAATCCTCCTTGAGGCGATGCGTTCCACCAACCTCTTTCGACTCTTCGTGAACGGGACCGATGGGCGAGAAATCGTTTGCTCTCGGCTTGGTTTGCTGCTACGGCCCCGCACGGCCTTTCTCCAGGGTGACCTTGATCTCGCCGAGCTGCTTGAGGATTATATTGTCTTGGAAAGCCTGATTGTCATCCTCTGCGACATTCTTTCAACCGTTAACCGTACCACATTACGACTTGATCAGGCTCACAAGCCGTCCAAATACCAGCTGCGCCATGCACAGCTCGCCGTTCTCCTCCTGACAGACACGATACCATTTGTATGTACGTGCTTTCGCTTTCTTTCGGATGAGAAAGGCATCAAGCGATCTCGAATCCAGCGTGATCTCCGCTTATATCGTTTCCTTGCATCGACTTCGACGTGGTTTCCGAACAGGTGCGGAGAACGCCTGAGGTGTGGATATCGTCAATGGCATTCACGACTCTTGAAAGAGGCGAAACTTTCCAGGCTGTTCGGGTGTCTCCAAGTTGCACGCGATCGTAGGTGGGTCGTCGTCCGTCTGATAATCGAGAGCAATCGGATACTCGTCTGTACAACTTCAACGGCCACAAGACATGAAGATGGTGAGGTAGGCGGACTGAGCCTTTTGCGATCTTCGTCCTCGACATACACCTGTGACTGAGCGGCAGTTCTCGTGACGTGATTTGCCATGCACCTACCTCTCATCCGCTGAATTCTCCTTGCAGCGCCTTCATGCTCGATTTCTTCCTGGAATTGCGTCTTCTGTCACAGCTTCCTCCCTTCAATTCTCCCTCTGTTGCATTCTTCCTTTGGGTGCGCTCTGTTACAATCACATCCCGGGTATTTAGTGTGTATTTAGTGTAACAGTAACACAGCGCAAATCCGGGTGCAAGTCCCGGAATATCCAATTGGGTCCGGTGTTCGAATGGTAATAAGCTCGCAAGTCGGACGTGAGGTCAATCGCGTCGCTGGGATCTGCTTGCTTGCCACTCGATCGGCCCGTGCTTGGTTCTGCTTTGACCGTCTTAGGACTGCGAAGAGCTGCAAGCTGAGCCTGCCATGTCGAGTGTCAGCCTGAAGAAATCTTATCGAGCCGATACGGCTTGCCTCCAATCTCCTGATTCTCGTTTGGCGGGCAACTGGATCGTCGTCGTCGTCAGTCAAGCAGGCAGGGCTTGCTGCGCTCCTGGACCGGCGTCCGTATTTCCTGACAGTCGGTACGTCGGTGGAAGGTGCAACTAATGAGATACGACCTGACATGCCTCCCTCTAGAACCTTCCGGGACTGCCAGGGAAGAAGACAAGCGCCTCTAATCCAGCGTCATCTTAGCCCAAACAGCCGTCTTGGACCAGCCATGGTAGGGCTTGTCCACGACAACAGAGAGAGCCTTGAGAGAAGCTTGATCAGCCTTTATGGATGAGTTACTACCCACCTTCCCGTCTGTTCCAATTCCCCGTAGGGCCAGGTCGTCGTCGGCTGTCAAATCCTAAGTATCCATCAATTAATGTTGTAATCGAGAATAGCGGTACATTACCAGCTGCCCAAAGATCAAGGGCGCCTCGTGGAGCTCTCCCGCTGGAGGTTCAAAGT
>JAABUH010005087.1_pt1 | contig 10436 bp, 11 predicted proteins | sample 5559121 | NCBI WGS metagenome assembly JAABUH01 (sample SAMN10711871, study PRJNA513364) | rock metagenome | isolation source: Antarctica rocks | place: Antarctica: Victoria Land, Battleship Promontory nord | collected 2015-12-28 | reverse complement strand
TTATGGTTCTGAGGTTGTCCATGAAAATATGTCCAGATGTGGCTTGGTCTGACTCTCCAGCCGCAAGAAACAACTGAACTGGAGTGGGCTGAGTCTCCCCTCTGACCTTGACATTCACCATGTTGCTTCCTGAACAGACATTGCTTCTGTGCAATAGCCTGTAGCGTCATCAAACATAACGTACAAGCAAGCCTCACCCCATTTCCTGACTGTGCTTTCTGCAGCCATGCCTCCAAGTGAGGACCCTGCAAGTGCACAACAGCACTGTATCACAGTTGAATCAGAGTGTTTTTAAATGATGCAACTGTACGCACCAGTATATGAATCCACCCACAATACATGCCTGAACTTTTTTTTCGCTGAATGGAGCGCAAAATGATGTGAACACAGGTAAGCCAGTATGTACAAAGCAGGGCTTACTTGGTGCTTGGCTACGTAAGAGAATGTTCTTCTCCTCTTGCAGACCGCGCAGCAGGTCTAAAAGTGGTTTCTCTTCCTCCATGTTCCCTGCTCGCTCTGCTGCTGCCAGTTTCTCCTCGTATTTGACTATTCGCTCTTGGACATTGCGTATGTCCTGCCTGACTGGCTCCAGCTGACCGTCCATGGTACTCAGCAGCAGAGTTGGCTTGCCACCTAAGCATACAACCACGCTCAGGCAAAGGGTAGCATATCACAGTGTCAGTACAACTTGAGGTTCACTGAAACGTCAGGTTGTAGCAGGACATAACAGGCACACCTAGCACCTTGAGTACCGTGCAGTGCTATCAATACCGTGAATGACAGTACCTGAGTAGCAAAAGTGTGTTTCTGGCTGGGATGTTGCAGGGTGGGAGCTTCGTATGCGCCAGAACGGCTTGAAATCGCAGTAGGCAAGTCAAATTGTAGCAGGCTGAGCTGCCATGAGTACGACTTTGACAGAGCGGAACACTGGGCTTAGCACTGGATACGAAGCGTTCGTTCGTGGCAAACGTCGCTTGCGCAGACGCGAGGTTTCTCTATTGGGATTCAGTCGAACCTGCTCTGTCGTGCCAGTTTCGCAAGGGTTCGACAACCTATAAAGACCCCTCCGTAAATTGGGTTGGAGGTCAAACCCTGACAGGTCTTAGTCAGCGGTCTTTTAGGTCACGAGAGGGACGCTTGGGGAATTGGCACCATAGAGTCGCAAGCGACGTTCTGGTCCAGTGCTAAGCCCAGGTGTTCCGCTCTGCTCAAAATCATTACGCTCAGGTACTGCCGCTTAGGTACTGCCACTCAGGTACTGGTGTCAGCTCAGCCTGCCACAGCTTGACTTGGCCAGTGCAGTTTCAAGCCGTTCTGGCGCATAGGACGTTCCCCTGCAATCGCTGTGCCAAGAAACACACTGTTGCTAGTCAGTTGTTGCCATTCACACACGGTACTCATAGCACTGCACGGTTCTGAAGGTGCTGGGTGCGTTTGTTATATCCTGCCACTGCGTTTCAGTAAAGCTTCAAGTGTTTTTGGCATTTGTGACTTGCTACGCGTTGCCTGACTTCATTGTGTTTCTATGCTTTAGGTGGCAAGCCAACTCTGCTGTTGGTTACCATGGACGGTCAGCTAAAGGCAGTAAGGCAGGACATACGCAGTGTCAAAGAAGAAATAGTCCAGACCAAGCAAGACCTGGCAGCAGCCAAGCAGGCGCAGAACGAGGAGAAAGAGAGATCACTTTTTGAGCTGCTGCTGAGTCTCAATAACCAACTGCTGAGTCTGCAAGAGAAGGAGAACATTCTCTTGCGTAGCCAAGCACCAAGTAAGCCATGCCTTCAGTGCCTTCAGTTTGCCCCTGAAAAAGGTGTCATGTTTGCAGTGCGTCCTGTTGGAAACACGAGAATCAGCCACTTGGGCAGAGTCAATGCATTTTCTCAGCTTGAATTGATTTTGAGGCGGACAAGGCCCTCACTGCATCTTCACAAGTAATTGGGCAGAGTCAGATTCTGACCTGCTGTTGACCCTTGATGTATGGGCCCGACAGGGATTGCATTTTGTGATTGCAGCACTATGCTCAGTTTGACTGGAACGTGGCCTTGGTTGCATCTGCAAAAAACTGCAGCTAAATGCTAGAAATGGCTCAGACAGGCAACACTTTTGTGTGCTCGAGTCTGCCTGCACCTTTACAAGCATCTCAGTAGTCCTACTGTGTGGCCGTATGTAAGGACATTCAGCTGGTTTGCACTGCACAGCTCTGGGGATGGTCTGGCAACTAGAGCTCCCAGTCAATGTCATGGCTGAGCATAGTTGCCTCGCAAAGATTCTAAGCAGCCTCACACCCTTTGTGACTCGAGGGTTTGACGTTTTGACTCGAGGGCATAATCAGCTCGGATGCATCTTCAGATCGCATTTGTGCAGATTCAGCGCAGCCTCGTAGCCTTGTCTGTGGTTCGAGGTATTGCTGTTGACTTGTATTCATACCCAGCTTGCCTGCATCTTCACCAAGCTTCTGAGCATCTTCAATGCAACCTCTCCGCCACAAATGTTTGGTTGCAGTGCTCAGTTTATTAGTACCAGAATGCCCAGCTGCTACTGAAGATTACTATTTGACTTAGCAAAAGCCCAATTATTCATTCAGTTTCACTTTCTTTCTGGTGCAGTTACCCAAGCAGGAGATGTGTCCATCGATGTAGCTGATCCCGGTCAAGGTAAGAGTCAGCGTGCAGAAGCATACCATCACCTTGCATTGTGATGTTTTTGCATACTCCCAGCAGCCCTGTCAAATCAGGAGGCGTATGTGCACATGAACCCTTTGGCCAAGTAGATCATCTGTGCATTGCATTGTGGGTTCAAATGAACTCTGCACACCCCCCGCCTACCCCGCTCCCCTCTTGTACATCTTGTGGAAAACGTTCTGTACACCAGTTGCCTTGCATGGTGCTGACAGCATCATGGTGCCGACAGCATCATCGGGTGACATCAAACCAGTTGCTCGGCGGTCAATGGTGGCACTTACAGCTGCCAAATCCTTACCATGCATGCACTTGCAGCCTGTTTGTTGACAAGATTGTAGTGGGCTGCAGCAGTTGTTATGGTAGACGCTGAGACAGATGGTGTACCTGTTGAGAGGTTTACAGTGCCAAGAAACCAAAAGGGACAGCTTTGTGTGGAAAGTATCATAAAGTATTTGGCTGGTTCGGGACAGATATTGAAGAGCATTGGCAATGGCTACCCTGCATGCAAAGACGGCTGGAGTGTAAACAGCTATGCTTCCACTCCCATCCAGCTCCATGTTGCCCCAACGCCAGGTAGACGGTCTGTAGCCAAACGTTCATTTGTAATGTATTTTGTATGCTGCTCGGTAGCTCGACGTGCGTGTGTTGAAGCCCTTCTTCAATCATCAGCTAGTCACTGCATTTGATGTGCCTACAGCATTTTCATACCGTTGTTGAAACTTGAGAAGGAGGACCAATGACAAATCTGACTGTGGTTGCATCATTGCAGGTGCCAGCTTTAAACAAGCATTGGCCTACCCCATGCAACAGACCTTTTTCAAACAAATGTGGCGAACACTTGTGGCATGATTTCTGCTTCATCCTGCAGTTGATGATGAGGGTTACAAGCTCAAAGACTTGAAGCTTAAATGGGCCACTGTCATATTGGCAGTGTTCTGCGGAATAGTCTGGATAACATACTCCGCCATCTGGGGCCGCTCACCTGGCAACCCTCCAACTGGGTAGCTCCCATGCCCTAGTCAAGGTGTCTGAGGCTATTTCATTGTGCCATTCGGGCATGCGGGGTGCTTGTACAAGTTGTGAGGCCGTTGGCATGGTCACATATGCAGCATTGCATGCCATGCTTCTACAACATCTTTGACACCCAGTGCTTTTTCTGGTGATAAAGCATCAAGTTCAACCTGCAAGATAATGATGTTGATGAGGCACCACATGTTGTATGATGTTTGTGATACCGTCGACATGTGTATGTGTAGCATCACGACGCGAGTCAGTTTTGGGCAAAAGAGATGGACATGATGTAATCTCAGCTGCACTGCAACTGAGACTAGATTGGGCCACATCTGGTAGGTACCTAGCACGCCCGCCACTCGTGGAATCAACGTTATAACAAACAGCTCAACTTTGAAGCTGCAGTCCAACAGGTATACAATAAACGGGCAAAGCACCACAAGCAAGGTGGAGCTTGCTGCTTAACGTTGACACCAACGAACACTGGACACACTCCGCATGAAGATGCTCTCCACGCATGACACGGAGGTATTTGCTCAGTTCGCTAAAGCACAGTAACTGACCCTTGGCATGTATGAAGCAATGTATGCAAGAGGAAACAATGTGTGCAAGATGAAGTAATGTATGCAAAATGAAGCAAGGAATGCAAGATGTAGCCTTAGGGCATGGCAAGCCCCTGGTACTCCAATAAAACAAGAAGAATTTGAGTATTGTTATCGACCACGAGCTTACGTCACAATGCAGCCTGACTCGTTGTCGGCCTGTCCAATCGTCTCCGGTTTTTGTCTCACCACTGACGAAACAGTAACAAAACTTCTACAGGTTAAGGCAGACTGCACATAGTGCGTGAAGGAAGTGACTCAGCCACTCACACTCACGCAGAGCAGTCTAAAAGCTTGCAGTCATGATGCTTGGGTTGACAGCTCCATGGGCTGCTCTACAAAATTGAAAAGCCATCTTGGAGTGCTGTCAACTACAAGCAACTCTGTGCACACAGCTGTTCTTGCTGAGATCTGATGGCTGAAGCAACACCAGCTACAGCAGTGCCTAATGTAAGGCTGTCAGGTAGCAAGCGCAAGAAGGTCCCAGGTAGCAGCAGCCATAGTTGGGATTCATACTTGCACAAAGTTCTGCAAGACAATCATCGATATCTAGGTGTGAAGATCACCAAGGAAGCTATGCAGGTGTGGGCTGAAGCCCTTGATGCCTGATTACAGCAGCTTGCTCAGGAAATAGTGCAAGCGCATACTTCACAAGCTCTGACTCCACAAAAAGTCCAAGCATCCCTACAGCTCTTGTTGGCAACAGGTGACACATCTATGGCGCACTCAGCACTTACAGAATTAGTTGCCAAGCATCCCAATACATGCTCTTGAAGCCAGAGACATGGTAAAATCTGATGATGAAAATAAGCAACTGCCCTAGTAGTCTTGTATGACTGGAGACAGTTGTAACTGCTATTTGTGACTCTACCCATTGCGCATATACAGTTTACTTACAAGATGTTTATGGCACTTGAAGGTCAAGCTTTGACAGCTTTCACGCTTGTCCAGCACACAAGCTTGCGACCTAGTCTTTCAATTTCGCTTCCCCGAGCTGCAGACATCGAGGATTCTATTCCTCAGTTGTCGTGGGATTTGTGGTGTTTGGTGACATGTTGGGCGCCAGTATGCGTCGAGGGAGAGCCCCAGCCAATAATTCGGACGTTTTGGCGATGTTTCGTTTGCAATACAGCGGCGAAGGGGCTTCACAGTCTCTTGTAGACGATGCCTCGTGAGTCATTTTTTTGTGATCACAAGAGCTACTTTGCCGCTGCGCAAGACTCACTTAAAGAAAGAGTGCTGAATTGAGCTAGCAACTGTATTGCAGACTCACCAAAGAACAGAAGTGGCAGCTACTATTCGACAAAAACTGGCGAAACCTGGCCCCTTCGAGCCAAACCAAGTGGTTCGTCTATCTCAGAAAGTGGAAGGTGACATTTGCTACCCTACAGCCCTCTTGTTGTATGCCCATGCAAGAAGAGTTTGTTGGCTTGACTTGTGTGTTACTTGACCAACAGAAGTGGACAGATGACCATCCTGAGCAGCCTGAAGGATATCTGGTGTTTCCCAGCAGTAAGGTCTCTGCTTTTCTTTCACATATCCTTGCAGACTGTACGGCCAGCAGTAGCAAGGATCCGCATGGCGCTGTGAAGTCAGCAAGGAAGGCTCTGCGACACCTGAGAGCGTGCCAGGCCGGCATACCAGATGAGGGGGTAGAGTTCCCCAGCCAACCTTACATAGCTGGGGTCACAAGCAGAGCAAAGACAGCAACAGCTGAGGCTCGCCAGTGGTCAGTAGCTTTTTGCTGGCAATTCATACTGGCAGTTCATGCCCTTGAGGTCTCATGAGAGGTGCATGCTTGTGTGTTGTAGCGAGGAAGTTGATCCTAGCTGCTCCGCCAGCACCCTGAGCAATGAGGAGTATGCTTCTCTGCTTGATGCAGCCATGCGCTTCCCGGACAAACAGGTACAATTGTTGATATGTTATTTTCATGATGTGGTCCATTGCGCTCAGTGTTGGCACCTGCATTGCAGCCAATGCTGTCACAAATAGCCCATGTTACGGTATACAGTCCTCTAAGGAACAGTATCAGCATACAACAGATTTGTGTGACAGCAAAGACGTTGACAGATTGAATGGTTTGCAGCTGCATCTCTAACAGTTTGGCTACCGCACCATCTGCCGGCTGGTCCAGGTTATGCAGAGTCTTGTGCGTGACTGCAGGTCGGTCTTTGTGTGGCTGCCATGGTCAGTTGTGGCATGATGGCAGGTTACCGCTCAGGTCAGGTTGTTTGCTTGCTATGCTGGCTACTGTTCAAGCATTGTGCCAACATGCTGCTGTATAGATGATTTGCAAGACACCAGATACTTCATGGAGTTGATCTGCAGCGTGCCTGCCGAACCCTTGCCTATGCAGATCTTGGCACTGGCCAACAATGCTGGCAAAGCAAATCAGGTGAGCAGCTGCAAAGCTGCTGTTGCAGACGCCTATGGCTCCAAGGCTCACCACATGTGAGGCAACACCTGTAAGGGTCTTGACTTGCCTCTACAATGCTGTCATGCAAATGCAGGATGCTCAGATGACGTATGCAGCATTGGCCAACCACCGTCAGCCACACTTAGATTGCTTGGCATACCTCTCGCAGCTCATATTGTACCAGATCAACGTCAGCAAGCTTCCGCTGCTAGCATTGATATACCAGAACAACATGAGCTGGCGCTCTTACCGGATGTTCTTCCGAGACCCCTCTATGGCAACGAGCAAGCAGACCTACTATGATATGTCCACTATGTTGTTGAAGGTTGCTGCGACCATGCCTGACGCTCTTGTCAAGACGAAGGTACAACACCGTCACAAAACTGTATTTTCAAGTCAATAGACACCCTATAAGTCAGTCGTTTCTGCACTATTGCTGCCAGGGTAGCGGTTGTTGGCATCACAGACAGTCTAGTGTTTGGCATAAACTACGGCAAGCATGCTTTTGTTGCTAGGCAGCAGACAGTCTGTCTAGTAATTGATTTTGTGCCCTGCCTGTTGATGAGGCCGGACATGTCAAATGAGACGTTCTGTGTTGTTTGCTTGGAGTCACCACAGAGTCGTTTGCCAACAAGCACATTTGTAGCCCTATGTGGCAATAGTGTGATATGAATGTTATTGGGATGACTGCAGGTCACCCACCTGATGCGGTGTAGTGGGACAGTCGCTCTAGCAGCTGCAGCTTGCAGCATGGATGTCTTGCGAGTTTGGGGCAGGTATGTACACTTGTACGTACATTGTGGTGACTTGATTGTTGTGCATGCAGAGCGGGCATGCAGGCAGCACATACATTGTCGCAAATTTTTAGCTTGAAGTACACAAGTCTCTAAGGAACAGAATTGTCTCATCAGGGGATTTTTGTGACAGCATCAAACCACATTGAGATTGTCAGAAAATTTCTGCTTGAAGTACAGAATTCTCCAAGAGACCTTATTGTCTCTATGGGGGAATTTTGTGACAGTTGTCACCAATTTCCTGCTTGAAGTGCACAAACCTCTTAGGAACATCATTGTCTCATCAAGCGAAATTTTGTGACAGCATAAAAACAGGCAGCATGACGTTCACACACTGTTGTAAAGGTGGGCAAGGGCAGAAGGTGTGATGGGCAAATCCTACTTGCCCAAGTCGCCTCTATCTGCACTGCCAGCGACTGGCGTCCTGGCAGGGTTCGGAACTGACTTCATGACCAACCATGCATTTGGGCGAGGCACTGTTGCGGTTCCAGTCGCATGGATCGACTGTGTGGCGCCCCACGCCAGGGTCATCCTACAAGCTGTTCGTCTTCGCAACCGCATGCGCATTGGGAAGGCAGATCTCAGTGGCCAGAACACTGTTGAGTCTGTCCTATACCTGGTGCGCTACTTGGTTTGCATGTTGGTGAAGCAATTAAGTGATGTGCACGCTCTCCGCTCAATCTAGCATTTGCATACTGTCGAACTTGTGCCATGCTCAGGAGCCTTCTGAGTGTGCTGTGCTGTATAGGCTGAAACATTCTGGCAGAGCAGCCCTTTCATGCTGCAAAGGTATTGGCCTGGGCTGGTGGGCAATACAGCTGCCGGCCGTCAGGGCCATTGTTGGCAGCACTTTGTTCCGTGATTTTGAGCAACAGGTGAGCATGAAGTGCTTAGCAGACCAGAGCAGACTTGAAGCGTAGCTCAAGATTATTGCTTGAAGGATCTTAAAAGTGACAAGAAGCTGTACAACATCATGGCATGATTCCTAGTTTGCTAGGTCCCAATGCACTCTTACTAAAGAGGTATGCTTTTGTGCCATTTCATCTTGCGTTGCGTTGAATGTTGTCTGCAGTTGTACTCAATAGTGCCTTTGTGGACAGGTCATCAATGCGGAAATGGAGTGCAATGCACGTCCACTCAGCCCTCAGCTGACCGAGGCATTTGACGAACTCAGCAAGCAGGTCTGCTCTCTTAGCGAGCAGGTGGCGCAGTTGCAGCTCAGCATAAAGCAGCCATCGCACAGCCATTTGGCTGCAGACCATGGCATGCCTGCAGCTGCCATGCCAGCGCCAGGAGCTAAACCTCGGGGCCATGAGCTAGCAGTTGAGGCGCAAGTAGGCTTGTCCTCAGGCTCGAAATCAGTGCAAGAAGCCGTAGATGAATGGTTCACCGGCCTTCACGGGTTTCCTGCACCCCCCTTGCATGTGAACAGGCAATTCAACGTGGCCAGCGCCTTGGCAAAAAGGCCATTGACAACCTGAGCAGACGGCGGCACTTGCCTTTGCGGATACATGCGCTTGCAGCAGATCGGTGTTGGCCGTTGAAGAAAGCATTGGCTGTGTACGAGCTTGTGATGCAGCGACACAGCCTATCCTTGGCTGAGTTGCGAGATGCTGTCCGCCTCAGCAGTCCTTTGCGGCATCCTAATGCCAAGGGTGGCAAGCCAGCGCAATCTCAGCACGTCAATCGCTCTCCCGTCCGTTAGTATCAGACAATTTGCTGCATGGTTTCAACAAGCAACTGATGACATTGCACTGTTCTCCATCAGTTCGTAGCATGAGTTAAACAAATGGGGGTTGTGATGATGCTCTCTTTCAGCGTATATATGACATGTCAATGTTCACCAGATCTTGTCTAGACATCTTTGTAGACAATAGGCTGAGCCGGAACTTTGCAAGCGCACTCTTTGATGATTGACTGGCAAGCTTGGGGTGGCCGTGCACCAATGGCTGTCCTCAAATCGTCTAGCTTTGTCCAACTATTGGTGGCATCGACCAGTATTGCACTGCAGAGCCAACCTGATTCCCGAGTTGAGTACTAACTTATTCGAACATTGCTGATTTGACAGTCAGATTCAATGTTGCAGCTCAAGCGGACTGCCCTGTGGTTGTAACTTCAGAATGATTCGCATTTGCAAGCGGCAAAGTTCTTGCAAGTGTCAGGTGGCATAGTTGCAAATATTGAAGATTGTATTTCCAACATTGAGTTGTATTTGCAGGTTGGGAATGCATTTGCAAATCGAAATCATCGGATGGGTTTGCGAGTCTGCCTCACTGAATTTTGTTTTTACACACTAGAATTGCATTTGCAAACCGAAAGTATTGGATGGATTTGCAAATTTGCCTCATTGAATATTGCATTTGCAAACTAGAATTGCATATGCAGATCGAAATCACCGGATGGGTTTGCAAATTTGCCTCACCATTGTTGTGCCAAATTTGGAAGGTGCAACAAAGTCCCCAATTTGGGTTTTTGCAATATATGAAGGTGTGTTTGCAAATTTGTGGAGACTACATTGTCTATAATGACACTCGATTGACCTTGCAAGGACTCACGCAAGCATGCCAAGATGCTCGGTCAGATCTAGGCTTACAACTCCAAGTTCGCTTTGACTCCTACTTCGCTCAGCTCAGCTTGCAATGCCTCTGCACGCCACAACAAGATCTGCCCTTTGGTGACATGAGTCTTACTGTTGTCACGCGGCATTGTGTCATTGTCTTCCCGGCTAGCTGGTCTACCTCCTTTGGCTTTGCTACTTGGCACTGGCTCAGCAAAGTTGACAGCATCTCGCAGTTCCGCCACAGAGAAGCCCCCTTGCTGTTGTATATACGTGTAAACCCGGCATGCTGCTTTTGCTGACAACCCATGTGGCTTCGCTTCCATGAGCATGCGAAGGCGCTGAACCAAATGACGCCTCTTGTTGTAGTTGTTT
>JAABUH010005086.1_pt1 | contig 10438 bp, 8 predicted proteins | sample 5559121 | NCBI WGS metagenome assembly JAABUH01 (sample SAMN10711871, study PRJNA513364) | rock metagenome | isolation source: Antarctica rocks | place: Antarctica: Victoria Land, Battleship Promontory nord | collected 2015-12-28 | reverse complement strand
TCAAACAGGTAAATTTGAAGCTGTTTTCAAAAGCACTTACTGACCTGTCAAATAGCTATGCCTCGCTCACTGGATCCATCCATTCGCTCCAAAATAGTACGCCTTCTACTACTACACTGGCGCCCCCCTAGCTATCGCCGAAGAGGTTCACTGTCATTTTGATACCGTTTATAATATACAAGAGAACCTGTTTATATATCATTCGCCGTGCAGGCCTCAGTTTCGATTCAAAGGCGCCCCTCGCAAAGTCTTCAAGACCGCTGAAGACTCGCTCATAATCTATCTGGAACAGCAATCGTGAATCTTGCAGAAAGAAATGATCTGATTTCTATGGGAAGAGTGGGGTTTAAACGTGCATCAGTCCACGATATCGAGGATTCTGAAGAGAAGACGCTGGAGCAATAAAAAGGGACAGCGTGTGAGCATCAGACAGAACGATGAGCTGCGATTAAACTGGATTGCCGATCTGTTACGGCTGACGGCTGAACAGCTTGTCTTCGTCGATGAGACTCTGTTCAACGAGACTACGGGATGACGTCATCAAGCCTATGCACCAGTTGGTGAGCCAGCTCGTTATCAAGCCTCTAGAAAGAGAGAGCATTGCTGGAGTGTTCTTCCGACTTACACGATAGATGGCTATCTACTCTGTACAGGTATTCGTGAAGGCTGGTTCAACGGCGAGGCTTTCTTTCGATGGCTAGCAGATGAATTGCTACCTCTATGCAGTCCCTTTCCGGCCCCGAAGAGTGTAATCATCATGGATAACGTCAGCATACACTGTAACGCTCGTATCGAGGAACTCATTACCTCACACGGGTGTGAGGTACGATATCTGCCACCATACTCTCCAGACTTCAATCCCATCGAGCTCAGTTTTAGTGTTTTGAAGGCCTGGGTCAGACGACATTTCGAGGAGATATGGCCCCATTTTGAAGGCACTTTTGGTGAATTTCTGCACTATGCAGTAGCAAGAAGTCCCTGTGACAGGTTTCCAAAGCAGCATTTCAAGCATAGCGCCGGTGGATATATCTTTGAGGCGGATATTAGGACGTTAGAGCGCGAATTGGAGGCTGGTAATATAGATTTCGAAGGATATTAGCAGTGTACTAGATCTGAATAGCTTCATATTTACCTGTTTGATTGATTTTTCTAACGCGAAAACAGGCCTGGAAGGTTCGAAGATATCAAGAATGTCTGAATTCAATAGTAAATTTGGGGGGGGGGGGCGCGACAATTGCGATGCCAAGGATTCGATACCTTTCTGCATACGCTAATAGTCAGCTAGCGCTGTGCGGGTCTGCTACCGAGCCTGCATTTTCTTCCTTCCTCCATATCGCGTTTTTCGTCAGTCAATCACCAAAACGAAAACGCCCCCAATGGGTAGCAGGCTACTTAAACAGTGGCATGGAATGTTGGGGCTATCGCGACAATCCCCACCATCCTGGAACCGAGACCGACTTCGGGAGGAACTACGGGAACGGCAGACCGCAAATACATTCTGGCAGAAGCTTAGCGAGACATCAGACGTCTTCTTTTCCATTAGTCGAGCTCGGTATGATGGCTTTCCTGTCCGGAAGCTGCCCGCCTTCGTTCCCTCTCGCCACTTCCTGGTGTACGCGTATATGATGGCAAAGTACACTTCACGTTGGAAATTCTACCGAACGGCCGTTGTCCTCTGCAACGCTCCTCATTACGGCCTAGTCCGCGAGGTGGTCAATCCTAGCAAAGATCACAAGCTTAACGAAGTCGCTTTCCGTCACGGGATTAATCCCGTAGAATTCGGGCGAGTTGCTTGTCAACTCCGACGAGTATGGCCTCTACTCCCATAGAGATATACTTCTAGTGAGGATGGGAAGCTACAAACCTTAACAAGCTCGGATTATTTTCGTTTTTGACTTATTTGGTAAGAAACATACTCTCATTTCAAGATCACACTCCCCTAGACCTCGTCTCTAAGCTACCTCGCCCGTCCATCCAGCAACTGCAGATACACATCAAAGCCAGCCACCAGCTTTCAAACTTGTCCGTCTTTGCTAGTACTCTCCCCCCTCAGAACCTGAAATCGATGCTAGATCATCTGCTTCTTCAGATCCTTTACTTGCAGCTGATACGTAATTAAGGCAGATGTGTCGTGTTGAATAGACGGTTGCCAGTGTCGGTGGTGCCTGTGCCGGTGAACTTGTTGTCGGAGAGTCGAAGTGCAATAAGACTGAGCCCTGCGTGACGGGCGAGCTGGGCGAGACTGCCTCCGGAAATGGACTGGGCCTGCACGACGCCGGCAATAACCACGATGCGAATGGTGAAATGTAAATTGCGGATGCGTTGCACGAACTGGACCACCGTCTTGCCGCTGCTCACCACCGAATCCACTAGCAATACGGTACTCTGTCCCTGCAGGTGATGGAGCATGATGTCGTCGGGTCGGCTAGCATGGACGAACATGGCGAGCGGTAAGGCGTCATTCACGCCAAGGGCCATGGCTTCTCCGCCGCGCATCAGCGCCACGATCGATGTTTTTTGCTCTTTGAAAAGCCGATAGCCACTTGTCTGATGGCCCTGGACGTGCGGGATCGGGTACTCCTCGATGTTAATGACATCGCCCAAGAATTCGGTCGCCAGGTACCATCCCACACGGCGATGGGCTTCCCTCAGGACCGGGCCCGCGTTCGTTGCATTCCGCATCGGCGTCATGAGCAGCTTCGCGGCCTTCCTGTCTGTTGCGTGAAGGACTTGGATGCCGGCATGTTGACGGTGGAGCTGGAGGACAGAATTGACAAACTCGTGCGACGTAAGCTGGACGAGGGGAAGCATCTTAGTATCCAGCCGTGGCGACACATGGCTTGGTAACAAAACCTGGCTTGCTCGAAGACCCCCGTCATAGATAACATTGAACAAGTCCACCTCCATCGTCTTGCTTCTAGTCTTCTCCTCGCCAACCACGACGACGGCTTGATCTGCCCTGCTTAACATCTCCAAGTCCAGCGGACTGTCTGCGAACGCCCAAACATACATCTGATGGGCAATCTGCAGACGGGCCACCAAGGCGGCTTTCACTGCGGCTGTAACGATGAAGCCGTCGGCGATGCATCCCCCGCCAATGACTTTCACATGGTTGGAGAGACCTTCTCTCTCCAACACTTTCTCCCACACAAGGCGCAGCCCGCAAGTAACCACCACCGCGCCAACATGTTCCTGCTCGGTTACCAGTTGCAACAGGGACACAAACTCTGGATACATCGCCACAGAGGACGCTACATCTTGGCAGAGGGCATCAAAGTTCTCATCGTCGATCGTCTCCTCATACATCAGTACGGCCTGGCGAAAGGCAGTGTATGAGTATAGCAACGGACTGCTGAACAGCGTCTTTAGCGGATCAGCATCACCCTTTGACGAGCTGGGGACTCTCTGCCAAAATAACGTTCCAGTGTCCTGTGGCGCTAACGTCCTGTCGGCATCCATGACCAACGTAGTTCTCAGCCGACCCTCAGTAGCGGCAAATACCTCATTGAGCCTGCTCTCGGCTTGACACAGGTTGTACTCCTCGGTGTGATGCCGAAAATCGTGTAGCAACATTGAAACTTTGTTCAACATCCATGGATGTGGGGAGACGAGCGAGAACAAAATCCCATGATCGTAGCAGAGACGGCGCAGCTCAGTCTTTTCGGCCTGCTGCCACTTGGATAAGTGGGTAGCAGATGTAGGCGGACGGCTTCGTTTTACATCGTTTAGACGACGTTGAGCGACGACCTCGGCAGGAACATCTAAGTAGAGTATGTGTGTAAACGTGTCAAGGTCATTTTGAGTATATACTTGCCATTCAGCTTCGTCCTCCTCGGGCCAGAACATAAAATGTCCAGCGATAACTGCAACTTGTCCGCGGTCGGTGCATGTCTTTCCGATCGTGTCGATAGCAAGCTGGCGCCAATATACCTTCTGCAGCTCCTCAAGCTTATGGAATGCGTCGAGTCCGCCAGGGATAAGAGTGGCAATCATATCGGAGCCTTCGTAAAACGCGAAATCCCCTTGTCCGAGTTCTTCCTTCAGCTGATCCAGCAGAACCGTCTTACCAGGTGATGCTTTAGGAATTTAATTCCGGTCTATTCAACTATTCAAGCTGTATGCTAGGTGATTTCGCTGCTGTTGCGGCTCGTAGACCTCAGTGAAGTGTATAAAGCTATTAGTATCACAGCTCTTAGACTCAAAGGTATTTTCATCCGGAATCATTAGGCTAATGACCCGAGGAAAAGAAAACCTGTCACAAACAACACGGGTATTTGCAGGCTGGCTGCTCATTGAGGTTTGTCTAGGAGCAAACATGTTTTTGTTTGTCATAGGAGTGAATCTGCCAGGCAAAGATTATGTAAGGGTGCCCGCCATGGAGAATATGAAGACTGTGAATACTCTAGACCTTCATCGACTAGGTCGATCCTCTTACTTGGGCCGCAAGATGCTGAGCATAGCCTTGTCCATGGCGCGGAAACATATCATGGGAGCGAAGTTGAGTCTTGAGCAAGTCCACACCTCAGTTGTCGGTCTGCCTGTTTGTAACCAAAGGCTCCGTGACCAGCAAAAAATAATTCGAGACAGGAACGCCGACATCGATTCCCCAGAGCCCTAGTCTTCGCTCACACTAAGTACAATCATTACCAGCGCAGCAGATAACGCCGTGAGTAACGCGCAATTTACCAATGATTTATCTACTACTGGCAACAATACTTTCAATTACACCCCGTCAGGCAATGCCAATATGGATGTTACGTCGACTATAGGAACATATGGCAGTATGTTTAAGTGAATTATGTGACGGTCCGTAGAGATATCGCGTCAAGAACCTCATTGAGTTGAGTGATAACCGCTGGTTTTCCCGCTGTCTTTTGAGATCGTGATCGAGACAAGACTCGTTTCAGATCTAAGAGAATCACATGTTGAAAAAGAGCGTCCTTGTCATCTACACCTGAATCCTCTGTATAGCAATTAGTTGGGTTTCAATGTGGACCACAGACCACGCCTCGCATGGCATTCTTGATCATTGGCTACTATGATGCAATCAAGAAGGCTGAAGCAAACACGATTTGCTGTAGAAGCCATGGTTCTGGTGTTGCACAAACAAGCAGACATGACTCCACGGCCATACAAATACTGTGCTCTAGACCCGCACACTGCGACACCGCACTTCTCAATGTTGGCTCTCTAAGATATACTTCAGCATCGCGGGACACAATGTACGAATACCTGACCCATGTGCCATGCGCAAACACAGAGCAAGTCCGTGATGGCGAAGCCAGTCCTTGTCCCAAGCCAGCCAACAATGCCTGCAAGGCTTGTCGTCTTGTCCAGGTACGCATCTTTTCCTGATGCTCCGTATTATCGCCACTCTTATCACTGACCTTGTGTTCCAGTACTGCAGCGCGGAATGCCAGAAACAGCACTGGCCTCTGCACAAGGTCTCTTGCAAGTCACCCATGCTGCGCAGCTCGTGGAAGCCCTCATGGTATACGGAACGTCGTCAGCCATCCTGGATTACCAAAGACGACTCGGGGGCGTTGATGGGGATTACTACATATGGGCCAACGAAGTATCTTTGGGGCAATATGCCCGCTTTTGATCTGCTGAACTGCAAGGAGAATGAGCAAGAAGTACCGAACCGTATGAGCTTCCTGTTTGCTGGTAGGCTACCCCACGGCGACGAGAATGATTGAATAATGCTGATTACACCAGCATCTGGTGATTTGAGAAATGTGTTACAGACGGTGGTCGGATTCCCATCTGATTATACTGGTACTTCCAGCATCGTCATCAACGACTATGACTTCGATATCGTCGCTCGGAACATCATCCTCCTTCTCATAGCTATGCACTATGAATCCAACATAGCGTGTCCCATGATGCTGCATCTTTGGTATTCAGCACTAGTGCCAGCCGACCTGGTGGCTCGGTTGGAGTCTAATCTACTGCCATTGATCCAAGATGTCTGTTCCAAGATCAGCAACAAGCCTGAGAATTCCCTACAAGCAAAGACTTGGAAGTATAAAACGCATTCCATGCGCGTAGATCTGTGGGCACTGTGGATGTAGACCAAGCTCTCGCATCCACCGGCATGTTGGAGAATTGAAGGTCCCCCAACCGTTTCGTTGGGCTGCGAGATCGAGATCGATCGGTGTGAGTAGAGGAAGTTGTGGTGGAGCCGCCGCTGGCTTGGGAGGGGGAAGGGGCAAGGTTTGAAGGTTGCGGTCGCAATGAAGGTATAATGAAAGTGGACTTTGCGCGAGGCGTTTGTTCTGGGTCTTCTCCTGGGGCTGAGGTATCCTGACGAGTGACGGAGTCTGTGGTGGAAGGTTGCCCAACGGGTTTCATTAGAATATCCCTACGCGTTGGATTCGGAGGCGCTTTTTGCCCTCTCCGGCCGCGAAGCTTGCGGTCTGGAGACTGGGCGTTATCATGAATGGCATTGCTGGTGACTTCCATCAGGTGTTGCCGTTTACGATGTGTGCTCGACTGCGGCGCCCTCCACTTTCTCTTTGATGTTTGGGGATCGTAGTCTTGGGACAGATCTGGCTGAGCATCAAGCCAGACTTTAATACTACTGGCGATACTTCCGGATTCATCGCACATTGCACAAAGACAACAAGAAGCAGAAAGTACTGGTGAAGATTGTTACGCGACAGCGGACCCGGATAGGACCTTGGCGCTAAGATTTCTTAATTACCTTAGCGGAATTATGAGGAATGGCTCTACCGTAGCAGCACCGTAGTACTACCATAAACTATTGTTACTGTAATTCCTGAGTTACATCGCCTTTAGGCAGTCCTCTTAATGACACGTTATTATAAAATATACGCTTAGAATTTCTAAACGACATTGTAAAGGAACGGTTATGAAAATAAGCATATGTATATCATGAGCAATACCTGCATCATCCTCCTGCAATGCCTCTCCGTAGTCACTCATCTATCATCTATGTTGTGTAGGGTGCGAAATGTATTAAACATGTTTATTGCCTAACCAAATTAGGTTAGTCAAAAACGTGTTTTAAACACGTTTATTGAAGCATGTTTTAAACACAGGGGTATATATAAATAGCATCAATTAGTTGGGTGCTTCATAGCCACCTCACCGTCGACGATGCTATTTAAAAAATCCTCCAGCACCTCATCGTTTGACGGATTTAGCCTAGTCATAGCGACTTCCTCCTGCAGCAGTCTATCTTCCATATTCAAAAGCTTCTCCTCATCGATTTCAATGCCTCAGAGTCTGCTGACGAGTAGTCTCGGACGCCATTTGACGGTGACAGTATAAGCACTCCACTGCAGAGACGATTCGGTTTGGTAGGATTATGCTCTGAAAGGCATCAGTAACAGCCTGATTGCGAGGTTTGCCACCGCGTTGAGAAGGCATAACTGGTGGTAGCTAGTGGTAGCCCGGTAGGAAGATAGATCTACTCCATGGAGCAATGGTGACACCGTGACAGCGAGGTCAAACCCCCCGAGCTAAACCAGATATGTTTAGCTTGCTTACATAATATAAAACCAATAAACAAACACGAATAAACCGCTAGTGAGTTTTAAACACGTTTATTGTAGAATAAACGGTTTTATTCGCTCCCTAATGTTGTGCACCCACCCGTATCAGCCTATTCAATACCCATAATGGCCATGCGCACAATGCCCATGCAGGTCATGTGATGCACTCCCGCGTAGGAATTGGCTGAATCGATCGATTCTGAGCTTGAAAATACAGAAGCGTTGATGTTGTCTGAAATACACTCTATCCGAAGATAGGCTTGGCAGTATTGTAGCAGTTATCTTGATACTACACAGAGCTTCAGGTTCTACCGTAGCAACACTGTTTTATTTGATATCAGTGTACTATCTTTAAACGAATATTCAACTAGACTGTAAAAGTATCATTCTTTTTAATACTCGATTATCATTTTGTCGCTACTGTAAGTCAGTATATACACTATAATACCGCCTTTAGACGGTAATTTGAACCATTACTGTATAGATACAGTTAAAGGAAACCATATATTTTCGTTAAGGTACCTACCTAGTTACCTACTTATCGCCTTAATAGCTGCAGGTCACTTGAAATGCGCAAGATAAGGGATTGGAAGGGAAAGCCGGGTGCTATGCGCAAAGTCAGAAGAATGCTCTTGTTTCAGCAGAAGTTTTTTGTGCGTCTTTTAGATTACTGATGCGCCAACAATACAAAGAGTGAAAAAGGTTGATCGTGTTGGGCACCAAAGTGGGGCTGACGTCACGTGGCCAATGACGATCTTCTTTGCGACCAGCAGCTTTACCGGTGTGAGACTATTTCACATAATCAGGAGATGGGAGGAACTGCTATTGAAAATCTTTGCAGCGCTCAACTTATTATGTCGCAGAACGACTTCGATTGAAATCGAGTGGTTGATTTACTGGAAGGTATTCACAACGGAGAGGAATACCTATCTCCCTTGTCTCCACAACCACCTCTCAAACCCACCAGTATCCAGCCCCTTCAGCACCGGCTCCTTAGCAGTCTTCCACCTCGTAGAAGCCCCGAAATTCCTGTGCCCCGCTGGATATTCCATCAAGTTCTTCATTTTCCGCGTCTCCGGGCTATCCTCCCCTTCGCAAATTACTCTCAATTTGTATCCCCTCTCCGCAAAACGGCTCGCTCGAGCCTGGTCGCCATGAGTGATGCTGATTTGGAAGGCGTCGTAGTAGAGCCTAGCAATCAAGGCGCCAGCATCACCATTATACTCCTCCTCGAAAACTTGAAGTAAGGAGTGATAACCTGCTAGACAATCGTCTGGCCTTTTCATCACGCGGTCTGAATCACCGATTGCGTTGTCTAAATGTTGGATTTGAGGCGACGAGCGTCGCTGATTTGGAGCTCGGAAATTGGGAGGGAGCAGGGACACTGAGCCTTGAGAGTGTTGGAATATCACGGTCAAGGGGCAGCAATTCGGTGATGTTGTTGTTGTTTTTAGGAGGTCTAGCTAGGGTGCAGAGGTGAAAACTCTGCTAGGGTCCCGAGCCCTATAGGGCGGAGATTACCAACTCCCCTATTTCCACATAATTGGTTGGTGCTAACCATCCTTTTTTTAGCGTCAATCTGTCTTTGAGCCCGCAGTGTCTAGGATAACAGTATCAGTGATAATCACACTAAAATGAAGTGAAATAGAATTAGAATAATGTGTTCTATCTAATTCATGAGAGCCTAAGTGCTCAGCTTTATTGACTATCGAGAACACAAAACGAAGCCCATTGATGTCCTCTTACTCTTCACATGTTGTGGACAAGCTCTGCCTATCCTGAACCGTCTCCAGCAGCAATGTCGACTATAGCACTATCGAACGCTTCAACGATAGGGTGATACAGCTTTTCAGGTGGATCTGATGGGGTTCCGATGAACAGCGCTCCGTCCTTGAGGAGAGGGAAAAGGATGCCCCGTATCTTTTTACACAGTGGCTTGACATCGTCGAAGGCTGGTGGAAGTTCGTCCAAAAGTTGCTCGAATCCATTAACACTCATCGCATACTCTTTTCTTCGAGCTATCTCCTTAAAGCTGCCCGTATACCACTCACTTAACATGCTTTCTCTGGGCCTGTCAGCAGCCGAGCACAAAAATTCCCTTTCCCAAGCGCGACGGGCGCATATCCATAGAAGCACGTAGAAAAATGACTCGAGGTCGTGCCGATAAGTGTGGGCGACACGCTGTAGCACTTGAATCGCCATAAACTCCATTGTGCCTGTCTGCTGTCGTGCGCCACTTCTTCCACTGCCATTCTCCTTGCCATATTCCGCATCGATCAACATGCCCCTGAAGCCGTTAGCTTCCTTTAGATCCGTTATTATAATGTTATTCTCCGAGATGTCCCTGTGCAATATTTTTCCCTTCATGTACAGAGACTTGTGCGCCTTGACTGCGTCGCGGAGGGCTTTCAGCAGTTCTAGGATTGACCGAAAATTACGGAGCGCTCTACCAGCTGGCGAGATCACCAAGCAACAGAAAATTCGGTTGTCGAACGAGCTGTCATCGTGGGTATAGAGACTCGTCGTTTGGCTGTTTACTTCCTTGTCCCGCTTGGCTTTATCGGGGCTCTGGCTGTTGGACCTTGATCTTTTGGATGGGCTCCCTCCAGCGTTGACAGACTTTCGTTTCTTCGGTAGCTCTCCAGTAGTACATATGCCATGAAGACCAAATGATTGAGAGAGGAGAGACTGAGACTGCGAAAAGGAGGACGCAGGACTCAACGTGGTATTCCGAAAAGCGTAAGGCTTCCCAAAATTCAACCCCTCCCGCATGTCCGCAATACTGGTGATACGATGGTGGCCGAATAGCTTAGCAACTCCCTCCACTCCTCTTTCGCGGGCCAATCTGAGGAGATCGGCTTCCAGTCGTCGCTTGTCGGAGACCCAGGAAAATTTAGTGACATATTGCAAATCCTTGG
>JAABUH010005083.1_pt1 | contig 10439 bp, 18 predicted proteins | sample 5559121 | NCBI WGS metagenome assembly JAABUH01 (sample SAMN10711871, study PRJNA513364) | rock metagenome | isolation source: Antarctica rocks | place: Antarctica: Victoria Land, Battleship Promontory nord | collected 2015-12-28 | reverse complement strand
CTCAATGGGCAGGCACTGCTGGATGCCATCCGTGATCACACAGTATAACCAACACATGCTACACTGTTTTGTATGCTGCTGGCCCAACTCGACCTGGGGATTACGTGTGTGCATCTAGTCCAGAGACTGGCCATGTCAGTTGCAGTCATGCACAATTCAGATTATTCAGGACTCATGCAGGCCTTGCAGTGCATGCAGCAAAGGAAACAGCAAAATTGCTGCAGAAAGCGTCATATACCTGAAGCAGAGGTGCAGTCTGTAACTGGTAGATGCATGTCTCTCGCCCCAGCACCAGAACAGAACAGGAAGCTACAAGCCTAGAAGCCATCACCTTGCTCAGGGTCTTTCTTATCCTAGTGCTCTGCTCTGTGTGGGCCTCTGACAATCTTGACTGACAGACAGATGGCATGATGTTGCCATGGCTCACACCACTTGCAGGTAACCTTCACTGCAAGCAAAATGAATATTGTTGCTGCAGCAGCTGCCCACCAACATAAATTGCAGCATTTGCTGATGTTGACAGAGCAGCATGTGATGTATTACCTTGGAAGTGGTGCAACTGTCATTAGACTTTGCAATACATACTCCAGGAGGGTCAGCAAGCAAGTTGCTTGTGGTAATGGCCTACAAACCTCTCTCTATGTCATACACACTGAGTGAGGTTGATAAATGTGTGCTTAGGCTGCATATTTGGTGAACAGTACCAGTCTTTTTCAGAAAATCTGTGTCTGGGCCAGTACCATTATAACCCCAGAGCCACCAATGGACGACAAGAAGCTGGGTAGTGGGACGAGAGGGTGTTTAATATCGAATGACCCCAGAACCAGGAGGTACGGCTATGAGCGCACAAAACAAGCCTTCAAACGTGATCACGTTTCGGCTGCGTGCAGCACCGACCTTACAACAACATAAATCCCTCAGTTGGCGCAAGCTACTGCGAGACTCCTATATCTCACAAGCGAGCAGGACAACGGCCATGGCCCAATCAGGGTCACGCAGATGTGAAGGCAGCGAGCTAGGAATACAGTTCGGTCGTTAGGTTTTCTTACATGCGAAACGTTCCCGCGCCTTTTTTGCTAACGCCAACTCGACAAGTTGTGTACCGGGTAGGTTGCGTATCAACCCGCACTTTTGCGCCCGTCTATGTCATGACGCTCGCTTCTTGCGCGCAGCAAACTGTCAACAGACTTGTACACAGGCAGCGATCGTCTTCTGACCAGAGGGCAAATGCAATTACCGTTGTACTGATGGCCCGAGTGGGAGCGTGGGAGAGTTTGACGACAGGGCAGCCAGTGCTCACTTGAGACTTTGTGATACATGTAAGCAGGTAACAAAGTTCTAGCTGTGCTGGCAGTGACTTTGGATGCTGTGAGGCTTATGTCACCTTCTGACACATGTCAAGTGTACAGTTTTGTGAGCTCATTGATGTTGCAGCCTCTTCACAACATGTTTCAATGCAGCAACTCACCAGATCAGCAGAGCAAATGTTGCCTTTAAGCAGCATCAAAGCTGCCATGTTGACAGGGGGTGGTGCATTGTACACTGCTTTGTTTGCTGCAGCTGAACAAGGTGCCGGCGATCCAAATGGCAGGCATGAAGTTTTTTGATTTTGATTGGGACTCGTGTGAGCAAGCCACTGCCGACTTTGCACTGCAAAGAACTTTCAGGTATGCTGCAACCATGTCTTGAGCTTGTTGATGACAGCTCAGTTTGGCAACCTGTTGAATGCATAAAGGGGAGAGCGCTGTCATCACACACAGGCGTTTAGCTACCCTTTTTGGAATTGTCTGGTGCACAACCTGCAGAGCTGAGAGCTTTCATCAGCAACTGCAAACCTCTGCTGCCAAAGTTCTCAGCTACAGCTCATACCACTTTGAGTACTAGGCTTTTGTTGCTGTTCAGCCACTGCTTGAGCTGCTGCTTGTCACTGCTGTTGCATTCACATTCTCTTGCCTCATCAAGCAGTTCATGCAGTGCTGGCTGTGCGCTGCCAGCTTCATTGTGTCTCTGTGATCAATCACGAGGCTTTACGGTCATTGGCCATGCACTCACATAGTTTCCCCATAGGTGCAAGGAACAACATCTTGTGCAGGCAAGAAGAGCAAGCTGGCAGAGATAATGGCCACCATGTGCATGCCTGCCAGGATGGTGAACCCTGAGCTAGTCTTTGCAAGCATCTACGCTACTGCGGAGGCTGGCATCACGCAAAACTTGGCTGGCATGTTGAAGGCAAGTCACAGTTTGGTGCATGAGTGCTTGTTCACCATAGGCATGGCTACAGGATAGAACACATGTTGTGTTGTGGCGATGTGGACCCTGTTAAGAAGCTTGGAGTAACCTGATGACATATTTATGCAAACATGTATACAAGCAACCAGTACCCTGAGGATGCTTGCAGCTTGCTGCGACTGCATGGTATTGAGCATTTGGTGAAAGTAGCACAGTATATGTGCACAGGTACATATGCACGATGAAGAGCAGATCTTTTTCCTTCTGGACAGCCATGCTGTGCAATAATTGCGACTTGACAGGTGTACACCAACTTGCATCTGTCTTCAATGGAAAATGTGGCTCTTCATGTATGACAAGGGCCATGGCTCCTGCAGTGAGTAGCAGTGCAGTGGATGGGGCAGCTGCTGCACTACTTGCATCGCAGAGCAACTCTAGCAAACAACCTGTGAGTATCTCCTGATTTGTAATTTCCTTTGTGAACCTGCTTGCAAAGCAGGATATAACCTGCTGTACCACAACAGCTTTCACAGCTGCAGAGCTGCTGTCACAGCTGCAATTAGTTTCTGGCAGCTGTGCAATAGTAAGTATAAAGCAGCTTCTACAGCAACAATTTGGTTTTCCAGCTGCACAGTGGCTTACAGGTGCACACGTGCAGGCACTGTTGCACACCTGCTGTGGAGCCGACGCAGCAGCTCTCTCAGCTATAAAATTGTAGACTCAGTTGCAGAGTTCCTTCAGCCCAATACCATCTGCCTGCTGTAAACACCTCTGTGGCCAAGTTTCAGCTACACTCTGTGGACAGCTATCTAGTTGACTGCTGTTTGCATGTTGCTGAATTGCAGGTGTAGTGATATACTGCTGAAGTGTCATTGTGCATTGGCTAGCTAGCTGGCCCCAACGACTGTAAAGATTGATTGCAGCGGTTTCTGCAGTTCAGACTTGATTCTCATCAGTTGCCAATTGTTCTTGGCCGTTGTGCTGTAGGCCAGCATGTTGCGCAGGGCTAGTAGGGTCTGCACACATTGTGGTAGTGTGGCTGTTGCAGATGAAATGCACATGATTTTTGCATGTCCAGCTCGTCACACACTTAGGCAGCAGTGTGCTCCTTTGTTTTCCACGGACACCAACACCTGTTTTAGACAACAAGAGCACATGCAAGTTTTCAAATTCGTTCTCAGCAGTCACTCTCACACATTGCAATCTCGCTGTCTCTCTCTCTAAGCAAGCTGCCGCGGCTTTGTCACCGTTGGACTGTATCAAGCTCGTATAGACCTGTATCGCATCAAAGTGGCGACAAATTTCACGACACTCGCTGAACAGACTTGTTCTTCCAACCAGAATCTCCCGCCGGACCTGGCACCATACATTGCTCCTTAACTGGTGTAAGGCGTTTTCACGAGGTGCACGGACAGTCCAGCAGGGTTGCTAGTGACATGGTCGACATTGCTACAGCAAGCACAACTGTTGTATGAAGAGATCAGCCCCTGCCAAGGCACCAAGAAGGCACAAAGCTGCCAAGTCGAAGCTGATTACTTCACCCTAGATCCCAACAGGTGAGCGTACAACAACTCGGAACCATGAACTTTGCATACCTGCTGAGGTACAACGCCGCTTGTGCTAGTAGGCTGTGTTACGGTGTATGCTGTCACAGACAGAACAAATCCTCATGGACAACCATGCAGGCACTCAATCCAAACAACAGCAGCACAACGTTGTGTCTCACTTGAAGTTCACTGAAAGTGAGAGCAAACCTGTTATTTCAAGTCCTGAGGTAAATCAACTCACACATTTGCCTATAAGGTATGATGCGCATCTACCCATGGAGCAGGTCTGGTATACAAATATCAAAGAGCAATATGAACCACTGTGATGATGCAGAGCATTTGTACAACACCATCATTGATGTGTATAGTTAGTGAAATGTCAACTTGATCGATCATGCTAGTTGATAGCATACACAAGAGCCGCAACAATACCAGTTGAAACAGTCACCTTGCCTCAACACCAACTGCAGATGTCACTTTATTAATGACATGAAGACACTGTTTGGCACGCTGCTAAGGAGACATCTGAAAGGTAGACACGGACATTGAGAAAGCAGAAGGCAGCAGTTGCATCTGTTGGTGCACAAGCTTACAGGCATTCCCATTTGCTTCAGGCCACTTGCTGGTGAATCATTTTCACAGAGATGTCACAGACTTGTGAAAGACTGGAAAAAAGTGTGCGGCCCCTCAGCATCATGTTAGTAACTGTAGAAGCATACACACGGGTGATGGAGGATGTGCGGGGCATTGACATATCAGCAAGAAATGTATATCTGTCTCAGCGCACAAGGGGCTGTATTGTATTGTCAATGTGATCAGCTAACCCCAGCTCTGCTCACGATGACCGGCACTGCAATGTTTTGCACCTTGTTTCCTTGCCACATGGACACGCTAGTTAACGCTGCACACAAGCCTGATTGTGCACAACACCCTACATTCATCTCTTAGACTATTGCTCCTCGTTAAAGTTGTCCTGCCTTCCTATCATTGCATCCAACGTAAGGTGTCTTGTTTGCAGGTTGCAACAATGTGACAGACTACATTGCTTTCATCTACGGCTACCTCACTGGTGAACTACAGCTCAAGCTCTGTGAGCAACATAGAAAGTCTGTACCTTGCTGCTGGAAACACCAACATCCCGGGGTGTATGGCTGCCCCAAGCATGTCCACAGTGGCATCGTTTGTTTGAATGCGGTCTGTTCATGCTGGTATACGTGGAAGTATGGGCAGGTGCCATGAAAGCTGAAGATCGAGTGCATATAGATGGCCTTTTGACAGGTGCTGTTGCAGGTATAGCTACATGACTTGCTGCAAACTTGCTGCAGCCGCTTTCTTGGCAAATCGTGTGCGCACGCAGTGACTGTCACTAACAGTGTAGGTGCCTGTCTGCCCATGCATATCGGCCGCTTGCACAAGAGGCAGAGCAACTCAGGGCCAAGGTAACACTGCAAATGCAAAGTTTGCTTCATGAACAAAAGACACTTGCATCACAACCTGCAATGCAGCACATTGTCTTTGCAGTATGGCTTGCTGGACCTGCACACTGTCTTTGGTCTGCCTGAAAATGACAATGCACTGTCTTTGCAGGCTGGAGTGTCAGCCAAGTCCTCAGAGGAACAGCCTCAAGACAAGGTCATTGAGGGGGCACAGCACAGATAGCCTTGTTTGCCGGCTTTACAGTCCATCTGAAGTCAAGATACGGAAGAAAGCATCATAGTTTGAATAGCCTTTCAGTTGTCTCAAGTTTTTCTCAGCTTCTCGCCAAGTGTGGTTAGTAACGTTTTATATGCTGTAGTGCACCTTGCACATGCTCCACCTGCTTTCCCCAAGGATCCACCACAATTCCCCTATGTAATGATGTCCTTGCCATTCCCCCACATGAGAAAGAGTCCCTGCAAATCCCCCACTGCAGTGCTCCCCTATGATCCCTTGACAGTCCTTGACAGTCCCTGCAATTCCCCTCAGCAATGAACAGGGGGAATCCCCATAGCTCCACTACCTTTCCACCACTCCCCACCATGAACTCCCCTCATGTTTGCCTGCCTGGTTCCCCCTACGTTCCACAATTCCTCTGACAGTAACCACCACAGCTCCCCCACCATTCTCCTCGAGGACCCCTGGAGCAGGATCGCTGAACCTCCAGTAGCAGAAGGGCTCTAGCTAGCTGCAGATCCGGTGGTCCACTGCAAGTGCAGTGGACCAGTGCTTTGACTACTTGTCCTCATCAAGGACAGCGGCGTCATGAAGTCCGACTTAAGTGCACCTGCACACTTTGCCGTGTTTGGAGAGAAACGGCGGAAGCGTATGGTTGCAGTTGCAACGAAGGCAATACTGCTGATCACTCAAGGGAAGGTATGAACGTTGTGGCGCGCGGAAGCGTAGCTCTGCATACCAGGAAGCAGATGACACGCACGAAGCGATATGCGCCAGTGAAGGGTAGCAATGCAAACTAGTCCTCCTAAAAGCAAAAGCACCCGGTTGACCTCTGCAAGCAAGAAGCACTGCAAGCTTTGTGACTGGAAGCGGCTGTCCCAACCAGTCAAGGTCAGCAGCCACATGCAAATCTGGATGTATGTGGTTGATACAAAGGAATGGCTGATCTTGTGTCAACTTTGGGTGCCCTTGCAACCGGGAACCCAAATGAAACTTTGTTGCTGACTGATGTGAACACTTATGTAGGCCTTCAAAAGCGGTTTGCATTCAGCAGCTGGTGGGCTTAGTACAACTCTAGACATCTGATGCCTGTTAGGCAATCCTGTTGGGTGAAACCGCTCACATCAGTATGCAGATAAGACATGTTTGAAGCAGCCGTGCATATGCATGGTAGGTGCCCTTGTCATGTAGCTTGTGATTGCTGGCCACCATGCTACCAGCAAGTGATACAGCCGCATTGCTTAGCAGAATCTGCAGTTAGTTCTGTGCTATTGGCTGCATGTGTCAGCTCTGGAGCAGTCATTGTCTGCTGACTTTTGGGCTTGTCTCACAGGTGCTGCCAACCAGTTGCCTTTCAGCAGCAGTGTTGCAGAGCTGCCATGGCTGGGCTATGGCTGTTTGGCTGACTCTCAGGTAGGACCGCTCACAAGCGTGTTTTGATAAGACTTGTGCACAACAGATACAGCTTCTGTGCATGAGGCCAGCTATTGTGTGTGCAGCTGCACACACAGAGTGCAGTGCTGTTGAATCGAGTCCACAAACGTACACATATCAGATCAAGTTTGTGGTGGGCATCAATGACTGTCCTGGCTTATCATGCAATCAGGTGGGCAATTACAGCCTTCACGTACATATTCAAGGGCCACAGGTCTGGAGTCCAGACTTGTGACACAGGCAGCATATATCTCTGGTCATGCAGTGGCCTCGTTAACACGTCATGACAACCTACAACAGCCAAGCTGATTGACAGGGCTACTATCAGGGACTCAACTTCTCCATCAATGCAACGTTGAGTTGACTGAGGCAAGAAGAAGTCACGAGACAGCCTTACTATCACAAGAGATAGCAGTAAGCTCTGGACAGGTTGTGTGCGCTTTTCCTTGACGACAGACCTCCAGCAGTAGGTACTGGTGGCGGGTCTACAATTTTTGTTGATATAAAGTGGTATCACAAGGATGTGTATCACTGCAAGCGCCAAGATTGCCATTTGTGATTGTGTATCACAGCAAGCACCGACATCGCCTTGTCATTTTGGGCAGGAACTTCACATAATTAGACACTGTACTGCAGTACAGCTGTGATGATTAGGATAATATTTATATGTCTTTCGGATAGAGCACAAACTGTTTGGTGTTGTTTTCCTCACTAGGTTTTTAGAGAAGCACCAATTTGCGTGTCTTGTGGTATACTAATTAATCTAAATTTTACACATTCATCGATTTAAAGTCATGGCAAACGCTGCTTGTACAGTTGACTTGGCTTGGTGTTGACAATAATGACAATGTTGAGTTTACAAAATTTGAAATTTGTGACTGTAGCAATGATGACAAGTCTAGACACAGCTGCAAGCTTACTTGTGCTTATGTTACGGTATCAAAGAAAAGAAAAGAAGAGTTTATGCTTTTCAGCAATCATAACGGGAGCCTCCTAAGGCGGCAGCCGGGAGCTATACGGTATCAAAACTTGCTTCAATGCAGAGTGATAAGCATGGCATGACGTCGATGTTCGTAGCCTGTTTACGAGCATCACCTGCAGCCTAGGCCTAGCTGCCATCTCACTCTTTTACCCTCGCTACAACTACTTATGCAATATTACTGTACAATAACTGCACTGTGCTCCCAACTCGTTACCAAGGTCCACTACCATGGTGACTGCCTCACTACCTCACTACCATGGTAATGCCGTTGTAACGCGATTACCAGGGTTGGTAAACCCCCCCAAACCCCCCCTTTTATTTGTAGTTTGCAAAGAAGGGCACCTGCACTCCAGTAGCACATCATTCCGTCAAGGGAAGCCAGGCAATTTAAAGGAAAACCAGACACCAGCAAATGCAAGACTCTTGCTTCAGTGATTGATTTGTCAGCACGCATCATATGATAAGACGTAGGTAAGCATTAGACTGCAGCCAAATTGCCTGGAATCTGCGGTCCACTGACATTTGGCAGTAGGCCAAAGCTTGATGATGCTCGTGGATTGCAAGAGCAGTGCTTTTTCCTACAGCGACACTGAGGGTGTCAAGACCATGCTGTAATCAGCCACAAACCGGACTAGGCTGCAGCCTTAAGGACCTTACCAAGCAGCAACGGTGCAAGATGCCGCCACCGGATCAGGCAAACAGCGGTCACAGACCGTACAAGGACCGAACAGGTACCGGACAAGGACTATTTTGAGCGGCCTGTCACCGTGCCGGTACCGGCCTGTGTCTGCAACATACTGTTGCTGTAGTGTCACTGTTCCAGGACCGTGCTGTCAACGATCAAACACCGGTGTTTGTGCAGTACTGTGCTCTCGCCGTACATTCACCACGCTACTGTTTCCGTGATTTTACCGGAAAATGCACGCCGTACCCGGGCGTCGATTCGCATGCCAATCGTCGGCACCTGCAGACAGGCAGCATATAGTCCCTGGCACGCTCAGTGTCACCCAAACGTGCTCTGACATTAGGCCAAGATTGCTCATGTCTATCAATCGAGGAGCCACCTCGACTTGCGGGTTGGCAGGAGCCATTTTAGTGAGCAGACTCACAACGTACGTGGTTAACCGGGCTCGTGTAAACTGACACCTGCTGGCCATGTCGGACCTCCACCATAATGCAGTGCAGTTTTCTAGTCTTCGACCAGTCCGCTCAGTAGAAAATCGCTCTTGTCAGCCGTTGACAACTCCGGCGACGCTTCGTGAGTCAGGTCAGCATGCCGCAGAGCACAGCAGCGACGTGTTCAGAGACTTTTTGAGAGACGTATTGACAGCCGTCCCGTCACACCATGCCAGCGGAGGACACTCGATGCAGTGAGCTTGCTTTCGTACATTTTAGGCCTGGGAACTAGAGGCGTACAAGTTTGCCCTTGCGCTGTTGAGGACGCCAAGGAACCTCACGTCACCAGATACTGTTGGTGCAAATACATATGACCTGTAGGGGCACTTGGGCAGATGAAGAAACGCGCAAGCGTGTCGGTGAGTGTCGAATTGTTAGAACATATGTATCATCCATATGATGCTCTTTTTATCATTCAAGCATTGTTCATGTGCGCACAGATGAAGGCGCAAGGTTGAACGCGCGGCAACATGCATGGCCATATGGCACGATGCAACACCACATGCCACAGGTGTGCTAAGCCTTATAAGCTGATTAGTTGAATAGAACAATTTATCGCAGAGAACTTAGTCAAGTAACGTTGGCTAATAATACCAGTACTGCATATTGTGACCTCGGCAATCGTAAGCATAAGGTTTGGTGGGAGGGCAATCATAAGAGTTCACAAACTGTTGTGACCAACCATATGCTTTTTGCACATTGCAGGCCAATCGTAAAAGTGAGACTGATATTGCCACGTTGGCTACGTGTTTTCATTTACCAATTGATGAAGCTGCAAGGGAACTTGACATATGTCCAACATTGCTTAAGAAAATATGCCGTAAGCATGGAGTCGCAAGGTGGCCCTTTCGAAAGGTATTGTTCTTATGGTGGACGTTTACAAGCTAAACATGCGTTTTTCAACTAGTGATGTTATTGTGCAGCTGAAAGGAATGGAAAAGCTTATTGAGAAATTGGAGGGTCTATTGAAAGAGGATGCAAACAATGCTCAAGGATACAAGTCGGAGAGCATCGTCAACCAAGTAACAGCATTGAAGCTGGAAAAAGCTCGACTTTGCTTTCAACCTGTCAACCCGTAGCACTGCCAGAAACCACAAGTTCCAAACTTTTCTCATGTGGATAGGAAAATCTTATAGTGTTCTGCTGGCAACCCTTGAACGTGTTACTAAGTTAGAAAGCACTGCGACCGCAAAAATCCCATATACTACTGTATCTGCTTGCATGCATTTGTTCGGGGTTGTGCACTGGTTTGCTAGCTTGCTTCTCTTGCTTCCATCTGATGGTTTATTGGTGTACAGCTGCCGTCAAAAGTCTGCTTACAGTAATGGCACTGCTTCAGCAGAAACCTTAGAGTGAATGCTGTGCGCAATGCAAATGGCGGTGAGGCCAGCCAGTGTTAGCAGACGAGCCTGCGCACT
>JAABUH010005081.1_pt1 | contig 10443 bp, 20 predicted proteins | sample 5559121 | NCBI WGS metagenome assembly JAABUH01 (sample SAMN10711871, study PRJNA513364) | rock metagenome | isolation source: Antarctica rocks | place: Antarctica: Victoria Land, Battleship Promontory nord | collected 2015-12-28 | reverse complement strand
GGGCCTGCGGAGCGTGTTACATGGCAGAGCCTAGGCGTCATGCGACCGTGCTGGTGAGGTTGAGACAGGAAGAGAGGCCTATGCGTTGTGTAATGGCTGCCAGGGCTCAACGTCGACGTGGCCTGACCAGCACTGGCTGGAGCTGGTTGCATCTCAAGTGGTCCGAGCACAGGGGCGTTCGCTGGCGGGGCATGCAAGGGCATGTGCCAGGACGGCCCTGTCAGGCAGGCCGCGAGCGCGCCGGCAAGCGCGCGCCCAGCCGGCGGCGCGCCGCGCGCAGGTGGGCGGGCTGCGGCGGCTGACGCTGCGCGGGCACGCGGCCGGCATCGTCAAGGTGCTGCTGACGCCCGGCGGCGTGGACATCATCACTGTGTCCACCGACGGCACCGCGCGAGTCTGGGACATGGAGATTGGCGACTGCGTGCTGCTGCTGGCCGGCCACGGCGGCGCGATCACCGACGTAGCCGCCTCCGCGGTGCGCGCCCGCACAGCGCCGGCAGGGCGGCGGCCGCCGGCCGTGTGCGCGCCGTGCGCTCTGAAAGTGCTGTGCAAAGAGGGAGTGTGTCGGAAATGAGCCAATAGAAATGCGCTGCAGCGAACGATAGTTCGTAAAGGTGCGTATTTAGCGGAGGTGAGCGTATCGTGGGTCGTGGCAGCGCTCACACAGAGATGCTGGCGCGAGCGGTGTCGTCTGCACTTGGACAGTGGGTTGTGTTGTCGCCGAAGAGCGCTAGAAGGCTGCCGGGTGCTCGCCCAGGACAAGTGCCGGTGACCGCTCGTGGGAGCAGCAGGAGCCCGCGCGAGGGCGCTCGAGGCCCGTTGCAGATGGGCGAAGACCGAGCGCCGCGCCGCGCGCAGGACGGCGCGCTGCTGCTGACCGGCTCGGCGGACGGCACCGCGCGGCTGTGGGAGCTGGAGAAGGGCGAGTGCATCGGCGTGCTCAGCGGGCACACCGCCGGCGTCAACGCGGTGGCCATGGACGTCGCCGGCCGCCTGGCCGCCACCTGCTCCGCCGACGGCACCGGGCGCCTGTGGGACCTGGCGACCTGCCAGTGTCTGCACGTGCTGGCCGGCCACGGCGGCAGCAACCTGGGTGCGCGCCGGTCTGGGCCACGTCGCGTGACAGCACGCTGGCAGCTTGTGCCGACGTTGTTCTGCTGACGGAGCTGCTCTGCTCCGCCAGGCTCTGCTCTGTCCAGATTGGGCGGCGCGACGGCACGCTTGCAGGGTGTAGAGCGTCGCGCCTGGCATTTGTGTGTTCACTGAGCAGCAGGCCTGTTGCTGTGCAGACTTCCTAAAAGTTGCACGCCGCACGCTCATGCGACCAGGCGAGCGACGCGGTCGCGCAGGCGTGGTCTGGGCGATCGCGCTGACGCCCGATGGCCGGCGCGCGGTGGTGGCGAGCGAGGACTTCACCGCGCGCGTATGGAACGTGGCGGCGGGCGCCTGCGAGGCCGTGCTGCTGGGCCATACTGGCTGGGTGGTGGATGTGGCGATCACGGCCGACGGCGCGCACGCGCTGACTGCCAGCCACGACCTTACCGCGCGGTGCGCCCGCTGCGGCACTCGCTTTATGTTTCTGTGAAGGCTTCCATTTCATTGGCATCTGTGTTTCTGGGAGGGCTTCCATCGTATTGGCAGCGCATAAACTGGCGTCGCTTGCATGAGCTTGTCCTGGTCCACTGCTATGCGCTGATGTGATTTTGTTCCAATGAGATGCCAGAGACGGTGACGTTTGTGGTGTTTGAACCGCACCTGGGGTGTTATGCTTGATTAGCCTAGGACCCTGCCCAGCGCACATCCGCCCGCGCACGTGCCGGGTGCTTGCCAGGGCGCGAACGCTGTGCGAACTGTGCGCAAAGTCGGTGCAAAGCGACATAGAAGCCAAGCGCTTGTTGCTTACGTGTTGACGCCGCCGCGCAGGGTCTGGGACCTGGCCACGGGCCAGTGCGTGCACGTGCTGGCGGGGCACACCGGGCGCCTGAACGGCGTGCGCGTGGCGCCATCCGCGCCCATCGCGGTCACCGTCGCCGACGACTTCACCGCGCGCGTCTGGGACTGGCCCGCCGGCCGTTGCCTGCACGTCCTGGTGCGCGTTCTGCCGGGCGGGCGGCGCCCCCCGCGTGTTGCTGTGTGGTGGCACCCATGCTCGCGTGGCGGAGGCAACAACGGTGCACCCTCTCGACTTGCGCAATGAGATTGTTGTAAGTGTCTGTTTGGATAAGTAGGGAGCCTCACATGCTGCCTGCCTGCGTGGTGGTCCTGCGAGCGGCACGCGCTGCTCGGGCTAGGACGCCCAGGCTCAGGGCCGGCGCGCGCCCCGCAGGCGGGCCACGGCGGCTGGGTGGCCGACGCGGCGCTGGCGGCGGGTGGCGGCGCAGCGGTGACCGCCAGCGGCGACAAGCTGGCGGTCGTGTGGAATCTGGCGCACGGCGTGGCCGCCAACGTGCTGGAGGGCCACGCGGGCGAAGTGCGCTCGGTGGTGCTCACGCGGCGCGGCAGGCGCGCGGCCCGCGAATCCGCCGCGCCCCGCGCGGGGCTTTGAAGCCGCAGGACAGGCCTCCGGAGGCGATGCGTCCGGCTCCTTGCTGGCCCTGCGCGAGGGAGACCGGCCAGCTCACATTCGACACCTGGGATGGTGGCCATGGTGGCTGCGCGGGGTCTTCGTACAACCTCCCAGCCAGCCCCTCAGAGGAAGCGAGCAGCGCCTGCCTGTTCTTGGAAGTTGGCGCCGAGCGCACGGTCACCAGCGTGGCCGCACTGCTGCAACGCCCGGGAAGCGGCAGTGCTCCTGCGGCAGGTTTGCGGTGAGCGGCAGCGAGGACTCGACCGCGCGCGTGTGGGACCTGAAGGCCGGCAGCTTGCGCCAGCCGCGCGCGCACGGCGGCTGCGCGCACGGCGTAGTCGCGTCCGCCGACGGCATATCCGCCGTCTCTTTCGCGGACGACGGCGCGCTCGTGTGGGACGTTGCCAGCGGCGCGTGCGTGGCCGCGCTGGAGGGCCACGACGCGGCCGTGCGCTGGGCGGCCGCGGTGGCCGGCGGGCGCGTGGTGACCGCGAGCGCGGACCGCGCGGTCGGCGTGTGGGCGCTGCCGGGCGGCGCGCGCCTGGCCGCGCTGCCGGGCCAGCAGGTCCGCGCGCCCTGCCCCGCTGGAACGATGCTAGAACGATGCCTCAGTCGCGCTTGGGAGACCTGCGGGTTGAGCTGCGTATTATCATAGGCACCACTGCTGTGCGTGAAGGGAAACAGTACTTGGGGCGGAAACGACATAACCTTCTAGGACAGTGGGCGAGTGCCTTGGTGAAACGTAATGTGCCAAGGATGTGCCTGGTACTGATGGGTGTGGCAAACTGGGTACAGCAGAGCGAGTTTATTGTGAAGGCTGCGGCCAGCATTGTGACACCCGCGCCTTGTTGCGCGCAGGGCGTGCGTGTGAAGGCGTTCGCGGTGGCGGCCGACGGCTGCACGGCAGTCGCGGTGCTCTTTGACAGCAGCGTCACAGTCTGGGACTTGGCGACCGGCTGCCCACGGGCTGTGCTGCAGGCGAGCCTTGGCGCAGCTCTGTCGACTTTCTTGCTGTTGAAGATGCTCTGTCTGCAGCGCACTTGCAGCTTAAATGCGAGATGGTGTGGAAACGTGGTCAGTCACTTGGTGGTTAAATTTTAGAGGCCAGATTTATGCACGGGCCTCATACATGGGGTTCGCATAGGATCGTTGGCCCTTGTCTTTATTTTTTTCGCAATCAACGCTGCAGTAACCCAGCTACTCCTTTGACATGACAGCAGGGCAAGCCCCGGCCATGCTGACACCGGTCGGGCTGAGTTGCGCAGCGGGGCGGGCGCGTCGTCGTGCCGCCTGTGCATGCGCCGCCTGCGGAGTTCGAGTCCCTCAACAAGGTCAATGCGCTGGTGTGTCGCTGACATCCACACCTACTGTGACCTGACACCCACGGCCTTCAACCTCTCTGTGCCTGCCTCCACGCCTGCTTTTGTTCAGAATGGATACACTGGCAGTGGCCCGCTGCATCCTTGCGTGCCCAGCTTCAGGTGAATTGATATGCAATGCGGTGCCCTGCTCCAGGGCTGCGCCTGAAAGCAGCCAAACTTGGCGGATACACGGAGCGCATTTCATTCATGTACCGTGTGCCAGTGATAACGTGCACCCAAATGTCCGATATGGCATTAGCACTCGACACATCGCTGGGGGATGCAGGTGGCCATGGAGCAGGCGCTGGCGACGGGGCTGCACCGCATGATGCACTGCACGCAGCTGGCCGAGCTGGCCTCCGGCGCCAAGGACCCGCAGGTCGCGCACTTCCTGTCAGGGCACAGCGAGAACGAGGCGCGCTCGCTCTGCCTGCGCGGAGACCCTGTTAGCAGCGGCGCGTCCGCATGCGCAGCGCAAATATGTTGGGCATGTCAGCAGACCGCTGGTGGATGCAGCGCAGCAGACACCTAACACAAAGCTGGTCTCCCAGACAGTGAGGGCGAGGGGTCCGGGCCGCGCAGGCGGAGAAGGTGCGCCTGCTGGGCCACTACGTCACGCACCTCAAGAAGGTCGGCGGCGGCCCCAAGTGCGCGACCCTGCCGTCCTGTGCCCATGCATGTCACGCAAGTCTTCTGTTCTTTCTGCGCTGAGCGGGGGCCGCCATGGCGCGCAGCGCCGCGGCGAGCGCGATGCGGCGACCGGCCACACGGGCGGCGTCAACGACGCGCTGATCACCGCCGACGGCGCGCGCGTGCTGACGCTCAGCAAGGACTGCACCGCGCGCGTGTGGGACGCCGCCACCGGGGCCTGCCTGCACGTCCTCGTCGGCCACTCGGACACGTGCGGCCCGGCCGGCCGCATCAGAAGCTGCTGGTGTCACATGCACTGGCGTGGCGGGCGCATTAAAGATATAAAGATTGTCAGTCGGTTGATATGAACAACTGACAGAAAGCTGATGTCGTTGCAATGGCTTTGTGTTATAAGACAGGCAGACAGTGCTCTGAGCTCGTGGGCGTGCTGCCAATGCGATCAGCGAAATGGTCGTGCGCGCAGCGTGAGCGCGGCCGCGCTGTCGGCGGACGGCACCACGGCGCTGACGATTGCATACGACCGCTCCGCGCGCGCGTGGGACCTGGCGTCCGGGCGCTGCCGCGGCGTCCTGGTCCCGCTGGACGGCGAGCAGGCGCGCTTGCACCATGATGGGTCAGTGAGTGATCTAGGTGTCGAGGAGGTGTGTGGGGCCTTGTGGGCAAGTCATTTGTCAGCACCTGCGCGCGGGCTGCCATGGCAGGCGGCTGGTTGGGAGGTTCGCTGAGACTGCGCCATGGCTGCATCCATTCGAGGAACCCAGGAATGGTTTTGGGTTATGCGGGCGCTCAGTGCCTGCGCCAAGCCCGCCTGCGGCACGTGCAGCAGAGAGCAGCACGCTGCTATTGCAAATGTGGCGGCAGTGGTGCGGCCGTGCCGGGTGCCGGTCGCCGCGCGACGGGCAGAACGAGCAGGTCAGTAAGGCTCGCACACATCGCAGGAGCCAACCCTGGCCCGCGCGCAGGCGGTGTCGGGCGCGCTGACGGCGGACGGCGCGCTGGCGGCGGTCGCCGCCGAGGGCGGCAGCGTGCAGCTGTGGGACGTGGCGGCGGGCCGGCCGGCGCACGTGCTGGCGGGCCACACGGCGGCGGCGGCGCAGGCGGTGTTCTCGACGGACGGCGCGCTGCTGGCGACGTGCTCTGCTGACTGCAGCCTGCGCGTGTGGGACGCGCACACAGGCGCGCGTCCCGCCCTGAGCGCGCCACGCGCTGGAGTGCGTGCAGCCAGTGCGAATGTGTGCACAGCATGCTCGGCAGCGTGTGTGGTGTCTACGGGAGAGTAGCCCCGCACATCTATGGTTTTCCGAGGAGCCACGGCCATGTGCTCCTGTTGTGTCCCAGTGCATCTGCCCGGGCTGTGCGCCCTGCGGGTGTGCTGACGCGCTCAGTGTGCGGCACAGGTGCGGCAGAGGGCATCTTTATGGCAGACGCAGGGCTGACCGGCTGCGCGTTCACGGGCGGCGCCGCGCCCGACGGTGTGGCCGCCGTCAGCGAGAACGGCGCCGTGCACTTCTTGCAGCTCGCTGTGTAGGCTGCGGCATGCGCACGGCCGGGAGACCTTGCCTGTGGGTCTGGAGGGGCAGCGCTGTGCGGGGTGACGCTCGCTTGTGCACTTTTCGAAGCTTTGTGCTTTTTTCCCAAGTAGGTGTGTGGCTCTGCTTCTGGCGCGCTTCTAGCTGCTGTATTATGACAAGGTTTTGCAGCGCATCTCCTGACCGAAATGGAAACACGCGATGTTTTGTGATAGAATCACCTGATGTTCAAGGAAGCAGGACGGGGTTGTGGCGCATGCAGGGGTGGCACGGTGAGTTGTTGAGACTGTGTGTGCAATGTTGAGGGTTCTGCGCCGCATGCAGAGCATTTGCTCTGACTGCTTGTTGTCGTATGCTTCTGCTCTAAGCATACGACAAGCCTGAGGCTGAGTGCGGCCGTGCTGTGCTTGCACCACACAAGCAGAGGCAGTGCTGCGGGGCCGTTGCATATTGGCGCGCAAGGCGCTGGGCGCTTGCTTTGCAGAACATGTGTCGGAGGGCAAGAGTGAAAACTGTACACTTGTGTGCAAGATCTGTAACAAGGCAGGTGCCAGACTAGGACAGCGCAGTGTGTTTGCATTTACTTGGGAGTCAGCACATGTACAAGCTAGTTGCTGCAAGGATGGAAAACCAGGGCCATATACGTGTCCATGTAGCAGACAGCATGCTCGAGCCCAGGGCACTATTGGAACTGGGACAACACGCCTGGGTCATGCACCAACCCCGAAGTGCGCCTACTAATTGACCACAAGCGGGGCATTAAGTCGGCGGGCTGGCAGCCCCTGCGCACGCCACCCCAAACGCTATACACGGGCGCCGCAGGCACTGGGCTATAGCAACAACCCGCCTACAGCATGGAGGCACCCAAGCTCCTGGTCCCACGTGCTGAGCCCAGCTGTGACCTCGTACAGGCCGTACTGGCCGTGCAAGTATAGCCTGCTCTTGCGCTGGGCAGCATCCTGGCCGCGCCGCAACCACCAAGCGGCAGCTTGCCAGATTTGCAAGCCTGCTGGCGCCAGCCTCACCAGCGGTGCTTATGAGCAGGCTGTCCTTGCACGGCCTGTACAAGGTCATAGCTGGGCTGAGCACATAGGACCAGGGGTTTGAGCTGGCTAGCCACCTCTACGGGCCCGGCCTCCATGCTGCAGGGTGGCTGCCATAGCCCCTGGCCCGCGGAGTTGGAGTAGTTCATACGTATACGTATATATGTATATATTGTGAACGGGTGCTGGTCAGGTGGTTTTGGGCCTGTAACTCCGTGCTACCTGCACTGCACAGGTGTGTAACTGGAGATCCCGATGGCGTGCCATTATAAACAACGAAGCGTAAGCTTGCAAGCCCACTTGTATTGGTAGCTGTGCAATAGGTAGCTTGCGAGCGGCGTCCAGGAAGTTACAGCATGCGTGTAACGCCCAGCTAGGTTAGGGCCAATGTGCACCATTGCTAGCAATTTATGGTGCACTCGAGGTTGCACATCTGCAAGGTCACACCAGCAAGATGGCCCCCTCTGCTGCGCTTGGACGCAGCGCCAATGCACCGAGCAGCTTCGCCTACAGGAGGTGCCTGCAGGGAGCACAGAGGGGCTGCAGCCGGGCCCGATGTGCACCAGTGACGCGGGCAGTCGCGGAGCCGCCCGTGAAGACCGCACCGGGCAGCAACGGGGCCACAGCCACCGAGGAGGAGCCCGGCCTCAAGGAGAACATCCTGCAGAACCTGCTGCTCACGGGCAGCTCGACGCACATCGAGGAGCTCAGCGCCAAGGACCTGTACCGCGGCGTGGCGCAGTCCGTGCGGCAGAAGCTGGTTGCGGCCTTCAACCGCACGCAGGAGTACTGGCGGTGCGATCAACGGCCACCGCACCAAGCAGCCTGCAAGATCTTGGTGCACCAGGCTTCCAAACTTGCAAGGGCTCCTGATCACCAGAAGCATACGCCGATCACCAGGCTGGTGGGTGATGCGGCTGCGGCGGGCTGACCGCGCGTCGCACTGCCCTAAGCAGCTCTGCATTGATGCGCCGCTTGTATGTAGTTGCTTGCGGGGCCTGAGCTGATGTAGGCTCACTGGCGGCCTGTGCTGCTGTGCAGTGACAAAACCAGCGTGGTTGGGACGGAACAATACAGCCGGAAGTGCTGCCAGTGGCTGGAGCCCTGCTTGCTGTGCTTGACGTACCGAGGCTTGACTGCACGCCAGGTTGACACACATAGATATACTAAGTAGGAAGGCCTAGCAGCGAGCACCCAGGTCTTCAAGGCCGCTCGGGGGCGGGCCAGCGCCCCTGCCTATAGACAGCTGAGCTCCTGGTTCATTGACCCATGCAAGCCAGCAGCCCCCACTTGGCAGACCGGCCTGGGACCGCGAGGCGGGGTGCGGGGCCGCGCGCCCGGGCCGGCGCGCCGGCCTGACCGGCGGCCGCGCCACCTACCCTAAACCAACCCCAGCCCTGCCCTGACCGGCGGCCCCGCGCGCGCGCGGCAGGAAGGACCCCAAGTTCGTGTACTACCTGAGCGCCGAGTTCCTCATGGGCCGCTCGCTGCTCAACACGGTGCAGAACCTGGGCCTGGGCGGGCCGTACGGCGCCGCGCTGCGGCAGCTGGGCGTGCGCCTGGAGGCGCTGGTGGACGCGGAGCAGAATGCGGCGCTGGGCAACGGCGGCCTGGGCCGCCTGGCCGCCTGCTTCCTGGACTCCATCGCCACGCTGGACCTGCCGGGCTGGGGCTACGGCATCCGGTACATGTACGGCATGTTCAAGCAGGCGCGCCTGCGAGGGCTTCGGGTCGGCCAGGGGTGGGGAGGCCAGTGTGCGGGAGACGCGAGGCTGCACGCCTGCACAGGCAGCTCTGTGAGGTGTAAAGGTCCTTGGCAGCCGGCTGAATTGGACGTGCGGCGTAGTGCGCCCTTCCGGCTGGGGCAGCGGCATTCAATTTAGACTTTAGGGTTCAGTGAGCGTGCGTGCCACCTGTGATAAGTGCGGGGGGGGGGGAGAGGGGGCAGCTCAGCCACATCCGGGCGTGGGGCCGCGCTGCTGACCCGGGGCAAGCACGCGCAGCCGGCGGGCGCTAATGGACGTGTATGATACGTTCAGGGTTAGGGCCTGCTGAGCCCGAGCGCGCGCGCGGCGCCGGCAGGCGCTGAAAGACGGGTACCAGGACGAGCTGCCGGACATCTGGCTGACCAACGGCAACCCGTGGGAGATTGCGCGCCCGAACATCACCTACCGCGTCGGCTTCTACGGCACCGTGGACCAGTTCCAGTGGTCGCCGGCTGAGGAGGCGCGCCGCGCGCCGCCACCCGCCTGCAAGAGTCTGTGCGTCTGCTGCGCGGAGCTGGGGCAGGGGGCTGCGCCGCAGGCTGCCGTGGAGCGCCCGATGCGCGAGCGCGTGCGCGCGGACTCGTGCTTGGCTCCAGGCCCTAAGGTTGGGCCTGCGGAGTGAGCGCGCGGGGCTTATGAGGTTGTGCAGCGCCTGAGCGCAGGTCGTCCTCTTGCAGGCGCCGGGCCGCTGCCTGCCTTGCGGCGGCGCGACTGCCATGCCCTGGGTCCTGCAGGGCACGGGCCCATGCACACGCGGGGTAGGCGTCACGGGGGTTTTGCGCGGCAGGTCATTGCAAGGTGTATGGCAACCACACAGGGTAGGGTTAATGGGGGTTAGGGCGTGGCAGGTGGTTGCCAAGGCATACGACAACCCCATCCCGGGCTTCCAGACGGCCACGGTCGGCAACCTGCGCCTGTGGGAGGCTCTGCCGCTGCATGAGTTCGACCTGTCCGCCTTCAACAAGGGCGACTACGTCCAGGCACGGCGCCCTCCTGCCTCCGCCTCCGCCCTCCCGCCTCCGCCGCGGCGCGCACGCGCCACCATGCGCCTGCGCCCAGGCGCCAGGCGTGCAACACCCGGTGCTTGCCGCAGCTGCCTGCTGGCAGCGCGCGCACTCGCGACACGTTCTGCACGTGCCAACGTGCATGCAGAGCTGCAGGCGTCCACGCGCGCGCGCGCGCAGGCGGTGGAGGAGCGGCGCAAGGCGGAGGACATCAGCGCGGTGCTGTACCCTAACGATGCGACCGAGTACGGCAAGGAGCTGCGGCTCAAGCAGCAGTACTTTTTCGTGTCGGCCTCGCTGCAGGCGCGCGCTGCGCCGGCCGCTTTCGCGCGTTGTGCCTACAGTGCATGCGGCGGCTGGCCGCGGCGTTCTCGGCAGCAGTTTTGTATGCGCATGCGCAGGAGATGCTTTGTGCAGCAAATGCCTCACAAAGATGGCTCGAGCGTGGTTCCGCCGGTGCCTTCCTCGCACTCGTGTGCGCATGGGATTCATCGCAGCACGACCCACAACAGAACAGCTGAGC
>JAABUH010005078.1_pt1 | contig 10446 bp, 14 predicted proteins | sample 5559121 | NCBI WGS metagenome assembly JAABUH01 (sample SAMN10711871, study PRJNA513364) | rock metagenome | isolation source: Antarctica rocks | place: Antarctica: Victoria Land, Battleship Promontory nord | collected 2015-12-28 | reverse complement strand
CGCAGCGCGACCGCCTGCGCGCGCGCGCTGCGCAGCTCGAGGAGGCCGCCGCGCAGGCGCGCCGGGGACGCCAGGGTTTCTGGCACAGCTACACATGGGTCACGGCGCAGCAGGCCAGCAAGGGATTCAGCCTTGTGAAACCCGCGCAAGTGGGCTGTGTCTTGGCGCTGACTTGGCACTGCATTGCACGGCAGCACAGTGGAGGCCCTGATGCAGCGCAGCTGCCAGCCCCGCTCCCTGTGCATGGTGCAGGCTGACGGCGAGGTCTGCCTTGCCGCTGGCCACACATGCGTGTGCGCCCCCGCTCCAGGCCGCGGCGGAGGCGGCGCGGCTGCGCGTGGACGTGGGCGCCGCGCGCGCTGACAACGTCGCGCTCGTGGAGCGGCTGCGCTACGTGCAGGGCTACGCGCAGCAGCAGCGCGGGCGGAAAGGTGGCCCCTCAGCAGGGTCTCCTGTGACGACTGCATGGCTGCGCCTGACATGCCTGGCCGCTGCCCTGGCTAGCAGCGGCGCAGCCCGGCAACAGCGCATAACAGCCGAGACATGCAGGGACTGCTCTCTGTGAGCTCGTGCTGCCTTGAGCAACGGGACGCCGTGCATGCCGGACCCTGGGCCCGCAGCGCGCCCGAACGACAGGGGCGGGATCAGACGCATGCCGCGGGCGCGGCCTTGCAGGCGCAGCAGAGCGCGCGCGCCGCGCCACCTGGCCCCATGCGTGTGCCAACCTTACCCTAAACCTGTACCCGACCCCACGCGCGCGGCGGCGAGCGCGCAGGCGCGGGCGGCGACGTGGAGAGCAGGTACGCGCGCGCGTACGAGGAGCGCGTGGACCCCTTCCGCGACTTCATCGCCGGCGAGCGCGCGGCGCGCCGCCGCGCGCTCAGCGCGCCGGACCGCATCATGTTCGAGCTGGGCCAGGTCGTGTCGTCCAGCCGGTGCGTGCCGGCCCTGCGGGCGCGTGCTCCAGCTCCGGCGCCTGCCCTGGCGCACCGCGCATGGCTGCCGGGCGCCCCCACGGTTGCGTCACGCCTTCTGGGGCATTTCAGAGGCCAATGCTCTTTGCCCGCGCATGCCTTGCACACTCCTGGCTGCCGCGTGCGCGCTTGCCACTGCGCTGCTTTAGAGCAGTCACGCATCCTTGAGCTTCGTGCGATGTCCAGCGCCGCGCCAGGCTCACCTTGAGCGGCAAGCGAGCAGAGCGGACATCGCATCGGCGCGCGGGCGGTGCGCAGGTGGGCGCGCGCGGGCGCGCTGGCGTACATGCTGCTGCTGCACGCGCTCGTGTTCGTGAGCATGGCGCGGCTGAGCCACCGGCACGCGCCCGCGGCCATGCCATTCGGCGCGGAGCTGGCGCGGCTGTGTGCGCGCGCGGCCGCGGCCGGGGGCCCGCCGCCGCCGCTCCTTGCAGGATAGGCTTCGTCCGGCGGCAGCGGGCACTCTGCTGGGCTCCAGGTGCCGGACGGCCGCATCGAGCGCGACCGCATCCGGGGTCTCGCTCCCGCGGCATTTTGCAGCGCTGGCATGCACCTGGATGTGCCAGCATGCAGCAAAGCTTGGGGATGTACATCAGTGGTGCTCGCCATGCAGCGGTGCAACGGTGTTTCTGTGTGTGTTGCGATGGCAGACACTTGCTGCAACCACTCATCAGCAAACACTGCGCGTCCATGTTCTGAGAGGAAGAATGCGCAAGTTGTAGAGAAACTATGCGCTTGATATACGGCATCCGAGAACTTGCCTGTGAGTATAGTCTACTTGAGGTTTTCCTGCTTTGTCATGCGTGCATGTTCGCACTCGCAGGTACAATGAGAACAAGCGCACTTCAGTTTGGACAGCGTGTTACAAAAGAGCAGTGCCATGCTGATGCTCTACTAAAGCGCTTGCCACCCGGTTGCACACACACAGAGCGCTCGTTGAAGGCCGACAAGGGACTGACCCAAGCCGCTACATCTGTTCTGTGCCTGTGCAGGCCCCATGCGCGCCCGGGTCATTACACTCACTCCTGAAGCAGCAGTCTGAGCTGTGTGCTGTTCAAAGAATACATCTGCCCACTGCGAGGTCGCTGGGCCTAGCCGGAGCCGACGCCAGACCATTGCGGCCGGCCCTCAGCACTCTGGAGCCGGTTCAAGGAATAAGCATGCCGCACTCTAAATAAAAAAAGGCGCCAAAACAAGCACAGCTTTTGGAGCAGACTGGCAGTGCTGATGCAGACCAGACAATGAGCAGACGGGCTCCCGCGGCCATTTCAGGGGTGCGCGCACCTGTGCGCAAACCATGTCCTAGGCAGAGAAACTGTATGCTTGGCATGAAGTGCATTGCATGCAAGAGACCTGCTGAGCTCAAAGAAGCCACGCGCCGATCGATGTGCACACGTTGGGACCCTGCCCAGCCGGCAAGCGCGTCCCTCGCACCAAACACGCCTGTCTTTCCTTGCCGCTGGACCACCCGTCCACTGCCAGGGGAGCCCCAGCGGCCGACCTAGCATACTTGCTTTCCCCTAGCAGCGCAGGCCGAGCCAGACACGGGCCGCGCCGCCGCTGGAGCCACGCACACACTGAATGCGACACAGCTGAAGCGGACACCCCTGGATTGGGCGGGGAGGGGAGCTGCGGGGCCCAGAAACACGCAGCGCGGCGTCAACGCGCGCAGGCTGCCCGCCGCACCGCGCGCCCTACGTGATGGCCTGCTTGGCGGGGAGGTCCAGCACGCGCGCCTCGAGCGCCACCACCTTGAGCGCCGCAAGCACCTCCGCGACAGCCTGCAGCATGCGGATGGAAATTGTCACGTACGCCTCCAGCGCGTCTACCGGGATACCACAGCACTGCTGTTGGCAGCACGTGACTTTTTCAACATGGTGCCCCTTGTGCGGGCGAAAGTGCGGCCGCGGTGCACTGCCCCCGGGTGTGCAAAATGGAGGACGCTTGAGACAGGCCCTGCACATGCACAGTGCTCTTGCTACCTGATGACAACAGCTCTTTGCAACTGTGACAGCACTGGGACAATCAATTTCCTCAGGCATGCACCGCCGGGGGTGCCGTGTGGGCTGCTGGCAGTGCAGGCCCGGCAACGGCCCGGAGCGCGACTGCAGGGTTGGGGTAGGGTGAGGTGACGCGGCGCACCTGGAAGAACGGCGGGTCGTGGTACTCGATGCCCAGGTCGCGGCACATCGGGCGCACATACTTCGACGCGCGCCGCAGCGAGTGCCGCGGCAGGTCGGGGAACAGGTGGTGCCTGCACGCGCGCCAAGCAAGCCCTGGTGACGCCGCGCGGTCCAGGCACGGGACAGCAAACAGAGCTCGGGCGCCGCTCGGCATGCACGGCGTGGAGGCGCGAGCGCGACCGCGGCAGGGTGCACCGCAGGCCCCTGGCGAGGCGCCAGGAGCGGCCGCAACAGGTGCACCGCAGGCCCCATCGCTGCGCCCACGCTGGGGACTGGGGTCTGCGGGCTGAAGCAGAGCGTTGATGCGAAGCGAAAGGTCGGGTGATGGCGCGCTCGCGACGGCGCGGGCGCAGCGGCGCACTCGATCTGGAACTGCAGGCCGCCGTGGAACCAGTCCAGCCACGCCGGGCACGCCACGTTGTTGGTGGACTCCAGCTGCGCGCGCGGCCGCGCGCCCGCCCGTCAGCGCGCAGCCCGACACGCCGGACTGCTGCCGCGCCATGCCGGTCACAGGCGACGCAATGTCGCAGCACCGGAGGGCGCCAGGCCCCCTTGAACGCGCATAGACCAGCCGGTGTCGAGCGCGCCCGCCCATCGCTCCTCAAATGTGCAGGACAGCCTGTGTAAGCTGTCTACACAACTACTGTCCAGGCAGCTCGCAGGCTCTTCCAGTCTCCAAAACGCGACCACTGCTGGCAGTGGTCGCAGGCACGTGCAGCTGCAGCCACCTGCATGGTCATCACACTACCCTAACTCCGCCCAGGACTTCTCTATCCTACCCACACCTGCATGGTCGTCCAGTCGTTGCCGTACTCGTCGATGCTGCCCGCATCTGTCGACTTGATCGGCCGCGCCCAGTGGTTGAGCGTCACCTGCCGCCGCGCTCACGCCTGTTGGCGGCGCGCATGATCTGTTCTCCCAGGTACAGACCCACTCGCTTGCCTGGCTAGCAGCTGCCGCCGAGCAGAGCATGCACTTGCCGTGATGTACAAGGGCTGATTATGTCAGACATGTCAAGCACTTTCCGGATCACGTAACAGGCTCAAACGATCTCTTGAAACACATGATGCACAATTCGCAGGTCTGGAGGGCCGCGAACGCTGCAGAAGCATCATGCGAGACAGTGCGGCACACAAGCACGCCGAGCTGCGGGGAGGCGAACGAGGCGGGCGCGCGGCGCGCCTGCAGGTGGATGACGCTGAAGCCGGCGTGGCTCACGGCGAAGAAGGCGACGCGCTCCCACCAGGTCGGCAGCGTCGCCACCAGCGCCGCATACCTGCGCGGCGCGGCCAATGAATAGGGTAAGGGTAGGGTGAACATCAGGGTCTGGTGCTGAGCTTGCGCCCACGGCTGCCTGCTGGGGTCGGCTGGGCGCGCGCTGGTGCCGCGCGCGGCGCGATGGCAGGCCCTGGCATGGACGACACGGCGCGCAGCCACTGCACATCACTTGCGCGCTCGCCTGCCTCGCATTGCGCCTGCGCTGTGCGAGCGGGCGGGCGGGCGGGCGGGCGCACCACACAAAGAAGCCGATGAAGGCGGTCACCTCCACCGGCTTGTAGATGGCCGGCCGCGTGCGCGACACCAGGTGGATGGTGGACATGATGTAGAAGCCTGCGGCGCTCGCGCACATGGACCAGTCAGCCTTCCGACATGTTCCCTTCCAACTGCTGCGCTTGTGCGAAGTTAGCGACTGAAGCGCAACACATCTTAGCTGCAACAGCTCCCTTTGAAGAGCAGCAAAGCGGCCAGTAGCATGTCAGCTTTGCGTGCTGCGTGCTTTGCGTCCCCAGCGAGCAGAGAGGCCGCGCGGGCGACTCTCAGGCACAGCTGGTTCTGCTGAGCACAGGTGCAAGTGAGCCGCTCGAGACAGCAACAAAGAGGATCATGATGTGGCGGCTCTGCTCGCGCACACGAAAGCAAGCGACCAGCAGCACGGGCAGGAAGGTGAAGGGCTGGTGGCTGTATGACCAAACCCTACCCTACCCCTAGGAAGGGGCGCCGGGTCTGCCCACGCGCACCAAAGCGCGCGACCAGCAGCACGGGCAGGAAGGTGAAGTGCTGGTAGGAGATGAAGCGCTTGCTGAGCGCGTCCGCCATCAGCGTCACCTTGTAGTACGACGAGTAGATGCCCGTGAACACCTTGTTCGAGAGCGAGAACAGCGGCATGTGCTGCGCGCGGCGCGGCGCGCGCGTCAGTCAGCCGCCGGCACGCGTGGCCGCGCGGGGTTGAGCCGCGCGCACGCTGCTAGCCACACTCAAGCTGTCGCCGTGCCCAAGGGCTCCACGGGCAGGCGCCCGGCGCCGCGCGGCGCAAGGGCGTCACCTGGATGTCTGGGTCGTGGTCGCTGCTGTTCGGCGTGCAGTGGTGCACGTTGTGGTTGTACCTGCGGCGCGCCCGCAGCGTCAGATCTGTCCGAGGCGGGACGGGAGCAGGCCGAAGCGCACACAACGGCGGCTGCTCGGGGCGCACTTCCACCACTGCACGCTCGCGCCCAGGAAGAACGAGATGCCGAGGCCCACGAGCGAGTCCAGCGCGCGCCGGTGGAAGATCTGGTTGTGCCCCACGTCATGCCCCACCAGCGCCAGCTGCGCGCGCGCGCGCCGCGCGGCGTCAGGGCGCGCGCGGGCCGGCGCCGCACGCACGCGTTGCGCGCTGCCGCGACGGACGAGCACGAGCGCGGCCAGCCCGGCGCGGCGTCTCGCGCACACGCCAGCGGCCAGCATCACGATTCATAGGAAGCTGGGCAGGCCAGGCTGCGGGGCTTCCAGCGCACTGCATGCGTTGCTGTTCCACGCGAAAGCACGCTGGGAGGGCGGGGCTGCGCGCCTGCTGCCAAAAGAGCGACATCAGCAGCCCGCCTGTGCACCAGCAGCGCCGGTGCACCAGCGCGAGGCACACCGCGAACAGCGCCGTCAGGCCGCCGGCCAGCCAGGCGTAGTTCCACAAGTTCGGAACAAACAGCCCGTCGCGCTCCATGGCCGCGCGCACGCGCTTCAGCTGCACCGCGCTGCGCGACAGCGGCCGCTCACTGGGCGTCTCCATGACGCCGACGCACTGCCCCCGCATGAGCTCTCGCATGCCCGGCACCGCGTTGTGCGCGTACGCCAGCCAGGCCTCGGACGCGTCGCGGCCCGCATGGTGCTGCAGGATGAGCCCGCCGCCCGGGTGCTGCTTCTGGTAGGCTGTCAGGTCGTACGCGCGGCCGTTGACTGCCACCCACAGGTCCTCCGGGCTGGCGTGGCGGGCAAGCTCGGTCCAGGAGATGGTATCAACGGCCTTCCTCTCGCCCAGGCCGGCTGGCGCGTAGCACATTGGGCAAGGTAGCCTGCCCTGCGCCTGGTTTACGCCTGCGGACGACTCGTGCGGCGTTCTTGTCGTCGTTCTGAGAGCCCGGCAACTTTGGATCCTCAAGGAGCCTCAGGCCGCACTGTGGCACTTTGCTGTCAAAATAGGCAGGATATTTTGAACCGTTAAGGACAAGCTCAGGGTCCTTCTATAATAGCTTTCAATGTGCTGTGCCATGGCTGACAGGAACACCCACATGTATGGAAACCATTCGTTTGAGGGCTGGCAATGCAAGGCTGAAGCAAACTAAACCTTTGCCCTAGTACACGCTGGGGGATGGGAACAGAGACGGCGCCTACTCCCAAGACAGACTATGCAACACACTGGCGTCACAAGCATGCTGGAGTCCCAGGCACGAGCACAGAGTCACCTGCGTAAGCTGCAGCACACTCAGGAACGCCTAAACCTAATGCGGGTGCCTACCTAATGAAGCAGTCGGTGCCTACCTAGTATAGCAGTCATACTTCCATGCACGTCAATAATCATGCCCTGGCAGCGCCTCCGCAGAAAGCTGACCAGCCACCTCAGCGCACACTCATAGGCACTGCCAGCTCTAAACCTGCTGCCTCTGCATGCGCGCAGCGCTGTTGCCACATGCCACTTGCTTGGAGTCAGTGCTTGGGGTCCGCCAGCGACCCCACCCCAGCCCTCCAACAGCCTCATACTCTGCTGCCCCGTACCGCGCTCTTCAAAGCCCCAGGGCTCCCGCAACAGCCTTCAGCCCCCAACGCTGTGCGCCCCTCGCAGCGCCGGCGACTCCGCGGCGGACTCAAACGCACAGCCGCGCGCGAGCTGGCTGCTTGGCCCGCGGCGGAGCTGCGCGCGCGCCTACAGCGCCGGCAGCTTGGCGGCAACCTCCGCGTGCAGCTGCGAGCGCTGCGCGGGCGTGATGACGCCGCGGCCCTCGGCCGCGGCCAGCACGTCGTACACGCAGCGCGCCACGGCCGCGCCCGGGCCGCTCTCCACGCGGCGCAGCATCAGCGCCTGCGCCGGCCCGGCGGCCGCCGGGTCAGCGCGATGGGGCTGACCAGGTACCGAGAGCGATCCAGATGGGCAGGTGCTCCAGCGCGGCCGTGTCGCCCATGCAAGCATGCGGACGCAGCATGCTGCCGTAATTATCTATTAGAAGCCGCCGGCGATTATGGGCGCTGCGGCAGCGTGCACACTCGGGCACGGCGAGGCCATGGCCGGGGCGCGGTACAGTGAACACAACGGGCGTCGCACAGCAGACAAAAACAGATCGTGTCAGCGTGGCGTGCGCAGCGCGTGAGCGGGCGGCGCGCCTGGCCGGTGTGCGAGACGGTGAGCACGGCGGGCGGCTGCAGCCAGGGCTCGCCGTCGACCTGCACGGGCAGCGGCCCGCGCAGCGTGATGCGCGCGGCGCGGCACTGCGCCAGGCGCACCGCGCGCGACAGGCCCACCTGCAGCTGCCCCAGGTGGAACGCGCCGTACACGCCCACCACCTGCGCGTGGGGCACTGAATTAGGGTCAGGGTACCTCACAGACCTGTCCCCGGCAGCTGCCCCAGGAGGGCTGCGCCGTACACGCCCATCACCCCTGGCCACGCCAAGGTTTCCACGCATGCAGGCTGCGGCCAGTGTGTGACTCTTTGCCAATTAGATATTTACAGACATATATATCCTGAGAAAAACAATACGAAAAGACATACGCGCCACGCAGCATGCCACAGGTGCGACTGCGCTGGGCCCCCCGACCTGTCGGCGCAGAGGCGGCGCGCGCCTCCAGCGTGGCGTCGGAGAAGCTCTGCGGCGCGGCGCTGCCGGCGGCGGCCGGCGCGTCACCGCCGGCCCACAGGTCGACGCCCCCCATGTACGACGGGATGTTGAGCAGCATCACGCCCGCCAGGTCGGCCGGCAGCTCCAGGCGCCGCCCGTCCACCTCCACCTGCGCGCCGCGCCGCGCAGTCAGGGTTGTACTAAGGTTATAACAAGCAGGATGTGGCCAGGGTGCTAGCACTCGCTGGGCAGCAGCACGCCCGCCCGCCAGGCCCGCTGGCTCTTTCTGCAGAGCACACTGCAGAGCAATGGCCTGATGGGCATGCGCATGAAGTGCGCATGGCGCACAGGTGGGGACAGACGGGCGGCCCAAGGGCCATGCCGGGCAGGCAGCAGGCGCGCCTGTGCTCAGAGCAGGCTGGACATGCAGCAGCAGGCTGCAGGCTGGCCCCGGTCACGGCAGGGCGCGGCCGACTCGGGCGCGCGCCTGCAGTTTGCTGTGCAGCTCCAGCGGCTCGTTCGCCAGGATGTCCTTGGCGCCCATGCCCGAGTACCTGGCCCGGCAACAACCACATACCTGAGCACAACCACAAGGACTACAAAAAAAAACCCCATGGCATGCTGTGTGGTCTGCCAAAGCAAGGCGAGTCGACTGCGAAAGCAAGGCAAGCTGAGGGAGCACGCAGGGCTCGTGCCCCTGCCGGCATGCGCGGCAGCGTCGCACTGTCCAGCACCGAAGCGCGCAGCGTCGCGCATCCTGCCATGCCATGGCCCGTATGCCACCATGCGGACACGCACGCCAGGCACGGCGCGCTCGCGCGGCCCGGCGGGCGCGGGCGGAGGCGGGGCCGGGGCCCTGGGGCCGCGCCAGATCTTATTCGCGATCTGGCTGCGGAAAAAGTGCGGGTACTGCTCGCGCAGCGTGTGGAAGTCCAGCGCGACCTTGGCATCCACGCCGCAGCCGATGTAGTTGTTCATCGCCCGGGCGCGCTGCGCGCGCCGCGCGTGCGCGCTCGGCGCAACACCTCTCTCCTCGAGCCCCCCCTACGCCAGTCCGGCCCGCGCCTCCTTTTTGCTACACCACCACACCAGGGCACCCCGCGGCTCCTCTTAATCACACCGCTTCACTCTGTTCCACCGGTGCAAACCGCGGCTCTTCTTTGTGACGGCGAACGAATCTGCCGACAGCACCCAGGGGCGCCCCAGGTACACCATAGAAGCTCCGCTGGGCGGCGCCGGCACTGCAGCACTGCTTCAACGGTTCCTGCAACTTAGGCCAGGCGCTGGCTGTCGCGCGCTGTCACTAGACATGGGCACCTGCTGGTGCTCGCGGCGGCACAGCGCCCGCGCCTGGCGCGTGCCCAGCACGTGAGGTGCGGCGGCCGCACCGTCTCTTCGGCCTTGTGGCCGTTGCGCGGCTCGGCGTCGCCGGCGCTGCCGCGCTCGCGCGCGTTGCCCTTCCCCTTGGACGACTCGGCGTGCGTCGCCGCGATCTGTTCACAAGAGCAGCAGCGTTTTCAGCAGCCTGCGCTGGCGGCGGTACGAGCGGACGAAACTGATGCGTACATCATGCCGCAGGCACCTCGCTCGAACAACAGCGCTTTTGCGCAGCCCGTCCAGTGCTGGCGGCCCCGCACTTTCTGCCACAGGCTGGCTGACCACCTGCCGGGCGCCCGTCGATGTCCGGCGCTGGCCAGGCAAGCCGCCCGCGCCATTCGCGACACAGCGGCACAACCCTTCCATACCAGAAGGCCACGGGTCCTCAAAAACTGCCAGGCCCGCCGGCAGAGGTGCGCATGCAGGCGCAGTGAGGTGGCCCAGCATCGCCCGCAGTCAAACGGGCGCGACATGCCGGCGCTGCGAGGCCCGCGGGCAGCAGCACAGCCAGCGGCACCTGGACGGACCAGCGGTCGAGCGGGACGGGGACCGCGTGCTCCAGGTCGCGCAGCGCGCCGGGCAGCCCGGCCTCGCGCAGCACGTGCATGCCCGCGCCCCAGCCCAGGCAGCGCGCCAGGTCGTTGCCTGCGGGCGCACATGCACTCAGCGACGCCTGCTTGCGACCTGCTGCCAGGGCTGCGGCGCGCCAGGCGCCGCGCACAGCCCTTCGAGCCCTGCCCATGATAGGGTTTAGCTTTCCCTAGAGTCACCTCCAAAGCACACCGGTGCCCAACGGGCAGCATGCCCATCGCCGGCGCCCGCCAGTGCAG
>JAABUH010005076.1_pt1 | contig 10448 bp, 14 predicted proteins | sample 5559121 | NCBI WGS metagenome assembly JAABUH01 (sample SAMN10711871, study PRJNA513364) | rock metagenome | isolation source: Antarctica rocks | place: Antarctica: Victoria Land, Battleship Promontory nord | collected 2015-12-28 | reverse complement strand
GATTGCTGGTTGATAGGTGGGGTGTGACACGGCTAGGTCTTGGCCAACGAGGGATTTCTAGACTGCCACTGCCACCTAAAACCCATCTCTGAAACGCCACACGAGGATTCTATATCTTGTCTATATTTAACGAGATGTTCCGTAGTATGTGACTTGACTCTATATACATCTATATCCCAAACGCTCTTGATTATAATCTCCAAACCTCGTCATGACATCCAAATTGCACATACACTCGTCTTAGTATGTTCATATGTACAACTCCTTCTGCCACCAATTGCATCGGTAGTTCGCGACTGGATCGGTGATCTCGGTGATGCCTGTAACGTTGAGGTCGATGATTTCGGTAGCATTGGTGTATAGAGGAAACATTGGTAGTGATGGCCCGCTTGGCTTGCCGTATATGGCGAAACTCGTGACGTACTCTTGCAAGGCCACAGCAAGGGGGTCACTCAACACGGCGGGGCTGGGGCCTGAAAAGAATGTGTAAGGAATGTCCTGCCCGTGGAGGGCTGGTGGCACGCTGAACTGATAAGAGTAGGTCTGATTGTTGAAGGCCTTCTCGAGGTAAAAGGTATTGCAGGAGAAGGTCGACTCCGCAATGGCCAAGGCGAAGCGTCCAGTATCATCCGAGTAACCAGTAGTCCCAAGCACACCGGGCATCTTCGGTGGATACAACGTGTTCTCGATATAGCTGGCCGCACTCGGATTGATGGCTGGGAATGCTTGTAAAACAGCCTCGTTAAAAGCGGTGTCGTTTGTTGTCCCAGGACTAGTAAACAAGAGGCCCTCGTCTGCATTATGGCCCAGCATAAGCGTAAGATCGCGGTCGTAGGAGCCCTGAAGTAAGAGTTTGCCTGGTGTCGCCGGTACAATTAGCCCGTCCACCGCTGGTCCAAAGGTGAAAAACCCGTAAGAGGAGTTCACGATCTGGGCAAGATTTGCTGCGATTAAGGCGCTAGAAGGAAGTTGCCTGGCTTCCTTAATTGTACTGACGTTTAGTAGCGAGAGGAAAGTCCCGAAGCTTTGTTCTTGTTGGAAATTGCTAGCTATGTTCTGGAATCCGGGACTCTGCAGAATGGCTTGTTGGAAAGGGGCCCGGCCGGTGAGGCCACCGAATGCCGTAATTTGGTGCATGATGGATCCCGACCCAGCAGACTCACCAATCACAGTGACCCTATTTGGATCACCTCCGAATAAATGGATGTTGCTCTGGACCCAATCAAGAGCAAGTCGCTGGTCGTACAGCCCGGCATTGGCTACGCCGTCGCTTTGTAACGTTGGACCAGCGATCCAACCAAAGGCTCCAAGTCGATAATTCAAAGACACAAATATGACGCCCGGCGTTGAGCTGGCTTGGCTGGCCTTGATCAATCCTGCAGCGCTGTATGCACTTTTCTCACCAGCAACATATCCACCACCATATATCCAGACAAGGACTGGCGCGCCAGACGTATCGTTGTTCAAAGCTGACGCCCCCTGGAAGATGGATTGAGGTACGACGACGTCAAGGAAAAGGCAGTCTTCAGTCGTTCGAGGATCCTGTTCGGGCAACGAGCTAGACATGCTCGTAAGACTCGCCTCTGCTGCGGACAAATTGTAAGGCTTTCCTTCGAGGTAGGCAGTATCGAAGCCTATGGCAAGAGCCTCCCAGCCAGGGGCGGCTTGGGGGCATATCATTCCAACACTTCCATCGTTCACCGTCGTGTTTCTGCCCGTGGGATATTTTGGTGCACGGAACCTCAGCTCGCCTACAGGAGGTTGGGCGTATCTGATGTTGGAGAAGTTATAAAAGCCTCCTGTAGACTATGAGAAATCAGTCAACGGCATCCGGAATATGTCTTCGGCAACATCACATACGTTAAAGAACGAAGCACGATGAATCTCGTAACCGAGGTCAACTGTCGGCAGTGGTGATTGAGACAAGACAAGCCCAGAGAGCAGAGCAATGCTTGCCACCAAGCGACTAGGGGTTTCCCCCAACGTTTTCATGGCTACCATCACGAGCCAATTGCTCCCTCCCAGCCCGAGCAAGGCACTCCCTCAGTTGAAGGAGCACCTCCCTTTTGTACTGGTAGCCACCCATGATGCCGACGGAGCTTCGTCATTGATCGTATTCTTTGCGACTAGACTGGGCGATCCCGCAAAAGAGCAAGAATACCGTAGAACTAGCGCGGCCGCTGGAACATTAAAGTACTACCCGATCCTGTTTCTTGCCTCGGCTCTTGTATATATCCCTTTCCTTGTGAGCGGATGATCCGAACTAGCAACTAGCGTATCCGAGGCCATCTTGCTTACCTAGCAACTAGCGTATCCGAGGCCAACCTGAAGATTCAATTTGTCCATACAATGATCTGCAGATGACGGAGAACTTTGCCAAATTTTGCCAAGATCTGAGTAGATCAATCAGGTACCTTAGTTCGGACCATCCGCTCACAAGGAAAGGGGTACATTAATGACCATACATACATTATGTGCTGCGTCTTGTGCTCACCATCGTTAGCAGCCGCCCGGCGATACTTCTGCCAGTATAATGGTGGCCTAATAAAGGAACGTGTGGTGGCCTGTACTCTACAACATGTCATCAAAACTTGTTGGAGTATGCTGAAGCTAGAGAGTGGTGCGCTTCATCCCGCAATAAGAGACCCTTTCCCCAGCCATCGTGAATGCTAAAAAAGCTTCTCTCATGCGGGATCCGGGTCAGACACATGGCACTGGGGATGCGGCACATGTTTCGACATCTAAGCCCCCCGTGAAATGGCAGTCGCTCAAGCGCACTGTACAAATTCAGCGCAACAGGCTGCCCAATCAATACCATCTCGTGGTTTTAGATGCATGAATCTGGGGGTCCTGACGCTAGACCCGTGTTCGTGGTGAATGGCCTCAAATCATCCTACTTGAAATCCTGAATGTGTGTCCATGTTGGGAATCTAGAAACGGCCATGATCGACCGCTGCGCTCAGGTACCGCTGGTCCGCATTGATCAATGGCACGCAGTATTTCCCTGTTTTCTACCATTTGGTGTAGAAGAAAAGGTTAACTACGAGTCCCCTCCTCTCGAGTTGGTATTCTTCAAATTATCGCCAGGACCTCTCAAGTCGGCGTTCTCCTCTTGTTTTATCATTGAAGATGAAGACCTTCTCATTACTGCTCTTCTCCCTTGCCGCGATAGATATAGCAGCACAAGATGCCTCTCCCTTTGCGACCTTCAACCAAACTGGTCGATTACCTAACGGCTGCGTTGATGGCTACACCGCTGGCACCGACACCGTCCTCTACACTGTCCCATACACCTATACCCAAGTCCTCTCGATCATCGGGTCCTTCAAAAACCTGACATGGTCGGGAAACCCGGCTAATACGGTGACCCTCAATGGCACCGACAACACCATTGGCACAGCTCGAACATATGACACTGCCGGAGCTCATGTGGTGGAAACTCTGACGGTGTACGACAAGCCTGCAGCAGGTCCATACGATGAAGTGCACACGTTGGCTCCACTCTCTATTCCAATGGCCAACGTCAGCTTCTATGGAGATTACGATGGGACCACTGCCACACCAACCTGCGAAGGCACCGCAACCGCGTTCAATTTCACCATCAACTTCTGCGCAACGAATGCGACGTTGGCCGCTGGAATTCTCCATATGCTGCATTTGACGGACGCTGAGACGGTGGGAGTGTTTCTGGGCGGTCAGAACTTCACATCGTGCGCAGCGATCAATTCGACCTCAGCAGGCAATTCCACATCGAGCAACACCACCCTGACGATGGGCTCTCCGAGCACGGCGGCCTTTACAGGCGACGCAGCTGTGCTTTCAGCGTGCACGCTCCTTGCGAGCATTGGCGCCTTTGCGACGATATTCATTTGATGAGGCGTTGATCGTTCCGCGTGCGCAATCCCATGTCGCTGGGAGAGTGGAGGATTATCAGCCCGTTCGGCGACCAAATTTCGGTGGCTCGGTGCTTATGAGGACAGATCCCAATGAAACAAGTGAGATCATAGCACCACCTTTCGTAAATTGCCTCATGCCTGTCATGATGTCCTGAGACTTTTCCGAATTCCCTCGAAAGTGATGGAGACTTGCCTGGCAATTTATACATGTAGGGTGGCATTTCAGGTGCTAATTGCCGTCACGCATGCGGCAGATGGTCATAGCTCGGCGACCAGTCTCACCACTGACTCGGCCCTTTTCTGCCTCCAGCAAATGGAGGCGAGGCCTTATCGGCGGGCATCATGCAGACTGCAGTGATCCTTGCCGTTGCTGCTTCACCCGTACCGAAACCAGCACTAGTCCTGGCCTTTCAAGCAAGCTACACGACGATCTAACGGTGAGGGGCAGCAGTGTGATGCGATGCGATGCGATGCGATGCTTCACGGTGGTGTCTTTGAGACTTGTCAATGGCTTCACTGTGCTACGAGAAGGGCCACGGTGAGCATGCCGCGGGTAGCAGTGAAGTTTACACGATCAGTTGAGGCGGTTGAGGGAATTTCGAGCGAGGTTCCGTCCGGCAAAGGAACGCCCAGCTCGATCAATGATCAATCGGATAGCGCTCCCTCTCTCGATCTGGCAGAAGCTATCGGCGCACACTTCCGCCGTGAGTCTCATCAGTCTTCTGCAGATGACGGATCAGCAGATGGGCTGCTGCGGATGGGGTCATCAGCGTACATCAGCCGAGTGGGCTGACCTCATGCTTTGCTGCTCTTCAGTTGGGAGAGCTAAGGTAGAAGGCAATCGTATGAGCGGATTTTACCCCGCGACAGAGCTCTCTGCCTTACCGTAGACGGAGACCGTGGTGACGATATCTGACTGCCAAATCCATGCACCTCGTAATACACGTAACACCACTGGTCTCGTGCAGCCATGCGACCGTCACAATTCGAGCTCCTCTAGATGGTCCACGGCCTCCAAGAATTGCATTGCGCGCATCAATGGCCCTCGTGAAGCTGTACACCTCCAAGACCGCAGCCAAGGGCGGCCAAGAGCACAGCTCCCCACCAATGGCGACCCCGTAAGATTGCGACGTAATCTCGGCACCTTGTACGGAAAGGGCGGCGCTAGCGGTATGGCGGTAATCTACGGTCACCTATTCACACGCGGACCCCGGTCATCCAAATTCCCGCCCAATCCCGACGAGGCATTTGCGGGCAGGGTGAGGGATTTCCGTTGGGCTCATCCATTAACGGTTTGGAAAAGAAAAAAAGGGAAAAAAAAGTAAAAGGCCATCAGTTTGAGTTGCCCAGCTATCCGAGCTAGAACTAGCTGTCACGCTGAGACGCAAGTACAAAAGCACTTGCCCTCTCGGCTCCCTCGTCCTGCTAACACCTGCCCCATCACATCTCCGCTCTCCACTCTTCGTGTGTGCCTTTTTCTTTGTGTTTGTCCCACCACCCCCACATCCTTACCTGGCAGTCCTCTACCACCCTCGAAGCTGCAATGGCTCCTCTCGATGAGAATCCCGCCGACAAGGGCGAAAATCACCTCCGCTTCGATGAACCCAAGTTCGACGGCGAAGGTGACGCCGGTCGTAAACAGTCCGGCGCCGACCACAAAGGCTCCATCTACGCAAAGCCGGACCTGGAAAACGGTGAGGAGTACGCCAATCTCACGGCGTACATCAATTCCTACTATGAGGGTCCGCGGAGAAAGTCGATCGTGTCAATGGAGGGTGGTGATCAACCCAAAAAGCCGTGGTGGAAGTTTTGGGCACGGGGTCCCAAGGCCGCCGCAGGTGGAGGAGATGGCACGCTGGAGATTCCTGACGACGTAAGCTGTCAATTGCACCGTTGCTGATGAGAGTGTCCGCTGATGAAGAACATAGTGGTTAGAAGCAGACATCAAGCAGGGTATCTCAAACACAGAAGTGGAAAACCGTCGCAAGCGGACAGGCTTCAATGAGCTGGTCAGTAGCCAATTGACACCGCTCAGCATGTTACCCATACTGATCCATCTGTGTACAGACCACTGAAAAAGAGAACATGTTTCTCAAGGTATGCACGCGCTTTTGAGGTAAACACACACTGGGCGTCGCATACTGACAGTCACAGTTCTTGTCATACTTCACCGGTCCCATTCTCTATGGTAAGTGCGGCGTAATCAACGCAAAGAGTCCAATGTCTTACACACTCTAGTCATGGAAATCGCTGTCCTACTCGCTGCCGGTTTACGTGAATGGATCGATTTCGGGGTCATCATTGCCATTCTGCTCCTTAACGCGACCGTCGGTTGGTATCAAGAAAAGCAAGCCGCAGACGTTGTAGCATCTCTCAAGGGCGACATTGCCATGAGAGCTACCGTGATCCGTGGCGGCAAGGAAGAAGACATCAAGGCCCGCGAGCTTGTTCCCGGTGATATTGTAAGATTGACTCTACCCAAGGCCAGTGGCATAGACTTACAATATGCAGATCATTATCGAAGAAGGTCAAGTTATTCCAGCTGATGCTCGCCTCATCTGTGCCTACGAAAACCCTGAAGCCTTCGAGGAGTACAAAGAGCTCATGCGTCAAGAATTGAACGAACCCTCCGAAAAGAAGCCGGAAGATGACGATGATGACGAGGAGAAGCATCACGGTGTTTCTTTGATCGCCGCTGATCAGTCCGCTATTACCGGAGAGTCTTTGGCTGTGGACAAGTTCATGGGTGACACCGCATACTACACAACTGGTTGCAAGCGTGGAAAGACTTTTGCTGTGGTTACATCACCTGCCAAAACCTCTTTCGTTGGTCGAACTGCAACTTTGGTTCAAGGTGCCAAGGATCAAGGTCATTTCAAAGCTATCATGAACTCGATCGGTACTGCGCTCCTTGTGGTTGTCGTCGCGTGGATCTTGATCGCCTGGATTGGTGGCTTCTTCCATCATCTTAAGCTCGCCACCCCTGAGGTCAGCTCCGAGAACTTGCTTCATTACGTACTCATTCTGCTTGTCGTCGGTGTGCCCGTCGGTCTACCTGTTGTAACAACCACCACCTTGGCTGTTGGAGCTGCCTACTTGGCTCAAGATAAAGCTATCGTCCAGAAGCTGACTGCCATTGAGTCACTTGCTGTAAGCCTCTTGTTAACGGCTTTTGTATGCCATACTGACGCCGAATCTCTAGGGTGTCGATGTGCTCTGCTCTGACAAAACCGGTACCCTCACGGCCAATCAGCTGTCCATTCGTGAGCCATATGTCGCCGAAGATGTTGATGTCAATTGGATGATGGCAGTCGCAGCTCTTGCGTCTTCTCACAATATCAAATCATTGGATCCTATCGACAAGGTCACCATCCTCACCCTAAAACGTTTCCCCAAAGCCCGTGAGATTCTGGAGCAAGGTTGGAAGACTCAGAAGTATACGCCATTCGATCCCGTCTCAAAGCGTATTACCTGTGAATGTACATGTGACGGCCACAACTACATCGCTGCCAAGGGTGCCCCGAAAGCCATTCTCAACCTCTCAGAATGTAGTCAAGAGACATCGGATCTGTTTAAGGCTAAGGCTGCAGAATTCGCCCGTAGAGGTTTCCGTTCCCTTGGTGTTGCCGTCAAGAAGGATAATGAGCCATGGGAACTCCTCGGAATGTTGTCTATGTTTGATCCCCCTCGTGAGGATACTGCTCAAACCATCGCTGAAGCTCAAATCCTCGGTCTCCAGGTCAAGATGTTGACTGGTGATGCTATTGCTATTGCAAAGGAAACTTGCAAGATGTTGGCTCTTGGCACAAAAGTTTATAACTCGGACAGACTCATTCACGGTGGTCTCAGCGGTACAACTCAGCACGATCTTGTAGAGAGAGCCGATGGTTTCGCCGAGGTTTTCCCTGAGCATAAATACCAGGTCGTCGAAATGATTCAACAGCGTGGACATCTTACTGCCATGACAGGTGATGGTGTGAACGATGCGCCTTCGCTCAAGAAATCCGACTGCGGTATTGCCGTAGAGGGTGCTTCCGAAGCCGCCCAAGCAGCCGCCGATATCGTCTTCCTCGCCCCTGGTCTCAGCACTATTGTCTCAGCTATCAAGATCGCCCGCCAAATTTTCCAGCGTATGAAGGCTTACATTCAATACCGTATCGCTCTCTGCTTCCACTTGGAAATCTACCTGGTCACCTCCATGGTCATCATTAATGAGACCATCGACGTACAACTTATCGTGTTCCTGGCCCTCTTCGCTGATTTGGCAACTATCGCCGTAGCCTACGACAATGCTCATTACGAAGCTCGCCCGGTCGAGTGGCAATTGCCCAAGATCTGGATCATTTCCGTTACTCTAGGTGTTTTACTCGCCTTGGCGACATGGGTTATCCGTGGCTCTCTCTTCCTTCCCAACGGAGGTGTCATCCAGAACTTCGGCAACGTTCAAGAAATTCTGTTCCTGGAGGTCTCTTTGACTGAAAATTGGCTCATTTTCGTCACACGTGGTGGTCAAACTTGGCCCTCTTGGCAACTCGTTGCCGCTATCTTTGGTGTTGATGTTCTCTCAACCCTCTTCTGTGTCTTCGGCTGGTTGTCTGGACCAGGATATGCCACCGATCCCCGTGATCGTGCTCAACTCATGAGTAACGGCCGAACCAGCGTCGTCACTGCCGTGGTTATCTGGGCTTACTCCATTGGTGTCACTGTAAGTTTTCCGTCTTTCGTATTTATGAGATAGCTTAGACTGACATATCCTTCCCAGATCGTCATCGCCATCGTCTACTACCTAATGAACCAAATCTCTTGGCTCGACAACCTTGGCCGTAAGAGCCGTAGCCGAAGTGATACCCAGATGGAGAACATCCTCGGCCATCTCGCCAAAGTCGCCATCGAGCATGAGCGTGATGACAAGGGTGGAAGCCGCTGGCACTTGAGCACGAGGGCTACCGAGGCCGAGATTGATGAGTAGATGTAATACCATCGTGAGACTTCAGATACCCACCTGTCCCACGGGGCTTGTGCTCTATCAGAGGGCATGAGAGGAGGTGTTCGCAGTGGTGGAACAAATTTTTTCATTATCCGTCCTAAAGTACCCTAAGGCTACTATTCTTGTGAATACAATGAATGCACCTATTTTACACACACTGAAAGGGGAACTTTTCTCCACTGAAAGAGATTCTTTCCGACTTTAGAAAAGGGGAGAATCACATGCATACGAAAAGAAAGAGAAAAAGCCCGCTTGCTAGCTGCACATCAATCAGATCTTGTTCCTTTCTGTCGAAATTGTATCTAACAGAACAAAGTTTAGTATCACCTTGGAAGTTATTGCTTGCTGACTCTTGATGCCGATTGACTAATAAGTGACTAAGAATGGGACTCTCCCAATTTTGGAATACACATGACTTTACTAAGATGAACACCCAAGTAGGACCAGACGAACGCTAATTCCGTACAGTACAAGAAGTGCTCTCCACCTAACTCAGCCATCTAGGAGAAGCTCAGGCATCTTTCGATTTCCAATTTTTATTGGCGCATCCGCAGTGTTTTTTAAATACTCTGTCACAATCTCTTGTATTCATATTCTTGTCGTTCCTATATTAAAATACCTAAATTTCTCTCCATATTGACTTTCAGAAGAAATTCTAGCAAGATCTTATGGCTATTGTGGGTGAGGGGTTTATAAGTGGAGATGTATACTTTCTCATTTCTTTTTGGTGTGGACTTCGTTTCATGGGAATAGTGCAAGGTTTTGAATCCGTTATTGACGAGGGGATCTGCGGAGAGAAGGATCTCCCGTGAGATCCCCAAGGGAGTCGACTTGGAAGGGACTTGATGTAACCAATGCGCGTAGGTACACGCCTCAACTAGAAGCGTGTGCCCCAACCATAGGCTATCAAAGTCAGCCAATATTCATTCCGTCCCTCCGCCCGCCTCGACCAGCTTCAAACTAAACTTCACAATCGCAGTCTTATCTCGCTTGACCTCCGCGCGCACAATCCCTCTCGGTTCATCGAACGTCGTCATTCTCTAAAGGACAAATAGTATAGCAGTAGCTTGTGCCCTCGTCAGCGTAGGCAGCTCCTCGGTGGAGAGGACGACGGAGAAGGCGACGTGGACGGGGCCGCTGGAGAAAGATATGGAGGTTGGGAGGGGGCCGACTGGTCGGATTCGAATTTGGTGGTCGATTTGGAAGAGGGCTTCGAGGACTGAGAGTTTGGAGATTGTGGGTGGGGGGGTGGAGTATTCGTGCATTGTGATGTATAGGTTGCCTGGGATTTTGTAGTCGGAATTTAGGACTGGCCATGTTTGGGGATCGTCGGCTAGTAGGAGGTTAGTGTCGATCGTGGGTGGAAGTTGTAGTCTGGTAGCATTTGCTGCTGCTTGGTTGAAGATGGATGAGAAAGGAGTGGCAATGCTCGACCTGAGGAGGGTGAGAGCGATGGTGGAGAGTAGGAGGGAGGTGTGGTGGTACATGATGAGAGAATTGCGAAGACAGGATTGCTGGAGGGATCACAAGATTACTTATCGTACCTCGAACATGCGAAGACGGGC